>OFQU01000036.1_pt1 | contig 24912 bp, 24 predicted proteins | sample 1542981 | NCBI WGS metagenome assembly OFQU01 (sample SAMN07774233, study PRJEB24372) | wastewater metagenome | isolation source: Exp Tend CN 90WW | collected 2016-02
ATTGTGCATCAAGATGAAGATGATTTATTGTCCTTTGAGGGTTTTCATGAATTACATTCAAGTCATTGGAAAATAGAGCAATATCACCGGGTGATTAAACAGGTTTGTCATATTGAAAAGTTTCAAGTAAGACGATCTAAACTGATTTTGAATCATATTTTTTCAGCCTTGATGGCCTACGTCGAGATACAAAAGAACCAGTTTGAGCGGATCTTTGAAAATGTATATCGTTGGCAGAAGAAATTATTTAGACCAGTTATCAAAAACTTCATTGATGACTTTATTCTCGATAAAAATCATCTGCTACCACAGAGAATCTATAAATAATAGTGCGTAAGTCCTATTCTATTTGATTTATCCCATTCCAGTATTCGCCCCAACCCGATGGATACCAAAGATCAACCCGCCAATATGTATTCTTTATTTACAGCAATTCAGCAGTTAAAACAGACGCTTCAGCAGCGAGATGCGTTGGAGTTTCGACTCAAGAATATTGCACATTTGGATTCATTAACGGGGGTTGCAAATCGTTATGCGTTGAATGAATACATTAAACTTTTGGAAAATCAGCCGACTCAGTTTTCGGAGACTTGTTTAATGGTGATCGACATTGATCATTTTAAACAGGTCAACGATGTGTATGGGCACCTGATGGGGGATCAGGTGATTCAGTTTGTGGCTGAAAAATTAAAAGAAAATATTCGGACATCTGACTTGTTGGTACGTTACGGTGGTGACGAATTTATTGTGCTGATTGAAAATGTTGGAATGGAGCGCGCTTTAAAAATCGCGGAAAAGATTCGTGCTGAGATTTATGAAGCGAAGTCAGTTGATAATTTACGCTGCCCTGATTTGAAAGTTAGTATTAGTATTGGGGTGGCAATTGGTGCGACCAGTTGGATGGCACTGTTAGAAAAAGCCGATCGCGCTTTGTTTCAAGCCAAAGAGCAGGGGAAAAATAAAGTGGCGAGTTGATGTGTTTGGGATTTTTACATCTCAATGATCGGGAAAAATATAAATAATTGACTCATATTGCTAATTTATAAAAATCTAAATTCTTTGTTTTTTGCACGTTTTAATATTTTTTCATTGAGTAGGCGTTGCCTCACTTTTGACTGGGCAAAAGTGACAAAACCCACTTGTTTGACTGATGCTCAGTCCCTTGTGCACAGTCAAACGGGCGACATTCATGTCGCCTGTCATGTGATCGGATTTCAGTTTTGGTCTGTGGTTTTTTCAATTAAATAATTAATGAAATTGGTACATGCTACCAACATGAATTTGGCATCTATATAACTTAAATTTGATTCTTCGAGCATGGCATGGCGAATACCGTCTGCATCTGAAGTATAACCATAAAGTTGGCTTAAGCTTTTTTTTAGAGCTTCATGTAATCCATATTTACTTTCAATGATTTTTAAAGCTTGCCCTAAAGTCGCTTTCTCATCGTCTGTCACGATTTTACAAATAGATTCGACAGCACTAATAGATTCTTTAATTGAGTTTCGATAGTCAGAGTTTTGACGATCAGACATTAGTTTTAAAGCTTGATTAAGATGTTTTTGGACACCTGAATACGGATTGGTATTTACTAAAGCATCTTCGATGGATTGGATTTCTTGTTCTGAAGTGATTGGAGTAATTTGATAATTAATTACTCTATAAGCAGAGTTCTCAATTTCCAAGCAATCATTCAAGAGGATGATAAAACCCTCTTTTTTTTCATCAAAAGGAAAATATTCTATACAGGCCTCAATAAAATTATAAATTTCATACCATTTGTATGTTTTAAAAAATAAAGTGTCAATTTCAGCAATAGTAGATTCTATCGAATATGGGATTTGGTCAATTCGTTTTTTGAAGTAGCGATGAAATAGTAATTTAAAAAATGATTCTAGATTGCTACCAGGAATAATATTAATTCGAGCAAGATAAGGGCGAGAATATTCATTAAAAATACATTCACTAATTGTATTCCATAACGAATTTTTTAAGTTTGTATTAATTGATTCTTTCTGAATAATTCCACGAATAGGTTGATAACCATTTCTTTCTGAAAATCGCATTTTGTATCCAACAAATTTAATATCTATTTTTGCTTTTTTAATCCTCCCTAACCCTCACTTTGAAAAAGGAGGGAATTTATCCTCTATAAAAAAGGAGTTAGGGGGAGATTCTAAAACTACTTCAACAACGGCTTCAAAAACTTCGCGGTATGCGAAACTTTATTCTTCGCCACGTCTTCAGGTGTTCCTTCCGCAATAATCATCCCACCACCTGAACCCCCTTCAGGGCCTAAGTCTACGATCCAGTCCGCAGTTTTAATCACATCCAAATTATGCTCAATCACCACAATGGTGTTGCCCTTATTGCGTAGCTCATGAAGGATATCTAACAGTTTAGCTATGTCATGGAAATGTAGCCCCGTGGTTGGTTCATCCAAAATATATAGCGTTTTACCTGTATCACGTTTTGCCAATTCACGAGCCAATTTCACACGCTGCGCTTCACCACCGGATAGTGTCGTTGCAGACTGACCTAAACGAATATAGCCCAAACCGACTTGATTCAATGTTTCCAAACGACGATGAATCACAGGAATCGCATCAAAGAAATGCATGGCATCTTCAACAGTCATATTCAGTACATCGGAAATATTCTTCCCTTTATACCCAACTTCTAACGTTTCACGGTTATAGCGTTCACCATGACAGTTATCACAAGGCACATACATATCAGGTAAAAAGTGCATAGCCACTTTGATCATGCCGTCACCTTCACATGCTTCACAACGACCACCTTTTACGTTAAACGAGAAACGTCCCGCAGCATAACCACGTGCTTTGGCTTCAGGTGTTTGCGCAAACAATTCACGAATCGGAGTAAACAAACCCGTATACGTTGCAGGGTTGGAGCGAGGTGTACGACCAATCGGGCTTTGATCAATATCAACAACTTTATCAAGAAATTGCAGACCATCAATCGAGTCAAATTTTTCAGCAGTTAAAGTGGTTGCACCATTGAGCTGTGTCGCGGCCAAAGGCAATAAAGTACGGTTAATCAGCGTAGATTTACCTGAACCAGACACACCAGTCACACATGTCATCACACCCAAAGGAATGGTTAAATCCACATTTTGTAGGTTATGACCCGCAGCACCCATTAATTTAATTTGCTCTTCAGGCTTTGGCGGTTCAGTACGCTTTTTCGGTACTTCAATTTTCAGTTTGCCTGATAAATATTGACCCGTGAGAGATTCACTATTCGCAAGGATTTCATCATAAGTCCCTTCAGCAATCACATGACCACCATGAATCCCTGCACCAGGGCCAATATCGATAATATGATCTGCTGCACGAATCGCATCTTCATCATGCTCAACGACTAAAACGGTATTCCCCAAATCACGTAAACGAACTAAGGTTTCTAAAAGGCGATCATTATCACGTTGATGCAGACCAATCGACGGTTCATCGAGGACATACATCACACCCATCAAACCTGCGCCGATTTGCGAAGCCAAACGAATACGTTGCGCTTCACCACCAGACAATGTTTCTGCTGAACGAGAAAGACTTAAATAATTCAGACCTACTGATACTAAGAAATGTAAACGCTCACGAATTTCTTTAAAAATCTTATCGGCAATTTCGCCTTTTGCGCCATCAAGATTTAAATCTTGATAATAACTTTCCGCATCACCAATCGACATTTTTGTAATTTGGGCAATGGTTTTGTCTTTAACTCGAACATGGCGTGAAATTTCATTCAGACGTGATCCACCGCAGGCATCACATGCTGCATTAGACAGATATTGTGCCAAATCATCACGAACATAGTTTGACTCTGTTTCACGATAGCGACGTTCTAAATGTGGCAAAATTCCTTCAAAAGGTTGTACACGATTATGTTTACGACCACGTTCATCGATATAACTTAAATCAACTTTTTCTTTGCCTGTACCGTATAAAAATTTCTTTTTGGTGTCGGCATCCAATTCATTCCAAGGTGTATCCAAAGAAAAACCAAAATGCGCTGCGACTTTTTCAATCATGCTGTAGTAGTACGGACGTTGTCTGTCCCAACCGCGAATTGCGCCTTGGCTAATAGAAACCTCAGGACTTGGAATGAGTTTTTCGGCACTAAAATGGCTACGTGTACCTAAACCATCACAGACAGGGCATGCACCAAATGGATTGTTGAATGAGAACAGACGAGGTTCTAATTCTGCAACAGCACGGTCACATTGAGGACAAGAATGTTTTGCCGAAAAAACACGCTCAGGATGTTCACCATTCATCCAAGACAAAACAGCAATATCACCACCTAAGCGTAGTGCCGTTTCAAAAGATTCTGCAATACGGTTGCCGAGATCATCACGAACTTTAAAACGATCGACGACCACTTCAATAGTGTGTTTTTTCTTTTTATCGAGTTCTGGAATTGGGTCGAGATCAACAATCTCACCATCGACGCGCGCCCGTACAAAACCTTGACTTTGTAGCTGTTCAAACAGGTTGGAATATTCGCCTTTACGCTCACGCACCACAGGTGCAAGTAGCATCAGCGCTGTTCCTTCATCCAATCCTTTTACTGCATCGACCATTTCCGATACGGTCTGTGCCACCATCGGCAAATCATGCTCTGGGCAAAATGGTGTGCCGACACGTGCGTAGAGTAGACGTAAATAGTCATAAATTTCGGTAATGGTACCCACCGTAGAACGTGGGTTGTGGCTGGTTGACTTCTGTTCAATCGCAATGGCAGGGCTTAAACCTTCAATTGAGTCAACTTCAGGTTTTTCCATTTGTGACAAGAACTGGCGCGCATAGGCCGAAAGCGATTCGACATAACGACGCTGGCCTTCGGCGTACAGCGTATCAAATGCAAGCGATGACTTACCTGAACCAGAAAGTCCCGTGATCACCACGAATTTATCGCGGGGAATATCAAGGTTCACATTTTTTAAGTTATGGGTACGTGCGCCTCGAATACGGATATGACTTTGGCTCATAAAACTATCTCGAAATTGTGCAGATGAAGGAGGTATATGATAACGACTTATGCTTCATTCAAGTGTTAAACATGATTTTATAGCGACAAATCATGTCGGCTAAAAGAAAAGTGATGCTGCTAGACTGTAGCTAGATTTCAGTGTTGAAACAAGTCTCAAGCTATCGATATTGGCTGCGACTGAAGACAGAAAGGTGTTTATGCGTTGCGTAAAAAGAGTGGATCACCCATTCGACGTAGTGCAAAAGTTGCATCATGGTTGTGCTATTTTTGGTTTGCCATACGCCTTCAGGGATAGAGTGTTGTAGTAGTTGCAGCATTTAGCATGCTAGCGCATGAGGACGTTCAAAGATTGAGTCGACCGTCTCAAAAGCAAAGGGACGGATAATGTCATGATGGAGACGGGCATAGAAATTGATTTCATGCTCAAGAGTTTGTAAGAAGGCGTCGTAGTCATCTTCAAAGTCTGGTAGGTCGAGTAAGTCTTGTTCTCGGCTTAAAACGCAATGATATTTTTTAATAAACGCCAACATCAATTTTTGAATATGTGGATTGGTATAATAAATGAGATAGGTCGCGGCAGAACCGCAGTGTAAACAGCCTTTTTCAAGGTATATTTCTTCGTTATTTAGCCAGCAGCATTGTACGGTAAAAAATGCACGAATGGCTTCAGTACCTAGAGTATCAGGATGCATGAGAATGGCCCTCGAAAGTTAATTATGTAAATAATAATTATTATCATTATTGGAGTTTAGTTTTAAATGCTTAAAATAGCAATCGCGCCTTCTGAAAAAATACGATATTCGGTAAATAAAAAGCCCTGAAGGGTTCAGGGCTTTTTGGATCATTTTCGCTTTTAAGCGTGGTCTAAACCGAGCCATTGCTGCTGTTTATAAGCGCTGTCCCAGAATAACCATTCCAGTTCAGCCCCTTTACGGTAGGCTTTATGCATTTTCTCAATGGTATCGGCATCACAACGTGCAGCTACTTTATCAATGGTTGCAATCACATTGCGCACAGCTTGATTGAATTCTTCGCCAGCATAAGTATCAATCCAGGCTTGGTATGGGTTGTTAGCGATAGAGTTGCCCACAATGTCTTTACCGACTTCAGCATAAATCCAAAAACAAGGTAAGAGTGCCGCTAACACCACTGGATAGCTTTCAGACCATGCAGTTGCCGTTAGAAATGAAGTGTAATGGTGACATGCCAAAGTCAGCGGGGTTTCTTCAAACTGCTGTTTTGAAATATCAAAATTTTTCATAAAGCCATCATGTAAACTGCGTTCCACCACAATCGCTTCTTTGGCCCCTTGGCTAAACTGAATAATGTCGTCAGCCTCATACGCTTTGGCACCACACACTGCTAAAGCACGACCATAAGCCACCAAGTAGTGTGCATCTTGAATCACATAATGACAAAATGCTTCTTTATTAAGTGTGCCAGAGGCCAATTCTTGGTTAAAAGGTAAAGCCAGTGTTTTTTGATATAAGTCGACATTACGTTGCCAAACGTCTTGAGAAAAAGCCATGATTAGATCCTAAGGGAAGCCAAAATATGGGCAAGACTATAACAACAGTTTGCGCGGAACAACAATCCATCTCCGTACATCGGTGAGATAAGTAAAAATTAACGAAGATGTTTTGGTTTCAGGCGCAAAAAGCGTCATAATTGCGGCCATAAAACTCAACCTGTTTTTTTAGTTTTCGTTCATCTCCAAATTTTTTTATAGGTCGATCTGTCATGATGAAACATTTTGGTTTCTCTATCATTTTTACGATCGTGTGTCTTGCGTTGTCTGCGTACTGGGGTTTTACCCATGGACCAGAAGCGGGCTTAAAGACCATGTTTACTGCTTTGACCATCACTGCAATTTTAGCGGTGATGGAGGTCTCGTTATCTTTTGATAATGCCGTTGTCAATGCATCTGTGTTACGAGGTTGGGATCATTTTTGGAAAATGTTATTCCTTACCGTGGGTATTTTAGTCGCTGTATTTGGTATGCGTTTAATCTTCCCTGTCGCAATTGTGGCGGTAACTGCAGATATGGGCTTCGTTGAAGTTGTTCAATTGGCTTTAAATGATCCAAAAACCTACTCACAACGTCTGATGGATCACCACCCTGAAATAGCTGCATTTGGTGGCGCGTTCTTATTGTTAGTGTTTCTTAACTTCTTTTTGGATGAAGGTAAAGATACGCACTGGTTCCGTTGGTTGGAGCGCCGTTTGGCGAACTTGGCTAATGTTCCTGCAATGTCAGTCTTCCTTGCACTGATTGCACTTTTGGTGATGGCGGCTAATGTCGATGAAGCTAAACGTCTGGTGGTGACCATGGCGGGAATCTGGGGCATCGTGGTTTACATTGGCGTACAAGTCTTGAGTCATTTGTTGGGTGGTGAACCTGAAGTTGATGAAGACGGCAATGCAGTTACACATGATGCCAATGGCGCAACCACAGGTGTGGTCAAAGCAGGTATTGGTGGTTTCTTATACCTAGAAGTACTTGATGCATCGTTCAGTTTTGATGGTGTAATTGGTGCGTTTGCCATTACTTCAGATGTCGTGATTATTATGTTGGGTCTCGCGATTGGTGCGATCTTCGTGCGTTCGATGACCATTTACTTGGTCGAAAAAGGGACTTTGGATGCTTATGTCTTCCTTGAGCATGGTGCACACTACGCAATTGGTGCTTTAGCATTCATTATGTTGGCAAGTGGTACAGGTTTACATGTACCAGAAGTTGTCACGGGTTTAATTGGTGTGGCCTTTATTGTTTGGGCTGTTATTGCTTCTATTCAATACAAAAAGCATCAAGCCGCTTAAAGCAGATTGCTTTAAACCGCAGAAAAGCGCAGCTCAGGCTGCGCTTTTTGTTTTTCAGATCAGGAAGGCTTTTATTAAACATAAAATTCATGCCGCTAGTCGGATTGAATAGCCTATAATCTTGATCCAAGATTAATTCAATACAGTCTGTCCTCGTTTATGATGAATGCTTTAGAACGTCGTTCAACTTTTGCCTTAAGCAGTATTTTTGCCTTACGCATGTTGGGTTTGTTCATGATCATCCCTGTATTTTCTGTGGCAGGGCAGACCTATGAATATGCAACGCCTGCGCTGCTCGGCCTAGCTGTAGGGATTTATGGTTTAACACAGGCCATTTTACAGATTCCTTTCAGCTTGATTGCTGACCGTTATAGCCGTAAGCCTTTGGTGGTTTTTGGGCTACTTCTGTTTGCTTTGGGTGGTGCAATTGCCGCGATGTCAGACACCATTTATGGGGTGATTATTGGTCGTGCCATTGCGGGTGGAGGTGCAGTGTCTGCAGTGGTGATGGCACTACTAGCGGATGTGACCCGTGAAGAAAACCGCATGAAAGCCATGGCAACCATGGGCATGAGTATCGGGGTTTCTTTTGCTGTAGCTTTTAGTTTGGGGCCGTGGCTTACCGGTTTAGTAGGGATTTCAGGATTATTCTGGGTAACGACCATCATGGGTTTGGCGGCCATTTCGATGCTGTTTTTGGTGCCAAAAGTCACCCGCCATCATCGTAATTATCAGCAAGGTTATTTGGCCCAGCTCAAACAAGTCTTAAAAATGGGCGATCTGAACCGTCTGCATGTGTCGGTGTTTAGCTTACATTTATTGCTGACAGCAATGTTTATTTATGTTCCATCACAGCTTATCGATTTTGCAAAAATTCCACTCAATTCGCATGGCTGGGTGTATTTACCGTTGTTGGTGATTAGCCTATTTTTTGCCTTTCCAAGTATTGTGTTGGCTGAAAAATATCGCAAGATGCGAGGCATCTTTTTAACGGCCATTGGCGGCATTATTTTAGGCTTGGGCATCCTAATTTTTGGCTTTGAGTCGAAGTATATTTTGCTGACAGGTTTGGGCTTATTCTTTATTGCTTTTAACGTCATGGAAGCGTTGCTGCCGTCATGGTTATCGAAAGCTGCGCCAATTCAGTCTAAAGCCACCGCGATGGGCGTAAATGCCAGCAGCCAGTTTTTAGGCGCATTCTTTGGTGGTGTCACAGGCGGTCAGTTGCTGCTGTTAAACAATACTGCTTTGGGCTGGAGCATCCTGACTGGACTGGCGATTGTTTGGTTATTGATTAGTTTTGGCTTGGCACAACCGCGCTATTTGTCTTCGATGGTATTGCGTTTACCTGAACATAAACAAACGGACGAATGGACTTCACAGCTTTTAGCGATTCGTGGTATTGAAGAGGTCGTGGTGATGTCTGATCAGCAAGTAGCGTATGTAAAAGTCGATAAGCAGCAAATAGATGATGCTACGCGACAAGATTTAACGCAGTTGTTGGGGAAAGAGGTAGCCATTTAAGCATAACTCTTATAAAGTAAATAATAGAAATAGATAGGAAGTAAACATCAGATGCGCGGTGTAAATAAAGTTATTTTAGTGGGCACATTAGGCCGAGATCCAGAGACGAAAACTTTCCCAAACGGTGGTTCGTTGACCCAGTTTTCAATTGCAACGAGCGACTCTTGGACAGACAAAAGCACAGGTGAGCGTAAAGAGCAAACCGAATGGCACCGTATTGTGTTACACAACCGTCTAGGTGAAATTGCGCAACAATACCTACGTAAAGGTTCGAAAGTTTATATTGAAGGTTCACTACGTACTCGTCAGTGGACAGATCAAAATGGTCAAGAACGCTACACTACAGAAATTCGTGGTGAGCAAATGCAGATGCTCGACAACAACCGTCAGCAAGGTGAGCAAATGCAAGGTGGAAATGATGGTTATGCACAACCACGTTTCAACAATAACCAAGGTGGTGGTTATAACAATAACAACAACCAAGGCGGTTATGGCGGCAATCCTGCAGCAGGTAATAGCAACAATCAACAAAGTGGTTATGCGAACAATAACCCAAGCGGTTTTGCACCCAAGGCGGCTCCTCAGTCAGCGCCTGCGGCAGCACCAGCAGATATGGATGATGATCTTCCGTTTTAGATCATATATCTAAATATTGTATGAAGTTAAAAAGAACTTGATTTATATCAAGTTCTTTTTTTATGGCTAGGCAAATTTGGTATTTAAAAAAGAGCTTTATAGAATAAAAATGTTCAGCTAATACGAGTGACATAGCATACTTTTCCTTTCTATAAAAAAGGGGCCTCTGATGAGATCCCTTTTTAAAAAGACTAAATGCTAATAAATCATGATAAAGATTGCTGAGGATGAACCATATTTTTGATCGATAGCACATCAGCTAAAAGTTGATCAGATAATAGGTTTTCAGCTTTAATTAAAGCCAATACACTTTGACCAGTTTCATTGGCTTGTTTTGCAATACGAGTCGTTGTTTCATAGCCCAAATATGGGTTGAGTGCAGTAATAATGCCGATTGAATTATCTACATTTGCCTGACAGTGTTCAGCATTGGCGCGGATGTTTTCAATACATTTATGTTGGAACATTTGCATCGCTTTACCCAACAAATCGATCGATTCGAACAGTTTAAAAGCAATTAACGGCTCCATCGCATTGAGCTGCAGTTGACCTGCTTCGGCCGCCAAAGTAATAGCTAAATCATTTGCAATGACTTGAAAACACACTAAATTCATTGCTTCTGGAATAACTGGGTTCACTTTGCCAGGCATAATTGAGCTGCCTGGTTGACGCGGTTCCAAATGGATTTCATTCAGACCGGTACGAGGGCCACTAGAAAGCAAGCGCAGGTCATTGGCAATTTTTGAGAGTTTAGTCGCGGTACGTTTTAAGAAGCTCGATAATAAAACGAAATCCCCCATATCTGAGGTTGCTTCGATTAAATCAGGTGAACTGCTGATCTGCTTTTGCGTAATTTCAGACAATGCTGCGATGGCATATTCACGATACTTAACTTCAGTATTGATCCCTGTTCCAATTGCTGTTCCGCCCAAATTTACAACACTTAAAGCAGACGGCATGATGTCATTGAGCTTGTTTAAATCATTTTGTAAGGTATTTGCAAATGCGCCAAATTCTTGACCTAAGGTCATTGGAACGGCATCTTGTAATTGGGTACGACCCATTTTTAAGATATGCGAAAACTCATCTGACTTGTTCTTAAAACTTTGAATTAAATTTTGAAACGGGCTGTTCAATTGCTCTATTGCAAAAATTAAACCCACTTTAATTGCCGTTGGATAGACATCATTGGTTGACTGAGACATATTAATATCATTATTTGGATGTAAATATTGATATTCGCCTTTCAAATGCTCTAAATGTTCTAACCCAATATTAGCCAGTACTTCATTGATATTCATATTGGTGGACGTTCCAGCACCACCTTGAATCATATCAATTGGGAATTGGTCATGATATTTATAATTAATAATTTGTTCACATGCATATTGAATCGCATTGTATTTATTTTCTTCAAGTTTGTTGAGTTTAAAATTGGCTTCTGCGCATGCAGCTTTAACCATTGCAAGGGCATTAATAAAAACAGGGAATTGATTGAGTTTATTTGGACTTAAATTAAAGTTCTCTAAAGCTCTTAAAGTTTGTACACCATAATAGCAATGAGCAGGAATTTCTTTATGTCCTAATAAATCCTTTTCAACGCGTGTGTTAATCTTAATGTTCATTTAAATAGACTCTAATCTCGAATAAATCGATATTAAAGTGCACACGGTTTTTTTTCTAATGTAAAAATATATTACTACATGCATTTTTTGCATAATAGATTATAATTGATCAAAGGATGAGTGAAGAATGAGTTATGACTTTAGAAATTCGATGGATTGAAGATTTACTTGCGTTAGAGCAAGAAAAATCGATATCTCAAGCAGCAGCTCTACGACATGTCACGCAGTCTGCCTTTACGCGCAGAATTCAGAATATTGAAAACTCATTGGGTTTCCAAATTTTGAAAAGATATAGTAAAAATATTGATTTCACAGAAGCGGCGCAAGTTTTACTGGCTTCGGCAAAAAACATACAAAATCAACTCACTACAACAATAAAATATTTAGAAAAGAATGTGAAACATGATGAGTTAACCGTCAAGTTTGCAGTGTCACACTCGCTCATTACCCAGTTTTTCCCCCGCTTTATTCATGAGTTATCCATGGATATGACGGACTTAAAATTGGAAATTATTGCCTCAAATTTCAAACAGGGGATGCGCTTATTAAAAGATGGCTCGTGTGATTTTTTAATCAGTTATTGTGATCAAAAAACATTAGAACAATTCGATCGTTCTTTGTTCGAATTTCATAAAATTGTTGAAATGGAAATACTCCCTGTGACGGCCTTAGATTATGATGGGACTGCCAAATATTCACTCGATCAGTCTTTTCCTTTGTTGTCTTATAGTAAACAAGCATATTTAAGAAACTGTGTGGATGAAGCAATTGAAAATAAGTTGGATTATAGAACTTTATATGAGACGGATAATGCAGGCGATTTAAAAGAGTTGGTATTGCAAGGTTTGGGTGTGGCATGGTTGCCTAAATTATTGGTTGAAAGAGAGATTCAAGAAAATAAATTAAAAGTACTGGATGGTAAGCAGTACTATTTATTCCAAGATGTCTATCTGGTTAAACGTGAAATGTCCTTTTCAAATCGAATTAATTATATTTGGAATATTTTAATTCAGAAAAATAAATAATTGGATTTTATGGATTATTTTGGTTAATCGTTGTCAGACATATTTTAATCATAAATAGGGTGATTTTATGAATAGTAAATAAAGGACTTTACTTACTATTTAAAAATCACCTTTTATTTTCTCTATAAATAATTCTAACTGTTATCGGCTAATTGGTTTGCGGGAGGAATGTTGTTCACCATAATACCTTCTTGCTCCGTAAGCTCATCTTTATTGCCCTCAGTACGTGCAATCACGGCAGTTGCAATACTATTTCCAATCACATTGGTTGCCGTACGGCCCATATCTAAAAACTGATCAATCGCTAAAATTAATAGAATACCTGCTTCAGGAAGTTTGAACATAGCCAGAGTGGAGGCAATCACCACAATGGATGCTCGTGAAACACCTGCAATCCCTTTGCTCGTAATCATGAGGGTAAAGAGTATGAGTGCTTGCTGAGAAAAACTTAAATCGATGTTGTAGGCTTGTGCAATAAATAACACGGCAAATGCCATATACATCATCGAGCCATCGAGGTTGAAAGAATAACCTAAAGGGAGAACGAAACTGGTAATGCGTTTAGGCACACCAAATTTCTCCAAAGCTTCCATAGTTTTTGGATAAGCCGATTCGCTACTTGCGGTCGCAAAGGCCAACATGGTGGGTTCACGCACAATTCGCATCAATCTAAAAATATCTTTTTTCAAGAAGATATAGCCGAAAGCAATCAGGAGAGTCCAAAGCACCAGTAATCCCACATAGAACTGTCCAATGAAAATACTATAATCGATAATCAGCTTAGGGCCTTGGATAGTAATAGCGGAAGCAATGGCTGCAAAAACGGCTATAGGGGCAAATGCCATGACATAATCTGTAATTCGGAACATGACCTTACAGAGTTCATCAATAATTTTGCCAATGACGGTCACTTCACTTTGATGTTGTACATAGGCAAGTGCAGAACCAAAGAAAATTGAGAAAACCAAAATCTGTAATATCTCATTATTGGCCATGGCTTCAGCAAAACTACGCGGGAAGATATGGGTAATGAAGCTTTCTAAGCTCAGACTTGTCGCACTGACACCGATATCAACCGCTGTTTGAGGAACGGTGAGATTCATCCCAGCGCCAGGTTGGAATAAATTGGCTAAGCCCATGCCTAGTAAAAGTGAAATAAATGATGCACCAATGAACCAACTCATGGCTTTTAAGGTAATTGATCCCAAAGAAGAAGATTTTCCCATCGAGAGCAGACCGGAAACGATTGTTGCAAACACTAAGGGTGCAATAATCATTTTAATTAATCTTAAGAATACATCGGTCACTATTTTAAAATAGGCGGCAAGTTCTGTGGTTTGTTCGGTCGTTAAAGTGCTATGAAAAGCCCAACCAATCAGTATTCCAGAGATCATGGCAATCAGAATATATTTTAGTAATTTCTTCTGCTTCATACTTATCGTTCCTTCTTTAATCTTCTTTTCATCAGCTTTTGGCCTGATGTAGCAAGGCATTGATGACATTCCATGTTGATCAATTTATATAGGCATTGCTTTAGATATTGAGTGCTAAATCGTCGATTGGGGATTTAACTGTGGCAAGTGTTACTTTTTTTTAAAAAAAACGACAATGCAATTTTTAATTCAGTTATGCAAAAATTGCATGAGATGATTCTTTAGTTTTACTTGATATAGGTGAGCTGTTCTTAATATAAAGACCGAATGTTTGTTTTTTTCATTCTGATTGGTGATAGGAAAGATACTACATTTCCTGATTCTGTGAGGAAGAGCCAAGGTCTGAAAGTGAAGCCAAAATTAATGAATGTACGAACTCAAAACCAAGCTTTTGCTCATCATTTTCCCACAGACAAAACCATTGAATTGCCTGTTTTATCTAATATTTTAATAATCAGCTCATGACTTTAAGTTGCTGATATAAATAGATAATTAAAAAAGAGATGTATCGTGTTGATAACGTTGATTTAGCAATATCATGACTTTTCACAGCTCACGTACGAGGGCTTGATGTTTTCATTCTTTCCTTTCGTACATCCACAAAAAATTATCCACGCACAATTCATTGTTAAAGCGACAGAATTTCTAAACATGAATTTAGTTCACTTTGGTGTGAGATTAAATCATTTTTATTCATGTGATCATTCAGGTATAAATTAAACCACGCTCTTAACGATAGATCATATTCATCGTTGCTTCTTAGCCTGATGCTCAGAAAAATATGAGAAGGCTGGAAAGATGATTTGCTAGAAAGATCCAAAAAGAAAATTGGACAGTCTAGAAAGAGCATGAAAGAAATTCAGTTTTATCGCAGAAATATAGGGTAACAGATCGCCATGAGTACAGAGTTTGCATGTTCAATTAAACGCATTCGTTTTGATGAAAACTATCAACCAGCAGATAACACACGTCTAACGACGAACTTTGCTAACTTGGCGCGTGGTGAAAGCCGTGAGCAGAACCTACGTAATACACTTCGTATGATTAACAATCGTTTCAATGCCTTAGCACAAACAGATAACCCGAATGGTGATCGTTATTCGCTTGAAATTGATATTATTTCTGCAAATTTAGACATTGAGGGGAATGGTCAAACTTTCCCAATTATTGAAATGTTGAAAAGCACAATTACAGATCATCATACTCATCAACGTATTGAAGGCATGATTGGGAATAGCTTCTCATCTTATGTACGTGACTACGATTTTAGCGTAGTGCTGAAAGAACATAATAAAGAGAATTCGACGTCGTATGCACCTGAAGGTTTTGGTGATCTACATGGCAAACTGTATCAATACTTAGTGAACTCAGAGACTTTTAAAGCAGAGTTTAATCAACAGCCTGTGATTTGTTTGAGTGTTTCAACGGCGAAGAAGTATCACCGTACTGCCAATGAGCATCCTGTTTTAGGCGTTGAGTATAAACAAGATGAATATTCACGTACCGATGAGTATTTCCATAAAATGGGCTTACAGGTTCGCTTCTTTATGCCGAAAGGGAGCGCTGCGCCTTTAGCATTCTATTTTGCAGGTGATTTACTGCGTGATTACACCGATCTTGAATTGATCAGTGCGATTAGCACCATGGAAACCTTCCAAAAGATTTATCGCCCTGAAATTTACAATGCAAATTCATCAGCGTCCCAAGTCTATCAAGCCAGCCTAGAGTATCCAGATTACTCATTAACACAAATTGTCTATGACCGTGTTGAACGTGGTCAGCTCGCGGTTAAGCAAGGTAAATGGACTGAAGAGAACTTTATTAAGCCTTATCAAGACATCCTTGAACAATGGGCTGCGAATTATACCGTAGACAGCAACGCTGCTTAATTTAACTGAAATAGAATATTGAAATAGAGATTTAAAATGGCCATTTTATTACCAACATCAACTGCGGGCAGTTTACCGAAACCTTCTTGGCTTGCTGAGCCTGAGAAACTTTGGTCACCTTGGAAACTCGAGGGTGAGGCATTACTCGAAGCGAAACAAGATGCTTTACGTTTGTCATTGCAAGAACAACTCCATGCAGGCATTGATATCGTTAGTGATGGTGAACAAACCCGTCAACATTTTGTGACGACGTTTATTGAACATCTGGATGGCGTTGATTTTGAGAAACGCGAAACGGTTCGTATCCGTAATCGTTATGATGCGAGTGTACCTTCAGTAGTCGGTGCAGTAAGCCGTCAAAAGCCTGTTTTTGTTGAAGATGCTAAGTTTTTACGTAGCCAAACTACACAGCCGATCAAGTGGGCGTTACCAGGTCCGATGACCATGATTGATACGCTGTATGATGGTCACTATAAAAGCCGTGAAAAACTGGCTTGGGAATTTGCTAAGATCCTGAATCAAGAAGCACGTGAGTTAGAAGCTGCGGGTGTGGATATTATCCAGTTCGATGAGCCTGCATTTAATGTGTTCTTTGATGAAGTGAATGACTGGGGTGTTGCAACGCTTGAACGAGCACTTGAAGGTCTGAAATGTGAAACTGCGGTTCATATTTGCTATGGCTATGGTATCAAAGCCAATACCGATTGGAAAAAGACCTTGGGTTCAGAGTGGCGTCAATACGAAGAAGCATTCCCTAAACTGCAACAATCTAAAATCGATATCATCTCACTTGAATGTCAAAACTCGCGTGTACCAATGGATCTGATTGAACTGATTCGCGGTAAAAAAGTGATGGTCGGTGCGATTGATGTTGCAACCAACACCGTTGAAACACCAGAAGAAGTTGCGAATACACTACGTAAGGCGCTTCAGTTTGTCGATGCAGATAAGCTTTATCCATCGACCAACTGTGGCATGGCACCTTTAGCACGTGAAGTGGCACGTGGTAAGCTGAATGCGTTAAGCGCAGGTGCAGAAATTATTCGTAAAGAACTTTCGGCTTCATACGCAGCAAGCGCGTGATGTGAGAGGGCTACCTGTTTGATAAAATAGGTAGCTTTTATCTGAGTCAAAGCATGTGTCCGTTCTACTGAGGAATAAAATGATGATTGAAGCAACAGACTTTAGAGATGCAATGTCTTTGTTAACCAGTGCAGTGAGTGTCGTAACTACGGCAGGCATGGCTGATCGTCATGGATTCACAGCATCTGCCGTATGCAGTGTGACGGATACACCACCGACATTATTGGTCTGTATGAATAAAGCATCGCGTTCACATGCACATTTTGTCGATAATAAAATCCTCACTGTGAATGTGTTGGGCGCACAACATCAGCATATTTCGAATGTCTTCGCATCTAAAATGACGTCTGAAGAGCGTTTTAAACATGGTGTGTGGACAGAGTTAGAAACGGGCGCGCCTGTTTTAAAGGATGCTTTGGTCAATTTTGATTGTGAAATTGATGATATTCAAGAAGTGGGAACACATACGGTTTTTATGTGTCGTATTGTCGCGATTCAACAAAGCCAACATGAGCAAAGTTTAGTTTATTTTAATCGTGCTTATCATCAGGTGGGGCAGACCGAAACGGCTTAAATTCACTTTTTATTGAACATCAAGGCTCTGAAATGGCTTCCCAAATCATAGATTTTCCTCGGCTTGACTCTAGATTTGACTGTATTGCGCTCATTTAAAAAGTCGAAAGGTTTTCATTTAGACTACAAAACGGTGAAAATTGGGGACCAGTGTCGGGAAATGGTAAATCTGAAAATCCGATAAAAATAATAAAAACTTACTGTTTTATCAATTTTTGGTTTGTGCGTATTCTTGCTTCATCACTTAAGCACTCTCACAAATCTTTTGAGGACGAATACATGAGTTTAATCAATACTGAAGTTAAAGCGTTTAATGCAACAGCCTACCAAAATGGTGAATTCATTGAGTTGTCTGAGCAAAACTTGAAAGGCACATGGTCGGTTGTATTTTTTTATCCTGCTGATTTCACCTTTGTGTGTCCAACTGAATTGGGCGACTTAGCCGATCACTATGCTGAGTTTAAAAAACTTGGTGTGGAAATTTACGGCGTATCGACCGATACCCACTTTACCCATAAAGCATGGCACGACACTTCAGATGTGATTGGTAAAATTCAGTATCCATTGATTGGTGATCCAACGTGGACTTTGTCTAAAAACTTTGACGTGCTGATTGAAACTGAAGGTCTAGCGGACCGTGGTACTTTTGTGATTGATCCTGAAGGTAAAATCCAAATTATTGAAATTAATGCGGGCGGTATTGGTCGCGATGCGTCTGAACTATTACGCAAAGTGAAAGCAGCACAATATGTGCATGCACACCCAGGTGAAGTATGTCCTGCAAAATGGAAAGAAGGTGAAGCAACGCTTGCGCCGTCAATCGACTTGGTTGGTAAAATCTAAGCTGACCTCGATGGTTGCATTGTGCTGAGTCATGAGCATGATGCCTGTACAAAATCAGCCCAAGTGGCTGATTTTTTTTATGCAAGGTTCTTTTAGCTTTTACAGGTGGTAACCCTTGCTGGTGCTGGCAAAGTCTCTTAAACCCTGAATCAAATGCTCAATCAGTTTTTCCATGACCAAACGTTGTCCTTTACGTGAAGCATAGACCAACTGTACGGTTCCAATATTGGAACACCAGTCGGGCAAAATGTGAATCAGGCGACCTGAAGCAATATCTGCCTCTACCGTTAAGTAAGGCAGGTTGGCAATGCCGAGTCCATCTAGAGCCGAGTAATATACGCCTGCGACATCATTACTTTTGACCCGTGGTTCTAAAGGAATCACGATCTGTTCATTACTCTGGGTATGATGCAGTAACCATTGATAATTGGACTTTTGTACTCCCAGTGCGAGTGTTGGAAAATCATTCAGCTCGGTGGCAAATTGAATTTCACGGCCTTGTAGTAGATCAGGACTGGCCACCAAACAATGCGTGGTTTTGACCACATCACGGACCACAATGCTCGAGTCTTCATTGGCACTAAAATTGGTCCGAATGGCAAGATCAATTTCATCATGCAAGACATCGACACGACGGCTGGTCAGCTCCATTTCCACTTGGACTTTGGGATATTGTTTTAAAAAATGATTGAGTAAGTTTCGTACTTGATAGCGCATCATCACAGAAGGGCAACTGATCTTGATTAAACCTTGCGGTTCACTTTTCTGTTTCAGTAAAACATTGTGTGCACTTTCGACTTGCTGAATGATTTGACGACATTCTTCAAACAGCTCTTGTCCCAAAGGTGTGACTTTAAAATGTCGTGTTGAACGCTGAATCAGGGTCACGTTGTACTTGGCTTCAAGGTCTAAAATGCGGCGACTAAGCTTAGACTTGGTGATGTTCGAGGCATCACTTGCGGCACTGAAACCGCCGTGCTTGACCACAAGATAAAAATAATAATAGTCGTCAAATGAATGCATGATGGGTTCAAGCCTGTATTGATTTGTGACCGAAGGCAGTCTGTGATGGATGATCTGATACTGTCTCATTGCTAACGATTGCACACGACAAAAAAGCGATCCGAAGATCGCTTTTTCTAAGGTCTGATTATTTCTGCGCTGTATTTTTGCTATAGCTTTGGATCAGGTTTTTATAGTCTGGAATATGCGCTGCAAAGAGTGAACCGAGGCCTTCAATATCATTACGCCAGTCGCGGTGTAATTCGCAAGCTGCCCCAAACCATGACATCAGCTGCGCGCCTGCCTGAGACATGCGATCCCATGCTGCATCACGGGTGATGGGGTTAAAGGTTCCCGACGCATCGGTAATCACAAAGACGTCAAACTCTTCTTCCAGTGCAGACAGTGCAGGGAAGGCCACACAGACTTCAGTCACCACACCCGCAATAATCAATTGTTTTTTACCTGTGGCTTTCACGGCTTGAACAAAGTCTTCATTGTCCCATGCATTGATTTGCCCTGGGCGTGCAATATAGGGTGCATCGGGGAACATTTCGACCAATTCAGGGATCAAAGGACCGTTTGGACCATCTTCAAAACTGGTGGTCAGAATGGTGGGAAGATTAAAATATTTCGCGGCAGCAGCCAGTGCCAGCACATTGTTTTTAAATTTGTCTGGGTCAATGTCACGGACCAATGAAAGTAGACCTGCTTGGTGGTCAACCAAAAGAACCGCTGCATTATCTTTGTCTAAACGAATATAAGGTTTCGCCATTTTTCTGTCCTCGTTGTGATTATCAGTCGAGTCTCAGGGCAATCAGTAAGAAGGTTAGTGCCTTGAGCTTGAACATCATCATAGGTAGGAAAATGAGACAATAAAATAAGCCAAACGAGATGCTTAATCTTAAAAATAGGAAAATTTGAGCAAAAATATGCCATAAAGATAAAGAAAGGCTTTGTTTTTAAATTGGTTTTTATGTGGGTGATACGATTTTAACGAGATTGTCCTATTCGTGTGATTGTGTGTACTAGCGCAGTGCTATAAGACGGATGAGGAAAGGGGTAGTATAGATTGCATATTCATCCTATCGATATAGGAGTTCCAAGATGAAAAAAGTAATTGGTGTTTATCGTAATCAAGACATGCATTGGGTTGGTGATGGTTTTCCTGTCAAAAACCTCTTTTCATATGACCGCTTAGGACAAGCGATTAGCCCGTTTCTACTTTTGGACTATGCAGCACCTTACAAATTTGATCCAACCACATCGCAACGTGGTGTGGGTTCACACCCGCATCGTGGTTTTGAAACGGTTACCATCGCCTATAGTGGTGAAGTGACGCACAAAGACTCTAGCGGCGGCGGTGGTACCATCAATACTCGCGATGTACAGTGGATGACTGCGGGTTCAGGTGTGGTACATGAAGAGTTTCATTCTCCTGCCTTTGCTGAGCATGGTGGTTTGTTTGAAATGGTGCAACTTTGGGTGAATTTGCCAGCCAAAGACAAAATGACCACACCGCGTTATCAAGCCTTGACCGTGGCGGATATCCCGCGCATCGAAATGGATGACAATGCTGGACATCTACGTGTGATTGCGGGTGAGTTTGGTGGTCATCATGGCCCTGCTCAAACGTATAGTCCCGTCAATGTTTGGGATGGTGAATTAAAAGCAGAGTATGAAACTTTTATCCATGTGCCCGTCACGCATAACACGATTGTGGTAGTGCTCAGTGGTGAAGTGCTGATTAATGGCACGCAAAAAGTGGTGGATAGTTCCATTGTGATGTTTGCTCAAGATGGCGAAGCTGCAATTCAACTACAAGCGCTGCAAGACACTAAGTTCTTGGTGTTGACTGGTGAACCACTAAATGAGCCAATTCAAGGTTATGGTCCATTTGTGATGAATAGCAAAGCGGAAATTGTGCAAGCTTTTGACGATTTTAATCGTGGCAAGTTTGGTGAAATCCCCGTTGCTGTGGTGGACTAAAATCTTGTCGCTAAAAAGAAGAAATCCCTACTCGGTCAAGGGTAGGGATTTTTTAGGCGCTGTAGTCTTCTTGTTTTGCATAGTTGGTCATGAATTATTATGTGATGTAATTATCGTTTTTATGCGGGGCGAATATTAGCGCTTTTTTGCTGGTTTGTAAAACGGAAGTTATAAAAATAGTTAATTTATATACTTTGTTTTTAAAGGGTTTATATTTTTATTTAAAATAAAATGTATAAAAAACCTGTGTTTAATTAAGTGACTTTTTAGTGTAATGAAATGTAATTTAAGCAAATATCGTCCTACCAGTGCGGCACATGAAAAAATGTGATTCTGGTATTTTTTAATAGCCCTATTTTTTCGACATTGGGTCATAATTTCAGTCAATATAAGTCAGACTGACGGATCATAATTTTGGATATTGCAGTTATTGGTAGCGGCATGGCCGGTCTTGCTACCGCAAGAATTCTAAAGGATGCTGGGCATAATATTACTATTTTCGAAGCACTGACTGGGCGAGGGATGGATAGCCACAGTACAGAGTTTGAAGGTGGATTGATTGATGCTCCGTTACGTGTCATGAACCCACACTTATGGAAAAATACCTTAAGTCTTGCGACTTATTTAGGCATTAAAACGTATCCAGTACGCACCTACATGGCGTGTAGTTGGTTGTTTGAAGACCGTACAGAAACATGGTTAACTACTACGCGTAGCCGCATTGGCAATTTCCCAATTATTAATAACCGTAAAGGCCTACAGCAGTATGGATGGCGCTTGGTTAAAGGTATGTTGCAACTTAAAACCGCGATTGCTAAATTCTTCAAATCTAAAGATCAAGACATTACCTTGGCTGAATTTATCAACCAGCATGACATTGAAGAAGTGTTTTGGCATGGCGCAGTCATGCCTGTGCTCTATACCATATGTACTTGTAATCCAAAAACCATTGGCGAATGGCCAGCGAAACCGCTGTTGATCTTTTTACGTCAGTTGACGGATGGTGATGCTTTATTGCGTATACAAGGGGGAACACCTACCTTAGTCGATAAATTGATTGAAAACATCAATATCCAAAGCGGATCTGCTATTAGCAAAGTCACTGAACAAGGTGACAAAGTTTTGGTTGAAAATAATAAGGGCGAACAGCAATTGTTTGACCGTGTGGTGGTGGCAACGCCAACCACAAAAATTGAAGAGTTTTTAGATCCTGTTCAGTTTGCAGATGATATTGCTCTGTTAAAACAATTCCGTTTTGAGCAAGGTCAGCTGGTGATCCATACTGATCCTTCCGTGATGCCACCTAAGCGTAAAGACTGGTCGGTGCTGAGCTATATGATGGACCGTAAGTTTACCCGTCAACAGTTCACGGTTTGGCTCAATTCAGTCGAACCAAGTCTGGTCGGTAAAAACGCCGTGTTCCAAACGTGGCAGCCTGTGACCGAGATTGATCCGAAAAAAGTAATTTCAACAGTAACTTTGACCCGTGCGGTGGTGGACTCGCAAACTGTGGCTTTGAATAAAGAGTTACAACAACGCCATAAGAGTGCCAACCGAAAAGTCTTCTTCTGTGGTTCATGGTCGTGTGATGGTCTGCCTATTTTAGAGTCTGCTGTCACTTCAGCAATGCATATTGCAGAAATTTTCGGTGCGCCATTGCCGTTTGTTGGATTAAAACCTAAAGTTGAGGTTGCCCCACAACTCGGCTACTAAAGCATGAAATGGCTCCAAACCTTACAGCGACATCTGCCCAAACATAAATATGCAATTGATGCAAAACAATTGGGAGATCACGCTGTATTGGCTTGGAGCAATCTTGGTTATTGGGAAAAGAACCCATCCTCCTATCCTGAGGCTTGCCAAACACTGGCAACGCATCTTGCTGATCGATTACAGCTAAAGTCAAATGACCGTGTTTTAGACTTGGGCTGTGGACAGGGCGCGAGTCTATTGCTGTGGCAGCAGCATTACCATGTTCAGCAACTTTGTGCGGTTGAGTTACAAGCCGAATGTGTTCAGCGTATACAACACACTTTAAATTCAAAGATACACATCATTCAAACGTCATTTTTAAATTTAAATTCAAAGCTATTTTCAGCACCTTTTGATGTGGTGTTTTGCCTCGATGCCGCTTATCACAGTGATTTAAATTCATTTCTGAGCTCAACCCTTTCTGTTTTAAATTCAAAAGGTCGCATCGGTTTTCACTATCTGATGTTGAGTGATGCATTTTTGAATTTAAATCGTTTTGAGAAACTTCAACTGAAAATGCTGTTAAAAGCAGCCGATGTTCATTTGGAACATCTTCAGTTAGAGACGAATTTGAAGCATTTGATAGAAGCACAAGGCTATCAGCAGGTTGCTATTGAAGATTTATCAGATGCAGTTTTGGCTGGTTTTTCTCGTTATTATCATGCACATTTAGCCCAGCAGGCCGCTCAAAATTTGGATCATTTCAAAATTAAAATGACGGCAAAACTCTGCCAAAAATTATTTGAACAAGGCATCGTGCGCTATGTTCAAATTACGGCAATGAAAGACAATTTAAAATGAAATAAAAAACCAAAGGGCCAGAAACAACAAAGCCTCACTAAAAAGCGAGGCTAAGTATAAAATGGTGCCGGCACACGGATTCGAACTGTGGACCTACTGATTACAAGTCAGTTGCTCTACCAACTGAGCTATGCCGGCAACGTGGTGAGAATAATAGCGGATTTTCTTGAAAACGCAAGCCAAAAAGTGAGCGATTGAAATGCACATGGTTGTTTGTGCAAACTTCACCCACCAAAGGGTGGGTGAAAGCTAAGAATAAAATTCGGGGCTGTGATGAAACTGTTTTTAAATAGGGTTAAGTGAAAATATGGAACTTATTTGCTCCTTAAAATTTGATCGAGGTCTTGGGCACATTCTTCCAAAGTAAAAGCCATGTCGAGTTGCATTTGAGGTTTGAGTTCATTGGCCAGCGTTCTCCATTGTTCAATCAGACGAATTGCTTTTTGAATTTTATGTTTGTTGACATCCTTTGCAAGGGTTGGGGTATAACCGCCTCGTTTAGCGTTTTTAATTTGTTTGACATAATTGGTGCTGTTATTCATTCTGACTCCCGAATAGCAGTTTTATTGGTCAATTTAGTGTTTCGCTAGTTATATACCGCAAATGAATTGTGCTTCATAAACATTGCATCTAGATGATCATTGATGATTTATTTTAACCTCCCTTAGAAATTGTTTTAGCTCAAGTTTTAATCAGGTTCAAGGGTTTATTTTTGAATAAATATTTCACTTTGTTGTGCAAATTATCCTGTTTTGTGAAGAGTCGTTTTTATGTAGCAGACTTTGTGCCAAGTCTAAATAAGAGTGTTCAGCATAAAAAAAGACCTTAATCTTTCGATTAAGGTCTTTAAAATTTTGGCGGTGAAAGAGGGATTCACATATTTTAATTAATAAATTGTTTT
>OFQU01000038.1_pt1 | contig 24780 bp, 21 predicted proteins | sample 1542981 | NCBI WGS metagenome assembly OFQU01 (sample SAMN07774233, study PRJEB24372) | wastewater metagenome | isolation source: Exp Tend CN 90WW | collected 2016-02
ACATGATCTGGCTATTGCTGGCGTTGGAGAAAATCACCAGGGGAATCTTGTCGGCGATTTTCGAGAGGCCGGCCGGTACGTCCGCGTGCGGGCCCCAAGTCGGAACGGCGTCGTAATACAGCTGGCCTTCTTCGCGGTATTCGACTCCCCAGCGCTTGCAGGTACGCGCCAGAGCGGTCTTGAGAATCTCGTCATACGGCATCCAGTCGCCCATGACCTGATCCAGGCGATAGGCCGAGAAATCCTTGACGAACTGATCCATCTGCTCCGCGGGTACGCGATCGGCGAAGAGTTCGCGGGTCATCGTGCCCATGTGGAAATTGGTCAGCGTTCCGTAGCAGTCGAATGTAATGAATTTGGGGCGAAGAAAGCTCATTGAGTGCGTTCCTGGAGTTCGTTGAGGTCAATGGCACGACAAGCATTTGCCTGGTTTGCGCAGTAGCGATGCAACGCTGCAGCACACCGTCATTACAACACCGTGAAATCAGCAGATGGCGTTAAAAGCGACCTCCGTTCGATACAAATCACCGTTTTGGTCACGTCGCTCAGCAGACTTTGCGGTACGCTCCAGCCTTGGGCAAAGCCCCTGTTTATGCGCTCTTATGGACCTTTATCCGCCGATGTGGATTTCGGATATCGACTTTGCCCGCAGAAACTGCGCCCCATCGCAGGAGTGGTGTCAGTTGCTGCGGCACACGTCAGTCCGGTTCTGAATTGAAGCGATTGAAGGCACATCCAGCGCCTTGAGCGGCGAGGCCCGGCATCAGCCTTTATAGGGTAAAAAGGCCCAAGCATTTGCTGCCGGCACAAGGCCAAAATTAAGTAGTAAGTGTGGTCTTCGGGACTGTGCTTCACGGAATCTGCCGAATATTCCCAGCCCCCTTGTCAGGCTTTCATCCAGATGGGATACAGGCGTCACTTCGCCGGAAAACCCGGCGTAAACGCACACTCTTTATCGGAGAATCGTCATGTCCGCCCCGCTCCCTTCCTACGTCTACCGGCCGATGACTGCAGACGACCTGCCCAAGGCCCATGCACTGTCCGTGCAATTGAATTGGCCACATAGACTCGACGACTGGGCCATGCTGCAACGGGTCAGCAAGGCCTTTGCAGTATTCGATGGCGAGCGTTTGATCGGCACCGCGTTCGCCTGCCCGCAAGGTGATTTCACGACCATTGGCCTGGTCATTGTCAGTAACGATTACCAGGGCCAGGGCATTGGGCGAAAACTCATGGAGAACGCGCTGGAGGCTTGCCAGTCAAGTACGGCGATATTGAATGCAACCCTGGCTGGCGCACCGCTGTACGCCAGCCAGGGTTTTGTCGAGTTTGGCCGAATTCAGCAGCACCAGGGCCAGGCGCAAGCACCCCTGCCAGGGCCATTGGCAGACGGTGAAGAATGCCGCCCACTGCGCGAAGCGGATCATGCGCGGGTGCTGGAACTGGCCAATGCCGGAAGCGGACTGGATCGGCAAGCGGTGCTCACTGAGCTGTTCACCGTCGTCGAGCATTCGGTGGGCATTGTGCGCGAAGGTCAACTGTGGGCCTTCGCCCTGCTGCGTCCGTTCGGTCGCGGTCGTTGCATCGGCCCGCTGATCGCCGAAAACCTTGAGCAGGCCCAACACCTGATCGCCACATTGCTGGCCAAGATACCGGACGCCTTTGTGCGCATTGATATTCCCGCCGATTGTGGTCTGGCCGATTGCCTGGAAGCAGCCGGCCTGAAAAAGGTCGACACCGTGGCACAAATGTCGCGCGGTGCTGCACCGCAAGCAAACAATGGCGTTCGGCAGTTTGCCGTGGTCACTCAAGCCATCGGCTGACCATCGGGTTTGCGCTTGTCGCCTCCCCCAAATCCCCTCAATACCTGGAGCGTCACCCGTATGTTCGAACCTTGCATCATGCTGTTGGCTCGCGCCGATGGCAGTCGTGTCGACACATCTTTCAAACAGCAACCCTTGAACGTTGCGGACCCTTTCACGACTGGACGTCAGGTCGCCTGGTCAGGGGCTGACGGCGTGTCTGCAGGCCTCGTCGAAGCAGGCGAAACCCTCGATATCGAGGACTTCCCACACACCGAAGTGATCGTGCTCCACGCGGGGCACGTGACGTTGAAAACCCGGGAGCAGACACTGGAACTGGCAGTCGGCGCCAGCGCGGTCATCGGCCGGGGCACGGCCCTGCGAATCGAAGCACAGACCGGCACCCGGTGGGCGTTTTGCGCCATGGTCACCAAAGGCGCGACGCCTGGCCTGACCTCGCTCGACCCGCTGGCACACCTGTCTCCATCCGCCGCGCCGGAACAACAGATTCTGATCGGTCCAACACCGCAATGCCGGTCGCGCAATGCCTTCGAAGATGCCACAACCGATCTGCGTGTCGGCGTGTGGGACTCGACGCCCTACGAGCGTCACGGGCGCCCGCACAAGCTCAATGAGTTGATGTATCTGATCGAAGGTAGCGTAACGTTGCAGACGCCTGAGGGCTCGAGCGTGACCGTCAACACCGGTGACAGCGTGTTTGTTGCGCGAGGTGCGCAATGCGCCTGGAGAAGCACACGCTATGTCCGCAAGGTGTACGCGGTTAAATAGCAGCCAGAAACGACAGTGCCAGTTGAGTTCCTCGCGCTGACCGCTCTTGCGGTCAATGCGACGTCCATCAGATGATCAAGGTTGCATCGCGATCAAGCTTCACTACACACGCCCCAGTAAGGAGAACGTCATGATCGACATGAACCACTTCACGCCGTTTAGCGCTTTGATCGGAGGCTTGCTGATCGGCACGGGGGCAGTGCTGTTGATACTGTTCAACGGGCGCATCGCAGGCATTAGCGGCATTGTCGGCGGTCTGCTGCGCCCGATAACCGGGGATGTCGCGTGGCGCGCGGCTTTCATTTTGGGCCTGCTAATGGCGCCATTGGCTTTTCGCCTGTTCGCCTCTTTACCCGCAATACAGATTGATGCCGGATATCCGTTATTGATTGTCGCGGGCCTGCTGATCGGCATCGGCACCCGTTATGGCGCTGGCTGCACCAGCGGCCACGGTGTGTGTGGACTGTCGCGCTTATCAACGCGCTCTGTGATAGCGACACTGGTGTTCATGGGGGCGGGCTTCGTTACCGTTTTTGTCGTTAAGCACCTTCTGGGAGGTCTTTGACCATGGCGCTCTTCTACGCGTGGCTTGCCGGCCTGATTTTCGGTATCGGATTGCTGATTTCCGGCATGACCAATCCCGCCAAAGTCATCGGCTTCCTCGATTTGGCCGGGCACTGGGATCCATCGCTGGCCTTCGTCATGGCCGGTGCCATTGCGGTGGCGGCGGTAGGCTTCAAATTCGCCAGAACCCGAACCCGGTCACTGCTCGGCCTGCCCATGAACCTGCCCACCGCTCGACACATCGACCGGCGACTGGTCGTTGGCAGCCTTCTGTTCGGGATCGGCTGGGGCCTTGCAGGCGTCTGTCCGGGCCCGGCCTTGGTCCTGCTAGGTTCGGGCATCGGCAAAGGCGCCGTTTTTGTCATCGCCATGCTGGTCGGCATGGGGCTATTTGAATGGCTGGAGCGAAAAAAACAACGTGCTCCGTCAGCCCCCTCCTCCGTGAATAAACCGACCTGATTCCTGTCCCTTCAACGTGCGTCAGCGAACGAACCTGGCGCCGGTGACACCAATCAGGTTGCGCAACAGTGTGTTGGCCATGGTTATCACGGCGCTGGTGGGGGCGTTGTTCGGGCAGTGGTTTAAATCGCAGCGACTTGAGGAACGTCAGAAAACACTCGGTTTGAATGGGGTAACGTAGCCTGACGCTCGCTGACCTGAGGATTCCCGATGCCTGCCAACTGCACTGACGTGGATGTTGCGATTATTGGCGGTGGCCAGTCCGCACTCGCGGTGGCTTACTTCCTGCGCCGAACCGGGCGCTCCTTCGTAATCATCGACGCTGAAGACGCACCGGGTGGTGCCTGGCGACATGGCTGGAATTCTCTACGACTGTTTTCACCCGCGACGTGGAGTTCCATCGCCGGCTGGATGATGCCACCGGTCACAGACGGCTACCCCAGCCGCGACAACGTGCTGGATTATCTGCGTCAGTACGAGCAACGCTACCAATTCCCGATCGAACGTCCCTATTGGGTGAATGCCATCGAGCGCCGGGGTAATCGCCTTCATGTAAAGGCCCAAGACCGCAGCTGGCTAGCCCGCGCAGTGGTCAGCGCGACCGGCACCTGGCGCCATCCCTACCTGCCGCATTACCCCGACAGCGAAACCTTTAATGGCCAACAGTTGCATTCGGCCCACTACGTCGACGCCAAGCCGTTTGCCGGGAAAAAAGTCCTGGTGGTGGGCGGTGGCAACTCCGGTGCACAGATCCTCGCGGAAGTCTCAAAGGTGGCCGACGTCACTTGGGTCACTCCGCAACCGCCGCAATTTCTCGCCGATGACGTAGATGGCCGGGTACTGTTCGAACGCGCCACCGAACGCTGGAAAGCCCAGCTCGCCGGCAAAGTCGTGGAGCAACCGGTCGGTGGCTTGGGTGACATCGTGATGGTGCCGCCGGTCCTTGAGGCCCGGGAACGCGGCGTATTGCACGCGGTTCGGCCATTCCTGCGCTTCACCGAAACCGGCGTGACATGGGCCGATGGCTTGCAGACGCCGGTCGATGTTGTCATCTGGTGCACCGGCTTCCGCCCTGCCCTCGGCTATCTGCAATCACTGGGTGTGTGCACCGCCGACGGACGTGTGGCCGTTGAAGGCACGCATTCGATCAAGGAGCCGCGCTTGTGGTTGGTCGGTTATGGAGACTGGACCGGCGCCGCTTCAGCGACACTGATTGGCGTCACCCGCACAGCGCGCAGCACCGTTGAGGAGATTGAGCGGTTTTTAAAGACGCAGTGAGTCGGCGAGCTCCAGGACTGCGAAACAATGGCGACGACCTTCCAGCCGAAGTCATCAGCGGCCGCCGCCGTGATGCCCTACTGAGCGAAAAGCGCTATTGAGCAACAGCCACTTGATTACGACCATATGACTTGGCTCTGTATAGCGCTCTGTCGGCATTGTTCATCAAACTGTAGAGACTATCGTCGGTGAAATCCGATGACGCCACGCCAAGGCTGGCCGTTATGCGGTCAGCAGGCTCTGCCTTCAGTCCGGCGATAGCCTGCATCAGCTCCTGCGCGATACTCGTCGCCACTTCAATGCTGGTATCGGGAAGCAAAATAGCGAACTCCTCGCCCCCTAGCCTGCCATGTACATCGTTTTTACGGATCGACGCACTGATGACCGCACCCACCTGACGCAGAACCTGATCCCCTACCTGGTGACCGTAAGAATCGTTGATGTGCTTGAAGTGATCCATATCGAGCATCACGGCGCAAAGTACCGAACCGTTGCTTTTGCATTCACTGTAGAGCTGGTGGGCGTCATCGAAAAAAGCGCGGCGATTCTTCAGGCCAGTCAGTTCATCGGTTCGAGCGGCTCTGATGGAAAGCCTGTTTTCCCGCTCCATTTCACGGGTCAGACGAAACGCGGTTTCAAGGGCGTCTGACATTCTGCGAGTGGCGCTGGCTACAAATGAGGCAAACACGAACACGGCGAGCGCCATGCCTTTTTGCAAGGTTGAGGGTTGAAACAACAGCCACGTTGAACAAGGCAATAGAACCAGGCCGATGGATAACATCGTCATGTTCCGATAGGCCGAATAACACGATACCGCGCTGACAGACATCCCGACTGTAAAAAGCATGACCATCGCCTGGGCCAACAGGTCATGGGCCGGTATGACCGCGAGTGCCCCGGCGCCCCATATACCGGCGGACAACACAAGTGTGCTCCAGTATTTTCGCTCCCAACGCTTGGGCGTGCGTTCAGTGACGGGGCTACGAAAATAGCCAATGAACATCCAGATACGCAGTAACGTCGACACCGTCAATAACGCTATCCATCCAACAACCACCGTGTGATCGAACCGATCCCAACACAGCCAACAAAGCATGACGGCTGCCATATAACTGCCGAAAACGGCAGCACCTGATTGTCGAAATAACTGCTGCAAGCGATCTGTTCGAACCTGTTCGGCTATGTGTGAGCCCTGATCACTTCCTAGCTCAAGATCATCCATTTAATCCGCCTGAACATGATGAATCGACAGGCTAAATTGTGGCACCTCGCCAGCAACGCAAACAACAGAGAATTAACAATACGCACAATCTTTACCAACGGCTGGCGCAGGCCGTGCTCAGGCCGCGAGTATTTCCTGAAGAAACGCGATGAACACATTGATGCGACTCGAACCCCGGTGGTTGGGCAAATACAGCGCGTTGATGCAGGTGCTTGCGCTACCGGGGTTGATCTCATAGTGCTCCAGCACCCGCGTCAACCGGCCTGCACTGACATCCTCGTGCACCAGCCAATCGGCCAATAGCGTCATCCCGCCACCGGCCAAGGCCGCCTCGCGCAGAATGTCGGCATTGTTGCTTTGCAGCCGTCCTTGCACATCCACGTGGGTGACATCCCCTGCGCCCTTGAATGTCCAGTTGTTGTCGCCCTTGCGGTAATCGAAACGCAGGCACTGATGCTCAAGCAAATCACGTGGATGTCGCGGCAGGCCGGTTCGCCTCAGATAGTCGGGACTGGCCACAATCCAGCGCTGGAAACCACCCAGCCGCTTGCTGACGATGTCATCGCTGACGACCGATGAACCGAGGCGCACTGACACATCGATTTGCTCGCTCAGCAGGTCACTGACCTCGTCGCTCAGCGACAGACTGATTTCCAGGCCCGGATGACGCTCGAGCAAGCGCCCCAGGTGCGGAGCGATGATTCGCCGGCCAAACTCCACCGGCACGCTGACCCGTAAACGTCCTTGAGCTTCGCTGCCACGGTCGGCAACGGTGGCATCGGCGGCGTCGATGGCCGCGAGAATCGCCACAGCTTTATCGAAATAGTGCTGCCCCGCCACCGTGACGCTGGTGTTGCGTGTCGTGCGGTTGAGCAGGCTGGCGCCCAGCTCACTCTCCAGCCCCGCGACTTGTCGCGTCACCGATGAAGTCGAGATGCCAAGCTTGCGCGCTGCAGATGAGTAACCGCCACAGCGCACCGTTTCGACAAACATCTTCAGCGCCAGCAACTTATCCATGTCCTGATTCCGGAATCGAAAGGTAAACACAGCGACTGTGCACGACCCGGCAGCGCGAGTCTTGCATGGCTGTGCTCTGTTGGATCACCGCCCACAGCCCGCGCTGTCAGGCCTGGGCAATCCCCATGATCCGATTGCCCATGCTCACGCCCCAATCCCCCATGCGCCGGCCTTCTGCAAGTTGCTGTTGCTGCCAGGCCAACAGGGCATGATCGAGGTCGCCGGAGTCGTCGATGGTTTGCGCCAGGGACAGTGCATTGCGGGCAGCCTTGGCCGTGCTGCCGGCGGTATGAGGACGCGGCACAAACGCGGCGTCGCCCGTCAACAGCACGCGACCGAACACCATTTGCGGGACTTGGAAATCAAGGATCGCTTGCACAAAAATGTCCCGGGTCTGGCGAATCAGCTCGCGAAAAGCCGGGTTCACCAGCTGCTCAGCCATTTCCCGGATGTAAGCCTCCTGTCCAGCGGCCAAGGTCCCGGGTGGAATCGAGTGGCTGCGCCGACGGCCGTTGTTGTCAGTGAGCACGGCATCCAGTTCCGGCCCTGGTGCCGCTTTCAAATACCACAGCCAGTTGAACCGACGCTCGCCAGGCTTAACGGAACCACTCACACCCGGCACCATGTATTCGAGCATCAGCGATTCAGGGTCTTGCTGAAAAACAAAGTCCTCGTAAAGCTGTGTCTTGGCGAAGTCTGGCAGCTGCTGTTCATCGACCAGCCCACGCCACACCACATACCCCGAGTAGGCAGGCGCCGCGCCGGGCAGCACCACGCTGCGCACGCTCGACCCCGCGCCATCAGCGCCAATCAGCAAGTCGCCCTCGGCAGCGCTGCCATCGGCAAACATCGCCGTGACGCGGTGCTCATTCTGCGTCAGATCGACCAACGTCTTGCCACGGTGATAGTGCTCGGCAGGAAATGCAGACAATAATGAGCTGTACAGGGCGTTCCAGGACGTCTGGGTTTGCGGCATCGGCTCTTTATGCACGACGCTGCCTGTCCGATCCAGATAAAGCCGATCATGGGAGCGGACCCCGAGCGCCCCGGCAGGATGAATGCCCGCATAACGAAAATGGTGCAAGACATCCGCTTGCAGAACGATGCCTCCGCCGCGGCTATCCAGCGCGGCGGGAGATCGCTCGTAAATATCGACCTGCCAACCGATCGCGCGCAATGCCGTGGCGGCGAACAGCCCTCCCAGAGAACCACCAATGACCAAGGCCTTCGAAACGCCTGAACTCTTCATAGCTTTCTCCTCGTTGCCGGGTGATTCCCCAGACTCCGTTGAGCGATGGCTCATGCCAACACCGGATAGTCGATGTAGCCCTTGGCGTCGCCGCCAAAAAAGCTGTTGCCGTCGGCAACGTTGAGTGGCTTGCGACCGCGCAAGCGCGTGGGCAAGTCAGGGTTGGCAATAAACGGACGACCAAACGCGATGATGTCCGCACGGCCCTGCGCAATGGCCTGCTCGGCCGTTTCGCCGCTGTAGCCTCCGGCCAACATCAGAACGCCGTGAAACTGCGCACGCAGTTGCTTGATGATCGCATCCCAGCGTGGATCGTTACTTTCATCGAGCACGGTGCCGACCATCATCGGTTCAACCAGGTGCAGGTAAGCCAGATCCCAGTGATTGAGCCGGGATGCGATGTAGCCGAAGGTTTGCTCCGGGGTGTCATCGCCCATTCCCATGAAACGTCCCATCGGTGTCAGGCGAACGGCAACCCGCTCGGCACCGATTTGTGCAGTCACGGCATCGACGACTTCAAGCAGCAAGCGTGCACGGTTTTCGATGCTTCCACCGTAGCGGTCACTGCGCTGATTGCTGGCACTGTTAATGAACTGGTCGAGCAGGTAGCCATTGCCCGCGTGAATTTCCACGCCATCCATACCGGCGAGCATCGCGTTACGGGCGGCGGCGCGGAAGTCGGCGATGATTGCTTCGATGCCTGGAATGTCCAGCGCTTGCGGGACAGGCACATCGCCCCAGACGCCCTCGCCCTGTTCGTTCAAGATGAAAGTCTTGCCGGGCACCGGCTGCGCGGTCGGCGCCACCGGCAAGCCGCCGTTGGGCTGGAACACCGGGTGCGACACTCGGCCCACATGCCACAGTTGCAGGAAAATGCGCCCGCCTTCTGCGTGTACGGCCTCGCTGACAGCCTTCCAGCCTTCAATCTGCTCGTCGCTATGGATGCCGGGCGTCCAGGCGTAACCCTGGCCCTGCTGCGAAATCTGGGTCGCCTCGGTAATGATCAAGGCGGCACTGGCACGCTGACGGTAATACTCGACGTTCATTGATGTGGGGACGTTGCCCGGTTGGCCCGCCCGCGAGCGAGTCAGTGGCGCCATGGCGACACGGTGCTCCAAGCTGAGTTGGCCGAGCTTGATCGGGCTGAACAAGTGCTGAGTCATGATGATTTTTCCTGTATGGGGAGGGAGTGAACAGACGCCTCAGGCGGCCTGGTTGCGTTCCAGTATCTGGATCATTATTTCGATGGGTTGGGCGCCGTTGATGACGTCATCGGCGATCTGCACAGTCGGCACCGAGCGCAGACCGGACGCCTTGGATCGGGCTTCGAGTGCCAAGACTTGCGCCGTGCCCTCATCGGCCTTGAGGAAATCGACAATGGCGCCTCGGTCCTGCCCGGTTTCGGCACAGATGTCAGCCAGTACCGTAAGGTCGCCGATGTCCCGCCCTGCGCCGAAATACGCCTTGAAAATGGCCCTGACCAGCGGGGACGCGTCCCTGCCCGCCTGTTGCTCGCGCCATACCAAGCGATGCGCGGCGAGAGTGTTGGGCGTTTTTTCGACGCGTTCATAATCGAACTCAAGGCCGACAGCCTTTCCGGCGTGGGTGACCTGGGCGTCCAGCGCCTGGCTACGTGCCCAGCTGCCGAACTTGCCAGAGCGATAGGCTTTGCGATCCATGCCTTGAACAGGCATGTCCGGGTTCAACTGATAAGGCAGGAAACGGATGGAGTGGCTGGTTGAAAAGCCCGTGGCGGCCAGTGCGCGTTCGAGATTTTCCTCACCGATCCAGCACCATGGGCAGATGAAGTCGTAAGTCACCTGAATCGTGGATGAGTGCATGCTCATGAGGGGCTCCGTGGTTGAATGTTGCACCCCCCCAAGGTAGGTGTCCGGGCGCCGCCAGAGAATCCACCTGTTGCACAACGTTGTTTTTCGCCAAACGCAACGCTGAGCCGATCACGCCTGATGCTGACATTGCGCCCGTTGCGTCTGGCGCAATGTAGCGTTGCGCCTGGCTGGGGTACTCCGTCACAACCGTCCTCTCTAAGCTCAGTCGATGAAAACCGCCGTACACCAAGGGCACGTCGCGGATTGAAACCACTGTCGTTTATTCAGCTCGAGAGGTAAGGCGATGAAGCGCAAGACGATCATCGGGGCCGTTCTGGCAATCGCCGTTGCGGGGGCGGGATTTGCGTTGTGGATGATGTGGAGGCCGGAAATTGCCCCTGTCAGCCAAACCCTGAAGGCCGATCGCGAGACGCTCGACAGAGGCCGCCGAGTCGTCGAAGCGGGCGACTGTGCGGTCTGTCACACACGGCCTGGTGGCGCCTACATGGCTGGCGGTTTGCCGCTGGTCACGCCCTTCGGAACCCTCTTCACCACCAACATTACCCCGGACCCGCAATCCGGTATCGGCCAATGGTCACTGGACGCCTTCGAGCGGGCCATGCGCGAAGGCATCGCGCGTGACGGCCACTTTCTCTATCCGGCCTTCCCCTACGTGCATTACCGGAAAATGAGCGATGCCGATATCGCCGACGCCTATGCCTACCTGATGAGCGTGGACCCGATCAAATACACCGCACCGGACAATCACATGGTGTTCCCCATGAACTTCCGGCCGCTGGTGTCTTTCTGGAACTTGCTGTTCCTGCATGGCCAACCGCTGGTGCCGGTTCCCGACCGTTCGGAACAATGGAACCGCGGACGCTATCTGGTCGAGGGGCCGGGGCACTGTTCATCCTGCCATTCGCCCCTGAATCTGATTGGCGGGGAGAAAGGCAGCGAATTGTTCAACGGCGGTGTCGTCGACGGCTGGACAGCCCCGGCCTTGCGCGGCATGAGCGAGGCGCACCACCCCTGGAATGAAGCACAGCTGGTCGCCTATCTCACGGGGGAAGTCGCTGAGGGGCACGGCGCCGCAGCGGGTCCGATGTTGCCGGTCAGCCTGAGCATCGCCCGTTTGCCGGCGGAAGATGCCCATGCCATCGCGCAGTACATTCTTGATCTGAAGAAGACCTCGGCGGATGCCCCGTCAGCGCCCTGCACTTCTGCTGTCAAACCGAACGCCAAGGCGCTTGCGGGCGCAGCGTTGTTCGACGGCGCCTGCGCCGGTTGCCACGGCCGCGCCGCGCCGATGCGCGTCATCGAATCGCGGCCGGCACTGGCGACCACCTCGGCGGTGCTGGCTGATTCACCACGCAATTTGATTCAGACCATCCTGCAGGGCATCCCGATGTCCAGCGCCGCTTCCAGCCACTACATGCCTGCCTTCGCCCATAGCCTGGACGACAGCCATGTGGCTGCACTTGCCGAGTACTTGCGCAACGAAAGTTGTGCCAACCGCCCCTGGACGGATCTCGACAAGACCCTCAAAAGCATTCGGGCTCAGGAGCAGCAACCGTGATCACACTCGACATCAACGGCAAGACGCACCAACTGGATATCGCAGACGACATGCCCCTCCTCTATGCCTTGCGCAACCAGGTAGGGCTCAACGGTGCGAAATACGGCTGTGGCCTGGGTCAGTGCGGCGCCTGCACCGTGCTGGTCAACGACAAACCGGTGTTTTCCTGCCTGACGCCTTGCGGTGCGCTGGCGGGCAAATCGGTACGCACCGTCGAGAGCCTGGGCAGCATCGACCAGCCGGGGCCACTGCAGAAAGCCTTTATCAATGAACAAGCCGCCCAGTGTGGTTATTGCATCGCCGGAATGATCGTTCGGGCGCAGGCGCTATTGGAAAGCAACCCTCATCCAGACGATGACACGATCCGCCGCCACATGGCGCCCAACTTGTGCCGCTGCGGCACGCATGTGCGGATCTTCGCCGCGATCAAGGCGGTCGTCGCGCAGGGAGGCAAGGTATGAAACAGCGCGCACAAAACGTCAATCTGAGCCGCCGCGCCTTTGTGATAAACGGCACACTGATGATGGGGTTCGCGATACTTCCGGGCATTCCCCGCGCCTTCGCCGACACCGAGGTGGACACTTTGGGCACGGCAATCCTGGCGCCGGATCTGCCCGGCAGCCTGCGCGCCACGCCCTATCTGGACGCCTGGATCCGCATCGACGAAAAAAATGGCATCACCGTCTACACCGGCAAAGTGGAGCTGGGCACCGGTGTTAAAACGGCGCTCCTGCAGATCGCCGCCGAACGCCTGGAAGTGCCGCCGACACTCATCCGTTTTCTCACGGCCGACACCGCGTTGACGCCCAACGAAGGCTACACCGCCGGCAGCCATACGATCGTCGACAGTGGCACTGCACTGTTCAACGCCGCGGCTCAGGTTCGGCAGTTGTTACTCGAATCCGCAGCACGGCAATGGCAGATCAGCGTCGACAGCCTGACCACGCGGGATGCGGTGATCCACGGTGCGCAAGGTCGCAGCATGACTTACGCGCAGGCAGTGGCCGGGGTACAACTGCATCGTTTCGCTTCAGCCAGTTCCCCGCTCAAGCCCGCCGACCGCTTCACCCTGATCGGCCAGTCGTTGCCGCGCCTGGACATTCCAGCCAAGGTCAGCGGCGGCGCGGCCTATGTGCAGGACATGCGCCTGCCCGACATGTTGCACGCGCGGGTGATACGAGCGCCCCGGCGCGGCAGTCAGTTGCTGGACATTGACGAAGCTGCCCTCACGAAGCTTCCCGGCGTGGTGAAACTGATCCGCAACGGCAGCTACCTCGCCGTGGTCGCCAGCGATGAGTGGCTGGCGATCAAAGCGATGCGCGAAGGCTATGCCGCCGCCCGCTGGACTGAGGGTAATCCCCTGCCCGACTCGGCGCACATTCATCAACTGCTCACCCAATTGCCTGCCCGTCGCTACCCGGTGAGTGCCAAGGGCAGCCTCGCGCAACCGGGGCCGCACGCCTACAAAGCGCGGGTCACCAAGCAATACCTGATGCACGGTTCCATCGGGCCATCCTGCGCAGTGGCCTGGTTCAGGGACGGCACACTGACCGTGTGGACCCACTCTCAAGGTGTCTACCCGTTGCGTGCGGGTATCGCCGAAATGCTGGGACTGCCGGTGACACAAGTCCGCTGTATCCACGCCGAAGGTTCCGGTTGCTATGGCCACAATGGCGCCGATGACGCCGCCGCCGACGCGGCACTGATCGCCATGGCGCTGCCGGGCAAACCGATTCGGCTGCAATGGATGCGCGAGCAGGAAAACCTCTGGGAACCCTACAGCTCCGCCATGCTGGTCGAGGTGCAGGCGGAACTGGATGAGGGCAAGCAGCTGCGTGACTGGAAATACGAACTCTGGAGTACCCCGCACAACGAACGTATCGTCAATGCCGGGCGCCTGCTGCCGGCGTGGCTGTTGGCCAAGCCCTTCACGCCGGCACCTTCCGTGCCGATCGCCCAGCCCGAGGGGGACGGCGACCGTAATGCCGTTCCGTTGTATGAGATCCCCAACCTCAAGGTCGATCTGAACTTTGTGCTGAGCATGCCATTCAGGACCTCGGCCATGCGTTCGCTCGGTGCCCATATCAACGTGTTCGCGATCGAAAGCACTGTCGACGAACTGGCGGCGCGGGCCAGTGTGGACCCAGTGCAGTTTCGCCTGAACCACTTGAGCGATCCGCGCGCGCGGGCGGTGGTGGAGCGTGTGGCCGCTGAGTTCCGCTGGCCGCAAAAAGCCACGGGACCGGGCAGCGGCATCGGCTTCGCCTTTGCCCGTTACAAAAACATCATGGGCTATTGCGCGATCGCTGTGCAGTTGCACATACAGCGCCAGACTGGACAGGTGACGATTGATCGCGTAGTCGCCGCCGTCGACGTGGGGCAAATTGTCAGCCCGGACGGACTGCTCAACCAGATCCAGGGCGGCATCGTGCAATCCGCCAGCTGGACGCTCTATGAACGAATCCTCTATGACGCCAGCGGCCTGCACAGCTTCGACTGGAGCGGCTACCCGATCATGCGCTTTCCGGATTTGCCGCAACAGGTCGAGGTGCACATGCTTGATCAGCCGGGGCAACCCTTTCTCGGGGCGGCGGAAATCGTCCAGGGTCCCATGGCCGCAGCACTGGGCAACGCCATCAGTGATGCAACCGGCAAACGCTTGCTGGACCTGCCACTGGCGCGGCGTGGCTGGCAGGATGCGCTGGGATCATGACCGATGGGCCATCCGAATGGAAAACGGGCGGTGAAGGATCACTTGCACCGCCCGGCGACCACGAGACGATCAGCGCACGACCAGGCCTTCAGGCCCGAGCAACTCGCTGACGAAATCAATAAATGCATTAACGCGTTTGGAACCACGGTGATTGGGAAGGTACAGGGCGGAAATCGCTGAACTGGCATCGTTCGGATTGATCACAAATGACTCGAACAACGACGTCAGATCACCACGACCGATATCGTCGTCGACCAGCCAGTCAGGTAACAGCGCCACTCCGCCGCCTGCCAGCGCCACCTCGCGCAACACCTCGGCATTGTTGCTTTTAAAGTGGCCGTCAATCAGTACCCGCATCGCCTCACCGTCCTTCAAGAACGTCCAGACCTGTTGCTTTGGGCCATAACTGAAGCGCAGGCACTCGTGCTGCACAAGGTCCATGGGATGCTTCGGATAACCCCGCGTATTCAGATACTCCGCGCTGGCCACCACCCGGCGTCGAAAATGACCGACGGGACGACTGACAACACCGTCCATGGCGGCTGCCGATCCCAACCGGATCGCCAGATCGACGCGCTCCCCCAGCAATTCAACGATGTCATCAGAGAGCGTCATGTCCAGCACGAGTTGCGGGTAACGCTTCAACAGCGAAGCGATATGAGGCGCAATCAGACGGCGGCCCAGCGCGACGGGCACGGAAATACGCAGATGCCCTGCCGGCAGCTCCCCGCGATCAGTGACCGACGCATCCGCCTCGGCGACAGCGTTGAGCACCTCCCGCGCTTTCAAGTAGTAGGCGGCGCCGGCATCGGATAACGAGATTTGCCGCGTGGACCGATTCAGCAGGACCGCACCCAGTTCCGCCTCGAGTGCATCGATCATCCGCGTCACCGACGATGTCGCCAGCCCCAGTTGTCGAGCAGCAGACGAAAAGCCCTTTGAGTCCACCGCCTGGACGAACATCTTCAATGCGAGCAACTTGTCCATGACACTCCCTGCTTCACCCGTGATTCATGTCGAGCATTGCGCCCATGCATGCCCGACGAGATACCACGACCAGACGACCAAAGCGACCCGTGGCATTGCACTTCCCGGCGCGTGCCGAGCAAAATCGGGCGGATTAAATCAGTGCACCATGCGCTCTGCTCTTTCGATATGTGGTCAGTCCGGGCACAATGCGCATCCTTTTTTGGCTGGCCTTGCCGGAGGCCTCGAAATGATCAAAACGCCGTACTACCTCATCGACAAACAGAAACTGCTGACCAACATGCAGAAGATTGCGTACGTGCGCGAACAGTCCGGGGCCAAAGCCCTGCTCGCGCTCAAGTGCTTCGCAACCTGGTCGGTGTTCGACCTGATGCAGCAATACATGGACGGCACCACGTCGTCGTCGCTGTACGAGCTCAAGCTCGGCCGCCAGAAGTTTGAAGGCGAAGCCCATGCTTACAGCGTGGCATGGGCCGACGATGAGATCGAGGAGATGCTCGCCAACTGCGACAAGATCATCTTCAATTCCATCAGCCAGCTGCAACGCTTCGCCGAGCGCTCCGAAGGCAAAGTCCGCGGCCTGCGGGTCAACCCTCAAGTCAGCAGCTCCGATTATCTGCTGGCCGACCCGGCGCGTCCGTTCAGCCGTCTGGGCGAGTGGGACCCGCAGAAGATCGAAGGCGTCATCGACCAGATCTCCGGTTTCATGTTTCACAACAACTGCGAGAACGGCGACTTTGGCCTGTTCGACCAAATGCTCTGCACCATCGAAGAGCGCTTCGGTGAGCTGCTGCACAAAGTCAGCTGGGTCAGCCTGGGCGGCGGCATTCACTTCACCGGTGAAGGCTATGCGCTGGACGCGTTCTGCGCACGTCTCAAGGCGTTCTCGCAAAAGTACGGCGTGCAGGTCTACCTGGAACCTGGCGAAGCGGCGATCACTAACAGTGCCTCGCTCGAAGTCACCGTGCTCGACACCCTCTACAACGGCAAGCACCTGGCGGTGGTGGACAGCTCCATTGAAGCCCACTTGCTCGACCTGTTGATCTATCGCCTCAACGCCAAGCTGGCACCGAGCGAGGGTGAACATACCTACATGGTGTGCGGCAAATCGTGCCTGGCCGGAGACATCTTCGGCGAGTACCAATTTGACCGTCCGCTGGCCATTGGCGATCGACTGTCATTTATTGATACCGCCGGCTACACCATGGTCAAAAAGAACTGGTTCAACGGCCTGAAAATGCCATCCATCGTTGTGAAACAACTCGATGGTACCGTCGAAGTGGTTCGCCAATTCGGTTACGAAGACTACCTGTCCAGCCTTTCTTGAAACGGACAGATAAAGGAGAGAAAAAGCAATTGAAAAAGAACGTTCTTATCATTGGTGCAGGAGGTGTCGCTAAGGTGGTGGCCCACAAGTGCGCGCAGCATAACGATGAACTCGGTCGTATCGCTATCGCGTCGCGCAACATCTCCAAATGCCAGGCCATCATCGACAGCGTCAAGGCCAAGGGTAGCCTCAAACAACCCGCCGACATCAAAGCTTTCTCGCTCAATGCCCTGGATGTCGAGGCGACCAAGGCGCTGATCCGCGAAACCGGATCCCAGATCGTCATCAACGTCGGCTCCGCGTTCCTCAACATGTCGGTGCTGCGTGCCTGCATCGATACCGGCGTCGCTTATCTCGACACTGCCATTCATGAAGAGCCGGGCAAAATCTGCGAAACCCCGCCTTGGTATGGCAACTATGAGTGGAACCACCTCGCAGAGTGCCAAGAGAAGAACATCACCGCCATTCTCGGTGTGGGCTTCGACCCGGGTGTGGTCAATGCCTATGCAGCACTGGCGCAACAACAGTATTTCGACCGCATTGATTCGATCGACATTCTCGACGTCAATGCCGGTTCCCATGGCAAATATTTCGCCACCAATTTCGATCCGGAAATCAATTTCCGTGAATTCACCGGGCAGGTGTGGAGCTGGCAGAACAGCCAGTGGACCAGCAACACCATGTTCGAAGTCAAACGTACCGACGACCTGCCGGTCGTAGGGTCGCAGAACCTGTACCTGACCGGTCACGACGAAGTGCACTCGCTGTCGAAGAATCTGAACGTGCCCAACGTGCGTTTCTGGATGAGCTTCGGCGAGCACTACATCAACGTGTTCACGGTCCTCAAGAACCTCGGCCTGCTGTCCGAACAACCGGTCAAGACCGCCGAAGGCCTGGAAGTCGTGCCGCTGAAAGTGGTCAAGGCCGTGCTGCCTGACCCGAGTTCGCTGGCGCCCGGCTACACCGGCAAGACCTGCATCGGTGATCTGGTCAAAGGCACCAAGGATGGTCAGTCGCGCGAAGTGTTCATCTACAACGTGGCCGACCACGAGGAAGCCTTTGCCGAAACCGACAGCCAGGGCATTTCCTACACCGCTGGCGTACCGCCGGTTGCCGCCGCCCTGCTGGTCGCTCGCGGCGAGTGGGATGTGCAGCGCATGGTCAACGTCGAGGAACTGCCGGCTGAGCCGTTCCTCAACGCGCTGGATGTCATGGGCCTGCCGACCCGCATCAAGGATGAGCACGGAGATCGTCCCTGGAATGGCGTAGCCTGAGGCTCGCAACGTCCAGCGACGCTTTAAGGTCCGCTACAAAAAACGCCGCTCATTGAGCGGCGTTTTTGCAGGCACTGAAAAATCAGGACACGGCCTCTGAACATTGCCGCACGGGGCTCTTGCGCCTGACCTGTTGTTGCCGGGTGAGCAGTGCCTGCACATCAGCGACGGCCTCCAGCACTCGCTGTGCCCAGTGCTCATCCTCCGGGTGCACGACAACCACGCGAAAACCGTGAGCATGGCCTTCCGTGCGCACGCCCTCGGAGTCATCGACGTGCAAGTCGATATCGAAGGCCGGGGGAAATTTCGACGGGCCGTTTGACAGCCCCTTGGTCGTCAACGCCTGGTTATGCAGCACACTGTTGACGACCCCGTCGACGCGGATGCCATACAGCAACAGCCAACGCCTGATATAGGCCGGTGTCCGCCCGGATGACGTATAAACCCAGATACTGCAGCCCTGGCGGCGCAACTCGCGGGTCAATGAGCGCGTGCCGGTTCGCAGCGGTTCGCCCAGCCAACGGTGCACACAGGCCGGCAACCAGCTGTGCTCGACTGCGCAGTGATGGAGCTGGCAGGCCAGCGTGTCGTCGATATCGAACGAAACCCGGATGCGCGGGCGGCTGAACAGGTGCATCGGCATCGCGCCGGCGATGGCCTGCCAGACCCGGCTGGCGGAAGCCCGGTACCTGGCGGAGAGTGGCTGTCCGTTCATCAATGCCCACCCTGAAAGACGGGCAAGGCCTTGTTCTTGAGTAGAAAGTTCATCGACTCAGGCGCCTGACCTTCGAGGAAGGCTGCATACTTTTTCTTGATTTTCGGCAATTCATACAACGCCTTGATCCCATGCTTGGCGGAGTTGCGGATGACCGAGGACGGATTGAAGTAACCCTCGGCGTTTTCCAGCGTCAGCACGAACGGGGGTAACCCCGCCCGCATGAGCAAATAGCTGACGATGAGCGAACCACTGCGGTTATTGCCCTCGATAAACAACTGCGGCTTGCTGAGGATGCGCACATAGACACCGGCCGCACGCTTCCAGACGGATTCACTGCGATAGGCGCAGTACCAATTGAACAAGTCCTTGATGCCGCCCTCAACATTGTTGAAGAAGTGCGCTTCGGTAGCCGCCAGATGTTGGGCGTACTCCAGTCGGCGTACCGGGTCCCGGCCACAAAGGACGGTGGCATTGATCTCCAGCATCAGGTTCAGTTGCTGAAGGTCGAACAGGTCGACACCGCGAGCCACATAGTCGTCAATCAGCGCATAGCCTTCAAGCACATTGTGTAGCACTTCGTCGGTGAAGGGATCGCGCGGCTCGGTAAAGTGCCTGCTGAGCTCGGCAAAACGGCCCTGCACCTCTCGCAGTACCCGTTCAATCGCTGGCAAATCAAGACGAGGCGTTGCAGACATTGGCAATCCTGAGAAACGCTGAACAAAAAGGTCAAACGACCGAACCACCGCGCGGACACTCTGCCTGCCGGCGGATGCGGTCTGTGCAGGGAGATCGTTGGTCTAGCTGAACTTGCCGCTGATGTAGTCCTCGGTCATTTTCTCCCGCGGGCTATCGAAAATTTGCGTGGTCGGGCCCATCTCGACCAGATAGCCGGTGCGCGTCCCCTGGGAAATATCCACCGAGAAAAAGGCCGTGGTGTCGGCGACGCGGATGGCCTGCTGCATGTTGTGGGTCACCAGGGCGATGGTGTAGTCCTTCTTCAACTCGATCATCAATTCCTCGACCCGTCGGGTCGCGATCGGGTCAAGCGCCGAGCACGGTTCGTCGAGCAACAACACTTCCGGTTCGGTGGCGATGGCGCGGGCGATGCACAGCCGTTGCTGCTGGCCGCCGGACAGCGACAGGCCGCTGACCTTGAGCTTGTCCTTGACCTCATCCCACAGCGCGGCGCCCTGCAAGGCGTGTTTCACGCGGTCGCCCAGGTCGCCCTTGTAGCGATTGAGGCGCAGGCCGAATGCAACGTTGTCGAAAATGCTCATCGAGAACGGGTTCGGCTGTTGAAACACCATGCCGATATAACGACGCACGACCACTGGATCGACGCCCTTTCCATAAACGTCTTGCCCGAGGAAATGCACGTGCCCTTCAAAGCGAAAACCTTTGACCAGATCGTTCATCCGATTGAGGCTGCGCAGCACGGTGCTTTTGCCGCAACCCGACGGTCCGATGAAACCGGTGATCTTGTTTTTTTCGATCGGGACATGGCTGTCACGCACGGCCAGGAAGTTACCGTAGAAAATCTTGTCCAGCTTGCAGTCCATGACCACTGGCGCCTGAGTGACAAACGGAGCCGCGATTTGCAGATTTGATGCGTTCAAGATTCAGATGCTCCGTTCTCAGTACTTGGGCTTGCCGAAAATACGGCTGACAATATTGACGACCAGAACGATCATCACCAGCACCAGCGAGGCCGCCCATGCCAGTTCGAGCTGGTTGTCGAAGGGCATGCCGGAGAAGTTGTAAATCAGCACGGCGAGCGAGGCCGTCGGATTCATGACCGCCAGGTTGCCGTCGTGGTAGATCCAGTAGTTGCTGAACAGCGCCGTGAACAACAAGGGCGCGGTTTCGCCCGCCGCACGGGCCACGGCCAGCATGACCCCGGTGAGGATCGCCGGCATGCCGGTGGGCAAGACGATTTTCCAGATGACCTGCGAGCGGGTGCAGCCCATGCCGTAGGCGGCATCCTTCATGATTTTGGGCACCATGCGCATCGACTCTTCAGCCGTCAGCACGACGATGGGCAACATCAGCACCGCCAGTGCCACGCCCCCGGCAGGTGCCGAGTAGGTGCCGGTGGTCATCACGACCAGGGCGTAGGCGAACACCCCGGCCAGAATGGAGGGCAGCCCCGTGAGCATCTTGGCGGCAAAGCGTGCGGCGTTTGCCAGCTTGCTGTCAGGGCCCAGTTCAGCCAGAAAGATGGCCGCCATGATACCGACCGGCACTGCGATCGCCGCGGCGATACCGACCATAAGGAACGTGCCCGCCATCGCGTTGCCGAAGCCACCACCGGTTTCGAAACCGGTTGGCGGCAACTCGGTGAACACTTCCAGGTTCAGGCGTGCGCCTCCACGTGTGATCAGCATGTAGAGCACGGAAATCAACGGCACGCTGGCTAACAGAGCGCCAGCCCAGACCAGTGTGGTCAACACCAGGCTGCGCAGCGCGCGACCTTCGAACTTGCGCTGCAGGCTTGGAAATGCAGTGGCTGAGGGCGTGATGTCCGTCATTATTTAGTACCCCGTTGGGCATAGACCATGATCATGGAACCAATGATGTTCACCAGCAGCGTGATAAACATCAGGACCAGAGCGGCGTACATCAATACTTCGATCTCGTTCGGCCCTGCCTCGGGGAAGTTCAATGCCAGCAAGGCGGCCAGGGTATTGGCCGGGGCAAAGAGCGAAAGCGAGATGTTGTTCGCGTTGCCCACCAGCATGGCCAGCGCCATGGTTTCACCGAGCGCGCGGCCCAGCCCCAGCACCAGGGAACCGAAGATACCGGTGGCGGCCGAGGGCACCATGACCTTGAGAATCGCTTCCCAGTGGGTGGTTCCCATGCCATAGGCGGCCTGCTTGGTTTTCATCGGGACGCCGGTGAGGGCGTCCTGCGAGACGGCAGCAATGGTCGGCAGAATCATGATCGCCAGCACCAGCGCCGCCGGCAGCAGCCCGGGCCCGCTCAACGATGTGCCAAAAAAGGGTATCCAGCTGAGTTCGCTGTTCAGCGACTCCGCCAGCGGCCGAATCGCCGGAATCACCACGTAGATCCCCCACAGGCCATACACCACACTCGGGATGGCAGCGAGTAATTCAACGATGGTGCGAAACACCGCGGCGAGTTGCGCGGGAAGGAAATCCTGGGTCAGAAAAATCGCCATGCTGACGCCGAAAAAACCGGCGATCAGCAGCGCGATGAAAGCGCTGTAGAGCGTGCCCCAAATCGCCGGCAGAATGCCGTACTTGCCTTGATTGACATCCCAGACGGACCCCAACAACACATCCAGACCGTGTTTCTCCATGCCGGGAATGGCCTTGCGCCCTACTTCAAAGATAAGCGCAAAGACCAACGCCAGAATCAGCACCACGCCTATTTGCGCAAGCGCACGGAAGATGCGGTCGACCAGAAAGTCCTTGGCGGACGGTGGTTGGCACGCGGAAGCCGGATTGACCGGTACGACAAAAGGTGGGTTCATTGGCTGATTCCGCAATGGGGGAAAACTCTCCCGGCCAGGCGCAAAGCCCACGCCGAGAGAGACCTCACGAGCGCTTACTGGATGTTGGCAGACGCTTTACGAACCTGATCGACGACCGATTGCGGCAAAGGGATATACCCCATCGAGTCGGCGATCTTCTGCCCTTCGGTCAAGCTGTACTCGACCATCTCGCGCATGGCTTTGGCCTTGGCCGGATTGCCGTTGTCCTTGCGGAAGATCATCCAGGTGTAGGACGTGATCGGGTAGGATTTGGCGCCGTCAGGATCAGGCAGCCAGGCCACCAGGCTTTCGGGCATTTTCACCGCAGCCAGTGCCTCGGCACCGCTTTCCGCGTTCGGTACGACGTACTGACCGGCCTTGTTCTGCAACTGCGCAAAATCAACCTTGGCGAGTTTGGCGAAGCCGTATTCGATGTAACCAATGGCCCCCGGGGTCTGGCGCACGGTCGCGGTCACACCGTCATTCTTCGGCGATTTGATGAATTTGTCGCTGGCCGGCCAGTTGACCGTGTTGCCCTCACCCAGCGCCTGCTTGAACTCGGGATTGATCGCCGCCAAGTGTTTGGTGAACACCGCAGTCGTACCGCTGGAATCAGCGCGCACCACAACCGTGATCGGCGTATCGGCCAGTTTCAGGCCCGGGTTGGCTGCAACGATCTGCGGATCGTTCCAGCGCGTGATCTTGCCCAAAAAGATATTGGAGTAGACGTCACGTGGCAGTTTCAGACCCTTGGGATTGCCCGGCAGGTTATACGCCAGCACGATTTCACCCGCGGTCATCGGCAGCAACTGCACGCCTTCGGCCACCTTGGCAATGTCTTCATCTTTCATAGCCGAGTCGCTGGCGGCGAAATCAACGGTCTTGTTCAAGAAGTCCTGTACGCCGGCGCCACTGCCCTTGGATTGGTAATCCACAGTGACACCTTCGGACTTCTTGCTGAAATCCTTGAACCAGGTGAGGTAGATCGGAGCCGGAAAACTGGCTCCGGAGCCTGTCAGACGGACGTTTTCCGCCGCGAAGGACATCGAGGTAGCCAACAGAGATGCAGTCACAACGAACGCAGCAGACTTGATCAAACGTTTCATCAAGGAAACTCCTTATAGGGGCCCCGTAAGACTGCAGCAATTTCGTTAAACTTTTATGAATGTTGGATGGCAGGATCTCGAGTGGGCTTTGCTCGCAGCGCTGGTCTACTGGCGGACAGTGGGCGTTTACCGAGGCTCGATCTCGATAGCCTCAATGCTTGAAGCCGACACACCATTGCATCGGCCAGCAGAACGCTGGAGGCCCCGCCGCTGCGGCCCCAATGATCCAATCAACATCACAAACATCTGATAACTCATTGATATAGAAGGAATTAAACAGCACTTAAAGTGATTTCTTAAGTATCACCCCATGGGTATGGGACCCAGCGCACGGCGAGGTCCTGCACACCCTGTTCCCACCCCAACTTCCGGCGAAATGACAAGGCTGTTTATCGGTGGGCACGCTTGAGGGTTTCGCTGGGAAGTTCGTTGAACAGAGCGCGATAGCTGCTGGAAAAGCGCCCCAAATGCCAGAACGACCACTGCATCGCCACCTCGGCCACCGTGGTTTCCGTTGGCCGGCGCTTGAGCAGTTCGCGGCGCGCACTGTTCAGCCGGCGCAGGCGCAGCCAATGGCTCGGCGTCATCCCGGTGTAAGCCTTGAATGCTTGCTGCAACTGGCGCAGTGAAACGCCCGCAACGTTTGCCAGCTCCAGTAGATTCACCGTCTCTTCCGGTGAATCGGCGGCCCAGTCGCCAACGCGTTTCATGATGGTTCGCTCTTCGGTACGCCGCTGCAATCCTCCGCGATCCAGGCACACCTGAGCGTTGTCGAGAATAAACAGGCAATCCTCGAGCAACTGCTGAGTCAGCGACTCTTTGCTAGGCAAATCAATAACTTGCGTCAACTTCGTGAGAATCGAGCTTAACCAGCGACTGAACAAAGCGTTCTGCCCATAGTTGAGCGGCGCCATGAACAAACCTTCGAGTTTCGTCACGTCCAGGCCGTGCTGGCGGACGAATTCCGGGCCGAACACCACCGCGATTTCCTGGTAGTTCTCCGGGGTGATCCAGATGTTGCGGCTCTCTTCATTGAGCAGATACAGCGCGTTGTCGCTGCGATCGAAACAGAACGCCAGGGCCCCCGACGGCGCACTGAAGTTCTGCTCGACGCGGGTGTTCATCTGTTCTTCGTAGACCTCCACCCCTTGCAGATCCAGATAGCGGATCTGCCCGGCGAAATGGCCTGGCGACATCTGTTGGTAATGCTGAACCCAGCCCGGTGTGGCACGGATTTGTTCGGCTACATCGGCGGTGTTGAACGCTTGAACCTGGAGCGGATTGCACGTTGTCATGAGGTGACCTTGCGCACTCTTTTGGTGCGCTTTGGTGCTGCTTAAAGTGGATAGATGGAACTGCAAGGCTCGCCCAAGA
>OFQU01000039.1_pt1 | contig 24675 bp, 22 predicted proteins | sample 1542981 | NCBI WGS metagenome assembly OFQU01 (sample SAMN07774233, study PRJEB24372) | wastewater metagenome | isolation source: Exp Tend CN 90WW | collected 2016-02
ATTCCTGCCACGTACCCCCCAAAAGCCCCTCTTGCCGGACCATCCCGCTCATTTCCGGAAGGACTTCCTTGCCGGCCATCAGTTGCAGGATCTCTAGGGTGTCCTTCGGATCCATAATCTTGCCGGTAATCCGCGTGCCCATGTTTGCAATCAGCGTCCAGACCTTGTCGCCGGCGGCAGATTTAAGACGTTGTGCTTCTTGGCCAGCGAGCAGCAAGCAGTAACCCAGGGAGCGAATTTGCGTAGCTGCTTCGCCGAGCTTTTCGGTGTACACCGCTCCGACCTCATCGCAAATCCACAAGAACGGAAACCGGTCTTTGAATTTGCGTACGACCATAATGTCTTCGGGCTTGCCTTCGATCGTTTCCCCTAGGTCCTGGCTAAGGATCATCGCCAGTTGCGAAACATAAAGACGGCCCAGCGTCGAAGCCTCGGTAGCCGAAATTTCCAACGCAGGGATCAGCACCGCCAATATCCGATCGTTGTGAACCACGTCCCTCAGATCAATGTCGCCGGCATCTTGGGCAAATACATGCCCGTAGGTGTCGTTGAACAGCGACAGCATGCGAGTGAATTGCTGAATTAGGTAGCCATGTTGATTCAATGCCTCCGGAGCCCAATCCGCCGGCGAGTCCACCTTGGCCAAGTCAAAGCCAGCCAGCGTACCAAGGTAATTTTCTAGCGGAAGCCGCGCCTCCTCGTGCCATTGCTCCTGAACTGACTGGATATAGAGCTTGGCAATTGCACGCAGCGGCAAATGGGCTTGAATCGTCCGCTGCGACATAACGGTGCCTTCGCGCCGGCATTTGTAGACCAGTGCGAATACCAGGGCCGAGTTCATCGCCCGGGCCTTTTCTTGCCATCCACCGTCATTGCCCGCCGGCGGAAGCATCGAGTCCATCAAGTTAATGATGTACGTCTCTTCAGCCACACCAAACGCGTTAACGGTGTTGGTCTGGCCACGGTTTTTGTTGTTCTCCAAAAGGTCCTGCGCGCGCGATTTGCCACCGGTGATGAAGTTCATATAGCGAAGATCATCTTCACGGCCGTAACGTCTGGCCAACGAGGCAACCGCAAGGGCCACATCGTTTTGAGCCTTCCCGTCAGAAAAAATTAGGCCTTTTCCGAAGCCAAGTTGGCAAAGCACATACCCCAACAGGGTTTCGGTTTTGCCCCCGCCGGTGGTTGAAAAGTACAAAATATGCCGGCACATATCGTCCATGGAGGCCCATAACTCGCGGCCGGCATCACGGCCGCGCAGGTAACCCATGTAAAGAATGCCGGCGGCTTTTTCCATCGACTCGCGCACCGTAGCGATCGGCAGAAATCCCCAGAGCTTCCCCGGCACCATTCTTCGTGTTGAGGGGTCCAGCATGTCCATGTCCGACGGCATGCGCATCGGCATTTGCCAGGTTTCGAGCAAAAGGGATGGTGCCCAAAACAACAGCGTGGGCAGCGATAACCAAAGGCTGACCGGATACAGGAAGCCTGCTATCACAGCCGTTACCATGCCCAGCGCCAAACTCCCGGGACCCATCAGCCAGTCAGTCAGTACGGAGTGGTAAATGCGCCGACTGACCCGCGCCCGATCTACCGCGTAATCACTCTGCCGCATCGGTCGGCCCCTTCTCATTCAGGAAGGCTTCGAGCTTGGCTGGATCGCTCAGAAGCGCTTGGGAAACATGGCGGCCATCGTCACTGATTACCCAAGGCGTGCCAGGGATACGGTAGGTTATGTATGCCTGCTCGTTTACACCTAAAACCATTGGTCCGATATTGCATGCGGCCTGATCTGAAGCTTCGCCGCTCGATCGCCCAGGCTTCGCCGGAACTTGGCCGAGTGTTAAGCCATCTTGGCCAATGTCGAATAGCGCGCTCCACGCAGCTTTACGCTGATCGGGTGCCATGCAAAGCACAGGCGTGACAGCGGCGATCGTTTTTTCCCGGCCGATTACAGCTACTGGGAAAACGACTACGTTGTATTCCTTCGAAGCTGCTTCAAGCAAAGGTTCTACACGCTGGCAGTTAGGGCACGCTGGATCCGCAAAGACGTAAAGTGTGCGGGCATGACCGGCGGAGTAATCGATGGTGAACAGCTTACGATCCGCCGCCAAACGCAGTTTCTTCCCGAGCTCTACTGATGCCGGCAACGCCCATTCATTCGATGCCGGCGCCGGTGCTACGGACGGGGCGCTTTTCGGTGGCAGTGCCGGGGGTGCAGTCACTGTCGAGGGTAAGGAAGAGCTGACTGAATCAGTGCCGAGCAAACCTGGGGCTAAGGCAAGACCAAGAGCAAAGCCGGCTCCTATGAGCAGCGATACCTTAATCACCCGGGCAATTGCTTTGATCGGTGCGCGCGCCGGCAGACGTGCTGCCTCGATCTTGTTGAGCAGCGCAGATGAATCTTCGGTGGCCACGTCAATAACGCACGCATAGCCGTGAGAATCCACCCACGTGACCTTCCCACCATCCTTGTAGAAAGACGGTTTCGTACTGAGGTCAATGATGCAAAGGGTTTCGGGGTTGCCGTCGATAATTTTCTTGGCAACCAATTGGTTATCTTGAACCACTGCCGAATACACCACATTGGAAGTCGCATTCATTCGATTTTTTCCAGAACTGATTAACAGGCATGACCCGGCCGCGAACCGTCACTTCTCAATGCGTTCAGGCGGGAATGTGTCTAAGGAGGTATTGAGAAACTGAGCGCGTGGACTCGAGTCTCAGGCGAGTTCAGGTGATGCTTCGGTGGAATAGATTTCTGTTAGTGCTGGTTCAACGATGACGTCCCGCTGCAAGGGCGCCGCCTTCTCTCGCGGAAAGACCAGGCCAATGCTTTCGAGCTCAGCCTGCAATCCATCAATTGCTTTGGTAACCAGTTTTCCCGGCCGGGGCAGGCCAAGCTTCACCGCTTTGCATTCAGCCCGCGCCTGAGCAACGATGCCCGAGCCTTCAACATAGACTTTGGCTGTGTCTGCTGTATGCAGCCCATACCACAGCGTTCGGTCAATTCCTTTCAGCCAACGAAACCTTGCCGGCGGGAGCCGCAGGTCTTGGCCGTACAGTCCGACAAGGGCCGAGCGCACCGAAAGATGCGTGCTCAACCATTCAGACACACCCGGGGCATTTTCCAGCCGTGCGAAAAGCTTATTGGCGAGGGAGTAAATCGGCGTATAAGCAGCACGCTTACGCCTTGAAAGGCCCCGGACCATGCACGAACGATTGAGGTCATCTAACAACCGGGTCGCGGCCTTGCGATCGTTCAGAAACACTTGTGCCCCGAACACGGCGAACAGTGCACGTTCGTGCGGTGCCAAGCTCTGAAGGCCCGCATGAGGCTCGCCAACCTGACCCTCAAACAAAACCCGAGCCGCCTCCCGATCCAAGACCTGCCTGCTGATCAGATTGTGTTGCTCGGCAAACTCTTCTGGCTTCAACGCCCAAGCATTTTCAGGAGACGTGTCGTTCATCAGGCCGTCACGGCCGGTAGCGGCCAAAACCGGGATCACTGATGGCGCAAAGGCGCTGACGATCTTCGGCAGCGTGTCCACATTGATCAATCGGCGGCTGCGCCACGGCACCATTGGGTGCTGGATCAAACCAAATCCGCTGAGAGCCACAAGTGGTACCAGGAGAACCATCAGAATCCCAGAGGTCTGATTCATGACCTCCAGCCACTCATCAAAGGTTGCTTCCTGTGAGTGATTGGCGAGGCTGGCCAACAAATTGATTTTGCCACCGACCCACATGTGTATGGCCGGAAAATCAACCATCATCCACATCCAGTAAAGAACCCAGCTGGTCGCGTAAACGAACGTGTCGAAGTAGAACCAGCACAAAAAAAGCACAGCACCCGCTGTAAGTAACAGCTGCGCCTGCTCACTTTCCGGCGAGGCTTGAGGTGGTCTGTTTTGCATAATTTGTCCCCACAAAAAAACACACCGGCCCTGCTGGGTCGGTGTGGAAGGAAATGCGTCAGGAGGTTTTATCAGCCGGTTCAACCGCGCGGGGTTTTACCAGAGGCTTACCGATGAAGCGGAGGGTACTTCAGGCAATTCGCGGAATCTGAATGCCGTATTGGCGCTCCAGCAACTCGAGCTTGCGGAAAACATGGCTGGAGAAAGCGTTCGACGAACCGCGGTGCTTGATTGCCATAGCGCCAAGGGTGTCGAAGAAGCGCTGCGCCCAAGGAGTCACAATTTCGATACGAGGTAGTTCCGGCATTTTGGTGAAAACGGTAAGCGTCTCGCCTTCAATCTCCTGCCTGACCCAATCGCTCATATTCATCGCAACTACGTCGACCTCACCGTCGCGAATCTTATGCACGTAGAGAAGAGTGCCATTGTGAATATCGATACCGAAATACTTGCCGTCGCCGTCGTGATACACCTCGTGGCTTGCGTCCGGATCGAAAAAGACCTGGTCACGCAATGCCGCCGTGATGCTTCGAATCAAGCGCCGACGGACAAATAGTCTGTAAACAAAGACCAGCACCGGAATCAGAATCGCCGCCCAAACCATTGAGGCTAACAAGGGAAAGCCATCGATTTTGGCTTCTGGCCTTGAAGAAGTCAGCGCGTAGAGCAGTATCAGCCCAGCACAGACCATGACCGGAAAAGCGACTTTGTATATGAGTTTCAGAAGCCAGAAAGCTGCTTCTTTTTTAGTTTTCAGACGCTGCACCATGATTTCCTCCTTGAGGACTGGTTGTCGCATGTGATTCGGCAAGACATTCGAGAGCAAACTGGGTTCGATAGTCAGCCGCTCGGTAACGCGGTTCTGATGTGTCGCACAAGTAATTGTTGAGACCAACGCGTGAAATACCGATCCGTCGGGCAGCTTCCGTGCGATTGAGCCCAGCTTTTTCCAGCAAGCCCCGCAAATACCCTGGATCCGGATTGTAGAAACGAGCGACAGGTTTCATCGATACAGCGCTCATCTGGATACTGGCCATTTGTACATGATCCTAGCATAGGTGATAACAATGTTATCACCCATACCGTCGGTCGGATTACAGCATTTATTTCCAGTTACTGAATGCCGTCAGCGTTTGAAGTTCCAGGGTTGCTCTGACCAGTACGGATGCCTGGCATGCGCTGGGCGCCGGCGCCGGCAGCAGCGAACATACCTTTCATATTGTCCACCATGCCGCCCATAAGATTCGCGCCTTCACGTCCACCCAGGAACGAAATGACGTAATCGGCCAGTGTGGCTTGCAATCCAAATAGCCGCGTGACACCAAACGTTGCGATTCGCGCATAGATCATCAGCCAGCCAATCATCTTAAACAAACCAACGATCGAATCCGCGTTGGCGTTCGCCAATGCCGAGGCGAACATAAGATTCAGAATGGTCCCACCGGCCGCTGCGGCAACTGCTGCGAAGAAAAACCCTAATACCATCAGCGAGGGCCGAAGCATCATGTCTATCAGGAAGATGTATCCATAGGCGCTCCGACTCCCTTTATCTTCCTCTGCGCCCAAGTGCGTTGCGGCCCACATTGGTCCCGCTGCACATCCAACAAGCACACTCACCAACCAGTTAAAAATCCCAGCCATCCAGTAAAGGAAAGGCACCGCCGGCAGGAATACAGCCAACGAAAAGCCTATGGCCAACAAGAAGAACATGACGAAGTAAAACAGCGGCGCCATTGCACTCATCACGTCCTTGACCACTGCACCGGTATCAACCGCGAAAATCCGGGTCGCGGTACCGAATCCTGAGTTGCTGGCAATCGAAGCGACCGCCCATGCGCCCGCATACGCGCCCATCAGCACCTCCGTGGTCACTAACGTGGCGTCGCCAATCTCTTGCATCTTGATAAGCGGATTCACCTGGTTGGAGAAATCGGCGTCAGTACCGATTTTTCCGGTAGCGATCAGGCTGGTCATCCATTGCATGGGAGATCTGAAGACGCTGACGAACACAGCATTCGGATCAACTGCTGTCGCGGCAGCACCATCATCCATAGCTGTTTGTGTGCCAAGCGGTGCCGTGTAGGGACTGTTCAGTACCTGAGAGCGGTACGCAGAAAAGACCTGATTGTAGAGGTCGCTTGTGCCCGTCTCGCCCGATCCGCTCATGCCGGTAACGATCGGCACGGCGCTCGCTACGTCGTTGGTTTTACTGTTGGCCGTTGCATAGGTGTGGTACCAGCTGCCAAGAGCTACCCATCCCATGCTCTTGATCTGAGTCGACAGTTGGCTCTGCAGCGTGTCCTTGAAATCGATCTGATTCAGCGCCTGGTTAACTGTGTCCTCGTACTCGGCCGCAGCATTATGGATCTGCGTCTCGACATCCAGGAAGTTGCCGGTGTCCTCATCGCGCTTGCTCAAATATGTCTGTACGAATGCTTGCGCGGCTTGGTCCAAGGTCGCCTGCATCGCATCCAAAGCCTGCTTCTGAGCATTGATCACTCCGTCTGTATCTACCTGGCTGTCAAACATCAGATTCCAAGTGCCGGTACGCCCAGTATTAGGAGTTCTCGCGGTGCCGCAGATTGCGCTGCCGTTGCCTGTGGAGTAGTCACCGTTTCCACCTTTGGTACTCATCATGGGGGTGTTGGCTTCGCCGTCGGCATACAGTGCTTGCAGCTCGCTATTGATCGCGTATTTACAAAGGTTCATCTCAAAAATGCCCCTCGCAGCGGTACGCGTAGCCGGTGCCGTTGGCTGAGTAACCATCGAATAGCCACTGTTCATCATGTCTACGGAGGTATCAGTAAGCAGATTCGCACTGCCAACGCCCATCACTGACGTAGCCCATAGCATGATCAATTGTGATATCGACCAGCCTGAACCTGTAGGTACCAGCGTGATGAATCCGCCAAAGGTCATAATCGGGTAGAGCGCGGATCTGCCGGAGTTAAAAACTTGTCCTTGATGGCCAGATTTGACGATGGTTTTGACGGTAATTATCAGGAACCAAATCAATGCAACCGCGCTCAGCACTCCGTTAATGGTCGCAAAGATTGCGCCGATCAGCGTCGGTGTTGAAACGTTGAAGGGACTCAGAACGACATCCCCGAAGATCATCACCAATGCCTGCCGTGATAAGTCATTGTTCTTTTGGGCCGCTGCACTGATGGTCTGATAAGTCACGCTGTCGGCGAGCACCGGCAGGGAAAAGACCAACAGTAAACCGACCCACCAAAAGCGTTTGATGAGTTTCATAGAGTTTTCCGGGGTGAATGCCGGTCCCCGAGCGGGGCCGCCAAATTGGAAGGGTTTTACTTGGCAATGCCCATGGTGAGCACTTGCCTGCACCAACGATTCTCAGCGAGAAAATCCTTGAACGTGCCCCGTTCAGCCTCGCTGACTCGTCGCATGTCGAGCTGCCATAGGCGATAAGTGACGACCAGTGTTTTTGCGAAGCCAACACAGCCCAATGCAGCCAAAATCACGATGGTTATTACAGCCCGCAGCAGGATTCCAGAGGGCAAGCCGAACATCGTGAGCAGGACCATCAGCAACAATATGATCGACAGTGCACCGGGCACCGCCATCAGAATCCACCACGCAGCGCGGGTACGTTTAAACGTAGCCCGCAGTTGCTCGATCGGCCTACCAGCGCACGCCACTGCTTCCTCCCAATTCAGAGCAACGGGGTCAGTCGGGGTTTTTCTGAGCATGTCGCGTAGCAGCTTGAACCTTCGAACTGTCGGCAACACACCCGTTCGGTAGATCACCTGCACGTCAGAAATTGGCAGGATCAGATCAAGCCCGACCTTCCCCGCACGACGTAACGTCAACCCGGTCTTTTTTTCCGGGCCGTCACCTGCCGAAGCCATACCCGATGCATCATGGTCAGTTTTCATTAGCGCTCACTCCCGAACTCATTTTTCCGGACAGCTCCTGCAGTTGTGGGACGTACTTGGCATCCGCTGCCAATGCCAACTGCTGGCCAGCAATGATGTTGGCCTTACGCTGTTCATTCTTGATGCTCAGCTCAAGCCAGTTCCCCAAGCTCTGAACCCTGACCATTTCCCGGATGAGGTTGTCTCCGCTCATTTGCTGCAGGTCCGTCTCATAAGCGGTGTTGGCATAACGCCGGCCGACTTCGAACGCTTCAAATTCACGCTCGCTCATTACCAGTGTTCGCTGTGCTTCCCGGCTGGCCGTCGTTGCGAAAAAGTCAGCGGCCGACGGGCTTTTCAAGGTTTCAGCCAAAGCCTCGCGGGTGGCCGGGTTAGCCTGGCTGGCAGCAATGATGTCGAGCTGAGGTTGCGTCGCCGCGCTCTGCACGGCGTTGTATTGGGTCATCAAGCCCTGATATTGCCGACCGGTCGCCGATTGAATCTCGCCTTTGCCAGGGGTGCGACCACCGTCATGCCGGGCAGAGTTCTTCATGTAGGCCATCCCTGCGTCGATTTGCTCTTGATTGAATGTCAGGTCAGGGGCTTTGCCTACGGCGCCGGCGCCGTCCAAGAGCGATCGCAACTCAATGTCCCCGCCTGGTAGCTCTGAAACTCTTGGGCACAGATCTGTCCCCCCGAATTTCGCTGCTTCGCCGGCAGTGCAATATGCGGCGTGCATTGCTGCACTCCGATATCCACCTTGGCGGGGACTCACCGGTACCGAAGCGACTGATTCGCGGACGACTGTGCTGCTAACTCCATGCCCGCCGGCAAGCCGAGAAGCTCCCGCGCGACTGGCATTGCCTACTGCAGTAGCTACCCCCGAAGCTGACTCGCTGCAGATGCTGTCTGGAACGGTGTGTTTATCGCGGGCTCGCTCCAGCCGCTCTGTTTGCCGGCCAAAGATATCGGCCTCACGTTGTGTACGGGCCGACTCGGTAATTGCACTAACCTGCTTATCGCTTGCCTGAACGATCGCAGTCCCGATCTGCATTTCAGTTGAGAGAATTTCAGAAAGGGTGGCTTGCATGGTCTGCATAGCGGGCATGACCTGCATCTGGATTGGCAGGCTCGCTGATACCGATACAACAATTGGTGACGCCCAGCCGGACTGACAACTCATCATCCCCGCAGCCAGAAGCGTCGCCGCGTAACGTCGATTCATGTTCTTTTCCTTTCATTCAGATGTTGTAGCCGCGCCGAGCTATCAGCTCGCTGGCCAACTTGCGAATTACGTTCCCTGAATCAGCCTCTCCAGCCTGCTTTTGGCGCAGCTCGATCATTTTCTGAGCCGAGCCCTGCTTGAATGTATCTGCCAGCGCTGCTCGAGCAGTTTTGCCTCCTACCAGCTCGTAAAGTGCTTTTCGAAGTGCGCTATCAGTCGGTGACGAGTTGAGCGCCCATAACTCAAGCGGTCCTAGTGCGTTTTTCAGGATCCTGGCCATCGTTCCACCGCCCTTGATGCGGAAGACACCGAGGAACGGCACTCCGCTACCGTCCGCTGCTGGCCCTGAACCGATTCGCTGGAACTTACGGATAGTCACCTTCGGCACCTTGAATCGCTCAATCAGCAACTTCTCGTCATCGGCGTCCACCTCCATCATGAACAACGAGTTGGCAGAGCGCAGAATGGCTTCGGGGAAGTCGCGCATGTATTGCGACGACAGGACCGTGCGGACGCCGAATTTACGTTGCTCGCGATCCTGCGTTTCCAGCATTGGAAAAATGAATGGCACCTTGGCAGCGTTGTGCAGTTCATCGTACAGCTTCGTTTTGACTTCCTGATCGAGCTGTTCCAGTCGCTCCAAGTGGAGGGGGTGGTAAAGCGGATCAACTGCTTTCAACAAGGCATCTTTGTACTGCGGCAATACGAAATGCCCGCCCGCAACCTCACCGGCAAACAGGAACATGATTCCAGTTTTTAGGTGACCGGCTTTACTGTCGTCACCCATCACGTTGTTCAGGTCGATCGCAATGACACGGGTGTTTGGGCTGATCACAAACTGAGTGCGCCCAGCCAACATTTTGTACTCGGAGCAGGCATGCGTAATACAGCGGTGCAGATAGTCAAGAAGCAGGTCTTTACTTCCAGGAATCTGGATCTTGCCGAATGCGCTCAAAACATCTTCATGGTTGAGGAAGGTGGTCATATCGGCCAATTCAGGCACGGCCTGGAACTGCGCTTGCTGAGCTTCGCTTACATAACCAGCTTTAAAAAGCAGATCCCGAACCTCGTACCACGACGCTGTCGACCACCATGCCTCATCGTATTGCTCCAAAACACCACTTTTGAGCAGCGCCTCGTCGACCTTTGGCACAACGCCATGTGCCCACGCGCGCGGACTAGATTCGGCATTTGCGGCAAACGCCATAGACGTAATCCGATCAAGGATCTGCGCTGTATCGCGAGCATTGGGCGGATCACCCGTGGTTGGATCGATACACATTGCCGTGAGCAGACTGATGTATGCGTTTCGCTCTGGTGCGATTGGGTATTTAGCGCCGAGCTGAATATCGAACAGATTCCTGCAGTGCTCAGAACTGTTCTGAAGCACGATCCCAATTGCTTCATCCTTCCGCTCATCGGGGAGGCCATCGCGAAGCAAGGCGATCTGTCCTTGCATTGAAAAGCCTTTGTCGACGCCGGCAGTGAAAGGTAACTGTTGCTGCGCACTCGCCACGTTGACGTTGGCCAGAGAGGTGAGCAGCACCGACTTACCCAAGCCTGGCGAACCACTGATGATTTCAGTCAGTTTGTTTTGTTTGGAACTTGCAAGTCCAACCGGATATAACTTGCCATCCAGCGTAGGGAACAACGCGTTGCCATCGTCCTCCCAAGCGGAGGCTGGCCGGGTAATCGGCAGCAGGTTCAACGCCTGGGTCAGCGGAGGATAAAGCAGGTGCGGACCGCTGCCTTTGTTGGAGGCTACGATCGTTGATGTCCAAGCCTTGATCGGATCGCCGAAAGTCTGCGTTACCTCACAAATGCCCCACGATTGAAAGGCTTGTGTCAGGAGCGTGAGATTCCGCGTCACGGCCTCGGGCGTTTTGCCCCAGGTCGACGCCATGATCGTCATTACGCAAACAGGCTGTTCCTGATCTACCTTGCCCAGGGCCTCAATCGATTGCCAGATAGGCCGAAGCGCCGGAACGAACGCCAGAAAATCCAAAGTGTTCTTTTTCCACTGAAGCGCCCTCATCCCACCCGGCATTACGTCCATCCGGACGCGCCAGGGAACGTGACGCGGTACCAGTGCCTTGAGATGTGCGAACGACTTCGGAGCTTGCGGCCCCAGCGAAACGGAGAGCGTCCCATGCCACATTCCGTTAACGAAAACCTTGTTGCCCTTGGGTTCGACGTCGACGTTCATCAACTGAAAATTCAGCCAAGGGGCCAGGAATGGCGTGTGATCCCCATCGTTACGCACGCCATGCGGTGTAATCGGATCATCAGGAAGTAACGGCTGCCATGCCTCACTCGTCCCCAATCGATCAACCTGAGATCTCACGGCATTGCCAACCTCATGCGCATCCAGGCGCGACATCAAAACCCCTTGCCCGTTATCACTGAACGCGTTGTCGACCAGCGACAGAAATGCATCATGGCGAATTTTCTGCCCCATCATTTCTGCCAAGACTGGATTTTGTCCGAACTTGGCATCAGGGGTTTGCTTGACCAGCTCGGTAAGACGCTTGTTTTCGTCGGCCAGCTCATGCCCCGATAGCGCATTGCGCCCGGTGTAGCACACCAAATAACACCGCTCCCGGGAAACCCATGGCGATATTTTGGAAACGCGCTCCTCAAGGATTTCGGTCAGATCAATGCCGGTACGCTTAACCGACCTGAACAGCGGGGCCATGAGCCGCTTTACCTCTTCGCCGCCGCGCTCCGGATCGTCCTCAAAAACCAAACTGAGCTTGTGACCGTGCCGCCGATAGTATGAAGTCAGTGCATGCGTCATGCGCTCAAGTCGACCGGCCCAGGAATAGGGCTCGTCAACGGCTGCATCTTCATCTGTGTCGCAAAAGCTGCCGGCAATTTTGTAAACCGTGCAGTAGTCACCCTCATCGTTCACCAGCATGTACGGAGCCCTTAACTCGGGATACCGAATCCGGTCATCCTCAGTGAGGCGTACTACGGTTTGAAGGTCGCAGTGATCGGGCAAATCCCGAGACACCGCGAAACGTGAAGCAGCAGTGATAATTTCCTCAACCCAGCGCGTTACGTTCAGCATACAAATCACTCCTGGTATAGGTACTCCAGCTAAAGGAGCTGAGCGCGGCATCGATCGTCTTCCCTGCAGGCAGCAGCAGTGAAAGGTCATCTTCGAACATGTCTGCCGGCAAAATTAGCGCGCAACCGGCTAGTCGAGTCCTGAGTAGCGTCCTCTTGCTCGGGGTGAGCCGTTTCATGGCCATCGCCACTTCTCCGGCTTTCGCGGTACCGATTGCGGTTTCCACTTCTCGAGCGTGAAGCACCAGCCAACGCCACATTTGCTGGCCGTCACGACGCTGCGATTTCGAGCCACCCAAAATCGAAAGCAACGCCCGACGCTGCAGGTGATTGACGTCGCTCAGTTGCATGCCTGGCAGGAAAGCCAAACGGCCGTGCGCTGCGGTAGGGCTGTCCAGATGGCCGGTTAGATAGCAAAGCGTGCATACCGGATGCTGAGTCGGCAGCGCTGCGCGGGCACCATCCCAAAGAACCGCAGTTCGCAGTCCGCAACATCTGCACTGATCGCCGATCAGCGAAACAGGCTTCGGAGTTTCAGAGTCACCACTCACGTCAAGCATCAACAGTTCAAACGGTGCCTGCTCCCGGCGTGCCGGTGCTTGCTCCACCAATGGCTGGGGTTCATGCATTGTCCAAATCTCCAAGAGGGCTTGTGATACTCGAAGGCACCACAAGCCCGTCTTATTAGCCGACGTTCACCGGAGCCAGGCCCAGCTGGGATTGGGATCGCTTGATCATTTCGGGCACAGCAATCAAGCACACACCGAATGCACCGGCGCCGATGATGTGAGAAACCTTGATTTGTGGATTGTCCTTCTTGGTTTTGGCTGCGATAAACGCACCAATCACAAAGAGCACTCCCACCAATTGGGCAATTCGCAATGCATCTTTCTTGAAACTGTCAGCACCGTCGGCGACAGCGGTACCCATACCCGCCAAGTCGTCACCGGCGGCCAGCGCGAACACGGGACTGCTGGCAGCCAACGTTGCAATACCTTTGATGCAGCGCTCACGAACGTCGGATTTGATGATGGTTGCGCGCACAGAAACGCCCAGCAGCATGTCTTTAAACATGGCTAATTCCTTTAAAAATTAATTGATAACAGCGTGGAAGATGCGCGATATGCGCTTTACAGCCTCGACCAACTCAAAGATAGCCGAGAGATTTTTTTACAGCGTCAAGCAGGTAGGGAATACATACACAGGTGAATCCCAGCACAAACTTCAGTGTGCCCCGGGCGACGTCCTCACCGGCGGAAAGCCCTGTGTGACCGTCCTTAAGTGACCGCCGCCACCCCAGCATCCCCTGAAGGCAGAAGAACACCCCGATCATTCTCACCAAGGTCAGCATGGCGTTCGCCGCGTCCGCAGCAACACCAAAAGTCCCGACATCGACGTAACTGATCGCCTCGAAAGAGGCTCCTTGCCAACCTACCTGTCTAGCCGCTGCTCCGATCATCTGATCCAGACCAGCCAAGCCGCCGCACAGCAGCAAATAAGCAATTGCGTGCCCTGGCCCGCGTGATTGTCCGGGAGCTTTACGTGATGTATTTGCATTTGCAGCGAAGTAGCAGATTGCACCTATAACGGCAAAAGCACCGCCGAGGGTTAATGCAAGGTGAACAAAGGAGTCGAGCAGGTTATTTGAAAGATTGACTAATAACTGAATGGCATCATTGCCACCACTTGGCGCCGGCATAAATCACCTCATTCGATTGTGCCGCCACTGGTGTGCACCTGACGGGAATCTGCATCGATACCCGTCACGACAACTTTGCCTAACTGGTCACCTACCTGAACTGCAGACGTTTTTTGATCCCAGTACACCCACGCCATTCCTGACTGAATTGAGCTCAAGCGCATTCCAGAAATCGGCGAAGCGGCTGGTGTATTTTTTGCCTGCACGCGAGCTTTAGAGCCCAAAGCGCTGTTAACTTTCGGCTTCATTTCGACGGCCGAAAGACGTCCTGACAACAAGCTAACCTGCGCCTGAAGTTCGGCAATTTGCTGTTGCATTGCCGCTTCGTTTTTGGCCTGGATCTTGTAGTTCTCAACCATCCGCTCAATCGCAGTGCGATTGGCTTCGGAGTGACGAAGTACAGCCCCGACGTCACCCTGCTGAGGTTGCGGTGAATCAAAGGACGGCTGAGGCGTTGACGCTTCAAATCCGGTCTTTGCAGGCTTCTCCCACTGAGATTCCTCAGTCACGGGCTGTAACGCATTTTCGCCAAAAGCCAACTGCCTAACAGAGTCAGACGGCTCGGGACCAAACAAATACCAGCAGGCGCCGCAAAAGACCGCCAATACGCCGATCAGATAAGGCAGCGACATACCAAGAAAGAGAGGCTTGGTGAGCCAACCAAATCGATTTGCAGTAGGTGCCGGCGTTTGGCGGCTTGCCGTAATTGGTTTTTCTGGTTGAGCTTTGAATTCACTCATTGATTGTTCTCCTGTAGCCGCCTCTGCGCCTCGATGCGGGATTGAGCTCGCGTGCTCCATTGATCATTCGAGTACGGCTGATTCATTCCGGTGGCCTGACTGGGCATCGAAACCGAAGGTTTAACTGATTCCCCACCCTGCCCCGGAACAATCGCGTCACCCGCGTACACGCCGCGCATGAACTGGATAGCTACAACCTGCCCGGGTTTGATAGTGGCCTGGGTAGGTGGTACCCGCGCTGCGTCGTCGCTCAAAACCTTGGCGGCTTGGCCAGCTGCGCCGCCGGCGATCGCACCCGCTACTGCGCCGCCGTCTGGAACACCAGGTCTGACTGTTTGTGTGTTGAAGCCATTGGTCACCACTTGAGTATTCGCTTGTGAGTACATTTCGCCGACACCGCCGATCCCCTTGAGAATCGCCGGCAAAATGATGCGTGACGTATATCGGTGATCTACCTCAGTCGCGACGTTTGCCAGCAGAGTTTCGTCATGCAAGGCGTATGCATCGACTCGATAATTCACACCACGCCAAGCCATTTCGGTCAGATGGATAACCACCCCATCGCCTGCGAGCCGTACACCATCTGGCGCCTTGAGTTGAGCGCCTGCATACGGGCCGGTTCGAATACTGGCGAGCACTGGCGTGGTGCTGTTATCCGAGTCCACCCCGATATCAATGAGCCCAGGACTACGCCAGTACGGTGGAACGATCTCAACCGGCACTACAGAGTTTGGCCCCCCGGCGTCTCTCGAGCCTGCTGCAACATTCAGCAGCCTGCCACTGGTGAAAGATTCACCCCACTGCTCGAAGTTACCGCTCCCAGCATCGAGCGCCCCCTTACCGGCCGAGCTTCCCAATACCTGCCCGACTTGCAGGCCCGCTGTCGCTGAGTCCTGCGCTTTTACTTCCGGACTGATTCGATTCAACAATTGAGTGAGCTGCAGATTCTCCTTCTCGGCAGTAGAAGCCTGGTTGGTATTGGAGCCACTTTGTCCGCCTCGGCTTGGCCGCGCGGTCGTGTGGACTGGGGCCGGCGCACGTTTGGATGCTGACACCGGCGGAGTCGTGTTTTCTTGTGCCAACGGTACGCTCGCAATGAAACTGATGTTGTTCTGCGCAGCGGCCTTGGCACCCTGTTCATTTGAAGTTTCTAACAACTCTTTATATGCCGGCGTCTCGTCGCCTTTTTTCAGCGTTGAACCGCTCACCCCGTTCAGGTCAATTCTTGATTGCGGTTGAGGTGGCGTGGCCAACCAACTCCACAGGAAGTAACAGGCGCAAATGATGATTAGAAGGCTGACGATCACTAGGGTAATGGTGACCTTGATATCTCTACCCGCGTCGTTTTCGGTTTCCATAATTACTCCAGAGCCACGGTCAGCGCCTCTGTGCGCCCCATGACAGAAAAGGCTACATACGGTGTGAGCGGTAATTTCCAAAGGTGAGTGCCGTCTGCCGACGACAGCGTTGCCTCAAATTCATCACGGATATCAGCCCGCGATCGGACGTAGAGATCATCACCAAGTTGCCAGACCGTGGTGTCGGGCACCCCTCCCGTGGTTTTTAGGCGCCTTGCGTCTTTCGGGGGAACACCGTCCAAAAACGATTGCAAAACCTGGTCGTGTAACCCGATTCGCATTTCCGGAGCTGCGCCAGGCTTTGCCTCCGGACCACGTCTCGGTACCCGGAGATCTAAGCGACTATCTACAACCCAGGTCTTAGCTGATGAATCTGCCTCGCCACTGGACAGACTAAGGGCGATCGGCACCGACAAACCTTCCAACAGCACCGTCGCATTAGCGCTTTTGAAAGGGTTATTGGCGTAAACCACAATCGTTGGGCTGTTGGGCAGCCAATAGAGCGTGAAATCAGACGAACCACTGAGAGGCGGCGCACTCAATTTCCACGGCGCCCCGGTGCTGTCGATAAAGCTGATCGAACTCGGATAGTTACGAGCGGTGCGTACCAGCGGCATGCTGGCACCCGGAGCCAAATCGATCGTCAGAGCGCTTATCTTGGGAATAATCGAGACCGGATTCGAGGCAATAGCCCTTTCCATGTCGGATTTCTCCCCTACCAATTGCCGCACTTGCTGTGGTGAAACCGGCGAAATGTGTGCTTGAGCTTTTTTAAAGTCAGGCGACTCAGGCGGTGGTAAGGGATCGTCGGGTGACTCAGCATTGCTTGGCATTGATGACGGTACAGGATCTGGCACCGGCGCCCTTGCAGCTGCAGCATTATTTCCTGCAGCAAAATTCGCAGATGCTGCTTCCGACGCTTGCCCCCCAGGACCGGTGGACGTTGTCCAGCTACCCGGTACCGCTGAGCTTTCCTGTTTAGCTGTGTTTTCCGTCGCCCAAGCGCTACTGCTCGCTGCCAGCCATATGGCCAGCGCAATGTGCGTTTTCATGTGTTTTCCTCTGTACAGCGACAACCAAGCAAGCAGCCTGGCGAAGATGAGTTTTTAGCGCGTAAGGCCGTGTGGGTTACAAGAGGCCATCGTCAAGCAAATCCTCCTTCCAGCCGGAATTAAGGTCATGCTCGATCTGTGCATACGTGGCAGCAATATCCTGCAGGTATTGATCGCGCTCTTTCTGAAACTCCAGTTCCTCAATCAGCTCCCGCTCTGCCTGGACACACGCGTCATAAGACTGCCTGTAATGATCGGCCAGCTTTGGAACGTCCCTGAGCAAAGGCGGTACCACTTGACCATAGAACTGCGAGCCGTATGTTTCGCTCGCAGCGAGGTCAGCGACCGCGTTCAGGGCCAATTGCTTGACCTCCATCACTTCAGACTCAAGAACGCCCAAGCGTTCAAGGCATAGAGCATCTGACCAGAGAAACCGCGCAGCCAAAGCGGCTTCAAATGCACGATTCATTGCGGCTCCCGGCCTCAATTGGCTTTGGTGGTGATCACTTGAGTTACTTCCAGTCCCGAGAACTTAACGGTCTCTTCGACACGCTGAATTCGCTGTGTGAAGTAATAGCGCTGCACCGGGCTACTGGTGTTCTGGCCATCAAGCTTCAAGGTCACCGGGTATTGGAACTCCCACGTATAAATCCCCCCCGGACGCCCTTTGCTACGAATCACACCTGGACCGACCTCGACGGAGAGATTCAAGCGCTGCTCCTTCACGGCCGCGTACAGATTCGAGGCCACCAGAGCTTTGTAATAGTCCTGAAACCCAAGATCGGAGTACTGAGCCTCAGCAGCCGTCATTTGATCTCTGTAATGCACGAAATCCAGATTGAAACTCTTACGGATGGTGTCCGCCCCAAACGCGGCTACATCTGATTGCGAGTAATGAGGTTTATCAGTGGGGTGGACCTCAGTGACTCGCCCCTTCTCGGTAGCGAAATATTTAATTGGCGGATTCGCCACCTTATAACCGAGGTAGCCATTGACACTGATTGACAGAATCAGCGCGCCGCCAAGCCAAATGGCGACTGTGAGACAACGGTGGGCAAAAAAGGCACCAAGCTCCCGCTTTTTATGAAGCCCCAGTGCGTGATCAAAGGCTGCGTCGTCATCAGCGCTGCGCGTTTTATCTGGAGCCTGATCGGCTCCAAGTTCATGCGCATCAACGATTGCCCCGGTCTCGATCTCTCTCGGCAAAATCACTTCTGCCGGTCGTTCTACATCGGACACCTGCATGTCTTATGCTCCTGATTACTGATACTGCTGCCACGGATCGATCGTGCTGGGGATATTGCTGTTGATCTTGTCCAAGGCAGCCTGACAGACCTTTTCGGACACCTGATTCATGATGTCCTGAAGGCTTGGAAAGTCCGGCATGCTGATGCTGGTCGTTCGGATGCGAGACAGGCACTCCTGCAACTGATCAGACATCGTGCGCTCTCGCTCCCCCCACGCATCAGCAGCGCGTTTGGCCTGCTCATAACCCGCTTCACTACCTGCTTGTGCAGCTTGACCTGCACGACATACCGCCGCGTTTGCTACAACCGGCAGGCAGCACAAAACCACCAGCAGTGCAGCGCACTTGCTCGTTCTAAACATGGTGAGTTCCTTTACTAACGATTTACGCCGGGCGGGGTTCGCTTGGCTGAACCGTTGGTGCCGCCGCCGGTGCGGACTTTGGGAGGGTATTGTCGTCACGCCACCGCTCGTCAAAGCCCAGGCGCGAATGCAGTGACGGTGGCAATTCGGCGGGTTTGTCCAGCTTGCCGATACGAACGGCGCTGTCCCCATCAATTTTGAAAGCAATGTTTTCGCGCGAGACAGGTTGACCGCCAGAGGCATTGATACCGTTGCCGACTCCGATCGGAGCTAAGCACGTAGGGGTTAACGCGTTGAACACCATAGGCGGTGAATCATCCCGGTTCGGCAGGCTAACCAGCACATGCTGAAACTCGCCGTTCTGTCGAACGATCCCTTGAAGAAATGGCCCATCACCCCGGAACAAAGCCATGTCTAAATGCCCATCCTTTGAATAACTGCTCATTACCGGGTGGCCTGCCACGGCGTTGTCCGCCGGCGGCCGAGGCGCCGTCAGTCCATCGCCAGACTTGAAGCTGCCTTGGCCGTCCGGAGTCATCCAATACAACCCGTCAGCGGGAGCAGAAGGCAGCGGAATATCCAAACGCAGCCGCGTCAGAATATTTTGCTGGACCTGGGCAAAACGATTGGCGTCATAGGCAACCATTTTCACCCCTTCGTCCTGGCCGGTGCGAACCGTGGCGCCTCCCATGACGGCCAACGACCACTGATTCCTGTGGGTGTCTTTCTTCTCGTAGCGTTTCACATTCCCTTGATCATCCTTGATCGGAACGTTGATCGTGACAGGCTCCTTCCCCAACCACTGCAACGTAACGACCTTGCCAGGAGTGATACGGGTATCGCGCAGCAGACCGGCGAGCTCTTTGCCCCAGTAGGTCTCTACGCCTGTTTTTGTCCGAAGCGTGATGTAGGTGCTCTGAGTGTTGTTCTCGTCGAATTGAAACGGCGCATCGCCGCTTCCCAGCACTTTGCCAACAACACCTTTGGAAGCAGACTGAGGGCTTTCGTGGATGTCAGAGGGCCGAGTTTTAGTAACCCCTGCACCAGGTGAAGGAACAGGCTCGAACTGCGTTGCGCTCTTCGCCTGATCGGACGCGGTGTTGGCTGCTGGCTGATTCGATTCGGCAGGCACGATCGGTTCGAGCCGCTCGGGCGGCGCCGTCGACGCATTATCTGCGCCTGGCGTGTTCGCGGCCTGCGGTGGACTTGGCTCCACCGGTGGCTGAGCCGCCGCAGTGTGGTCCGGCGCTGTATCACCGTGGATTGCATCTTTCGCAGCAGGATCCACTTGCAAAGCCTTGCGGGCTTCAATAAGCAGCATCTGCTGGTCTGGTTTTTTCATGGTGACATTGGGCTGGTACTGGGCAATCAAGCCGATCGCTTTTCGCTGAAAAGCATCGCTGCCGGTCAGTTCAATGCGACCGTGGTAATACTGAGCCGCAGTGAGAAGCGCTGCCAGCACCTTTTCATCACTTTGACTGGCACCCTCAGCCATTTCCAAACGCATGCCGCGATCGATAAAAGCGGGCTCGCCATCGAGCGTATACAAAACGCTCTTGTCGTCCTGCAGCTTGCTGTCTAGGCGTAACAGGAGCTTGTCTTTATCTATGCGCGCCAGATCAGGTTGAGGTTCATCGACGCCACGGCGTGGCCCACACCAGATTGTGTCGACGTCGCTCACCGGGTCCCCAGAGGCTTCGCTCCCTTCGGCATTCACTTGGCGAGGTGTGATGACAGGTTCATTGATCGGCAGAGAGTCTGTTACATCTTCAACGGCTATCTTCGGTTCAATTGCGCGCTGAGGTTCAGGTACCAGATTCTCGACCGCCTCCTGCTGTGTCGCCGGAGCTGACGCGGCCTGTTGAATATTGGAGGTATCAACCTGGGAAGTTCGAGCCTGTTGAGCCGGTACATCAGTGAATTGAGCATTAGGCGTGAAGTCGCGCCCTAGTTCCGCCGGCAACTCCTTGATAACAGGAGCTTCCTCGGCTGTGATGGCAGAATCCGCGCCCGATGCACTCATGATCGGTAGCGACGCACTTTCTACCGGGGCCGATTGTTCGTCTTGTTGAACGCTGGCCTCCGCAGCGCCTGTCACCACGGATGCTGATGCGGTGGTCGCCCCAGGATCAGAAGTTGGTTGCTCGATCGGTTGTTTCGCAGCTTGGGGCTTCGCCGCCTTGCTTCGCGGCTTTTTTGATTCTACCGCTGCGTCTTTGGCAACTGCCGGCTGTTTTGGGGCACGCGGTTGACGCGGTTTTTTGGTTGCCGGCGCCGAGTTGCTGGCTTTAGCCGAGTTCGCCAATTCCAACTGATGAACTTTGACCACCGCATTATCAAAAGCGACCTCGAATCCTTCTTCCGACAGGATGCCGAGATCGCCAAATTTTGCATCAGATGCCGCCACCACAGGCAGACCGCGCGGCAACGTTAATTCCGTAACCTCTTCCAAGCTAATCCGCGAGCCGTACTGCTCGCGCCAAGCTTTGATCTCCATCTTGGTCGGTTTGTCCGAGGGTGGTAGTGGTCCAAAGCGAGTTTCAGCGTCTTTGATGAGACCGTTTGCCACAGCCATACCGGCTTCTAGATCGGGTTTAAATCTATCCAAAGCATCGTCGTAAATACTGGGCACAGACTCGGTAAAAGAGCGTCGGTAGTGTTCGTATTGCATGAGGTCGGCCACAAGAGCTTTACCAGCCTCTGTGGTGTCACTACCGGAAACTATCTGTGCTGCATGGAAATCGCCTTCGCCGGCAGCAAGGGCCGGTTCTGACATCATTGATTCTCTGTCAAAACCAACAGCCAGCGACTTCCGATGCGTCTCGACAATGAAACTTTCCTCGGCGGGCGAATTTTGCACACGCTGGGAGCCTTCTGAACTGCTCCCTTCGGGGAGCTCTTGATTCTTTTCTGCAGATTGTCCTTCAACGTTTTCCATAATCACCTCAGTTAATTACACCGAAAAATGCGAACTTCCAGTTGCAACCGAATGCTTGGGCTAGAAAGGTACGCAACTCATTTCATTCATCATCCATGAACCGCCGATACCACCACGGACGACCAGACAACTTCGTGCCCTGAAGCAGGTAAACAACCCGAGCGCACAATACCTGCAGTGTCCAGCCAAAATAAGAAAGCAAACGGAATCCGGCGATGATTCCAGTCACGACGTAAATCGTCAGAAACGATGGGAAGCGGAACCAGGCCATGTACAGGAGAAACAACGGCGCCGGAATGCCGTAAACATTTAAAAGCCGCGAGGCATAGCGCCAGAAGCCGGGGGATAATTCTTCTTTAGTTGCATTACTGCTCATATCCCATGCCCCTGCTCACTTTTCAGTTCTGGTGACAGGTATGGAAAAGCCGCTGCGAGGTCATCGTTTCCCGTATTGATAAGGGAAACCACTACCTGTTCGACATTCTCCCTAACGCTTCCCGTCGACACGAAATGAAGGGCTTTTACCTGCTCGGGTGAGCTGTGCCTGATTAACGCTTCCAGATCCTGCAAGGCCTTTTCTTCCGATTCGGCACAACGACAGCATTGGTCACACATCCTTGCCTCCCTCCTTAACCACTTGTGGTGGGGATCTCAATAGGCTGATTGGTAGGGTTCCCCCTGATCCCAGCGAGATTGCCAATGCTCCAGATAGAGATGTGCAACCTCAGGGAAACCCCACATCACCAACGCGTTTTCGCTGTTGGATCTGGCGGCAGCGGTGGAATAGTTGAAGGACCCGGTCTGGACATTCAGGCCGTCCCCGATGATCACTTTGTCGTGCTGGATCTTGAATGCGCTATTTGTACGCAGCGGTATGCCGGCGTTAACAATCATGTTCATTGCCGCGCGGCTGCTTTTGTTGGCATTCCCATGGGCGTCTAGCACGATCCGCACGTCCACACCCCGCCTGCTGGCTGCAATCAACGCCTTGACCACCTTGGGTGAGGTGAAGCTGTAGCCCATCAATCGAAGCTGGTGTTCGGACGACTGGATGACATCTAGAACCAATGCCTCCGCGCTTCCCTCCGGTGAGAACCCCACCTGAATTTGCTCGGCCTGGGCAGCCGGCGCGATACAGAGCAGAACAGATAAAACCGCCGCACAGATCTGAGACACCGTACGTGCGGCGCTCGAGTTGGGAATGTATTTCATGCGGCATGCCTCGCTTCCAGCTCCCTGAGCTGAGACGGGGTTGTCGCCTGAACCAGTTCCGCCCGATCAATACGGCCTTCTAGGTAGAGGAACCATGCTTGGTCAGCAATTCGGCGCTTTTCCTGTTTGGTAATGCCGTCGATATGGCGCCCCCATTGGGTGAACGGCATGTCTCGGAGTTTTTCTCTCAACTGGTCGTCGAAGATGATGTATTCACGAACCGCTTGCCGCTTCCCGTCAACAGTGCGCAACAGCGTTTGAACAACGATGTATCGCAGTACGCCTAGAAGATCGTTTGCAATGCTTTCCCGCATGCTTTCAGGCACAACGGCCAAACAACGAGGGATTGCTTCGCCGGGTGAAAAAATGTGCAACGTGCTCAAGTTTAGGTGGCCGGATTGAGCCGCCATGACGCCGTTGAGAAGAGTCTCCCTATCCCGCATTTCACCGACGCCGATGATCGAGGGCGCTCTTCGCAGTGCTGCTTTGATTCCTTCCGCGTAGGAACTGACATCACGAACCAGCTGCAGCTGAGTCGGCTCCAAGATGTCTTCAGGTCGCCCCAATACATACTCAACTGGATCTTCGATTGTTGTGATCTTGCGATCCGGGAAGTTGTCCTGGCAGTAGCGATATGCTGAAGCAAGCAGTGTGCTCTTCCCGGATCCGGTGATCCCACCAATCAAACCAAGGCCGTTGGGCGGTAGCAACGCGTCGAACAGATCAGGTTCAAGTCCCATCGCCCTTAGGTCGGGAATCAACGAATTGATGATTCGCATCGTCAGCGCGAGTGTCGAGTCCAATCGCCCGGCAGTTGCCTGTACGAAGTTGCACCGAAACCGCAGGCGCTCACCACGCTTAAGCCCATGCCGCTCATTCATATCGCCATCGAGCTGCATTGCACGGTCGACCGGCTTGCCGGCTTTGACCGTTGCTCGAACCTCGGCATTGAATGCGTCGTCAATCAGCTTTGAGAGATTGTCATCGGCCAGTCGGAACGGACTGGCTTTGAGCAATCGCCCATGCCGGCTGATAACTAAATGACTGCCGCCCTGGATGTGAATGTCACTGGCATCCTGCCGAGCGCACCACACAAAGAAGTCGCGCAGCGTCGTGCCATTTAAACCACCTTCAAAATGGTAAGGCGCAAAGGTTTCTATTGTCATGGTTGCACCTTGCGGATAACTGGTCGCCACTTGGTTTTGTCGGGGATAAAGACTGCTTCTTCTTTCAGGGTACGGACGCGATCGCCAGTGGTGAGTTTCTGTCCGTCACCCGTCACGCTCTGCTGTTGATCGGTTACGACAGGCATCGTCATGAGCCCTTCGCGAAGGACGTACGAGTACAACAACATGCCGCGGTAGTCGCGAATCAACCGATTGAAGTTGGCTTCAAGTATGTGATCTGCGCTTTCCCTGCCCTCGATCCATCCTTGACGAATAGCCGCCTTCCATATGGCTTTTTGAACGGAGTTTTCAGGAAGTACGGACGATTCAGGACCTGAAGCGGCCCCCGTTGAAAGGCCCGCCAACAACCAGCTGCGCCACGACGGAGGGTTACTTACGAATCGCTCCGGGGAAATCTTTTCGTACACCCGGTTGGCCATATGGATCTGGTTGGGAGTGATATGCGCAACATCGACAGCCTCGTCGATTACTGGAGGTAACCAGCCTTGTGCGCTGATCAAAGTCCGGAAGTCGTAAAGCAACTCCAACCGTGCCTTCTTTTTATCGAGTGCTTGCCGAAGCTCCCATGCACGTTGCGCCTTGCCCCCGCGAAACCCGACAGTACGTCCGGCCTCCTCGAGCAATTGACGCTTCGTGTCTGAAACATCAGCCGGATCCGGGCGGGTCGCGCTCAGATAGCTATCCAACTCTGGCGGCGCATCAGAGGACGGCATCGAGGGTGATTGAGCGCAACCCATCAGCCCCAAAGACAAACAAAGGGTCAGGACAGATTTATTCACTGACGCCCCCCTG
>OFQU01000041.1_pt1 | contig 24503 bp, 16 predicted proteins | sample 1542981 | NCBI WGS metagenome assembly OFQU01 (sample SAMN07774233, study PRJEB24372) | wastewater metagenome | isolation source: Exp Tend CN 90WW | collected 2016-02
AAATCGTCGCTGTTACCGCCGCTACCGTTGTTATGGGTCTCGCTTCCTTCGCTAACGCTGCGACGCCGGCTTCCGGCAACCCTGGCACCGTGCGTTTCATCGGTGAAATCGTTTCCGGCGCCTGCGGTATCGACGCCAGCTCCCTGGACCAGACCGTTTCCCTGGGGCAAGTGCCATCTAACCAGTTCAAAGCGATCGGTGATCGTTCGACCCCGACCAAGTTCGACATCATCCTGACCGACTGCGACACCACCACTCAGAAGAACGCACGCTTCACCTTCAGCGGTGTCCAGGATCCAGCCGTTCCAGGCTTGTTCGCCACCACCGGTCTGGCACAGAACGTCGGTATCCGTCTGCAGGCCAGTGCCGGCGAAATGCTCGACAACGGCACTGAGCAGGTCGCTCCGGTTGTGCTGCAAAACGGCAACAACACCGTGACCTTCGCCGCCATGTATGAAGCCACTGCTGCGACCGTCACCACTGGTGAAGCCGACAGCGTGGCTAACTTCACCGTGGCCTACAACTGATACCCGCGTATCGCCAGGTGTAAGAAAAAGGGGTGAAAACCCCTTTTTTCTTTTCCGTCAAAGTTCTGATAAAGGCTATTTCCCGTGTACGGCCGAAAACTTTTCGTGTCTTGCGTGTTGATCTCCTGTGCGCGTTATTCAAGTGCCGTGGAGTTTAATTCGGAGTTTCTGAATATCGATAAAAACGACGATATCAGTCTCGGACAGTTTGCTCATGCGCAATACACTGTGCCCGGTCGCTACTTGTTGGATATTACTGTCAACCAGCGTTATTTCGGTTCGCGTTCGATCGAGTTCAAGAGCGGCGCCAACCCGGATGAAAGTTACGCTTGTCTGCCCGAAGACCTGGTACTGACCTTTGGTCTCAAACCATCTTTGCTGAAAAGCCTGCCGCGTCTGGCTGACGGTCAATGCGTGGATTTGCGTGGCATCGAAAATGCCTCGATCAAGTACTTGAAGAATCTTGGGCGTCTGTCGATCAGCTTGCCGCAGGCGACCTTCGAGTACGACGACCCCGATTACATTCCGCCCGCCGCCTGGAGCGACGGGCTCAACGGTGCGTTGCTCGATTATCGAGTGATCGCCAACAGTCGCCAGACCCAGGGTTCGTCCGGGGATTCGCGCTCGTTGCAGAGCTACGGCACTGCCGGGATTAACCTGGATGCGTGGCGCGTGCGCGCCGATTATCAGGCGCGGCTGGAATCCGCCAGCCAAGGTGATAATCCCCACGGCGAAGCGGCTCAGTTGAACCGTTTGTATGCCTATCGTGCGTTGCCAACGATTCGTTCGAAGCTGTCGCTCGGTGAGGACTATCTGAACTCTGACGTGTTCGACACCTTTGCTTTGCGCGGTGCGACTCTGAGCAGTGATGACCGCATGCTGCCGCCGAACCTGCGCGGTTATGCGCCGCTGATCAGTGGCCTGGCGCGCACCAACGCAACGGTCACGGTGTCCCAGCAGGGGCGCGTGTTGTACTCGACCACGGTGACGCCGGGCGCGTTCAGCATTCAGGATCTCAACAGCAGCGTGCAAGGCACGCTGGACGTGACCGTGCGGGAAGAAGACGGTACCGAACAGACGTTCACCGTCGCCACTGCCGCTGTGCCGTTTCTGTCCCGTGAGGGCGAGTTGCGTTACAAGGTTTCCGCCGGCCAGCCGCGCCTGACCGGCCAGGGCGGCAGCGAGCCCGGGTTCGTGGCCACGGAGGCGGCCTACGGCCTGGCCAAGGACTGGACCGTCTATGGCGGCTGGCTTGCCGCCTCCGGGTACCAGTCGAGCGCTGTGGGCATCGGCAAGGATCTCGGCGTACTCGGTGCCGTGTCGGGGGATGTCACCACCTCCCGGGCCACGTTGCGCTGGAACGGTGAAACCGTGGTCGGCAACTCTTACCGGATCAACTATTCCAAGCGATTTGACGCCATTGGTACCGACCTGCGTTTTTTGGGTTATCGCTTTTCTGACAAGACGTTCACCAACTTCTCGCAGTTTGTCGGCGATGCGGATGCCTATTCGCTGAACTCGGGCAAACAACGTTATTCGGTGACCGTGGCCAAGCATTTTCCCTGGTTGTCGACGAGTTTCTCCTACGACCATTCGACCTACTGGGATGCCCCCGCCGCCGATCGTTTCGGGCTGACGGTGGCGCGCAGTTTTTCCCTTGGCAACGTCAAGAACATCAACGTCAACGTATCGGCGTACCAGACCCGGAATAGCCGGCAGAACGACGCGCAAATCTATCTCGGCGTGACCGTGCCACTGGGTGGCAACTCGATGATGTCGAGCAACCTGCAGCGCTCGGGCTCCGCAGGTTCGTCGGCCAGTGTCGGGTACAGCCATGATGACGGTGAAGGGGTGAATTATCAGGTGTATGGCGGCGTTGGCGACAACCGCTATGTCAACGCGTATGTCGGTCAACGGGCGTCGAGTTACCGCGCGAATGCGTCTGTCTCAACCGATGGCAGCACCTATCGCTCGCTCACCGGCGAGCTCGACAGTTCGCTGGTCGCGACCCGTTATGGCGTATCGGCCCATGGCAATGGCACCAATGGCGATACACGTCTGCTGGTGTCCACCGACGGCGTTGCGGACGTGGCATTCACCGGCCAGACCCGCACCAACCGTAACGGTTATGCGGTGATGGACGGCTTGCCTTCCTTCCAGGCGTACGAAGCGCGGGTCAACGTGGAAAAGTTGCCACTCAACACCGAAGTATCCAACCCGATCCAGCGATTGGCGCTGACTGAGGGGGCCATCGGCTACGTCAATTTCGCCACGGGGCAGGGCCGCAACGCGTTTGTCGTGTTGACCCGTCTCGGCGGTAAACCGGTGCCTTTCGGCGCATCGGTGCAAGACAAAAACACCAATAAGGAAGTGGGCATCGTCGGCGAGGCCGGCGTCACTTATCTGTTGGGCATCAAGGCCGGGGCTGAACTGGTAGCGCGTTGGGATGACGCCGGCCAATGCAGTCTGGCCGAACTCCCTGAGGAAGACGTGGTGACCAACGTCGCCAAGCCTGCCCAGTGTCTGTAATCGCGCCTGTTCATTAATCCGGAGTCACCATGTCACGTTATGTTGTGTTTTCTGTGGGTCGCTTTTTCAACCGTCTGAGCCTGGCAATCGGGCTCTGTGTTCCCGTGCTGGCCAGCGCCGCTGTGGTGCCGGATCGCACCCGTCTGGTGTTCGAGGAAAGTGCGCCGTCAGTCAGCGTCACGGTCAGCAACAAGAACCCGCAATTGCCGTTTATCGTGCAGTCGTGGATCGAGAACGAGAGTGGCCAGAAAGTCACGTCACCGTTCATGGTCCTGCCACCGTTGCAGCGCATCGAGCCGAACGAAAGCAGTGTCCTGCGCATTGTGAAGTTGCCGCAGCTGGCACTCCCTGCTGACCGGGAGTCGGTGTTCTATTTGAACATTCGCGAGATTCCGCCGAAAACCCAGGCGGTCAACTCGATGCAGATTGCCTTGCAGTCGAAGATCAAGTTGTTCTACCGGCCGGCCGCCGTAAAGCGCGAGCGGGGCGAGGACCTGGCTCTGGGTCTTGAGCTGAAAATCGACCCGGCCACCCGACAGTTGCTGGTCGATAACCCGACGCCGTTTCACATCACGGTCGTCGGTCTGCTGGCCGGCCCGGAAAAAAACAGAATGCCGATCGAAACCGTGATGATTGCGCCACGCGGCCATGCGCGGTTTGCCCTGACGAATACCGCGTTCACCACCTTGCGGGTGTCGAACATGAATGACTTCGGCGGTCAGTCCGACACACTGTTCAATTGCGTGGCGAATGTGTGCAAGGGCGTGAAACCGTGAGTCTGTTCACTGCGCTGACGCGGCTGGCCCTGGCGGCGGTGTTGATGGGGGCGTCGCAGTTCGCGTCGGCGATGGTCTGCAAGTCGCTGAACGGCGGGAGCTACCTGAGCGAGTACATCGGTCCGGTGTCGGTCCCGGACACAGTGCCGGACGGCACGATCATCTGGCGCTCGAAAACCCATGTGGTCCCGGCCGACTGCTGGAAACTGTTCGACATCCATTACAAAGAAGATGACCCGATCTATTTTTACGGCAATCCGGCCGGGCTCAATGCCACCCCGTGGGGCATTGAGTTCGGTCTGGTGTATCGCGGCGTGACGTCCTGGGACGGTGACTGGAGTTCCAACCCGACCCAGGGCGTCAACAGCGGCTTCATTTCCCGTGGTTGCCCGGATGCAACCAGCGGCGCCGACATGCTCGCCTGTTCGCGGGTGACCCCGAGCATTGCGTTTCAGGTGGTGATCCGCAAGCGCGGGCTATTGCCGTTGCAGCGCCCCTCGCAAGATACCTACGACGTGTTCCAGTTCGACGGTCTCTATGGACTCAATGGCGGGCCGAGCAACCCGGCGGGCAACTTCCGTTTTCAACTCTCCGGCTTACAGAACATTGTCGGTACTGCGTGTACGGTCGATGTCAAGGTGACGCCGGAGCCGGGAATTGTCGACTTTGGTGTGATCCAGAAAACCACCACCGGTTTTTCACCGCCCAATCCGACCCGCCCCTTCAGCCTGGCCCTGGAGAAAAAATGCAGCAGCGCAATCAACGTCGGGGCGACGTTCGTTACCAGCAACCAACAGGGTCTGTACAACATCCTGCCGGCCGCCGGCAGCCAGTTGGGCATTCAGGTGCGTGATGCACACAACAATCTGGTGCAGGTCAACGAACCTTTTCCGTTGGCGAATTTCCCGGCGCAGGTGAGCCATATCGACGTGCCGTTCAGTGCCACGGTGGTGTCGTTGGGTGACCCCGAAGTCGGGCCGTTCGAGGCCATTATGGTGGTGCAGATTGTTTACTACTGATGATTGGAAGCTCTTGGGAAAATTCCTACACGATCGCGGGATAAATCCTGCGTTCAGCGCGGCTTCTGCAGACCACTATTCCCTCTCCCGGGTCTATTGAGTGATTAAAGGACGATGACCTCCCCACGTATTCTGGTGCTGGAAAATCATGAGTTTGCCTGCAACGTGCTGGTCAGGATGTTGCATCGCCTGAGCGTGCGTGACGTGCTGCAAGCAGCGGATGCCGAACAGGCCATGGTGCAGATGCACCTGCGAGGCGGGGTCGATATCGTGATCTGTGACTTGACCGATCGTGGCCTCGATTGCCTTGAATTTTTGCGGGTTGCCAGCCAGAGCGGCATGGTACGCGCGGTGTTGCTGTGCAGTGAGCTACCGCCGGAATTGAGCCGCACCCTGGGGCAAATGGCCTCGCTGGCAGGTTTGCAATTGCTCGGGGTACTGAACCGGCCGGTTCAACTGCGTTCGTTGAATCGCCTGTTGTATCGCTACAAACGCGTGCGGGTATCTCCCGTGTTGGCGCCGTTGAGCAAGGAGCTGCCGGGCGAGGATGAAGTGCGTCGCGGGCTGGCACTGGGCGAATTCCGGGCGTGGTTCCAGCCGCAATTTCAGCTGCAGGGCGGCGCGGTGATCGGTGTCGAAGCGCTGGCCCGTTGGCAGCATCCGGCGCGCGGCACCCTGTTGCCCTGTGATTTTCTCGCCGCTGTGCTGGCTTATGACCTGACCGACCAGATGTTCAAGCAACTGCTCGAACAGGGTCTGAACCTGCTGGGCATTTTGCGCCATCGCGGCGTGACCTTGCAGTTGGCGTTCAACCTGCATGCCTCACAGTTGATGGACAGTGCACTGGTCGAACACATCAAACTGGCATTGGAGCGTCATGGGTTCAAAGGGGCGGTGCTGATGCTCGAACTGGCGGAAAACGGCTTGCTCGATTGCCCGCCGGGCACGCAGGAGAACCTGCTGCGTTTGCGCCTGCTCGGTTGCGGGCTGTCGATCGACGACTTTGGCGTAGGCTTTTCGTCGCTGAAGTTGATGTGTCAGTTACCGTTCACTCAGATCAAGCTCGATGGCCGCTTTGTCCAGCACCTCGATCGTCAGCGCAATCGGGCGATGGTCTCCAGCACGCGGGCACTGGCCCGTTCGCTGGGGATGGATCTGGTGATCGAAGGCGTCAGCGGTCCAAAGGTGCTCGAGCGTTTGCGCGAGCTCGAATGTGAATTGGGTCAAGGTTATTACCTGGCCCGGCCCATGACCGGGCATGACCTGCTGCAGTGGCTGGAAAAGCCTGAAGGCGGGCGCTGACCCTTGCGTGACTTTGTGCAGTTATTTTCAAGATTTTTCCTACACTCCAGTGATGCTCGTGTATTTTTCGACATGAGGATCGCCTGGTCTGCTGTCCCATCATTATTCGTGATGTTGCCGATGTTGTTGATCGACGTGTCCTACAGGGGTTTTTATGCTCAAAGCGATCATCGTGGACGATCATCCGTTCATTCGCTCTGCGGTCAAGATGCTGTTGAAACAGGAAAATTTCGACGTTGTGGCCGAAGCGGATAATGGCGCCGACGCTGTGCAACAGGCCCGCGAACACACTCCCGATCTGATCATTCTGGATATCGCCATGCCCAAGCTCGACGGCCTGGAGGTGATCTCGCGTATCAGTGCGCTGAACCTGCACTGCAAGATTCTGGTGCTGACCTCGCAATCAGCGCAGTTCTATTCCATGCGCTCCATGAAGGCCGGCGCGGCGGGCTATATCTCCAAAACCAACGATCTGGACGAATTGGTCAAAGCCATCAAAGTAGTGATGGACGGCTATACCTTTTTCCCCAATCTGGCCAGTAGCTCGGTCCGTCGCAGCGATGCCCAGGCCACGGATCTGGAACTCATCCAGAGCCTGTCAGACCGCGAGCTGACCATTCTGCAGCAGTTGGCCAAGGGGCTGAGCAACAAGGAGATCGGCGACGCGATGTTGTTGAGCAACAAAACGGTCAGTACCTACAAGACGCGTCTGATCGAGAAGCTCAACGTCAAGTCGGTGGTGTATCTCGCTGATTTCGCCAAGCGCAACAACCTGCTCTAAATGATTATTTTCGTCAGAAATTGCCTTGCCGGTCTTGCGCTGTTCGGCTCCCTGTCGCTGCAGCAGGCAATGGCCGTTGCGCAGCCCGATACGTTGCAGCTGCTCGGTCGCTCGGATGTCCAGGGGTACGCCGTGCCACTGGATGAACCGGACTGGAGCTGGTTGCGGAGCAAGGGGCGCCTGTTGCTCGGCGACAGCAGCCCCGATTACGCGCCTTTTGCGATTACCGGCAACGGCAATGACTACGAAGGTCTGACGGCCGATTACGCGCAACTGATCGAACAACTCCTGCACGTCAACGTCGAGGTCCGGCGTTACGCCTCGCGCGGCGATCTGCTGGCCGCGCTGAAAAGCGGCCAGATCGATATGATCGGCACCGCCAACGGCTTTGAAGCGGCGGATCCGCAATTGGCGATCTCCTTGCCTTACGCTGACGATAATCCGACCCTGGTGACGCGCATCGATGAGAGTCACAACCTGCCGGAAGACCTGGCAGGCAAACGTGTGGCGATGCTCTATCACTACCTGCCTCCGGAAACGGTCCAGGCGTTTTACCCCAACGCCAATGTGCAGCTGTATCCCTCGACACTGACGGCGATCGGTGCCGTGGCGTTTGGTCAGGCTGACGTTTATCTGGGCGACTTGCTCAGCTCCAATTACCTGATCAAGAAGAACTACCTTAACAACGTTCAGCTCAGCGATTTTTCGCGCATGGAAACCCAGCCCTTCAGTTTTGCCGTGACCCGGGACAACACTCGGTTGTTGCAGATTCTCGATGCTGCATTGAAGGTCATTCCTGTTGATGAACGCATGAGTATCCGGCGGCGCTGGAGTGTCGGCGGAGTGGCCATTCCCGGCCAGCACCGGCTGCATTTCAGTGTCAAAGAGCAACGCTGGCTGGATCGTCATCCGCGCATCAAAGTCGCGATCAACGAGAACTTCCTGCCGCTGACCTTTGTCGACGACGCCGGCAACTTTCGCGGGATCAGTGCTGACGTGCTGGCCAAGATCAGTCTGCGCACGGGGCTGCAATTCGATATGCAGCGCGTGGATTCGGTCGATGACCTGATCGGTGAAGTGACCAGTGGCAGGGCCGACATGCTGGCGGCGTTTACGCCAAGCACCGAGCGCGAAGGCGAATTGCGTTTTACCCGTCCGTACCTGATCAATCCGTTCGTGCTGGTCATGCGCCGTGGCGGTGAGCCGAAGACCCTCGATCAGTTGGCCGGCAAGCGTCTGGCGCTGATCCGCGGCAACGTCTTGCGCGAATACCTTGTCGAGCAATATCCCTCTGTGCAACTGGTCGCCGCAGACAATGCCGCCGAAGCCATGGAGATGGTCGCCCAGGGCAAGGTCGAGGGCGCGATCAATTCGCTGGTCAGTGCCCGCTATATGATCTCGCGTCAGTACCGCGACACATTGCAGGTCAGCAGTACCGTCGGCACCCAGCCTGCACGCATTGCACTGGCGACCAATCGCGGTGCGCTGGAACTGTACTCGATTCTCGACAAGGCCCTGTTGAGCATCAGCCCGGAAGAAATGGACGAGCTGACCAACCGCTGGCGCAGCGAAGTGGTGGTGGATGACAGTTATTGGCTGCGCAATCGCGACATCATCCTCCAGGGCTTCGTGATCGCCGGCGCGTTGCTGCTCGTGGCGTTTGGCTGGATTGCTTATCTGCGTCTGTTGATGCGCAAGCGGCGCCAGGCGGAAATCGCTCTTAACGATCAAATGGAGTTCATGCGCGTGCTCATTGATGGCACGCCGCATCCGATCTACGTGCGCGATCGCGAAGGCCGCCTGGTGATCTGCAACAGCGGTTACCTGCAGGTATTCGGCACCGAGCGCGAAGCGGTGATCGGCAAGTTGGTGACGGACGGCGTGCTCAGCGATGTGCAGCAGGCACAGGTTTTTCAGGATGACTATCTACGGGTGATGGAGGAGGGCTTGCCGAGCATTCAGGACCGTAGCCTGAATCTGGCGGACGGCCGCGCGCTGACGATCTACCACTGGATGTTGCCTTACCGTGGCAGCGACGGTGCCGTCACCGGCATGATCGCGGGCTGGATCGATGTCAGCGAGCGCCAGCATCTGTTGCAGGAGCTGCAAATCGCCAAGGATGTCGCCGATGACGCTAACCGCGCCAAGACCACGTTCCTGGCGACCATGAGCCACGAAATCCGCACGCCGATGAACGCAATCATCGGCATGCTCGAACTGGCGCTGAAAAAGGCCGATCAGGGTGTACTGGACCGTTTCGCGGTCGAGGTGGCTTCGGGCGCGGCGCGTGGGTTGCTGGATCTGATTGGCGACATTCTCGACATTGCACGGATCGAATCCGGCCGTCTGTCGCTGGCGCCGGAACGCGCCAATCTGCGAGAGCTGGTTGAGTCGGTCGCGCGCATTTTCGAGGGCCTGGCGCGGCAGAAACAGTTGCGTCTGCAACTGGATCTGGACGCCCTGAGTAATGTCGATGTGTTGATCGATCCGCTACGTTTCAAACAAGTGCTGTCGAATCTGTTGAGCAATGCCATCAAGTTCACGGAGGCGGGGCAGGTGGTGTTGAGTGTGCAAGTCGAGAGCGGCAGCGATGAGCGGCTGAGTCTTTGCCTGCGCGTCAAGGACACTGGCCGCGGGATCTCGCCTGCGGATCAGGCCCAATTGTTCAGTCCGTTTGCCCAGGCCGGTAATCATGGTCAGTCGGCGCAGGGTGGCTCCGGGCTTGGGCTGGTGATCAGTCGTACGCTGTGCGAAATGATGGGCGGCAGCCTCACGCTGACCAGTGAGCTGGGGCGGGGCACGCAGATCGAGGTGCTGTTGAATCTGTCGACCCTTGAACCGCTGGACGCGGCGCCCGTCGACGACGTCGAGACACTGCGGGCCAGCCACAGCCTGAATATTCTGGTGATCGACGATTACCCGGCCAACCGTCTGCTGTTGTCGCAACAGTTGAGTTATCTGGGGCATCGGGTGACGGATGCAGAGGACGGCGCCCATGGCCTGCGTGCCTGGCGCAACCAGACCTTCGACGTGGTCATTACCGACTGCAACATGCCGATCATGAATGGCTACGAACTGGCCCGGGCGATCCGTGATGAGGAAACTGCACGGGAGTTGCCGCGCAGTCTGGTATTGGGGTTCACCGCCAATGCGCTGGCCGAAGAGAAGGATCGTTGCGCCGAGGCCGGCATGGACGATTGTCTGTTCAAGCCGATCAGCCTCAAGGACCTCAATCTGCGCCTGGCCGCTGTCGTCCCACGGCCGCGTTCAGCGACTGATGAATTGCCCGGTGATTGCAGGCCAGGTGACATTGATCTCGGCAGCCTCGAACAACTGACTCGTGGTGATCGTGCGTCGATCAACAGTCTGTTGAGCGATCTGGCCACGAGCAACGCGCAGGACATGGCCAAACTGATGCGCCTGTTTACCCAGCACGACATGGTCGGGCTCGCTAATCTGGCTCACCGGGTCAAGGGCGGTGCGCGCATTATCAAGGCGCACTCGCTGATTCAGGCGTGTGAGGCGCTGGAGGTCGCCAGTGAAGGGCTCGACACGCAAGTCCTGACCGCCGCGGTGGATGCCTTGCAGCAGTCGATGGAGCAGTTGGCTGCGCAGTTGGACGAGCGTCTCGCCTGACAAAATATTCCATTTTCCCTGCTGTCCTTGAGAATTTTCCTACATTCGTCACTGACCTTACGTCGCTAACGTGCGGTGTTCTCGGCGTACCGCCGAGCTCACTTCACTGGCTAACGTTTGGAGTTGTTGATGACCCTTTCCTCTATGTCTTCCCGGGCACGACTGGTCACCTGTGGACTGGCCGTCGCTGCGGTGTTGAGTGGCTGCGCCAGTGCGCCCATTCCCGAGCAGCAGGTCTCGCTGTCACGTGACGCGGTCAATCGAGCGGTCTCGGCAGAAGCGACGCAATATGCGCCGCTGGAAATGAAGGCCGCGCAGGACAAAATGTTCCTGATGGAACGCGCCTTGGGCGAAAAAGACTATCCGCAAGCCAGGCTGCTGGCTGAACAGATCGAAGCCGATGCCAACCTCGCCGAACGCAAATCGCGCGCGGTGAAATGGCAAAAACAGCTGACCGACGCCCGCAGTGGCATTCAGGTGCTCAAGCAGGAAATGTTGCAAGACCCGGTTACCGGTTTCAATCCGCCCGCCAGTGCCCAATAAGGAGCGATACATGCCGACTTTCAAATTACTGCCAGCTGTATCGCTATCTGCTTTGATACTCGCCGGTTGCGCCACACCACCGGAAAACCCGCAATTGCTACAGGCTCGCGCACAGTTTGCCGCGTTGCAGCAAAAGCCCGAGTCCAGCACCCTGGCGGCGATCGAAACCAAGGATGCGTTCAGTGCGCTGTACAAGGCTGATCAGGCTTCGATCAAGGATCGCCAGGCGGCGGACGTCGATCAGTTGGCGTACCTTGCCAGGCAGAAAATCGCACTTGCCGAGCAGACCATCGTCGGGCGTCAGGCCGAAGCCGGGCTGAAGAAAATCGACGCCGAGCGCACTCAGGTGCAGCTAGACGTGCGCACCCAGCAGCTCAAGGCGCTGCAAGCGATGAAGGCGCAGAAAACCCAGCGCGGGGAAGTCGTCACCTTCGGTGACGTGCTGTTCGACACCGGCAAGGCCGATCTCAAGCACGGCAGCCAGCGCAACTTCGAACAACTGGCGCAGTACCTGACGGCCAATCCGGAACGCAAAGTGCGCATCGAGGGTTTTACCGACGATGTGGGCAGCGAGGATTTCAACCAGCGTCTGTCAGAGCGTCGTGCGGATGCGGTGGCTTTCGCCCTCCAGCAAATGGGCATCAGCGCCGATCGTCTGATCACCAAGGGCTACGGCAAGCAATTTCCGGTGGCCGGTAACGCTGATGCGCGCTCCCGTCAGCTCAATCGCCGGGTGGAGGTGATCATCTCCTACGGATCGACCATGGTCGGCGCTCGAAACTGACGATCAACGAAGCGAGCCTGCAACGGGCTCGCTTTTTTTCGTCAAAGACCCGGATGAGACCGGCGGGCGTGCTTAGGAAATTTCCTACACGCTAAAAGAAAAGTCCTACTCAGAAAATCCCGCTGCTTCTCTAAATTACCGGCTTCCCGAGTGCGAGCCGGCTCCATCAAAGGTTCGAACTCAACCCGATTTACGCCGTCGCCCGAAGGGGTGCACGTGAGGATCAGTTGATGAAAAACCGTTTCCCTTTGTTCCAGCGCACGCCCGTTGCCATGGCCGTTGCATTGCTGCTGCCGATGTACGCCAACGCCTATACCGCTTCGGTCGACAGCGGTGCGGTGGTCTATGACGAGAGCGTGACCAGTGGCGTGCAGTCGATTGGCACCCAAGGCACAGCGCATCGCACCACTGTCAGTGGCAGTGGTTCGCAAAGCGTGTTCAGTAATGGCGTGACCTACGACACGGTGGTAGACGGCGCGATGCAGAACGTGGCCAGTGGCATCAGCCATGGCACGGTGGTCAACAATGGCGGCACGCAATTGGTCGGCACCAGCGGCATTGCCAATGACACCGTGCTCAACGCCAGTCAGCAGACCGTCACGCGCGCCACGGTCAATCGCACCCTGATCAACGCAGGCAGCGTACAGACCCTGGATATTCTGGCCATCGCCAACGATACCCGGGTCGGTAATGGCGGTACGCAAAACCTGATCAATCGGGCGGTGGCCAATGGCAGCGTCATTGAGGCCGGAGGCGAGCAGACGATTCGCCAAGGCATGCTGGGTGGCGCAGTGGCCAATGACACGAACATTCAAGGCGGCACGCAAAGTGTGTACAACACCGGCACCGCCAATAACAGCACAGTCAGCAACGGTGGTCAGGTCAATCTGTACCGCGGCGCTCAGGCCAATGGGGTGGTCGCAGAGGCGGGCGGTACCGTCAATGTCATGGAGAATGGCGTGAAAACCGTCGATTCGCTGACACTCAACGGTGGCCGCCTGGCGTTCGTCCCGAGCACCGATGGCAGCTTCAAAACCTTCACGGTCAACGCCCTGTCCGGCAGCGGCAACATCCTGATGAACACCGACATCGCCAGCCAGCAGCATGATTTGCTGGTGGTGCAGGGCGCCGGACTGGCGAGCGGAGATCACACGTTGATCGTCGGCGATTCCGGGCATGAACCGAGCGCTTCTGACGGCCGACTGTTGTTGGTGGACACCCACGGGGGCGATGCGAAATTCGCCTTGTATGGAGGCCATGTCGATGCCGGTGCATTTCGTTACACCTTGCAGCAACAGGGCGATGACTGGGGACTGGCAAGCGGGGGAGCGATTCCGGTCGACCCGGTGAAGCCAGTGGACCCGGTCAATCCGGTCGACCCGGGAAAGCCAGTAGTCCCCGTCAATCCAGTAGACCCCGTGGCGCCGGTTGATCCTGTCAAACCGGTGTCCCCTGTAACACCACCGCCGCGCCCGGTCGACCCGGCGCCGCAAAACCTGTCCAAAGGTGCCAACGCCGCCATCGCTGCCCGCACCGCCGGAGCGGGCCTGTGGAATGCGCAGATGAACGCCTTGGTCAAACGCCTCGGCGAATTACGCATGGGCGAGGATGACGGTGGTCTCTGGACCCGCGCGATCGGTAAGCGATTCGACGTCAGTGAACACTCCAGTCGCGCCTACACCCAAGACGTCACGGGGCTGGAAATCGGTGCCGACAAAGCCTTCGCGGTGGACAGCGGCAAAGTCTATGTCGGTGCGATGGTCGGTACCGCCCGATCGGACCTGGATTTCGGCGAGGGCGCTTCCGGTGAAATCGACAGCCGTATGTTCGGCGTCTATGCCACGTACTTGAACGACAACGGTGTGTACGTCGACAGCGTGTTGAAGTACAGCCGTTTCGATAACGAGATCAAGACCCCGAGCAATCTGGGCGAGTCGGTCAAAGGTTCCTACAGCACCAACGGCATCGGTGCGGATATCGAGGTCGGCAAGCGCATCAATTTGAAAGATGGCTGGTTCGTGGAGCCACAACTGGAAATCACCGCGACGCGTACCCAGGGCGCCAGTTACACCGCCAGTAACGGATTGCGTGTCAAGTCCGATGACCTCGACTCCTTGCAGAGCCGTGTGGGTTCACTGTTCGGTCGCAGCCTGGAGCTGAGCAACGGCATGAAGGCCCAACCGTATGTCAAAGCGTCGTACATCACCGAGCATGCCGGCAGCAGCAAGGTCAACGTCAATGGCCACAAGTTCGACGCCGAGCTGCCGGGTAACCGGGTCGAACTCGGGTTTGGCGGCGTGTTGCAGGTCAGTGAAAAGAGCAAGATCTCGCTGGATGCCGAATACGCCAAAGGCAATGGCATCGAGCAACCCTTCGGTGTGAGCCTGGGTTATCGCTACCTCTGGTAAGCAAACAGAAGCCACGTCGGGTTATTCCGCCGTGGCTTTTTCTCTTGCGACGGCCAGAACATTCCGGTGTTTTTTTCAGACTTGTCCTACATGCCGCACAGTTTTTTTTGATTAGCGTGTCGGCACTGGTACTACCAGCAACAATTCCTTTTCCTAACCCTGTCGAAATCAATGTCCTACAAGTGCTGGCGCATCCTTATTGTCGAAGAGCAGTGCTCACTGCATTCGCGAATCAGCAGAACGCTCAATGAACTGGGCTGTCGGGCGCTCACGCCGGTACGTTCGTTCCGCGAACTGCTGAGCGTGACCCAATACTCCCACGAGCCTTTCGAGCGTTTTGACCTGATGCTGATCAACGCGAACGTGCTGGCCGCCACCGGAATTGATGCGCTGCGATTTTTCCAGAGCAACGCGCAGATTCGCCACGGTGTGATCTACGACGGACAACGCGGCCAGGCCCGGGCAGCGATGATCTACGCCAGTCAACGGCGGCAACTGAGCCTGATCCGTACGCCGGATCGACAAACCCTGGGTCCTCTGCTGGAGCAATTCGATGTTTGAGCGTTTTTGCGAACGGCCACTGCGTGTGCTGGTACTGGAAGACCATGCTTTCCAACGCTCGGTGGCGGTCAACATGCTGCGTGCGCTCGGTTGCCGCGAGGTGCTTGAAGCCAGTGACGGCGCCGAGGCGCTGGCGCTGCTGGAGTCTGTTGGTACGGTCGACGTGGCCCTGTGTGATCTGCAAATGGACGGCATGGACGGGTTGGAGTTTCTGCAGCGTGTGGGCCCGTCAGGGCAGGTCAAGTCAGTGATCATCAGTAGTTCGCTGTCGGCAGACTTGCGTCGGGCGGTGCATCAAATGGTGGCGCTGCTGGGCATGGATTTGCTCGGCGATGTCGGCAAACCCTTGCATGCGCAAGTGCTGGCGGATTTGCTCGACAAGGCGATCAACCGTCCTGTCACGCCATTGCCAGCTGCCACAGCCGTCACGCTGGCCAGTGAAGCGGCGGTGCGCCAGGCGCTGGCCGAGCAGCAATTGCATGCCTGGTATCAGCCCAAATTCAATTTGCACACGGGTGAGGTCTGTGGTGTCGAGGTGCTGTGCCGCTGGCTGCACCCGACCCGTGGAATTATTTCGCCGGCGCTGTTCATGCCGGTGCTGGAGCGTTGTGGGTTGCTCGACGCGCTGTTGTTTACTCAGTTGGAGCAAGCGCTGCTGGTGCAGAGCAGTGCCCGCGAGCAAGGTTTTGCCTTGAACATCGCGTTCAATCTGCAAGCGACGCAGTTGGCCAGTGGTGAGCTGACGTCCACCCTGCTCAGCCTGCTGGCGCGCCACGCCAGTTCGGGTGCAAGCCTGACCTTCGAGCTGACCGAAAGCGGCCTGCTCGAAGCGCCGGCCACCAGCCTCGAAACCCTAGTACGCCTGCGCATGATGGGATGTCGCCTGTCGATTGATGACTTCGGCGCAGGTTTTTCCTCGTTGCAGCGCCTGTGTCAGTTGCCGTTCAACGAAATCAAGCTGGACGCTGATTTCATTCGCAACCTTGAGCATGAGCCCCGTTGCCGGGCGGCGATCAGCAGCACCCTGGCACTGGGCGAAACCCTCGGCATGAGCGTCGTGATCGAAGGGATCGAGACCGATGCGCAGCGCCGGGAACTGTTGGCGCTGGGTTGTACGCAGGGGCAGGGCTACTGGTATGCGCGCCCGATGTCCGGGGTCGACTTGCTGGGCTGGCTGCAGCAGCGCAACGAGCATCAGGCCAAGGATGAATGACCGGGTTTTTAGGAAAGTTCCTACAGATCCAGGCGGAAGGCCTACGTAGCCTTGCCCGACCCAGAAACCGACTTCACCGGGAGATTGACCATGATCAACAAAGCCCTGCGCATCCTCATCGCCGACCCGCAGCATTTTTACCGGATGAACACCGAGCGACTTTTCAATAACCTCGGTTACTACCGGGTTGCGCCGGTGCAGACCCTCGCGGAGTTGCTGACCCTGGTCGATTACGGCTGCGAACCCTTCGACGCCGTAGTGATCAACGCCGACCTGGCGACCGGAGCGCTGGACCTGCCGGGGTTTTTCCTGAACAACCCGCAAGTTCGTCATGCGTTGATCTACAACGAGGCATCGGCGCCGTTGCAGACGGCCCTGGGTTTTGCCCAGGACAACGTACAGATCAGTCATGCGGCGTCGCCCGGCGCCTCGGCGATCAAACAGTTGATGGCGCTGGTCGATGCCCCCGACAGGTCGCGGGATGCGCCGGTCTGGCAGCTGGAGTCGGGCGCTCGGCGTCGGGCTTATGCATAGAATGTCGCTGGCGGCAACTGTCAGACCTGACAGGTGATTCACTCGCTGATTCGTGTAACAGTCCTTGCGCAGCCACTGCGTCCGGATCCACTGACGCCGTTGGTCTTTTCGCCAGGTTTGTCATCGGGAGTGGACATGAAGTCAGCGCTGATCGTCGACGATCATCCGGTCGTACGGGCCGCCATCCGGATCGTGCTGCAAGCCGAAGGTTTCAAGGAGATTCACGAAGCGTCCAATGGCAACGAGGTGGTGGCGCTGATCCGCGAGCATCAGCCGCAACTGGTCGTGCTGGACCTGCGTTTGCCGGCACTCGACGGGCTGGAGGTGATGACGCGGATCAGGGCAAACGATCTTGATTGCCGGGTATTGGTGTTCAGTACCCACGATCCGTTGTTTTATCAGGAGCGTTGCCTGCGGGCCGGGGCGATGGCTTATGTCACCAAGACCAATCAATTGCAACAGCTGCACAAGGCCATCCAGGCCGTGATGTCCGGCTACACCTATTTTTCCGCACTGCCGGACAGCGCCAGCACATTGAATACCGTGCAAATCACCGAAAAGCAGATGATCGATCAGCTCTCTGACCGTGAGCTGAACATTTTCGAGCAATTGGGGCAGGGCAAGCCGAACAAGACGATTGCCGAGGACATGCACCTGAGCCATAAAACCGTCAGCACCTATAAAACCCGGCTGATGAAAAAGCTCGGGATCAGCTCGGCGGTGCACTTGCGTGACTTCGCCAAGCGCAATCATTTGATCTGAGCCAGACACATGAAGCTCGCAGGTGGTGTTGTCTGGCTGTGGCTGATGGTGGCGGGGGCCTGCTGGGCGAGCGAGGCGCCACCGGTACTGGACATCCTCACCCGCAGCGGTCTGGAGCATGTCCAGCTGCCCCTGGACGAACAGGACCGGCAATGGCTGCGCGAGCATCCCGTATTGCGCATGGGGATTTCCGGGCCCGACTACCCGCCGTTCGAGATCAGCCGCAATCAACATGAGCTGGAGGGGCTCACGGCTGACTACGCTGACCTGTTGGCGCAACTGCTCGGCGTGCGGATCGAAGTGCGTCGGTACGCCGACCGGGAGGCGCTGATGAGCGCGCTCAAGCGCGCGGATCTCGATCTGTTGGGCACCTCCAATTCGTTTGAAACTGCCGACCCGGACATCGTTCTGTCCCGCGCCTATGCCGAAGATCAGCCCATGCTGGTCACCCGGTTCGACGAACTGTTAACGATGGGCCTCGAAGGCAAACGCGTCGCCATGGTCGAAGACTATTTGCCGCTGGCGAATGTACAGGCGTTATACCCACGCGCACGAATACAGCGTTATGCCTCGGCGATGGATGCGCTGGGGGCCGTGGCGTTTGGCGCAGAAAACGTTTATCTGGGCGATCTGATCAGCGCCAACTACTTGATCAACACCAATTACCGCAACGACCTGCACCTGGCCGGGCCGGCGGGGCTTGACGCCAACCCCTTCGGTTTTGCCTTGTTGCGCAGCGATGTGCGCCTCAAACGCATCGTCGACAAGGCACTGGCGGCGATTCCCGGCGAGCAGCGGCAACGCATTGAGTTGCGCTGGAGCGCCGGTCCTGCCGAGATGGCGGGGCAGTCCCGGGTTCAGCTCAGTGCGACCGAGCAGCAATGGCTGGATCAGCATCCGCTGGTGCGGGTCGGCGCCATCGAAGATTTCGCGCCGCTGACTTTTTTTGATGCCGACGGCCGTTTCAGCGGGTTGGGCGCGCAACTGCTGAACCTGATCAGCCAGCGCAGCGGGTTGCAATTCGCGATCGTGCGCGGTGCTTCGCTGGATCGTCAGATCGAGCAACTGAAGGCCGGCGACCTCGATGTGTTGCCTGTGGTGACGCCCAGCAGCGAGCGCGAAAACGAGCTGCAATTCACCCGCGCCTACCTGAACAATCCGTTTGTGCTGGTCAGTGCGGTAGCGGCGCAGAGTCCGCGCACCCTCGACGATCTGGTGGGCAAACGCGTGGCGATTTATCGCGGTCACCCGTTACGCAACTATCTGCTGGAACGGGTACCGCGCATTCGTCTGGTCGACGTCAGAAGCCCTGCCGAAGGCATGGAGTGGATTGCCAAGGGCCAGGTCGATGCGACGGTGAGTTCATTGCTGGTTGCGCGTTTTCTGATTGCCCACCAGTACCGCGAGCGCCTGCGCATCATTGGCACTGTCGGCGACCAGCCGGCCCGCATTGCCCTGGCCACTGCTCCGCAGGCGCCGCTGCTGCATTCGATCCTGAACAAGGCCCTGCTGAGCATCGCCCCGCAACAGATGGACGAACTGGTCGAACGCTGGGGCAATGATGTGGTGGTGGAGGACAGTTACTGGCTGCGTCATCGCCGCACCATTGTGCTGGGTTTTGCCGGTGCGGCGGGTCTGTTGGTGCTGGCGCTGGGCTGGATCGGTTTTCAGCGCTGGCAGATTCGTCAGCGCCAGCAATGGTTGCAGCAATTGCAGGATGCCAAGGACATCGCCGACGACGCCAATCGGGCCAAGACCACGTTTCTGGCAACCATGAGCCATGAAATCCGTACACCGATGAACGCGTTGATCGGCATGCTCGAACTGGCCCTGAAGCGGGCCGAAGAGGGCGTGACCGATCGCCTGGCGATTCAGGTGGCCTCCAATGCCGGGCAGCAATTGCTGGCGCTGATCGGCGACATTCTCGACATTGCCCGCATTGAGAGCGGGCATTTGTCCATCGCCCCGGAACGGGCCAATCTGCGTGAACTGGTGGTGTCGGTCTGTCGGGTATTCGAAGGCCTGGCCCGGCAGAAACGCTTGCTGTGGCACATCGAACTCGATGCACACAGCGACGTTGAGGTGTTGATCGACCCGACGCGTTTCAAGCAAGTGCTGTCGAATCTGCTGAGTAACGCGATCAAGTTCACCGACACCGGCGAGGTGAGCTTGTGGCTGGCGGTAAGGCCCTCGACGGCCGAGCGACTGGCGGTGAACGTGGTCATTCAAGACAGCGGCATCGGCATCGCAGCGCAGGATCGGCAGCGGCTGTTCAACCCGTTCGTCCAGGCGCGCAATAGTCCCCAGTCGGCGCGCAGCGGCTCCGGACTGGGCCTGGTGATCAGTCGCACGCTGTGCGAAATGATGGGCGGTACGTTGCGCCTCGACAGCGAGCCGGGCCAGGGGACGCAGGTGGAGGTCAGCCTTGAGCTGCCAGTATTGACGGCACTGGAGCAGCGCCCCGCGACGCCTGAAACACTGCGCGAGGCATCGTGCTCGCTGCAGGTGCTGGTAGTCGACGATCATCCGGTGAATCGGCTGTTGTTGTGTTGGCAACTGAGTGAACTGGGGCACCGCACGGTCGACACCGAGGATGGTCATGAAGGTCTGGAACGCTGGCGGGCGCAGTCATTCGATGTGGTGATCACCGATTGCAACATGCCGCGGCGCAATGGCTATGAACTCGCCCGGGCCATCCGTGCCGAAGAGACTACGACGGGGCGCCGGCCCTGCCTGATCCTCGGGTTTACCGCCAATGCCCAGGTCGAGGAGAAGCGTCGCTGCCTTGCGGCGGGTATGGACGAATGCCTGTTCAAACCGATTCGCTTGCACGATCTGGCACAGGCGCTCGAGGGCGCCAGTCATGACGACGGACAGCTTGAACCCACCGAGGACATTGTTCCGGTAGACATTGATCTGAGTACGCTGGAACAGATGGCCGGCGAGGATCACGCGCTGATTGCGCGTCTGCGCGAAGAAGTGTTGAACAGTCTGCATCACGACCTGCAACGCCTTGAACGGCTGAGGCCCGGGCGGGATCCGGAAGGGCTGCGCGAGCTGGCGCATCACATCAAGGGCGCCGCCCGCATGGTCGGCGCGGCGCGGCTGGTGGCGGCGTGCGACGAACTTGAGCAGGTCAGTCGCGGCGCCGATACCGAACCTGTAGTCAGGGCGGTCCGTGTGTTGCGCGAGGCCATGAACGCTCTCGCGCAGCGTCTTCAGGCCTGAGCGATCAATCCCAGACCGGCGCAATGCCTTTCGGGCTGGTCAGGCGATGACCGCGTTCGAGCGTGGCGATCTGCGCCATGTCCGCGTCACTCAGGGTCAGCGCAACGGCCCCCATATTGCTCTGCAGGTTGGCGCGTCGGGTTGACGATGGAATCACCGCATACCCCGATTGCATGGCCCAGGCCAGGGTGACTTGTGCCGGTGTGGCCTGCAGGCGTTCGGCGATTTGCTGGATCAGCGGGTCTTTCAGGACTTCGCCATACGCGAGGGTCATGTACGAGGTGATGTGGATGCCCTGGCTTTTGGCAAACTCGACGACTTTGCGGTTTTGCAGGTACGGGTGCAGTTCGATCTGGAGGGTGGCAATGTTGTCGGCGCCCACGGCTTCAATCGCCTGTTGCATCAGTTCGATGGTGAAGTTGGAGACACCGATCTGCCGGGTCAGGCCCAGACGCTTGGCTTCCAGCAATGCCCCCATGAATTCGGCGACCGGCACCTGATCGTCAGGCGATGGCCAGTGGATCAGTGTCAGATCGAGGTAGTCGGTCTGCAGTTTTTGCAGGCTTTCCTTGAGGCTTTCGATCAGGCGATCCCCGGCGAAATTGGCGATCCAGATCTTGCTGGTGATGAATAACTCATCGCGCGCAATGCCGCTGGCGGCGATGGCCTGGCCGACCTCGGCCTCATTCTCGTAAATCTGTGCGGTGTCGATGGCCCGATAGCCGAGCTCAAGGGCGGTGCTCACCGAATCGATGACCACCTGACCTTGCAGGCGAAACGTACCCAGACCAAAAGCGGGAACAGACATTGATGACTCCAGGGTTGCAGTGGGAATGGGCCGGAGTATCCGCGTCGGCTTCCTTGAGAAAAACCGCCGGTGAGGCAAAGCACTGTTGACCGCGAGGCACGAATCTTTTTCGGGAGTTGTGTCGTCCGGGCAGACCCCCTCGCGAGCAGGCTCGCGAATTGTCCTGTTTGTGGAACGCAAAAACTGTTTTTTGCCGTCTAGTGCATGAATGTTCATGAATATAAGCTCAATTCAATGCGTCATTCATCAAATTGGAGACAACCATGAAAAACATCATCGGTATCTACACCAGCCCGCGCGGCCACTGGGTCGGCGATGGTTTCCCGGTTCGCACGCTGTTTTCCTACGACAACCTGGGCAAACACATCAGCCCGTTCCTGCTGCTCGACCATGCCGGTCCCGCGCATTTCACCCCGACCACCGAGCGACGTGGCGTGGGTCAGCATCCGCACCGTGGTTTTGAAACCGTGACGATCGTGTACGAGGGCGAGGTGCAGCACCGCGACTCCACCGGCAGTGGCGGCACCATCGGCCCGGGCGATGTGCAATGGATGACCGCCGCTTCCGGGATCCTGCACGAGGAGTTCCACTCGGATCGCTTCGCCAGAACCGGCGGCAACCTGGAGATGGTCCAGTTGTGGGTCAACCTGCCGGCCAAGGACAAAATGGCCGCGCCGGGTTACCAGACGATTCTCGATGGCGACATCCCGAGCATCGCCCTCAAGGACGACGCCGGCCATCTGCGCCTGATCGCTGGCGAATTCGATGGCCGCAAAGGGCCGTCGCGCACCTTCACCCCTATCGACGTCTGGGACCTGCGCCTGAATGCCGGCAAGTTGCTGACGCTGGATCTGCATGAAGGCCGTAACACCGCGCTGGTGGTGTTGAAAGGTTCGCTGCAGGTCAACGGCCTGGAGTCGGTGCGCGAAGGGCAGTTGGCGCTGTTCGAGCGTAACGGCCATCAGTTGACCCTCGAAGCCAGCGAAGACGCCGTGGTGTTGCTGCTCAGTGGCGAGCCGATCGACGAACCGATCGTCGGTCACGGCCCGTTCGTGATGAACACCGAGCAGGAAATCCACCAGGCCTTCGCCGACTTCCAGTCCGGACGTTTCGGCCAGATGCATTCCTAGCCTAAAGCTGTGTAGGGGCTGTGGCAGGTTTTTTTGTTCCCAGTGAGATCGTGTTCGTCCTCTTAAATCAATTGCTCCTACACTTGCCCAATCTGTGCGATCTTCTCGCGATTGGCCCCCGTCGGAGTTGTTTGATGCTGTCTCTGCTGAGCGAACATCCGTTGTTTTGCGCGTTGATCCTGATCCTCCTCGATCTGGGGCTGTGGCGCCTGATCAGCTCCCGTGGCAGCGAGTGGAAGCTGCTGGTGCGGGTGCTGATTTTCAGCCTGTTCAGCGCCGTACTGTTCAACGAAGGCCTCAACCCGATGGAGCCGGCGCCGTGGGCCGACAACGTGCCGCTGCACCTGGCGGCGACCGGTTTGCAGATCGGCTGGTGGTTGTTCGGCGCTCGCACCCTGACGGTGTTGATCGGCGCGGTAATGATGCAGCGGGTCGGGCACACCGGGCGCTTGTTGCAGGACTTGCTCGGCGCGGTGATTTTCCTGATCGCGATTATCGCAGCGCTCGCTTATGTGCTGGATCTGCCGGTCAAAGGCGTGCTGGCGACGTCCGGCGCGCTGGCGATCATCGTCGGTCTGGCCTTGCAGAGCACGCTCAGCGACGTGTTCTCCGGGATCGTCCTCAACACCACCAAGCCCTATCAGCTGGATGACTGGATCTCCATCGACGGCACCGAAGGCCGGGTCACCGACATCGACTGGCGCGCCACGCGTCTGCAAACCAGTCAGGGCAGCATGGCGGTAATCCCCAACTCACTGGCGGCCAAGGCCAAGATCATCAACTTCAGTCGACCGAGCAACATGTTCGGTGTGGCGGTCAGTGTGCAGGTCAGCCCCCATGCCCGGCCCAACTCGGTGATCGACGCACTGGAGCGGGCGATGCAGGGCTGTCGCCAGTTGCTCGACACGCCGGCGCCGAGCGTCGCGTTGAAAAGCTCCGGCAGCAGCGGCGCGGAATACGAGATCAGCGGCTTCGTCGCCTCAATGGGCGAGAAACGTGTGGTGCGCAATCAACTGTTCGATCTGGCTTATCGGCACTTGCAGGCGTCCGGGGTAAACCTGCTGTCCAGCGATGAAAGCAACGCGCCGACGAACCTTTCGCGGCCACGGGCGTTGCTCGACAGTTCACCGATTTTCTCGACCTTGCGTCAGGAAGAAAAAGACACCTTCAGCCAGAACATGACCCTGCAAACCTTCCGCGCCGGCGAGCAGATTCTGGGGGCTGGAGAGGTCAGCGATCACCTGTTCATCATCGAGTCCGGTGTGGTCACGGTGACCTTGATCCGTCATGGCAAACCGTTCGAATCCGGACGCATGGGGCCGGGGGAAGTGATTGGCGAGGCCGGTATTCTTTCCGATTCATCGGTGCCGGCCACCTTCGCCGCGAAAACGTTCTGCGCCATGTACCGTATCGAAAAATCCTATTTGAAACCGTGCCTGGACGCTCGTCACGACATCAGTGAAGCGATGAAAACCCTGCTCGATTATCGCCTGCACAAAGCGCAGACCCTGACGCAGGACGAGCCCGTGGTCGTGGCGAAAAAAGGCTTTCTGCAGTGGCTGCGCCATCGCGTGTGAACGACGGGCCTCAGGCGTAAGCGGCGAGTTTCTGTTCCAGGTGCAGGCGCACCTGTGGCCACTCGTCATCAATGATGCTGAAACGCACCGAGTTGCGCTTGCGCCCGTCGGGCATGATCCGTTCATGGCGGACGATGCCTTCCTGCTGCGCCCCCAGACGCAGGATCGCGTTGCGTGACTTCTGGTTGTTTTCGTCGGTGGTGAATTGCACGCGCACGCAGTCGAGCAGGTCGAAGGCGTGGCACAGCATCAGGTATTTGGCTTCGGTGTTGACGAACGACTTCTGCCAGCGCGCCGCGATCCAGCTGCTGCCGATTTCCAGCTTGCGATTGAGTCGGTCGATCTTCCAGAAGCGGGTCGAGCCGATCACCTCGCCGGTGTCTTT
>OFQU01000042.1_pt1 | contig 24254 bp, 19 predicted proteins | sample 1542981 | NCBI WGS metagenome assembly OFQU01 (sample SAMN07774233, study PRJEB24372) | wastewater metagenome | isolation source: Exp Tend CN 90WW | collected 2016-02
TAACATCACCTTAGCTGACCCGCCGCATTCGCGAGCAAGCTCGCTCCCACAGGGTCGCCGCTCAAACTCCACCATCCGACCCGATGGACAATTCACGCACCCCACGGCCCATTCGCGCAGGCATTTTCGCTCTACGCGAATTTGTCATATTTCGTGTCAGTTCAGTGCAGATAGTAGGCAGCCCAACGCTAACCGAAATGAGGCTGCACCGTGTTTCAACGTCTTCTGTGTTCGCTGTCCGTACTGAGCCTGTCCATCGCCGCCGCCCACGCTGCCGAGCCCGTGCTGCTCGACACGCCGCGCCTGCAAGGCATGGACAATTTCCGCGATGTCGCCGGCACCACCACCGCGTATTCCACCGCCCACGACGGCACCATGCGCGCTGGCGTGTTCTACCGCGCCAACGCGGTAACTCCGACGGCCTCCGACCTGGCGACCCTCAACAGCCTCGGCATCAAAGCCGTCTACGACCTGCGCACCCCCAGCGAAATCGCCGCCACCCCGGACACGATGCTAAGCGGAGCGACCTACCAGAACATCGACATCATCGGCAGCACCACCTCCGGTTCGAACATCACCAATATCTCGTTCAAAAGCGCCGCCGACGCCATCGCCATGATGGAGCAGACCAACCGCGCCTTCGTCAGCGATGCCGGCATGCGCGGCCAGTTCGGCACGTTGTTCAACGAACTGGCCAGCGTCGACGCCGCCCAACTGTTCCACTGCACCGCGGGCAAAGACCGCACCGGCTGGACCGCCGCCGTGTTGCAGAGTATCGCCGGTGTCGACGACGCCACGATCATGGCCAACTACCTGGCGACCAACGACTACACCGCCGCCCGTGTTGCCGCGACCCTCAAAGCCTTGCCGGCAAGCATGGCCGCGATCTACGAACCACTGCTCGGCGTTCGGGCCAGTTATTTGCAGGCCGGTCTCGATGAGGTCAAAACCGAATACGGCAGCATGGACAACTACCTCAAACAAGGCCTCGGTCTGTCGCAGGAAACGATCTACGTCCTGCGCGGCAAACTGGTCGAATACCACAGCCTGCCGGGTCAGGCCGGGCTGATCGGCAACGCCGCAGCCGGCGCCGAATTACTCCGGCAGTTACAGAACACTCAACTCTCCGGCACCTACAGCGCCTACAACTATTACCTGCAGTCGGCCATCGACGCCGGCACCCTCGGCGGTGTCGAATCCCAGGTCGGCGGTCAGGTCCACGCCGACGCCGCCAGTTACCTGCTGCGCGAAAACGCGATGATCGAACAAGCCGCCGCACCGTTCGCCAGCGGCAGCGACCTCAAAGTCGGCCGATATCGCCTGTGGAGCACCGCGCTCGCCAGTTACCTCGGCACCGACGGTTCGGCCCACGCCGAGAGCAGTAACGAACACAGCCAGGGCCTGATGGTCGGCATCACCCAGCGCTTCAGCGAACAACTGAGCGCTCGCGGTGGTTTCGGCTACAGCAAAGGCAGCGTCGGCGGCGCGGGCGGCGAAGCCGACACCGACTTCACCTTCCTCAACCTCGGCGCCCGCTACGGCTTTGCCAGCCTGGAACGCGGCTTGTTCGTCGACGCCAACGCCAGCGCCGGCTACGTCGACTACGACAGCAAACGCGACCTCGGCGGCGGCCTCGGCACTGCCAAAGGCGACACCCACGGCAAGCTCAGTGGCGCGACGTTGGCGCTCGGCTACCGTGCCGCGGTCAACGGCATGACCTTCGAACCGAGCCTCGGCTTGCGTATTAGCCACCTCGACCTGAACGGCTTCAAAGAGCAGGGCAGCGAACTCTCGCTCGACGTCGACGACAACAAGCAAACCCGCCGCAGCGCCGTCGCCAATCTCAACGTCGGTTTCGCCCCGCTGGTGATGGGCAACTGGCAACTGGTGCCCGGCGTGCAGGTCGGTTACGAACACGTATTCGGCGAGCATCAGGTCGAAAGCCAAAGCCAACTGCTGGGCCTCGACATCGAGCAACGCGCCGCCTTCGACAACCGCGACCAGTTCAGCGGCGGGGTCAACGTCATGGCCAGCCTCGGCGCCCTGAGCCTCGGCGCGCAAGTGGGTGCCAACGGCGGGGGCGACAGCCACGGCTACAGTGGCGGCCTCAAGGCCAGCTACGCGTTCTAAAAAAACACACACAAACTGTAGGGGCGAGCAGGCTCGCTCCTACAATTAGCTTTCCAGCTTATGAGCTGATTAATCCCGAACCCTGAACTCAGCGGGACTCACCCCATAAGCCCCCTGAAAATACCGACAAAACCGCCCGACATTACTAAACCCGAACCGCAACGCCACCTCCGTCACCGACGCCGAGCCGCGCTGCTTCAACACCTCATAAGCCCGCTCCAGCCGCACCTGCCGCTGATACGCCACAATCGACATCCCGACAAACCGCCGAAACCCTTCCTGCAACGCGCGCTGACTGACATGGCTCAACCGCGCCAGCTCCACACCACTGACCAACTGCTCCGGATGCGCCTGAATAAACGCCATCGCCAACTTCACATGCCGTGGCGCCACACTCGGCGCCGGCCGCCGCAACGCCTCGGAAAAATTGTGCGGCCACGCCTCCAGCACCGCATCAATCAACATCTCGCGCAATCGCGACGGCATCAACGTGCCGCTGTTGATCAACAGATCAAACTCAGTGCCTGTGGCCAGATCGATCAGCGCCTTGATGCCCTGAAAGGCTGCGGTGTTCAGATCAACGCTGGGTTCAAAAGCGATCTTCTCCAGAATCGGTTTATCCAACAGCGCCGAGAGCCGCTCGGTGAGCTGATGACGATTGATCGACATGCCGTGATGCGCGTGATCATCGAAGAAACGCATAGAACGAATGTCAGCCTTGTCGATTGCCAGGCCAACGTGCGACACACCGATGGACTCGGTGGCGTGGTTGAACACGATCTTGCCCGCAGTGGGAATGACGAACGTGATCTCGTCCTGCGGATCGGGAAAAGAAACGCTGAAGTCGCCGTGGTAATGCATGCGCCGAAAACTGACACCGTCATGCCGACCGTAGACGCCGCCGATGATGATGCTGGAGGGCGGGGGCGGAGTGTCGGCGTAGCGATTGCCGAAGAGTCTGGAGAAGAGGGCACCGAAGTCGTCGGAACGGAGATTGTCGGAGCGCAGGATGATTTGTTGGCGAAGTGGGGTTGTGGACACCTTGGGGGGGCACCTTGGATTGGGGGCTCTTGGGCAGGGGTGTACGGGTGAGGCGCGAGGAGACTAGCAGACGGCTTATGGCGAGTTTGTGACAGTCAGAAACATGTCGTAACAGCATCGCGCCGCTTTTCAGAACACCCTGCTCGGCAGGCCATGGCCGACATGGCAATCTGCTCGCGCAATGACCCTGTTTGAAATGGCCTGAAAGGCTCTATACAAGTTTATTGGAGCGGTAATGCAACCCGATACGCGAACACTACCTATCACCTTGTCCCCGGAGCTCGATTTCGACCAGAACGCCGCCAGCGCGTTTGGCGAGTCGCTGTCCAGTCAATACATCCAGGCCACGCCATTCCCGCACATCGTCATCGACAATTTCCTGCACCAGGACGTCATTGCCAGTATCCGCACGCACTTCCCGGTCGAGCCGACCCACAACGAAATGATTTACGAGCGTGGCTACAAAGGCCAGCTCAAGCGCCAGATCAGTCCCAACGAATGCAGCCCCTATTTGAAGAGCGTATTCAACACCTTCAACTCCGCGCCGATGCTGCAGTTCCTTGAAAAGCTCACCGGCATCCAGGGCCTGATTCCCGATCCCTACTTCACTGGCGGCGGCCTGCACGAAACCAGGAGCGGCGGCTTCCTCGGTGTGCACTCGGACTTTCGGCTCAACAAAAAGCTTAATGTCGAGCGGCGGTTGAACGTGATCATCTACCTGACGCAAGACTGGCAGGAGGCGTACGGCGGTAATCTGGAGCTTTGGGATGTGGGGATGAAGAAATGCCTGAAAAAAATTCTGCCGGTCTATAACCGTTGCGTGATTTTCAACACGGACAAGGACAGCAATCACGGGCATCCGGAGCCGTTGACGACACCTGAAGGCATCACTCGTCGGTCGATTGCGCTTTATTACTACACCGCAAGCGGACAAGGGATTGATCCTTCGCAGAGGAACAAAACCCATTACAAGCCACGGCCGAAGGATCGCTGGAGTGTGAAGTACTACCTGAATAAATTGTTCAAGAAGAAGGGTTGAGGTTGTTTTTGTTCAAGGCTAGCGCCAGTCTTTGCGCATCGGGCGGGTAGGGCTGAAGATCGTTTTGCTTTCGGCCAGAGCACGCGATCAATTCGGCTCGCTCGCCCCCTCGGCAGTTCTCGTTCCATCTAAAGGTTGATCCATGCCCAGAAGCGCCCGACTTCAAAAAAAACTCCATACACGGTATCTGATGGCGACCGCTGAAGCGGTGGTCGGAGACGACTGTCTTGTCGGAAAACTGTGGGCACTGAACCAGGGTGACAAGTTCGAGCTAAGTGCAGCCTCATTCCATTCTGGGGCTATTGGAAAATACCGCCTGCAATACGTGATAACGAGAGGCCCTGTTCCTGGGCACTGGTTGTACAAAAAGTTTGACCCGGAGGAACTTGTATTATTTTTTACGGCGAAAGACTTTGCCGGCATTTGCCATGGCTGGACGCTGTTCAAGGATTGAAAACATCAGATTTGGCGCTCTGACGGGCAGCTTTTGCACTAAGACCTGAGCAGGCGTTCGTGAGCGCCTGCTTCGATCAATGAATCCGCCCGATTGTTGGCGCAAACGCCTGCGCTGGCAATCAAGCCGCAGTTTCACCACCGCGCACTTGCCTGCCGCCATCCTTCACGCCACCCCTCAGTGCATGCCTGAGTTTCAACGCTGGCCTTTCGACGCAGTAATATGAAATGCCACTCAACAGGAACGACAGGCCCAGTATCTTGGCCACGGTGTAAGCATCGTATGAGCTAATCGGCCATAGACCGTGCAGGAAGTACATCACCGCATAGTGATTCAGGAACACCCCGTAGCTGATGTTCCCGAGGAATTCATCAGCCCGGTGATACTTGAGTTTCGTCAGCAGATACACCACGGGTATGCCGAGAGCAATACCTGCGGCGACTTCGGCATTGGACGGTCGGCGCTCGATCCAGCCGGCCATGATCGCGATGAAGATCAATGCCGCCGCAACGGCGGTGCCTGCCACGATCGCCAGGCTCTTCGCCTGCGGTTTGTACAGGTAGCTGCCGCACAGAAAGATGAACAACACCCCCGGCAGCAAGCGGTAGCCATACACGTCAGTGTTGATCAGGCCAAGGCACGCGGGGATGAACACGGCGACGGACAAGACGAAGGCAACACCCCGCGCTCGATAGAGGATCAGGAAAGGGATGACCAGGTAGAAGCACATTTCCAGTCCAAGCGACCAGGCCGGTGGCAGGATGCCGTTTCCGGTTGCGCCAAACATGTAGAAGCCCAGTGGCACCATAGCCAGGCTCGCAGCAATGTTTTTGAACGTCAGTTCGGCCTCTTGGGGCGAGCCGGGGAACAGGATGTAGAGCACCGCACTTGCCGCGAAGAAGTAGAGCAGGAACTGAGGGTAAAGGCGCAGGACCCTGTCGAGGTAGAACAGACCTACTTTCCCAGGCGCCTGGTAGTTGCGCTCGATCAGCGAAGTCATCACGAAACCGCTGATGATCAAGAAAGAAATCACGGCGATCACGCCCGGGTTCAAGCCCATGAACGTCTTGCCCATATGCGAAACAGCGACCAGCACGGCCAATAGCAGTCGATAAGCGCCCACTTACATCCCCAAAACGACCTTGTAGTTATGGCGCGTAAATTACGATGGTTCGCGGACGGAGAACAGGGTTTTTCTCCGGGATGGCGCGATAGCGGTCGGGCAGTCACGTTGCTGTCGGCTGGGCGGGCGCTATCGCGAGCAAAGCAATCACCGCGTATCAGGCCTCCCGATTTATTCACACAACGCATCTGCCACGCGATAACCGTCCACCATGGGTGCTTTGCTCACATCCAGTTCGATGCGGCAACTCTGTCCGGTCTTTTCGCCCCATTTCATTTGGAAGACCTTGCCTTCACCCACTGACAGCAACACTTGGCCGGCCTGGCCGACGACGCCGGCACTGGCGCCTTTTTCGTTGGTGATGGTGGTGCCGAACGGTGGTTGCTTGCCGTCCTTGAGGCGTACGTTGAGCAGCGCTTTTTCCGAGCGGCTGGCGGCGAAGCTGGCTTTGACCACGGCACCGCGACGCGGCACGACGTTGGTCACGCCTTCTTCGATGTCGATGTTGTTGTCCAGCTCGCCGGTGTCCAGTGCCACGCGGTTTTTACGGTAAGGCGTGACGTAGGGGACCAGGGCATAGCCCTTGGCGTTGGTCAGCGTGCCGGGCGCGTTGAGGACGCCGACGTTCGGGGTGTCTTTGACTTCGACCAGGGCCACGGTTTCGCCGAGGGTCTGGCCGAATTCGAGGCCATCACTGTGACCGAGCACGGAGCCTGCGGCGCTCACCGAGGTCTGTCGGTAACCGCTGCCGACACTGACGCCGGCGCCGAGTTGGGCGAACGGCGCGCGGTAGCCGATCAGGGCCGAGCCGTTGTTGCCGCCGTTGTCGGAGCGGTTGGCGTTGACGTTGTAGTTGAGGTTGCCGTCGCGCCCGCTCAGGCCGGCACGCTGGTCGAGGCTGCCGTCGTTATTGCGCGTAACCGTGTAGGTGCCGGTGCTGCGCGTCTGGCCGATGGGCATGGATACGCTGAACACCACTTGATTGTTCTGGCCGAAGTTGTCGGTCAGGGTCTTGCTGGCGTAGATGCCGTAGGTCACGCCTTTGTATTGGGTGTTGAAGCCCAATTGCATCTGTTTGTCTTCGCGCGAGGTACCCCAGTAGTTCTGCTTGCTCATGTTCAGGTAGAACGAGCCGTAGCTGTCGAGGGCCTGGTTGATGCTGGCTTCGACTTTGCTGCGCTTGGAGAACGTGTTGAATTCGTTCGGTTCTTGCAGGCGCACCGCTTCATCAAAGTCGCGATAGCCTTCGGTGGAATAGCGATAGCCGGCGAAGCGTACCGAAGTGCCAGTTTCGAATGCCTTGCCGTAGCGCACGCCAAAACTCTGGCCTTTCTCTTTGCCGGCCGCGACTCCGGAACCCCTCGGTACATCGGTCTGGGCCTGGGTAACGTCCAGCGAAACGGCGCCCAGACTGCCGAGGCTTTTGCCCACGCCGACGACGCCAGCGCGATAGAAGTCAGCGCCCAACAGACCGCCATACACCGTCAGATCGAACGGCAAACCGTAAGCCAGAGAGGCCTGGGCGAAGGCCGGGCGCTGGCCGCCGTCGACAGCGTTGTACTCACCGGCGGTGGCGCTGTAGCGCCAGGTTTTTTCCCGCAGCATGTTCGCCAGCGTGGCGTACGGTTGGGTGAAGCGCCGCTCGCGACCGTCAGCTTCGGTGATGATCACTTCCAGGTCGCCACTGCCCGATGCCGCATTGAGATCGTCGATTTCGAACGCGCCGGGCGCCACATACGTGGTGTACAGCGAGTAGCCGTTCTGGCGCACTTCGACCTTGGCCTGGGTTTCGGCGATGCCGCGAATGATCGGCGCATAACCTTGCATCGAGTCCGGCAGCATGCCCATGTCGGACGCCACCTGGGCGCCGCGAAACGGAATGCTGTCAAACACATCACCCGGGGTGAAGCTTTCGCCCAGGGTCAGCGTGCTCTTGATCGCGGTCAGATCACGCTGTGCATAGGTGTTGCTGCGCTGCCAGTCCTGCTGGCCGTCTTCATCCTGACGGAACGAGGAACTGGAACGAAAACGCCAGTCGCCGAGGTTGAATCCGCCGTTGGCGTAGAGGTTGTATTGCGTGCCGTTGCCACGGGCGTCGGACTGCGTGTTGGCCGCCGAGAACTGATAGTTGAGCATCGCCGCGTTGATCCCGCGATCCCATTCCTGCGGAGCGACATAACCCGCGGCGTCGCGGCGCAAGGCGATCTGCGGCACGCTGATGTCGAGGGTCAGGCGCCCGGCGTCGAAGCTCACCGAAGCGCCTTCGATCAATTGGGCAAGGTCGATGCACGCGGGGAATGACTCACCCGGGGTCAGGAACGCATCGACCTTGACCCCGAGTTCCTTGAGGAACGCCTCGGACAGACAGGCGCGCACTTCAGCGCTTTTTTCGTCCTTGGCGAAAGTCATGTCGCGGCGGTCAAAAAAACTCTGGTTCAGGCGAATCACCACCGGGTAAGTGCCGGGGCCGATGCTGCCGCTGTTGGCGATGGCGTCCAGGTCGAGGTTGGGCCCGGCGCTGGCGCCACCGAAGGGCTGCATGAAGCTGGCATCAAATTTCGCCGGTTCGTCCGCGCTCGCCGAGCTGCCCATCAGCACCGTGAGAATGGCGACCGACAGATGCAATGGAACAAAAGGCACGGACTGACGATGACGGTTCAGGGCTTCGATTCGCATGACAATACTCAACACTCGGCCGTCACGCGGCATCGGCAGCGTGCAGGCGGGTTCGCAAGAAAAGGGGGCGGTGTTACGGGGCGCTGCTCAGCTCGACTTTTTTCGGCTCGCTGTAACCGCCGTAGTCATTGATGGCGGAGAACACCACTGCGCCGCTGCGAGCGCTGAAACCTGGCAGCGCATAACGCTGGCTGCTCATCGGCGCGACCATCTTCGGTTCATTGACCTCAACGACCTGCGCACCGGCCTCGACTTTTACGCCGATAAAGGACACGTGAAACGCCGACGGGTTGTTGACCACCAGCACCGGTTTTCCTTGTTCCTGCTGCAGACTCCAGCGCAGTTGCGGCGGCGCATCCATTGGGCTGCCCTTGAGGGTGGGCGGGCGATAGAAGACTTTGATCCGCGTGCGCATGGCGATCTTCAAGGTATTGGCGTCAGGCTTGCCGGCCAGCGGGATTTCCTGGGCGTTGAAGTAGAAGACCGATTCGCGGTCTTGCGGCAGATCGCCGGGTACTTTCTGGATGCGCACCATTTGCTCTTTGCGCGGATCGAGGCGAAACAGCGGCGGGGTGGCCACGAACGGGGTGGCGGTGGTGTTGTCGTCAGCCTCGGTGTTGATCCAGGCCTGCACCGCGTAGGCCTCGGCCGTGGTGTTGCTCACGGTGATCGAGGCATCGCGTTTGTTGCCGTCGTACACGATACGCGTGCCGCCGAGCATCACACCGGCCTGGCTGAAGCTGCTGAGCAACGTCGCGCTCAGTAACACAGCCAATGTCGATGCAGTTTTGAAGGGGGATATGACTGAGTTCATTGCGTTCATCCTCTTGTCGGCACGGCCACAAAACCGTGGCAAAGGGAAGGGCGCCCGGCGGCAGCAATCGCCGCCGGAGGCTGACCGGACTTACTGGTAGTCGACGGTAAAGGCGGCTTTGGCGTTCGCCGGACCGGAAGTGGCTGTGCCGGTTGCCACGTAGTTGGCGGTGAAGCGCAGCGGTTGGGTCAGGTCCAGATAAGGCGAGGATTCCAGACCCAGTTGCACGTCTTTGCCGGACGCATCCTTGATCTGCACGGCGACGTTGGTGGCCACGCCCGCTTCCGGCAGCAGGCCGATCCACTGGCCGCTGGAACCGGCGTTGCCGCTCAGCGAGAGAAACTTGACCACGGCTTTCTTGCCGGTGACGTTACAACCCGGTGCAGTGGTGTCGATGGTCAGGGTGAAAGCGCCGCCACCTGCCACTTGACCGGCAGAAGCCAGGGAGGTGGCCGGCACGCTGCCCAGGCCGACGTCGCCGGCACCGGCCGAACCGTTGAGGTCGGAAACCACTACCGGACAGGTGTTGTCGGTCACGCTGCCGACGAAGTTGATTTCACCGTCGGCGGCCATTGCGGCTTGCGACGCGGCTGCCAGAACCAGGGCCAGGGACAAACCTTTGAGCGCAAAATTTTTCATGATCACTTCCAGATATTGAATAAATGTCCGCAAGCCCGAAGGCCCTGAGACGGATCGACGTCGCCATCCCGTCGGGGGCAGAGCGTGGCGTCTGAGGCTCATTATCTGGACGTTGATGAGAGCGCTATGTAGGGAAAATCCCTTTGCTTGTAGGAAATTTCCCAGCGCTGCTGCGCGATCAATAAGTTGTCGCCAAAAAAAACGCCCCGCCTTTGGCACCGCACGGAATCGGCGATTGCAAAGGGGGAGCGTCGGGAAAAACAGGTGGATTTTTGTTGGTGGATTTCAGCGGTAAGTCACGGTGAAACTCGCATGGCCATTGGCGGTACCGGGTTGCGGCGTCGGTCCATCGCCGGTCTGGATATAACGGGCCTTGAGCGGTACTGACGTCACGCCGTTGACGATGCGGTTGAGTTGCACGGGCTGCCCCAGATTCATCGGCGAGCCGTTGTCCTGCAACACCTGGATCGCCACGCCCTGAGCCGTCGAATCGGTCGACAGGCTCAAGACACCGTTGGCCGCGTCGAGGATGGTCGATGTCTTGTCGGCGTCGATCTGGATGTTGGCGAAGTTGCCATTGAAGTAGCCGTTGGTGTTGGACGGGTAGTTATTGCCGGCGATGCAGGCGTTGAGGGTAATGGCGAACGGCTGGGCCTGGGTGGTGGAGTTCTTGCCGTTGAATACGCGTTTTTCCCAGGTGCCCATCGGCACATTGATCTGGTTGCCCGGTGCGGCGGGCAGAGAGCAGCCGGCCAGGGTCACGGTGGCGGTGAAAGTCAGGTCGAACATTGGCCCCATATCCGAAGTGCCAGTGGCGACCAGTTGGTTGATGGTGTGGGTACCGGGCGCGATGTCCCCGGTCTTGATCAGCGCATAACGCATCATCGCCTGGCTCATGTTCGCCTGGCTGGGAGCGGTGCGATTCATGTTGAAAGGAATGAATCGGCTGGGGTTGCCCGGCGGCGGAATCCATGCGGCAGCGAAACCGGTCATGTAGATGGCCAGGCCAATACCGGGCACGTTGGTCTGCAGCAAGGCATTGGCCGGCACATCCAGCACGTCCACCGGAATGTTCACCGCCACCGGACCGACCAGTGCCGTGTTATAGGTCGCCGTGCCATAACAGAGCAAGGTGTCACCGAAATTCAGCTGACGCATGGTGCCATTGCTGTTCAACGTGGTGCCGATCGGCACGTCTCGCGGCGCGAACACTGCGCCGCCGGTGAGCGTCAACTGCTTGACCGTATTGTTGCCCGTCGCCCAGGTGCAAGCCGCCATCGCCGGTGCCGCCGTCAACATCAACGCCGTTGCGCCAAGCCCGCCCAGCATCCGTAACCCGATCTTCATGGTATGTGCCCTCCTGAGAAGAAAACGGCCATTCAATGCAGACTGACTGCATCTGGACGTTGTTGGCGTCGGCCAACGAAGGGCGGAATTATCAGGATCACGGGGCGCGCACCGAATAGCCGGCTTCCCGCTGGCGTGTAGGAAATTTCCCAGGGATTTGCTCCTGAACGTCGGGAGTCGATGGGCGTTTCGGTCAAATTACGTGATAACCACGCCCTGGGCTGGCTTTCCATTCGGCACCTGGCTAACCGGATCAATGACTTTGTCAGTGATTACCACGGGCGGCGTATCACCGGGGCTTTGCTTGAAGAAGCCAATCAGGCCGCGAAACGCCAGAGCTGTTGACGCCGCCCCTTGGAATCAGCCCATATGCCCACATAACAGTAGTTCCCCCACGCCTTCGAGAGGAACGCCAGACCATGACCACTCAAACCGAAACCGCCATTCTCGCCGGCGGCTGCTTCTGGGGCATGCAGGACTTGCTGCGGCGCTATCCCGGCGTGCTGCACACCCGCGTCGGTTATACCGGCGGCGATGTGCCGAATGCCACGTACCGCAACCATGGCGATCACGCCGAAGCGATCGAAATCGTCTTCGATCCTGCGGTGATCAGCTACCGGCAGATCCTTGAGTTCTTCTTCCAGATTCACGACCCGAGCACGCCCAACCGTCAGGGCAACGACCTTGGTCGCAGCTATCGTTCGGCGATTTATTACCTCAGCGAAGCACAACGCGCCATCGCCGAGGACACCACTGCCGACGTCGATGCTTCAAAACTGTGGCCGGGCCCGGCGGTCACCGAAATCGAACCGGCGGGGCCGTTCTGGGAGGCGGAACCGGAGCATCAGGATTACCTCGAGCGCATTCCCAATGGCTACACCTGCCATTTCATCCGGCCGAACTGGAAACTGCCCAAGCGCGCGTGAGCGGCGGGGCTGAAGCCCGTTGCAGCGAGAGCCACCGCCGGGGTGGCTCTTGACCGCTCAGCGATCTCGATCAGGATGGCGTAGCATGGCGCCCTGAACCTTTGGCATTTCATCGCAAAGGGCAATCGAGCCTATGAAAGGGATTATCGTTGGCGACCTCATCACCTGTTCACACCCTGCGGGCCGTGGCCGATCTCGATTACTTTGATCGCCGGTCGGTTGTGCTGCCTGTCGAGCTCAGCGCACTTGATGCCTGGAACCACATGACCGCCAAGCCGGGGTTGTTCATGCGTCTGGCGTTTCGCGCGAGGGACGCGATTTCCTCGTTATTCGGGGTCAAGCGTATCGGCGGATTCTCAGGCGCCAGACGCGCAACCGTTGCGGTTGGCGATTCTCTGGATTTCTTTCGGGTGGAGCACTGTGCGCCCGACGTGTTGGTGCTGACCGAACGTGACCGGCACCTGGATGTGATGATTTGCCTTTCGATCGACGAGCGAGTGCTCACGGTCACCTCATCCGTCGTTACCCATAACGCCTTTGGGCGTCTGTACATGCTACCGGTGGGGCTGGCGCACAGAGTGATCGTCAATCGGGATCTGCGTCGGTTGAAGCGCACGCTTGAAGCGCAGTAGTGTGCTCGCTCAAGCTGTGCCCGTGAGGGCGGCGCATTCACGGCTGCCCCCTAGCGCAGCAGATGGACGACCATCCCGACAAGCGCACAGGCCAGCAACACCTGGATAACGCCGCGCTTGAAGCGGAACAAGGCAATCGCCGCCGCGATGGCGATCAGTGCCGAGGGCCAGTCGAGGTGGCCGCTGAATCCCGTTGGCCAGAGCACGTGGTAACCGAAGAAACACGCCAGATTGAGGATCACCCCGACGACGGCGGCCGTTATCGCGGTGAGCGGCGCGGTGAACTTGAGTTCGTTGTGGGTCGATTCCACCAGCGGGCCACCGGCGAGAATGAAGAGGAACGAGGGCAGGAAGGTGAACCAGGTCACCAGGGCGGCGGCGACGGCGCCCGCGAGAAAAACCTGATCGGGCCCGAATACCTGCGAGACATACGCCCCGACAAAAGCCACAAATGCCACCACCATGATCAGTGGCCCGGGTGTGGTTTCCCCCAGTGCCAGGCCGTCGATCATCTGTGTCGGGGTCAGCCAGCCATAATGGCTGACCGCGCCTTGGTAAACATAGGGCAGCACCGCGTAGGCACCGCCGAAGGTCAGCAGTGCGGCTTTGGTGAAGAACCAGCTCATCTGGGTCAGCGTGCCTTCCCAGCCAAAGAGCGTGGTCAGGATTGTCATTGGCAGCGCCCACAGTGCGGCGCCGGTCAAGGTAATTGCCAGCAGCTTCAGCCAGTTGAATCGGGCATGATCAGGTGGAGGCGTGTCGTCGTCGATCAACGCCGGGCCGTAGGATTTTTTTGCGGCGCTGTGGCCGCCGGCTCTGAACTTCTCGGGTGCCAGGCGCCCGCCGACGTAGCCGATCACTGCTGCGCCCAGGACGATCAGCGGAAACGGCACATTGAGCGCGAAGATCGCAGTAAATGAGGCTGCCGCAATCGCCCACAGCCAGTTGTTCTTCAATGCCCGCGAGCCGATGCGATGCGCCGCCTGGACCACAATCGCGGTCACGGCGGGTTTGATCCCGTAGAAAATCCCGGCCACCGCCGGCACTTCGCCGAAGGCGATGTACATCCATGACAGCGCGATCAGGATGAACAGCGAAGGCAGCACGAACAGTGCGCCTGCAATCACCCCGCCCCAGGTTCGGTGCATGAGCCAGCCGATGTAGGTCGCCAATTGCTGGGCTTCTGGCCCGGGTAGCAACATGCAGTAGTTCAGCGCATGCAGAAAGCGGCGCTCGGAAATCCAGCGCCGGCGCTCTACCAGTTCCTGATGCATGATCGAAATCTGCCCGGCCGGTCCGCCGAAGCTGATGAACCCCAGCTTCAGCCAGAACCAGAACGCCTCGCGCAGGCTGATCGGCTGGGGCGTCGACAATGGCTCGCCGGACGCGGGTACGCAAACCTTATTCATGGGGGCGCTTCTCCGTCACAAACCCAGCCATTTGCGCAATAAGGTCAGGGGTTCACCGCGAAAACGCAAACGCTTTCACGGCTGCCCAGTGACTTTTTGCATGACTGCGGATGGCCGTCGGGACGGCGTTGATCGCGTGTGCGGCGCTGTCCTGATCCTCAGTCGTCCATCGTGCTCAGCACTTCCCCGGTGGCAGCATCTTCGAGCCAGACTTTCAGACGATTGAGGCCCACGTATTTCGAGCGGGCCATGATTTTCTGCCCCGGCTTGCCGTCGAACTTCAAGTCCGCAAACAGAAATTGTCGCGGCAGGCGGTATTCCAGTTGAATGGTGTAGGTGCCCGGCTTGAGCACCGCGCGCTGCGGGGAGTCGTTCTTGTAGTAGTACGTGGAAAAGGGAATGTTGCCGACTTTTTCGTCGTTGATCCGGATGATGTTCAGGTCCGGCTGCAGATCAGCGAAGTGGCGCTGGGGCCGGCCGGCATAAGTGTCGGTTTCGACGACGGTATAGCGCGATTCGTCGACCGCCGTGACAGCACCGACGTTGGAATACGCGGGCATTTCCGCACAACCTTGCAGGCATAGCAGGGCGGCGACGAGAGGAAGCAGGATTTTTTTCATCAATGGAACCCGATTGACTTTGATGTTGTACAACCAACAGTGATTTTGCAGGTCCGCTACAGGCGGGCCTAGGCGAAGAAAACGTCAACGACAGCGGCTGTCACGCCCGGCCAAAACCAAGGAATGACAGCAGTTTGTTGCCCGCTTTGCGTTCGTAGAAGGGTGTGGTTTGCGTGAGGAAGTACTCGCTCAGCCCCGTCTCGCCGGGACACACGCGACACAGATCAACGGCTTCGCCAGCCGGTGCCGTATCTGCCGCGACGTTCCCCGCTTCGCGCATGACCTGCTCGAAGTCGCCGTCGACCTCAATTCCCACGATCAGGTGCGGCTTTTCATCTAGCGAGGTGTCGTGCATCAGCGCGAGAAAAGCGCGCTTCACGTTGCGGTGTTTGGCCAGTAACTGCTTCAGCGAGTTGACCAGGGTTGACGGGTAATGCGCAGGCTGGCCGAGCAATACGCTGGTTTCTTTTTCGACAGTGCGCGAGGTGGCTGTCTGGCCGACTTCATCGCTGAGCAGATTGCGCACTTCTTCGGGGAAAAACTCTTTGCCATAAAGCGACTTGGGATTCAGGAACAGGTGCGCACCCTGGGTCATCTCGAACAGGGCCCTGACGGGCAGCTCCAGATAACTTTCCTCGCCGTCGATTGATTGTTGCAGCGTTGCCAGCGACGAAAAGAACGGAATGACCGACGTGCCGTCCGCTTTCTGCCAATGGGCGATGCTGACGTTGCTGCCGGCCTCGAGATTGACCAGGCCGTCCGCTGTGCCCGTCGTGCCGAGGATATAAACCGGTGAGTTCAACAAAGTCTTGAAGAACTCGGGACGATGCGCCGGTTCGTCGGCGGCCAGCCTGAGGCTCGTTTCGAGTGGGTTTTCTGACGGTGTGTCCATGATGTCTGTCCGTGACTCTCTGAAAAATGATCGGCAAAGCACAAGCCAAAGGAACGCAGCGTTACGCAGAGCTTGCCGGTGAGTCAGAGCAGATTCCACGACACGCCGAGGTAAACCCCCATGCCTTCACCCGGTGTCGAACGCGCGGCGTCCAGTCCTTTATCGTCATATCCCGGCGTAACTGTAGCGGCGTAGTGTTGGTTGGTCAGATTGCGCAGGTCCAGCCACGTCTGCCAGTCGCCCTTGGGCGCGTTATAGCCCAGCGTTGCGCCGAACAGCGCGTAGGGATCGGCGTAGTAACTGTTGGCGTAATCCACGGCGACTTTCGACACCAGTTGCGTATTGAGCGCCGCGAAGAAGCCCTGCGGCCAGTCATAGCGCAACTCACCCTGGTAGTAGTGCATTGGCAGCCCCGGCAAGCGGTTGTCGCCGAAGCGATCATCATCGCGATAGTGGAAGTCGCTGAAGGTGTAGGCCTGGCGCAGGCTCAACCGGCGACCATCAGCGGCGGACCAGAGTTTGCTGTTCAGGCTTGCCTCGACCCCTTGGTGAACGGTGGGGCTGGCATTGAGTTCGTAAGGCGTGACGGCGTTGGCGTCCGGCAATACCGACAGCAATTCGTGGCGCACTTGCGCGTAGTACCACGCCAGACTCCACTCACCGGCGGCACTTTCGCCACGTCCGCCCAGTTCAAGGGTGGTGGCGGTCTGGTTCTGCAGTTTGATCGGGTCTTTTTGCGTGCCGGTCGCCGCGCCATTGCCGGCCGGGAAACGCACATTGGAGCTGTAGATCAGCGACCACGGGTGCGGCGCTTCGACCGAGCGGCTGAGGTTGCCGAACAGTTGCAAGTCCGGCGTGACCTGATAACGCAGGCCGATGCGCGGCGCGTAATCCCAGTCGTTCATGCTGGTTTTGCCGCCGCTTTGCGGCAGGGTCACGGCGCTTTCGCGGCGGGTGTAGATTGCCGCGAGGCCAGTGGTCAGCCACAGGTCATCGGCGATTTCCAGGTCGTTGCCGGCGTGCAGAACGGTGTCCGAACCTTGATAGGTGAAGTTGCGCATGTGTGTGCCCGGTGCGTAACCGGCGGTGTTGCCAGTCGGTATGCGCACCAGTTCGCTGGCGCCGTCATTGGGCAGGTGTTTGGTCACGCGCAGGCCAACGGTGCTGCGGCTTTCCATGCCGAAAATCGTGTCACGACGTTTGTAGTCGAACGTGCCGCTGACGTCGGTATAGGCGACTTTCAAGCGGTTCGGGCCTTCGCGCAAATCCATCGGGTAATCGTGGTAGACGAGGCCGGTCTGAATGCTCGAATCGTCGTCGATGTAGTAGGTAGTCTTGTTGCCGATGAAGGTGCTGCCCGGCTGCTTGCGGCTGTCGTCACGCGCCACATAGGACGGATTGGCCGCGCGAGGCGAGTGTTCGATGGAGTGCTTGGTCACGCGGCCGGCGAGGTCGTTGTCGGTTTCGCGGTAACGGATGTAGAAGCGCGTTTCCAGGTTCGGATTGAAGCGATAGCCGAAGTTGGCGATTACGCCTTTGCTCTCGCTGGCGGTGTGATCCTGATAGCCGTCGGCGTTGGCATCGGTCAGCGACACGTAGTAATCAAAGTCGCCCAGCACTTGCCCGGAGCTGACCTGGCGCTGCTGATAGCCGTGGCTGCCGGTGGCGTAGCGCACTTGCAGCTTCGGCGCGTCGTAGCCGGTGTGGCTGACGTAGTCGATGGCGCCGCCCAGCGCCAGAGAGCCCCGGTCAAAGCCATTGGCACCGCGCAACACTTCAACGTGATCGACCCACAGCGGTTCGAGCAATTCGTAAGGCGTGCCACCGGGGCCCGTCAGCGGCAAGCCGTCGAGCATCGTGTACAGCCCCGACGCGTGCGCGCCCGGCGCCCGGTTGATGCCCGAACCGCGGATGGAAATCTTCACGCCTTCGTTGCCCGCCGACTGCGCATACACACCCGGCTGATACGCCAGCACATCCTGGTTGCTCGCCACGCGACCCTGCAAGGGCTGGCGCATGTCGACCACATTGGTGCCGCCGGGCACCTGTTCGAGGCGGGCCCTGGCCTCTTCAATCGAAGCGTCCGCAGCGTTTTGATCCTGCGCCGAAATCAGCACTTGCCCCAGTTCCAGACCTTGAGTCTCGGCCACTGCCGGGCAGGCGAGGGCGAGGCCCAGCAGGGCGGCGGGCAGGGATTTGGACGCGGACATCGAGAAAACTCCAGGCAGACGGGAACGGGCAATGAACAGTGCGACGCAAGAAAGATCCAGGGAAACACATGGCGACTGTGCTTTTTTGCCAGGCCATGGCAAACGGCCGGTCATGAACTAACCTCACGTGTCTGGATTGCCCGGTCAATCAACATTTCATTGCGGTCGTGTTTCATGAGGGCTCGGTCATGGCAAAAGACAAAAAGAAGGCCGCCAAGGCGCCTGAACGTCCGAAGTTGAACAACAAGGACTACCTTGAGCAGTTGCGCAAGCTGCACGTCGAACTGGTCAAGTTGCAGGAGTGGGTCATTGCCAGCGGCGCCAAGGTCTGCATCGTGTTTGAAGGCCGCGACGGCGCCGGCAAGGGCGGGGTGATCAAGGCGATCACCGAGCGTGTCAGCCCGCGGATCTTTCGTGTGGTGGCGCTGCCCGCGCCGACCGACCGTGAAAAGAGCCAGATGCACGTGCAGCGTTACCTGCCGCATTTACCGGCGGGTGGCGAAGTGGTGATTTTTGATCGCAGCTGGTACAACCGCGCCGGCGTCGAGCGGGTAATGGGGTTCTGCACCGAGGAGCAGGCCGACAAGTTTCTCAACTCCATCCCGTGGGTGGAGCACACGATCGTCCAGTCTGGCGTGATCCTGCTCAAGTACTGGCTGGAAGTCAGCCCCGAAGAACAGACCCGCCGGCTTGAGGCGCGGATCAACGACGGGCGCAAGATCTGGAAACTGACCCCAATGGATCTCAAGTCCTACAGCCGCTGGTACGACTACTCACGAGCGCGGGACGAAATGTTCAAGCGCTCCGACACCGAACACGCCCCGTGGCTGGTCGCCGATTCCAACGACAAGCGCCGGGCACGCCTGAACATCATCACCGATCTGCTCAGTCGCATTCCGTATGAAGACGTGAAGCGCGAGAAGGTGACGCTGCCCAAACGGCAGAAACCGGGCAACTACGAAGAACCGAACTATCCATACCGGCGGGTCGCAGAACCCTACTGAGAGGGAGGCCACTTGCCGGCGGTCAAGTGGCGCACTGGCTCAGACAACGCTGGCGCGGGTCAGGCTGCTGACGTGCCCGATGCCCGCCGCCTTCAATCGGTCGATCAGGTCATTGCGAGCATTTTGTCCGCCCGCCCGGATGTACTCCAGTTCCGCGGCGGTGATCAACATCACACTGACTAGCTTGACGGGCGATAACGGCATGTCATCGATTTGTGTGGAGAAATCCGCTTGCGGCGCGCCGAGCAGCATGCCGGTCATGTCGTCCTCGGTGACGAAGCGGGCTGGCAACTGATCGCACATGTAGTCCGATTGACTGAAGCCTGGAATTTCGAATGACATCGAGCCATATTTCTCCAGCCGGTGGGTAAGTCCACCGGCGTGCGCCACTTCTCTGGCCAGGTGTTTCAACAATTCGAACGCCCAGCTGCGTGTGAGTGGATAAACGTCGCCCGTGGCACCGCGTGCATGTTCGGGGATATCTGCGGTTTCGATGAACAATTCCATTTCAAAACCGTTGCCCAGGCCTTCGACTCCGTCGAACGGGTCCGACATGCCTTCGGTAGCGAGGATGATCGAATCGGCTCGACGCACCACACGATACGCCTGACGGGTCGATGGCCAGTCCGGGCCGCCCATCAAACTCGGGCTGATCGCGTAGCCCAGAACATCGCTTTCACTGACGCCGACGCTGTTCCAGTGCCGGTCCAGGCATTCCTGGCTGGCCTCTCGCAGGGCCAGGTTGGTCTTTTCTGCCTCGCTCAGGTCGTCATAAGAGAAGGTTTCGTGGGCTTCCTCTGTATGTTCCAGTGCTGGAGCAGATTCAGTGACCGGTGTTTTCCGTGAAGCGAAGAGTTTTTTAAAAAATTGCACAGGCATTCCTTGCGTCATCGTGATGATTTTGCTGCATGGCGGGATCCGGCAGATTCTCGCATCGGATCACATGGATTGGCCAATTGCCTGTAATCAGCCGGTAGGCGGAATTCGCCACAAAGACGTCAAAATCCTTGGGCGCGATGTTGCTTGAAGCGCGTGGCGCAGAGAATTTGTCCGGCAGCGCTTCCATCCGTCGCCCGCGCTGAACCTCAGTGATCTCGCGTCTTTCTACCAAGGGAGTCCTTCACGAGAACACTTTTATGTTCGATCAGCAAAAACAGGCATCCCTCGCGGCATGGCGCAAACTGGCGACACAGGCGCAAATGCGCCTGGACCCGGAGCAGCAGTACGACGAGTTGCTCAAGGCAGCTGATGAAATGGAGGAGCAGGGGCTGATCACCAGTGCCGAGTGGCGGCAACTGGTGCGTGATGCCGGTAGCGTGTTCACTCGCAATACGCCGCGCACAGAGGGTTGAGCGCACACCTGCAGGGGCTGCGGTATTCGACAGACACAGTGATTGGCCGCTCAGGTGACGCGGCCTTTTTTGTGGGCTGGCTGGTCTGTTCTGGACATTTGCAACAGCTGCGCAAACGCCACTTTGTCGATCGGCCGGCTCATGAAGTAACCCTGCACTTCATTGCATTGATCCTTGCCGAGTATCGCCAGTTGTTCCTCGGTCTCGACGCCTTCGGCGGTCACCGTCAGGCCCATGGCCTTGCCCAGGCCGATGATGGCCTGCACCACCGCGCGATCGTTGGCACCGCTGCTGATCGAGGCAATGAAACGCTTGTCGATCTTGATTCCGTCGAACGGATAGGCGCGCAGATAGCCGAGGGATGAGTAGCCGGTGCCGAAATCGTCCATGTTCAGGCGCACGCCCAGTTCCTTGAGCGCATTCATGGTGATCAACGCGCAGTCGGTGTCGTTGAGCATCACGTTTTCGGTGATCTCCAGTTCCAGACGACTGGCCGGGAAGCGGGTTTCGACCAGTATTTCGCGGACATCCTCGACCACGTCGCTGACGGCAAATTGCGCTGGCGACAGGTTGACCGACAGCAGAATGTCCGGCGGCCAGGCCAGCGCAGTTTCGCAGGCTTCGCGCAAAACCCAGCGGCCAAGCGGGACGATCAGATCGGTCTGTTCCGCCAGGGCAATGAACACATCCGGTCCGAGCAACCCCTGAGTCGGGTGCTGCCAGCGCACCAGTGCCTCGACCGAGACGATCTGCTTGCCGTCGACCTTGTAGCGCGGCTGATAGTGCAGGACGAACTCGTTGTGTTTGAGCGCATGGCGCAGGTCATCTTCCATTTGCCGGCGGGTCTGGATCTGGTCGCTCATGTGCGCTTCGAAATAACACCAGGTGTTCTTGCCCTCGGACTTGGCCTGATACAGAGCGATGTCGGCGTAGCGGATCAGGTCGCCGGGCACGTATCCGTGGCGACGGCTGAGGGCGATGCCGATGCTGGCGCCGATGTGCAGCGGATGGTGCTCGAAGACCACCGGTTGATGCAGGCTGCCGATCAGGCGCGTGCAGAATTTGTCGATTTCAGCGTGGCTGTCCATGCCGTTGAGCACCACGACGAACTCGTCGCCACCGAGCCGGGCGACGATGTCATTGTCGCGGGTGCTTTCGCGCAGACGCGTGGCGACCTCTTGCAGCACGGCGTCGCCCGCCGGATGACCAAGTGAATCGTTGATCGGCTTGAAGTTGTCGAGGTCGATCATCAGCAGCGACAGGGCCGGGGCGTGCTCCTTGAGCAGCAGCGCGTCATCCAGATAGCGCGCCAGTTTGTTGCGGTTGGGCAGGCCGGTCAGCGCATCGTGCAGGGACAGGTGCTGGATCTGCGCATGGGCGGCCACTTCGTCAGTGATGTCACTGGCAGTGCCGCGATACCCGACAACGACGAGCTGGTCGAAGATCGGCCGCGCGGAAAGTCGGCAATGACGTTGCTCGCCGGAGTGATCGCGGTAGGTGCAACGCAGGTCGCTGGTATTGGTTTGCTCGGTCAGTGCCCGCAGCCACAGTTCCAGCGGAGTGGTGTCGCAGAACAGCAGTTGGCCGATGTCCTGGCCTAGCCAAAAATCCTGCGGATAACCGGTCACTTCGCTGAACCGCGCCGATAGATAAGTCAGCGACAGCGCCCGGTCGACTTCCCAGATCCAGTCCGACGCGGCTTCCGCCACCGCCCGAAAACGTTCCTCACTGGCTTCCAGTCCGCGATTGGCGCTTTCCAGTGCGAGGTTCGAGGCTTGCATCACGGCAAAGCTTTGGTCGACATATTGCGAGGAGCGCAACGCATGGCGAAAGAAATACGCGGTGAGCAGCATCAGCACCAGCATGGTCACGCCGAGGGGGGGCAACAATGACCACAACAAGCGCTGACCGGGTTGCTCCAGATCGGCGATCAGGCTGTAACCGGTGTTGTCCAGCGCCACCCTGGGCCGATCGCGGGCCAGCGTTTCATCAGGGGCGAGGGTCAGATTGCTCAAGCCATAGCCGCTGCCGAGCGCGCGCAGTTTGGTCGGGGTGAGTTTGTCGACAAATACCAACACCGAGGTTTTCCGTGGATCGCCCAACGGCCGCGCATCATTGGGAATGATCGCCGCCGCCGACACCAGCGCCGGCCAGCCTTCGAACAACGAGTAAACGCTGACGGGAATGCTCAAGTCGCTCTGGCCCTGCACCTGTTCGACCAGCGTTGCGGCGGGGATTTGCAGAAATTTGGAGACGTCGCTGTCGAGCAATTGGCCGCGCACCACCGCATACCGGGTATGCTCGCGGTCGAGGACGAACACGCCGTCATAGCCGTCATTGGTGAACAGGGTTTTGCCAACGTTCTGCTCAGTGAACGCCCAGTTGATATCCACCGGGTTGCTCAGATGTTCATAGGCGGTGGTCCAGTTGGCGTAGCTGGATATGTAGTTCTTCGACGCGGTCATGCGGTTTTCCAGGGCGCGGGCCGAGTAAAACCGGGTTTTGCTGATTTCTTCGGTGTCGAGACGATTGGCGATGCCGAGCAAGGCAACGCTCGCGGCGATCACGCCGGCGACGAACAGCGCGCCGACAGCGATGGCCAGGCGCCGGGTCACGGCGTTTTGCCGGGGTGGAAGGGGCGCCGCATAACTGGAAATATCCATGTGCTCGTCCTTGATCCGCAGTCTTCTGAACCTAGAACAATGGCGCGCACGCAATGTTCCGGCTCTTCTACGCACTGTCCTCAAAAGCGTAGTGAAGACGGTGCAATTTGCCTCTTCAACAGCGGCTTGCCGATCAGCGGCGATTCCCGAAAGCACAAGACTTCCCGCGTAAAAACCGGATAATGGCCGCCATTCGTTTAGCCGTATTCTGGTAATCCCGCATGGAAATCAAGGTCAATTTTCTCGACAACCTTCGACTTGAAGCCAAGTTCGACGACTTCACGGTGATCGCCGATCAGCCCATCCGCTACAAGGGCGATGGCTCGGCACCGGGGCCGTTCGACTACTTTCTGGCGTCGTCGGCGTTGTGTGCGGCGTACTTTGTGAAGTTGTACTGCGACACGCGCAACATCCCCACGGAAAACATTCGCCTGTCGCAGAACAACATCGTCGACCCGGAAAACCGCTACAACCAGATCTTCAAGATCCAGGTCGAGTTGCCGGCGGACATCTCCGAGAAAGATCGTTTGGGCATCCTGCGTTCCATCGATCGCTGCACGGTGAAGAAGGTCGTGCAGACCGGCCCGGAATTCATCATTGAAGAAGTCGAGAACCTCGACGCCGATGCCCAGGCGCTGTTGATGCCGGTGGCCGGCTCGGACGCAGGCACCTTCATCGCCGGCAAGGACCTGCCGCTGGAGCAGACCATCGCCAACATGTCGGGGATTTTGGCCGACCTGGGCATGAAGATCGAAATCGCCTCGTGGCGCAACATCGTGCCCAACGTCTGGTCGCTGCACATCCGCGATGCGCATTCGCCAATGTGCTTCACCAACGGCAAGGGCGCGACCAAAGAGGGCGCACTGGCCTCGGCATTGGGCGAGTTCATCGAGCGCCTGAACTGCAATTTCTTCTACAACGACCAGTTCTGGGGCGAAGAGATCGCCAACGCCGAGTTCGTCCACTATCCGGACGAGCAATGGTTCAAGCCGGGCCCGAAAGACGAGTTGCCGAGCGAGATCCTCGACGACTACACCCGGAAGATTTACAACCGTGACGGCGAATTGCGTGGCTCGAACCTGTTCGACACCAACTCCGGCAACACTCAGCGTGGCATCTGCTCGCTGCCGTTCGTGCGCCAGTCGGACAACGAAGTGGTGTACTTCCCGTCCAACCTGATCGAAAACCTTTACCTCAGCAACGGTATGAGCGCCGGCAACACGCTCGCCGAAGCGCAGGTGCAGTGCTTGTCGGAGATCTTCGAACGCGCGGTCAAACGCGAG
>OFQU01000043.1_pt1 | contig 24059 bp, 28 predicted proteins | sample 1542981 | NCBI WGS metagenome assembly OFQU01 (sample SAMN07774233, study PRJEB24372) | wastewater metagenome | isolation source: Exp Tend CN 90WW | collected 2016-02
AGTCCGGCTAACTGGCCTCCATACAATACGCAGTATCCGAATGATGGAGAGGCGTTCGTGGATGTTTTGCTCTAGGCCTAATGCAGAAGATGGCAGGGAGAACTACTCGAGCTGGTTTCGGCTGTAAATTACAATCAATCTGGATCCCTCGGTACCTTGTAAGGAGACCATTGAAATGGAAATCAAACAGTTGGAAAAAGTCATCGAGTCGGCCAAGCAGGCGCTTTCTGCAAGGCAGCGTATCGCACAATATGCAGAGAATACTTCCTCTATCCAATAGTAGACTGAGATAGAAGCACAATTCAGCGCTGTCGGTGTGCTACTTTAGGCCACAAACATCATCGTACGCCTTAAACATGTACATGGAGCTTCGCCCGATACAAGTCGTAAAGTTGGACATCAGACAAAAGAGTGTGCCGGGAAATTATGTTCAAACAGCAAGTAGCCCATTGTCCTGCGCATAGTTAAAGGTTTTTGCTTCGGCTTCGAGGTCAACCTAGCCAGACATCTTTAGCCCCAGTAACCGTAAAGTGAATAGTGGATGTGCAAAAAATGAGCGAGATGAAATTGGAGTGCAACGGCGACAGCAAAAACGAGCCACCTATGGATGGCGTTTATGGCGGGTGGGAACTCCTGATTGCGGGTGTCGTTCTGGTTATTGTAGCACTTCTGGATATTACCTATCTCCAACTCTATCTATCTGATCGCGAGCCAGTCTATATATTTTCAGCAGTCATGATCAGCGCCCTGGGAGGCTTTATATTATGGCTTCCTTTCGCTAGAAGGAAGGTTGAAGCGGCCGGAGAAAACCGGCTCTCTAACTTTCTCGCCTTGCCAAGTAATGAAGTACCCATTACGTTTCCAGTAGTTTCGGGATTTCTGGGTGAGCAAGCACTGGGTGGTTTTTTAGGCAGTGTGCTCATGCTGACGGCACACAAGGTTTTTTTCAATTTTGGAGCGGCGATCGCCGGAATCTATTGCTTTGCCGTAATAGTTTTTGCGATCACAATAACATCGTTATCACTTCTTCGATTCGTTGTTCTCTTTGCAAGATATGGATGGGCCACTTACGGGGTGATTGCTCTTTCCTCACTGATAGTGATGTTCGGATTCTTCTGGGCGGGTGTAACATCGGTATCATAATGGCTGGTCGATGGCAGGAGTGAGTCGCGTACCGGTTTTATTCCGCGGTGTCGTCGACAAGGTCAATGAAGATGGTGACTTTTTGGTGCCTCATGGCGCTATCGGAGGGTAAACTAGGTACAAATGCTATCTAAATAGCTTTATGCGCAATTATGCAAAAATCCATAATTTGTTTCGTAACAAGCCCGGAGAGAGAAGCCACCTGCACCGGGCGGATGCAACAGCCGCCTGATATCCTTGGCCTCGGGTTTGTTCTGCCGGTCACCACTACGAAGCGTGCTAGTCAAATCCATTGGCTTATCAGGTCGAATACAAATGAGTGGGCAAGTCTATGCAGCTCCCCATTTCCGATCTCATCCTGTTGTCTACCCGATTTAACCAGAGGCTTCCCCCTATCCGTAATATTGACCTCGTTCGATGCCCCGAAGATTCCTCGAGGGTGGAGTAGGATCAATAAGCAGCAGGCCACAAGCATTGGGTTTTCACAACGTGAGCAGCAATTGCTCAATAACCTCTCCTGGCCCTGCCCGTAGACTGGGTGAATCGGTGAAGCTGAGCGAGACCTCACAAATGTAGCCATTTACTCATTGGAGTTCGTGAAGCTCTTGAGTGACGCGTTCCAAGAGATCCATCAGGTCACCACCTTCAACGAGATAGCTACGGGCAAATAGCGTGACCGGATGAATTCCCAGGACGCTCGCTAACTCATCAAGTTTTTCAATAGAGGGGCTTTTCCGGCCATTTTCAACCTCGCTGACATAGGCCTGGCTTGGGGCGAGAGCTTCCTGTGCCAAACCTTTTGCCAAACGCGCCTGGCGCAGGGCTATTCCAAATGCTTCCTTCAGTTCCATTTGCCTGACTCGCAAAAGGAATGATGAAGCCCGTCACGTCCGAAATTAACTATACTCGATAGCGATATTTTAGGAGAGCAGGCAATGTTTCGAACCTATGAGTGGGCGGAAGTGCCGTTAGTCCCTTTGCTGGGAGAGACCTTTCGCACATGGATGTGTGTCGAGTACGACGTGAGCCTCTGCTGGTTTAACGTGCTGGTCGAGGAGCGAAATGGAAAACGACGTTTCCCTCTCATCCTCATGGTCGTTGGTGAACGCGCCCTATGCGCGTTACTCGCGCAGCAATCGAGAAGCTTCGTGGTTCGGAGTGTCCAATTCGTCAGCTCCGGAAAAATTAATCAGTCTGGTCGCCACCGAATGGAGCCATTGGTTAAGATTGAATTGTTATCCGCTCACGGTCTCGAAGGACTGCTCTATGAGGTCGAAGGCAGTACTTATTTCGTTGGCGATGCCACTTTTCAAGCGTTCGCTGGGGCTTCTCGGCAAGTTATTTTTGACACGTCTATGTGCTTGGGTAGTCGCTGAGTCACCTGACTTTATCCTGCAGCGCGCGCATTTGTAGTAATACGTGTAGCTAACCTCACTGACGGTTGTTAGATCGGAGAGTGGGAGGACATAATAAGCCGGTTTCCAGCGGCTAACGGTCGCATCAGATCCCAAGGGGCTGTGAAGAGCAGACGGATATTCGGACAGAAAAGTAAAAACCATGATTACGCTTTAAGGGATTTGCCGCCTAACGTTTGCGTAAGGGAGCCATTATTTCCTCCACATCAACCTGCTTCACCAAACAGTTGTTAGCGATTACTGACAGCGCCTCTAACAGTCGATCTCGTTGCCGCACCAAGTCAGCATTTTCTGCCTTCAGATAAGCTATGCGCTCTTCGAGACTTCTACGGCGCCGCTCGTTGTCGGGGTCTTTTCCACTTTCTTTCAACTGTGCTACACGGGCGGACTCTATCCGCTTGCCGCGCTCGCCTACCAGGGTAGCTCGACTTGTCAAACCCAAGCGCTGTTGCACCTCAGGTCGAGAAATACGCGCACGTTCCAATCCCAGGCTGATCATCTCGGCGAGGAGGGCGTCTATTGCTTCATCCAGGGCCGCGCCCCTTAACGATTGTCGTTGCGCCATGGTTGCCTCTAATCATCTGACACTGAGCTGTGTCGCTTGCTAGTTTCAGGAATAGTTACCGGATGCCCGGAAGGAAACACCTGGTGTAGGCCTACTCCAGTGTCGCGAGAAAGAGCGGACTGCAGATTGTTGAGTTTGTGTTCTTGGTCTGCCAACCAGGTATCGCTCCCTGCTTCGCCGTCCCCTGCATCTCGCATGATCAATATGGCCTGTGACAAACGCTCGGCTTGCTGTTGAAGATTCTTCTTCTCGGAGGGTGTTCCTAGCAAATGCAAGTGCGAACAATCGTTCCAGCATTGCAGATGCTTGGGGCAGGGCGCCTGTGAGAAGTCGTGAATACAGCCGCCAAAGGGTGTCACGTGCAGCGCCGTGGCATGTACAGTGAGAAATGCTTCCGCTGTGGTCGTGCCTTTAGTTACCAGCAGCGCATGGTAACTGTCGGTTAATGCGCCCTGAATGCGCCTATCTCTTATACCTGCATGTAAGAAATCAATGCGCTCGTGATGGCTATTGAACGCCAAGAAATCCTGGTGGGCGGCGGTGTTTTCTTCGATGCTTGTGTGTTGATAATAGGTATTTTGGTCGAGGCGTTTTCGCCCTAAGGCCAATGCTTGCTGAACATCACTCATGCCGGTCAGCTGATAAATTGTGTTACGCCAATGTCGTGGTTGGTGACTTGTTAGCTTAATCGGAGCCCCATCGGATTCAGTTAATGAACGACGCGAAAATACCGACGCATATTTGTCATCGCTGCCCAGCGCATGATTGATATCCCGGAGGGTCACCCGACGCGGGATCGCTCGAAATACATTAGCCTCCCGACCACCGAGACGAAATTGTCCATCAAAAGCGATAGCTAATGTTTCGCTGGTTTTCAAGACAACTCGAAGCGAACCGCCGGCATTTTCAATCAACGCTGCATGATCCCGAAGTTTGGGGACGAGAAAGCGCTCAATATCACCTGCCAAGTATCTGCTCAAGTTTGTCTTACGGCCGGGCGCCCTGCAGGGGGCAATTCCGTTACGTGATAAATACTGACGCAGATTCCTGTATGTGTCTCGATTTTCACTAAGTCCGATCCAAGACAAAACTTCATCTTGTGTCATCGCTTTCTGCGGCGAGTAGTCCCAGAGACGACCCGGATGGTCCTCTTGCCACTTAGCTATTTCGCGCTGTTCGTGTGTTAGCATCTTCAAGCGCTCGACCGCACGTCTGGCTAAAGGAACGTCGCTTTCTGCGAACCAATGAACACGGGATTGAAATTGCTTTTCCGCAAAGTACCTGATCCCACATTCGACCAGAGGCTTGCCATGAGCATCCGTAACCACCTTTCCTGTCGCACCCTTGATCGGCCTTTCCACCCAACAATCATAGGGAATAACTGCTACCTCATTTCCCCTTTGCCCGGTCGCGATCAGTAAATCGATCACGCGTAGCAAGATTTCTTCCCCGTCACTAAGCGGGTTGTTCGAACATACGGCATAGGCTTCCATCGCCTCGCGGGAAGGCAACCTGTCATCAGACTTGCGTTGTTTTACCGCGCGATCAGGATCGTGCAAAGAAATGTAATCGTGCCGGCGTTTCTCTGGTTTTGCAGCATGCTCAAAGTGAATGGCGATCTCGGTTAATTGCAGATTATCAATCATCTCCGCGATCACCTGAAGATGAGAGATCGCGTCATAGAGATTCTTGTAACCACTGTCGCGAAGAAATCCTACGACGCGGTCAAAATCGCCTCGCGTCAACATTGTGGGGTCGGATACGCCGCGTTCAAACAAGGGGTTGTAAAGCCGCCGGATGGCAATATTGTAAGCAGCCACCATCGAAAACTTCAGATTTCGGGTGCGTTGCAGATACACAATCAAGGCCTTATTAAAATCTTGGAAAGTGAAGGGGAGTGGCCCCTTAGGCGGGGCGGGATAGCCTGTCTTCTCAAGGGCTTGCCGGTGCGTTTCGAAGGTAAGAGCATGTTGATTATCCCGTTGTGGTAACCAACTTCCGACGTCCCACGCCGATGACGCCCAGGATGTTGAAATTGGCAACGACTGAAAAATCGCTTGCTCCTGTGTAATAAAGCCCTCGAGGCTCTGCCTTGCCCTAGACAGCGTCATCTGCGGCATCCTCCGTGTACTGCCGGCAGCGCTCGATGGTAGCGCTTACTGCCAGGATGGTTGTCTGATGCTGGGCGAGGGGCCGGTTGTGAATGAGGTCACCGGCTTGTTCTGCCATATCAATGAACCGTTGGGCTTCTCGTTGCAACGCCTCTTTTACCTGCTCATGGCGGCCGTCAGCAAAGGGATGAAACTTTTTGCAGGTGTAGCAGGCGTAGACAGGATTGTAGGGACAGTGGGTATGAACTGGGAGGGCACAGGCACCGATGTCCCCGATGTACTGCGTATCGACGACGCCGCGGATGGCACTTTCTGCGACTGTATTTCGACGCTGGACGATTTCCCCGGTTAATAAACTGCGCATGATGCGCTGATAGGAGGGGCTCTTACCGAGTGCTTTCTCTTTAATCCGGGCAATGTTGGGGGTCGCCGTAACATAAGCACGCGCCGCAACCGTGCTGTTATGGCCGAGAAGTTCGGCAATCATGGTTGCCGGAGTTCCCTGATCCGCCAAACCTTGCCCGAGGTTATGACGCAGCAACATGGTTACCTGGTTCGGCCTGTCTATCCCGGCTTCACACAGCTCGTGTTTTAGGCCCGCTCCGATTTCGATGACAGATAGGCGATCTCCTGTAGGACTGACAAACAATGGAGTGCAGCCACTGCCAAAGCGGCGTTGAATCTCAGAAATATGTAGCGCGATTTTATTACCAAGTCGCGTGGTAATTTTTCGAGGACGTCGTTCAGGTCGACGTTGGCCGACCTTTTTGGCCATGGGTAGCCATAGGGTGTAGTAGTTCTCACGATCATCGGTTTCAACTACTTCGAAGTCTGCGACGTCCAACGAATGGAATTGAATCGAGCGCGGCCCCAACTCGAAACTTAGGTGTAGCATTATATTGAACTGGAGTTCACTCCAGTCATTCATCGGAATAAGGCGATCAATCCGCTGAAGCACTTGAATTTCCTCGTCAAGTTCTAGCCCTGACTGAGAGAGAAAAATTCGCGCGTACGGATCAACCGGGCTTGATCTTATATCTTTAATTTTTAGATAGGTATTTCGATCGAAGCCTTTAATTCCTCTATCAACCGCCCAGCGGTATAATGTCCGGAACCCTACAAGAACACTCCTTGAGTTCTTCAACTCTTCAAGAGTTGTGTTTAATTGACCAGAGCTCCAGGGAAGACCAGCGGCGAGATCAGTACTAGACAAAAAACGAAGGGTATCTGCAAACATTACTGCAGTTCGAGGCGCATACTTTTCGAGTGCATAGGCCATAAAGCCTTTGCCAATTTCTCGGAGTGCAGGGCTTAGGTTTAGCGTGCCCCAATCAATCTTCAGGGGGAGTCCACCGTCATACCAGGTCCAAACGCTCAATCGAGTATCGACGTACCGTGGCTGATCATCGGTGCGGGTTCGTATAGCGACCCGGTTCGGACCCTTAAACTTAAAGGTCGGCAACGACGGGGAGGGGGACGCGTGTTCTTGGTCATCTGATACGTCCACAGCAAATCTCCTTACGTGTCGAGCCGCCCCCAGGCTGCCGAAGTTCGTTGGGCGTTGTGGCGGTTGGCCGACGCGGCTAGAAAACGACTGGCATAACGGCGGGGCATAGCTGAGGTTTCAGACCAGCCACAGACTCGCCGGAGTTCGTCCATCGCGCGCTCTAGGTCCAACCCACGCTCCTCGACCAAGTACGCCAAAAAACGGTCGGCAAAGGTGTGGCGAAAGTCATGCGCAGAGAGTGTAGGCAACACCCCCGGATGAGCCAGTTCAATGGTCAGAAACAGCCGATCAAGGACGTTTGACAATGCTCGGATCGACAGCGGCCGACCTCGATCCGAGATAAACAAGTAGCGGTACGGCAATTTCATGGGTTTGCCGTTACGTTGGGGGCGGCGTTCGCTCTGTATGTAACGCTCGTAGACCTCATACAGCTGCGCGGAGAGACCTACGGTCCGTCCGTATGTTTTCAACGCAGGCTCTTCGGCGCGCGGGTCACCTGGGTCATGCTCGCGGTCATTGACGGTGAGATAAGCATGCTGAGAACCCTGATTGATATCCGTGGTGTAGAGCTTAAGAAGCTCTCCGCGACGGATACCGGTCTCCAGCAGCAATTCAATCATCAGCCAATTGCGCAACTGCAGTCGGGCCGGAAACGGATTCTGTGCGGCGCCAGGTACAATCAATGTGCGAATGATCTCTTGTTGCGTATCCGTCAGGCTGCGGTAACGGGTGCAGTCTGGCCGAGCGTTGATGATATGGCTCTCAAAGCGTCGTTCGATCACGTCGGCGACATCTGCAAATACAGTCTCGATGTTAACCAAGGTGGTTGAGTTCTGACAGGCACGCGGGATGTAACGGGTAACACACCAGGACAGGTACTGCTTCAGCAGTTGCAAGTATTGGTCACGGGTACGCGGATCAATCTGCAGAAAAAGTGCCGTTTCAGCTGTGCCGATTCGGGCGACCAGGTTGTCGGCCTGACGGCCGCTTTGAAGCCAGATGGCATAACCGTCCAGTAAAGCCAGAATCGCCTCAAAGCGACAAGCCAAGATGGCCTCATCTATATCGAGATCTCGGCTTTCGGCATAAGTGTAGAAAGCGTGAATTGCACGTAGATGTGCCGCAGCAGTGTTGTAAGCGCGGTGCCTGAGTTTGAGTTGGACGTAGATGAACGGAATGAGTATGGGCAACGGCGCTGCGTGACCAGCTTGCACCAGCAACGGTATCCGCTGACCTGAAGAGAACCGGCACTGAATCAGCTTCATCGGCAGCCACCTCAGTTAAGGATTAGCCATGAACACGGAGTACATGGCCCGTTAACAGAGTGGACGTCAGAAGCAGGTTTGTCGAATCAGTGGCTTAGACAGCTCATGAACATCTACGACATAGCCTGTCGTTTAACATAATATACATTATGCGAATCGCACTATTGAGGTCTGGACGGCTCTGGCGGTCAGATTTGAAGCCAGGCTGCCGTTGTTGCTCAAAAATCAGAAAAATCATCTTAAAAAAATATTCTCGCGAATTCATGCGCTTAGGAATTCACGAAAATCATTCTTCGTGGTTTCAGCGTATGAAGGAATTGGTGCTGGCTCACTCAGAACGTTGGACTTAACCCGCGCACTACATCGAATAGACCCATCTAACATTTTAGCTCTTCGCAGCCTTTCGTGTGCACGCCTGTCGTCGGAGCCCGCTGGAGTCCTCGTTTGCGAAACTAACTCATAGACAGCACCGATTTCGCTCCGAATCCACAAATCACTTCTTGTCTTCGCTGCGTCCAATTTCTGCCATATGTGAGCTTGGACGATGCTGATCCGCAGCAGGCATATGGACAGGTCAGCAGCCTAGGCTTTGGCGTTTTGTGTGGAACGCTTTTCCGTTTACAGTCTTACTATGCACCCCATGTGCAATTTTTTTCAGTACGCCATTGACGAAGGCTTCATCACTGAAGCCAATCCAATTCGAACCGTCAAACAAAAATCCAACTTTAAACAGCACAACACTGTTATGAACTGTGGAAAAGCGCTTAGCCCAGTGAAATTATGTAATTAAAACCGCATAAAACATTCCTCAGGAGGAATCTCGACATGAGCGGACGCTATTGATTGTGGTCATGCTCTTCTCTCTTTATTTTCGAGATCTCTGATCTAGTCGGTCGGGACAACTGGAAGCCTACAATGGGATCATTCGAGTTTGACGGTGAAAATTGGTGGTTCAGCGTTGTCGGTAAGGTCAACAAGGCCGCGAAAATTAGCGTGCAAGACGAGTACACTGAGGGCTACTTCAAGCGATATGGAGTAACCCTCTCCGTTCCGCCACTAGCGTGTCACAAGCATGGTCCACATTTATCAGAATTAGAAACCCAGGAAAGTAGGATTATTCCTAATTACTTGCAAGATTAAAGCGAATTTCGGCCAGCCAAACCTCAAGCTAAAATGCACAGGCGGAATTGCGATTCTGACGAGCATGTTGAAAGCCCGGAAAATGAACTTTAAACTCAATATCCAGTCTTTAGGCGACTTGAGCAAACAAGGCGTGACTTATGGTGTGAGATTTACTTTAAGCGAGCCACCTGAGCGCGACAGTAAAGATCAGCTGTTTTCTGTTAACGTAAAAGTACCATTCGACAAGCTGCTACCGCGCCACTATCAAACGAGGAACGCAATCACTGCTGGACAGGCCAATGGCACGGCAACATTTACTCTAACGTATAATTAATAGGTATTATTTATGTTTAGGGTTCGTATGAAAATTTATTCGGCATATGCCGTATTAGCCAAGCCAGCGAAATCATTTCGTCGTAACCTCCAGGAGCACCGGTTTCATATCGATAACGCGCATTAGTAAAACTTCCCGACCCTTCTCGATCCAATGCTCGTGACGATCAAGCCGGATACGTAGCTTGATCGTTTCAGGTATCGCATGAAACAACGTAAGCAGATCGTGCTTATTAGGCTCTTTGTCTTTCCGAAAAGCCGAAATTCTGCCTGTCGCATTTCAAATGCTCATGCGCAGTTTTTATTGCGCCGATGTCTAGCTCGTAAGTTTCATTGACTTGGCCAAGGTTGCCATTGGGCTTTGACACGAAGCTTTTAAGCAGGATTTCCATGCCAACTGCAGCATTGATCTGCGCAATGCCCACCATGTCATGGCCACGTCTAAGGTACTTCGCAGCCATCAAATAGCGATAAGCGCTTTCAACCATCCAGGGCGATGAATTTGTCATTACAAAAGTCCTTTGACTCGTTTTCGTTCAGTGCTTAGACACCAAAGCCAGCAGCTTCGCTACGCTGGAGCCCTCGATTTAGGTGGCTTGTTACCGATTACACGTGTCTGCTCGCAGCTTTGAAAGATACAGCACACCCATGGAAGATGGCGGCCAAGGATGAACGCCCCGTAGTTCATTTAATGCGCTACCCTCCTCCATCAATAATGGATAATTATAACTCAGCTAAATAGTCATTTAGTTGAGTTATAAGTTTACGGTGCCCCACATTTTTTGTGTCAGCTGTTTTGTGACATCTGATAACTATCAACCCTAGGTATTGCACATCTGACCAGTGCATCCTGATGTGCCCATTCCCGCTGTACAGCAATATATCAAGCGTTTCTAGCTCGGGTATTGTTCCATTGACGGCTGTTTGGTTGTTCGGAGCCTCTCGAGGTCATATGCAGGCAACCAACCTTCAACTCCTTCAGCGCATGTCGTTGGTTGCTGTGGACATTGATTGTGTCTCGAAAAAAAGCTCGATTGCGCCCCTTCTGCCGCTAGTCGTGCTACTGCGACAGTGCGCTTGTCATTGGCTTTCGGACTGAGCTTGAACCTGTTGACCGGACCTTCAGAATCTTGCGGGCGAGTATTTCTTACAATGCCGCACATTCGATAGCTGCCTTTCGTGGACCGCACCTGATCCCAGACTGAGCACTACTCAATCCCAAACAACTGCGGCTTGACCGAGCAGGGATGACTTGATTTGTGGCTTAGGCTGCAAACGGAACGTAGGTCGGGAAAAGACATGCTTTTCTAATTTTCGACTTTCACTTCTCGAGAGTAACTCTTAGTCTGCAAACAGACTTTTTCGGAGTAGTTCAACGCTTTATTTTTTCGAAGGGTTTGCACAAGTGTGAATCCGATACGCAAACACCAAACTCACCTTGGCTAGACAGAACGCCTTCTGTTTACGTTGATTCTAATAAGTCAAATCGTTGTCCGGAGAAGTCACATCATGAAGAAAACAATAACCGCGGTATTGCTATCTACCTTAATGGTTGGTAATGCCGTATCTGCCGAAACGAACACCAATATTACCGAGGCACCAGGCCGAGGCAAACTGCCACTGCTGTCGCCCTATCGGCATACACTTCCCGATCTATACAATTTCGATAAGGCGCCAGTAGAGCAAACCTTGCCTGGCGTCACTCGGCAAGTGATTCACGGTTCTCAGAGCACTCTGGCGCGCTGGGTATTTGCAAAGGGTGCCATCGTGCCTCTTCACCATCAGCCCCATGAGCAGGTCACCTGGATAGTGTCGGGAGCAGTGGAAGTTTTTTCACAGGGCAAACGCTATACGGTACGTGCTGGAGAGGTGATTATTTTCCCACCGAACGTGCCCCATGAGTTTCACGCCCTGGAAGAAGGTACTGTGAATGTCGACTTTTTCACCCCGCCTCGGCAGGATTGGATTGATGGCAATGGCAGCTATAACAAGTTGAAGTAGCAACATCTTAAAGCCCTTGGAAGGGATACTTTGATGTATAGCTATTAATGTCTCTGTAGGAAGAGCTTGCTCACGAAGAACTTAAGAGCGCAGCGTCAAGTCAATCATTGAGATTTTTCGCGAGCACGCTCTCTCCTAAATAAGATTTGGCTTAAGTGTAAGCGAACAGCCAACACGCCTACCGAATTCGCAAATTAAGGGTGATGGTGTCCGCCTATTTTTTAGCGGACGCGACTGATCGCGCACAATTCGCAGGCTTAACTCTCTCTAAGGAGAAGACATGCGTAACCCCTCATCTCGTCGTTCAGCCAAAACTCAGGCCGTGCATCACCAATCCTTCTCCAAAGCAAACGTTGCCAGCGGTCCGCGCATTGTTCGGCTGGGCGTGACAGACCTGTCTTTCCATCGCGCGACTGCGGCGGTGGTTGCGATTGTCATGCAGCGCATGGGGCTGACCGTAGAACGCCAATATGCGTTGCATGAGGTCAACTTTCGGCGCTTACGCGAAGGCTCGATCGATATGCTCGCCTCCGCCTGGCTTCCTTTCAGTCATGGCATTTACAAGCAGGCGGTGGACGCGGTGGCGCCTACTCGTGAACTCGGTCTGCATTACCAACCCTATGCTTTTTGGGGAGTGCCCGACTATGTGAACGAAAGTGAGGTTGCATCTATCGAAGACCTCTTCAATCCCGAGGTCCGCTCAAGGATGCACCCGGTGATTCAAGGCATTGGTCTGGGAGCGGGTATTACCCGGTTTTCGATGACAATCATGGAGAAATATGGTTTGAGGAACGCGGGTTATCAGTTCCGCACTGGCACCGAGGACGAGTGCATTGAAGCTTTTGAAGCGCTGTACCGCGAGCGACGCTGGGGCATCGTTCCTTTGTGGCACCCGCATTTTTTGCACCACCGCTACCGCATTCGCAATTTGAAAGATCCCAAGGGATTGCTCGGCAGCATTATCGAGCGGTGCTGCTGGCTCGTGAGGATCGCCTGGCATTACTTACGAGCTCCGAGATCCAGGTGCTGGACAACATTCGTCTGTCGAATTTGACTGTTTCCGAACTCGATGATGCATTCAATCGCGGAGACCAGTCCGCCGATAATGCTGCAAACGATTGGTTGGCGAGGCACCCTGAAATCCTAAGCGCGTGGCTGAAGCCGTTGGACTAACGCGTGTATTTTAAATACTTGGAGAATTTTCAAGTATGAGGCTGACAGCCTTTGACCCACTCTTGTCAGCAGCTATGCCAACCCACCGACTCGAGATACAAATTAACGCTCACCTGATACTGACAACGCTTTCGCTAATCAGTCTGGCTTTTTCCTGCAATAAGGGCAGCATCCGTACCACGCGGCAACGCGCAATACTCGTCGGTGCCGCACTGGTCATGCTACCTCTCGCCTTTACCCCGCTCACTACGATATCCCTGAACGACTGTGGCACCGCAGCACCATTGTGCTCGCGCCAACGGGTATGATTATTCTATGAGTTGCACACCCTTTATTGCATAGGTCAACAATGGCAAAAATCAGCGACACCGAAAAAGCGTCTACCGCTGGTCGCAAGAACCTCACAGCGGTGGACCGTCAACAGCAGATGGTCGACCGGGCCATCTCCTTGTTTGCCCAGAAAGGCTTTGCCCTGACCACAAGGGAACTGGCCAAGGGTTTGCAAGTGACTCAGCCCCTGCTTTACCGCTACTTCCCCAGCAAACAGCTGTTAATCGAACAGGTTTACCAGCAAGTGTTCATGAACCGCTGGGATCCTGATTTGGAGCCTCGTCTCAAAGATCGCACATCCCCGTTGAGGAAGCGGCTGATTGAGTATTTCATCAGCTATACCCGCACGATACTGAACAATGAGTGGGTGCGAATCTTCCTGTATGCAGGCCTGCAGGACCCCGCTCTGAACCAGCGTTACCTTAAGCGCCTGCATGAGAATATCTTCCTGGTGATCATTGAAGAGCTGCGTCACCAGAGGCAACTCACCAACGCGCCGACCGAGCATGAGCTGGCCCTCGATATCGAAGTGCTGTGGGGCTTCCACAGCAGCTTCTTTTACTTGGGGGTACGTAAGTGGGTTTACCAAATGCCCGTCCCGGAAAATCTGACCGAGCTGATCACCCATCGAGTCAATAGCTTCCTGGACGGTGCCCTGCATTGCCATCCGGCACCGACGCCTTAGGCTGCAATTGCCATCAGTGTGGTGCCTCCAGCACATTCGGACGGTACCCACCGCGTTTGCGTGAGTAGAGCCACAGACTGGCAAAGGCGATGACCAGCACGCTAGGCAACAAGGCGACCACCAACAACGCGCTGGCGGTGTCGTATTGATCCATCAACGAACCGATTGCCGGCACGGCGACCATCACCGACAGCATGCCTGCGCCGCCCATCAAGTTGATCAAGAGCGCTCCGCCCTTGGGCAGCAACTCACTTGTGATCGCGAGCATAGTCGGCCAAAAGAAGGTCTTGCCAACGCCGAATGCCGTTACGCAGAAGAGCGCTACGGCGCCCGTCAAGCCGCCCTGTAGAGCACTTTGTCCGGACAAACCCAGGCCAAGCAAGCCTAACAGTGTCAGTACCGCACTTGAGGTCAGCACCGCGAAGGGCGAGTAGCGCGCGAAGATCCAACCCGACGCGTAATGCCTAAGAATGAACATCAAGCCTGCGGTGTACACCAAGAGCAGGATGCTGTTGCTGCCCAATTGGGGTAGCAGATCGACCATGATTTTTGCGAACCATTGATCAGGGGCCAGCTCGGTGGCCGCTGTCAACCACATGAGCAGCATCAGCACGATGAACAAAGGGCGCTTGAGCTGGGCGAACATGACGCCGCTGGATATCCTTGCGTCTACTCGTTCGGTGCTGGGGTACTGGAGTGCAATGATCAGCATCAGATAGCCGAGGGTGGGCAAGGCTACCACCGCCAATTTGACTTGCCAGGACAGACCCAGTTTTCCCAGGCCCCAAGCAATCAAGCCACCCACGATCAGACCCATTGGCCACCAGGCATGCAGCCTGGTGAGCATGCGCCGTTTGTCACGCTTGAACAGCGTAGCGACCAGAGGATTGGTCACGCCCTCCACAATGCCCTGGGCAATACCGGTGAGCAGAAATCCAAGATAAAGCACCGTGGTGCCCGTGGCTGCAAACACATCGTCAATGGGCTGGCCGCTGCTATTGGCCGGTGCCAACAGAATCAACGTAATCCCCAGCAGGTAACCCAACCCGGACACAATGTGCAGGCACTTCATGCCGACCCAATCAACAATCAAGGCGCAGGAAATAATGCCCAATGTAAAGCCCCAAAACACTGATGAAATCGTTAAGCCGATCATCGCGTTGGACAAGAGATAGTCGGCACTGATCGATTGCAATACGTCCGCGCGGATGGAAAAAATCATTGAAGTCACCAGCAGCGACAAGCAGCTGGCGAAGAACAGCTTATTGGCCTGAATCATGGTCTTGGCTCCTGTTCACTGGTGGTCTATTTCGGCAAACAGGTAGACCAGACAGAAGCCGTCCATGGGCATCACGGGGTTGGACCAAATCATCCGTGTGTGCCGGGCGCGCTCAGCGAATATCTCGACCAAAATGTCCGAAGCGCCGTCGAGGGCCTTGGGATGGTCGTAAAAATCCTCAGCGACATTGAGCACGCCTTCAAGCCTGTAGATCTGGCGGATCCGGCTCAGCTCACCTACTGCATCCTTGAGTTGAGCAATTGCATTCAACGCTGCCAGGCGGCAGGCCGCATACCCTTGCTCCAAGTCGAGATCGCGGCCCAAGCGTCCACGGTACTGAAGTTGACCATCGATCCAGGGGAACTGCCCTGAAGTCATCAGCGTATTGCCCACAATGCTCCAAGGCACATAGTTGCCCAGTGCTGGTGCGGGACGTGGCAAGTGCAAACCGGCGGCCTGCAGGCGTAACTCGGGTGTATTGAGAATATTCATTGTGAGGTCCTGTGTTGTTTTTATTGTCAGGCACACCGACGGCGCGCCTGGACGCTATACCGAGGAAAACTCTGTGGTTACTCAGCCAAGTGGGGTGAGCCAGGAGGCAAGCATTTGCGGGTTTTTATCCAACCAGCGCATAGCTGCCTGGTCAGCACTTCTGCCCTCGCGGTTGATGGCGTAATCAAGTTCGGCAACGATGGCATTGCTCAGGCGAATGTTGTCCAGTACCTGAATCTGCGCAGCACTCAAATGCCCGAGGCGATCGGCTCGCGCCAACAACACTGCGCGGTCGACGCTGCCCAGCAACCCCTTGGGATCCTTGAGGTCGCGTATGAGATGGCGGAAATGTAAAAACTGTGGATGCCAGAGCGGAACCACTCCCCAGCCCCCCGCCTGCACCAGACTTTCAAAAGCTTCCACGCACTCTTCCTGAGTGCCGGTACGAAAGTGGTAGCCTGCCGACGTAAGACCGTAATCGTCCATCATGCGCAGGGAAAAACGCGTGATCCCGGCACCCGGACCGATGCCTTGGATCAGGGGGTGCATGCGCGCTACGACCTGCGGCTTTAGCAGGTCCTCGACCGAACTCACCTCGGACTCCGGGATATAGTCAGGCACGCCCCAAAGCGCATAAGGCTCGTAATGCAGCCCCAGTTCACGTGTCGCGACCTGCTCTTCGACACGTGCCTTGTACAGCCCATGACTGGAGGGAATCCAGGCCGAGGCAATCATGTCGATCGACCCTGCACGCAGTTGCTCGAAGTTGGCTTCGTGCAATGCGTAAGAGCGCTCTACGGCAAACCCCATGCGCTGCAGCACTTGCACAATGACCGCCGCAGTGGCGCGATGAAAGGAAAGATCGGTGACACCGAGTCGTACCATAGTCTGGTTCCCCATGAGGATATTGCCGCGGGCCAGCACCGGCGCCAACAGTGCCGCGCCACCCAAGGCATGAATGAGCTGTCTGCGGTTGAAACCTGCCATCACAGGTTTTTCTCAGAAAGATCGACAGCAAGGTGCGGCATGGCCTGACCCACGATGCGGCTACCCGGCACATAGTCGAAAATCATCTCGATGGTGATGCCGTTAGGATCCTCGAGAAACAGTTGGTGCTCAGCAATCTGAGGGATGACGCGCTCACGGAACGCGATCCCCATCGATTGCAACCGCGCCTGCACCTGCTCCAGCCCTTCGCAACGCAGCGACACGTGGTCGAGCGAACCCGAGCCATAGCCGCCCGGCTTGTCGCCGAGGTATCCCTTGAGTTCATCCGGATCGCCTTGGAGGCTGGCTATGTGCAGTAACGGGTGGCCAGCGGCGTACATCCAGCATCCGGGAAAACGAAACCCCGGTCGCGGTCCAGGCGTCAGGCCGATGACGTGTTCGAAGAACTCGGCAGTTTCAGCCCACTGTTCGGTGCGGATGGTGAAATGGTCGAGCTGTAGCACTCCCATGGTTTCTCCTGGCATTAATTGATGCGATGAGTTGAAGCGCCAGCGCATCCCTTTGGCTGCATTGGTCGGCAATTAATTATCACTTGATAAATAAAGTCAGACAACAAATTATCAATTGATAATTTGTATCGGTCACATGAAAAAGCCCCCATCCTTTGTCAACCAGGTTGGGGGCTTTGCAGTCAGGCTCAACGCGTGGGGAGCACGAAGATTGTCATCGGCCACTGGACGCGTGAAGTACCGTCATTGAACAAACTGACCCGATCCATTTGTGCTGCTGGCAACCAGAGCATGCCGTCACGATCAAGGAACGGTGCGTCTACCCAATGCAGGCGGGGATCGACGATCAGCGTCTCAACATGCCCGTCGGGTCGCCGGACCCGTATCGCGTCATGGGCCAAGTCCGAGAAGTAAAGATTGCCTTTGGCATCCATCACGGTACCGCCGGTCGGTGGCAGATCGGCAAAAGGCTCGACGCGGCTGGCGAGTTGCGCGGGCGTCAAGTCAGGCGCCGTCAGGTCGCTGATGCGCACTTTGGACCATGGCCCCTGCAGGGGGCCGTAATATAACCATTGTCCATCCGGGCTGACTTCCAGCGGGTCGGCATTCACGCGTAGCGCGCTGCCGCCTGGTGCCTTGACCGTTTGGCCGCTGAGCACAATGTCTCTGTCATTCGTGGCGGTGACGGACGGATGCCCATCCAGTACGCGCCGGGCACTGCCACTGAGGAGATCCAGAACGATAATCCCCGCGTTTCCCGCATCGGTCAGGAAGGCATAATTGCCCTGGAACCGCACATCATCGATGTAGCTACCTGGCCGGGCGACCTCAGCGGAAAAGAGATAAGTGCGCTTCACGCGTTTTTCATTCAGGTCAATGGCGACGAGCTTGGCCCCATCAGGTATCGGGTTACCACCAAACTCGGCAGCGCCGGTGTCCACCACCCACAGCGTGGTCTCTTCAAGACGCAGGGCATTGATGTTGACAAACGCTTGGCGTGCATCCTTTGCCGGTGCCCAGGCGTTCCATGCCGAATCCGGGTAAGCCGCTCGCCGTCCCTGCTCATCGACAATACTCAACTGTGGTCCCCTGCCTGCTGTCCAGCGAGGGCCGGCAACATAGGTTTGACCTTCAAGGTGAGCCACAGCGTTCCAGATTTTCTCACGGCTTTGCAATGCTGCTTCAAGGGCTGCAGGACTGCTTTGCTGGCTTGTACAGCCGGTTAGTGCCAAGGCCATTGCCAGCCCGTACCACCAAGGATCTACGCTGCTCATTGTTGAACCTCAGAAAGGAAATGCAGTGCCATGTTTATTCTCCCGATAAGGGTTGAAGAGTGAGTGACCAGATGAAAAGCGCCGCCCGCAGCCGGGCAGCGTCCATTCAACAATTCCAAGGGGCGGGTGACGTTGCATCCACGCCATACTGGACACGTGCCCGTGCATGGGCTTGCGGGTCGACCATGGCAAGGGCCGCCAGCACGATATGAAAGCGGTCTACTTCAAAAAAGCTGCGCAAGGCCGAGCGCGTGTCGCTACGCCCAAAACCATCGGTTCCCAGGGCGATATAGGGCGCCTGTAAATAAGGTGCCACCAGTTGCACGTAACCACGTACATAGTCGCTGGCCGCCACGATCGGCGTACTGCCGGGCAGACAGCGGTGGAGGTGACTCTGTTGCTCGACGTCGCCGCCAAATAGTTGTTGGCGTTGCACTTCCCGGGCCTCACGGGCCAATTCGGAAAAGCTGGTGACACTCCAGACTTCGCTACTGACTTGCCACTCTTCTTCAAGCAGGCGGGCCGCCGCGATCACTTCGCGCAAGATCGCCCCGCACCCCAGCAAGCGCACCGCTGACGCCTTCTCGCCCTGTCGGCAGTACAGACGCATGCCACGAATCACATCCTCGTACTGGTCCGGCTCAAGTGAGGACTGGACGTAGTTCTCGTTGGTCACCGTCAGGTAATAGAACTCGTCCTGCTGCTGCTCCAGCATGCGGCGGCTGCCATGGTCGATAATCACCGCCGCTTCGCTGGCGAACGCCGGGTCATAGGCACGGCAGTTGGGTACGGTGGCAGCCATCAATTGGCTAGAGCCGTCCTGATGTTGCAGCCCTTCACCGGCCAGGGTGGTACGCCCCGAGGTGGCGCCGATGAGAAATCCCCTGGCCCGCTGATCCGCCGCCGCCCAGATCAGATCACCGATGCGCTGGAAGCCGAACATCGAGTAGTAGATGTAGAACGGCAACATCGGCTCGCCATTGACGCTGTAAGAGGTGGCCGCCGCGATCCAGGAAGAAATGGCCCCCGCCTCGGTGATGCCTTCTTCGAGCAACTGTCCGTCAGTCGACTCCTTGTAGTACAGCAGCGCACCAGCATCCTCCGGCTCGTACAACTGCCCGACTGCCGAGTAGATCCCGATCTGGCGGAACAGGTTGGCCATGCCGAACGTACGGGCCTCGTCCGCGACAATCGGGACAATGCGTGGCCCCAACTGCTTGTCCTTGATCAGGTTGGTAAACAGGCGCACCACCGCCATGGTGGTGGAGATTTCTCGATCTTCGCTGGTCAGCGCAAAACTTCCATAGCTGGCCAGCGAGGGCACGGGAATGGACGCGGCCTGGGTATTGCGCTTGGGCAGATAGCCGCCCAGCGCCTGTCGTTGGCGCTGCAGGTAGCGCAACTCAGGGCTGTCATCCGACGGCCGATAAAAGCGCATGTGCTCCACCGCTTCATCATCGAGCGGCAAGGCAAAGCGATCACGAAACGCCTTGAGCACCTCGACATCGAGCTTTTTCTGTTGGTGCGAGGTATTGCGAGATTCACCGATCTGGCCCATGCCAAAGCCTTTCTTGGTTTTCGCCAGCACCACGGTCGGCCTGCCCTCGTGCCGCCTGGCGGCATCGAACGCGGCGTGCAATTTACGAAAGTCATGCCCGCCCCGACGCAACGCGTCGATCTGTTCGGGGCTCAAGTGCGCAACCAGGGCCTGCAACTGTGGATCCTGGTCGAAAAAGTGCGCCTGGTTGTAAGCCCCGTCATTAGCGCCCAGGGTCTGATACTGACCGTCCACCATCTGGGCAAAATGACGCAACAGCGCCTGGCCTTCATCACGGGCAAACAACTCATCCCAGCCAGAGCCCCACAAGACCTTGATTACGTTCCATCCTGCGCCACTGAACAGAGATTCCAGTTCCTGGACAATTTGCCCGTTACCCCGAACAGGGCCGTCCAGGCGCTGCAAATTGCAGTTGATTACAAAGGTGACATTGTCCAGGCTCTCTCGGGCCGCCAACGAAAGCGCGGCAATCGACTCCGGCTCATCCATCTCGCCGTCGCCAAATACCCCCCAGACATGCCTCCCCTCAGTCTCGGCAATCCCACGGTGTTGCAAGTAGCGCAGGAACCGCGCTTGGTAAATAGCATTGATCGGGCCAATGCCCATGGAGCCGGTAGGAAACTGCCAGAAATCAGGCATCAGCCAGGGGTGCGGATAGGAACACAGGCCGCCGCCTTGCACCTCCTGTCGATAACGCTCAAGGTGGCTCTCTTGCAGCCGCCCCTCAAGAAATGCCCGCGCATAGACGCCCGGAGCCGAATGCGCCTGGAAGTACACCAGATCGCCTCGACCCTGCTCGCTGTCGGCACGAAAGAAGTGATTGAAGCCTACTTCGAAAATTTCCGCGGCCGACGCATAACTGGCGATGTGTCCACCCAGCTCGCCATAGGCTTTGTTTGCCTTGGCGACCATGGCCAGGGCGTTCCAGCGGATGATCGAGGTAATGCGTTCCTCCATCACAAGGTCACCGGGATAAATCGGCTGATGCTCCAGCGCAATCGTGTTTTGGTACAGCGAGTACGCACTGCTGGCTGTCTTAACACCCAGGCGGCTGGCCTGCTCGGCCAGGCGTTGCAGCAAAAACCTGACACGCGACTTGCCTGCGACTCTCGCCACCCCTACCAGGGCCTCAAGCCACTCGTTGGTTTCAATGACATCAACATCTTCAGGCACGGGCGCCACACGCTGTGGCCGTTGCGCGGAATCTTTCATGGTGGAGCACTCCGACAGACTGCAAGTGCTGCCCATCCAGCAAAACGTGTCGGGCAGCTTTAATGAGCGATTGAAAATTCCTAGTTCGATACTTGCTCAAGAAAGATCAGTTGCAGGGGCTCCTCGAGCAGGTCATCGGCGATGGCGGCGAAGTGCTGGAAGTACGGCATGGCAAAGTGAGCATCGAGTGCGGCTTGATCCTCAAAGGCTTCGCGCATGTAAAAAGTGCCGCGCTGATCGCGCAGCTCAAACAATACGTAGTCAAGGTTCCCCGGCTCGGCGCGTGTCGGCTCAACCAATGCCAACAACGCCTCCTTCAGGGCCTGTTGTTGTTCGGCCTTAGCTTTAAGCACGGCAATTGATACCAACACATTCCTGGACGCATTCATCTTCGATTCTCCCCACATTAAGATCATTCAAATATCAATAAAGACGGCAGTGCCACGGCATGAAGTTGCCGCAACCGTGACTCGGAGCCCTTCGAACTTGCAGCGCTTGTTGGCTTTAATGGGCAAACCGTGCTGGGCAAAACGGGTGGCTGTCATGGAAACTCGCGGTCTTGAGGGCTGACGCACGATTCGCGCGATCATCTTCACCTTCCCAACGGCGGAGAAAAACCTGCAGAATCCGCCAACACTTTCACCTCAGGAATGAAAATGATCCGTATCGATGACCTGGGTTTGTTCGTGCGAAGCGCTGCGTTGGGGAGCTTCACGGCCGCCGCGCTGGAGGCAGATTTGTTGCCGGGTCAGGTCGCAGCCTCCATCAAGCGTCTGGAGCGCGAACTGGATGTACGCTTGTTTGCGCGCACCACCCGCAGCATTCGCTTGACCGCCGAAGGCGAGCAGTACCTGCCTACCGCGCAAGCGGTACTGGAGACCCTCAAACAGGGGCACGAAAACCTGCGTGGCGAGCACGCGCGCCTCAGGGGAGTGCTGCAAGTGGCAGCGCCGTCCGACCTGGGACGTAACCTGCTGCTGCCCTGGCTCTCGGCATTTCGCAAACAGAATCCCCAGCTCAGCTTGCGGTTTTTCCTGTCCGATCAGGTTTCCGACCTGTTTCGCGACCCGGTAGACGTCGCCATTCGCTACGGTTTGAATGAAGATGCCAGCTACGTTGCCCTGCCGCTGGCACCCTGGAATCGCAAAGTGCTGGTGGCTTCAAAAGACTATGTCGCGCGTCATGGCTGTCCGCAAACCCCCGATGACCTCAACCAGCACTCCTGCTTGCTATACCTGCAAAACGGTCGTGTCTACGACAAATGGTGCCTGGGTTCACACACCGTCCAAGTTTCAGGTCCGCTATTCAGTGACGATGCCGACGTGGTGCGGCGCTGGGCATTGGCCGGCGAAGGCATCGCCTACAAGTCATGGCTGGATGTGAGTGCGGATGTGGCGCAAGGACGACTCGTCCTCTTGCTTCCAGACTACCCTGGCGAGTCCTCGCCATTAAGCTTGGTATGCCCGCACCGCAAGCAGATATCACCAGCCGTGTCTCAACTCTACGCATGGTTGAGTAGCCAATTCAGCCAGTTTGAACGCATCTGAACCGTGCCTGCGGCGCCCTCCCCTATGTCGCCACACACCGTCATCGCGGATTATCTGGTTTCACGTGGAAGACCTGGAGACGTCGAAACAGGCCGCCGATCATCAGGCTGTCTTCGCTCCAGTCGAATCGAAAGGCCTCCCCCCAGAGCAAGAGTTAACGGACAAAAGCGCATGAGGACTTGTCTTGCTCACCTCGCCGGGTACGAACAAACGCCGTGAGTTAGCCACAGGGTCAGCAAAGAGCCGCCCACGACAATGGCCAAGGCATAGGCCGTGATCAACGATCCTGTCTGCCCCTCGCTGATCGCCAGACTTTCGGCCACTTGCGCAAGAATACCGGCGATCACAAACTCCGCCGTACCAATGGCGAATGCCGCCAGCGTGAGGATCCATACTTGAAAAGGCATTTTGGTTGGATCAGTAATCGTTGTTTCTCCACGCGTACGGTTGAGTGACTACCAGCTGTTTTCAGAAGAGGCGCCTGGGAAAACGGTCTCTAACAACTGCCCGCCCGGGGTGCGTAAAAAAATCCGCCGCTCATTCAGCGTTGGGATATCAATGGTTCTGTAATCGATGCCAAGGCGTTCGAGTTTTGCCTTGAAGGCGTCGTAGTCGCCCATCCGAAACCCCACGTGGTCGATAAATTCGGCGGCACGCAGCAGGCCTTGGCCGTGGGCTTCGATGATGTGCACTAACGGTTGGCCCTCGCTGTACAGCCAGTGACCGCGTATGCCACGGATTTCCTGGGGGCGAGTGCCCTCCTCCAGATCAAAGACCTGAATCATGAAGTCGCGGGTAGCGCGAAGGTCGCGGGTACGTAGGGTGACGTGATCGATATGCACGATGTCGCTCCTCAAGAGTGAATGGAGAAACAATATCGTTGAAGCACAAGGCGTAGAATCCAGCCAAAAGCACAATCATATTCAGGGAAATCCGGATAATGCTCTTCGAGAACCTTGCGCTGTTTTTATTGATTGTCGAGAAAGGCGGATTGTCGGCGGCAGGCCGCGAGGTAGGGCTGTCGCCCACGTCTGTATCGGAACGGCTCGGGGCTTTGGAAAGGCACTACGGCGCAACCCTGCTGACCCGTACCACACGCTCGATCAGCCTGACGGACGAAGGACGGATGCTGATGGAGGGCGCCCGACGCCTGCTCGCAGAGGCTGAAGACATCGAGAGCAATATCAAACTGGGCACCGAGCGGATCTCGGGCCTGATACGCCTGAGCGCCCCCGTCGACCTGGGGCGCAACCGCATCGTGCCAATCCTCGATGATTTTCTGCAGGAACATCCCGACGTCAGCCTCGACCTGAACCTGACCGATGGCTACCTGGATCTGGCGGGGCAAGGCATTGATTTTGCCATTCGATATGGCGCCCTGCCCGACAGCACCCTGCGCGTCAGAAAAATCAGCGAGGGCCGTAGGGTCGTGTGTGCATCCCCCGCCTATCTCATGGCCCACGGCATTCCCCAGCACCCATCGGACTTGGTGCAGCAGCAGTGCATCCTGATGCGCTTTGGCAGCAGCATCCACCGTGAATGGCAGTTCTACGCCGATGGCCGTACGTTCAAGGTGCTGGTGTCAGGCAG
>OFQU01000045.1_pt1 | contig 23691 bp, 8 predicted proteins | sample 1542981 | NCBI WGS metagenome assembly OFQU01 (sample SAMN07774233, study PRJEB24372) | wastewater metagenome | isolation source: Exp Tend CN 90WW | collected 2016-02
GAATCGGCCTGCACCCCCACTCCGCGCAAATGCCGCGCCAGTTGATTGGCCCGCGCATTGAGTTCGGCGAAAGTCAGCGACTGCTCAGCGGCCACCACCGCCGACGCCTGCGGCGAGCGCTGCACTTGCGCCTCGAACAGCCCATGAATCGTCTGCTCGAGGTTGTAATCGACCGCTGTGGCATTGAGGCCGAACAGCAGTTGCCGACGTTCGCCATCCGGCAACACCGGAAGACGGTTCAACGCCTGCTGCGGTGTCTGCTCCAGCGCCTCGACCAGACCCGACAACGCCTGTTGCAGGTAGCCACAGACCCGCGCCGCGCCAATGCGCGAAGGGATCATCGCCGTGAGGTAAAAGCCCTGGCCGAGGTCATCGACGTTCAGGCTCAGCGGATAGTTGGTGCGCTCTTCGCTGGAAAGGTTATGGATGCCTTGCCAGCTCAGGCGAGCGGCCTGCTGCTGTTCCTCGCTGACGCTGTGGCGGTAGTTGAGCATGGCGCTGAACAGCGGCGCCGGCGCTGCCACACCGCTGCAACGCTGGGCCAGCGCCAGTGACGCATGTTCGTGGCCGAGCAACGCGGTCAGTCGGGCGTGGGTCGCACGGACGCCGGCACGCACCGGGGTGTCGCCCAGATCGACGCGCAACGGCAAGGTGTTGATGAACATGCCCAGGCCGCGATCGGCACCGCTGCCGCCCTGCATCCGGCCCAACAGCACGGTGCCGAACACCACGTGCTCCTGCCCGGAAGTCGCGGCCAGGACCTGCGCCCACGCCAGGTGGAACAGGCTGGCGACACTCACCCCCAGTTGCCGCGCCTGGCCACGCAAGCGCAGGGCCAGGGCTTCGGGCACGCTCTGGCGCACTTCTTCGATGTCACTGCCGTCGCCGTGTACGTCAAGCAGACCGAACGGCAGCGTCGGCTCGTCAATGTCACCGAGCATCGTGCGGAAGAACGCTTCATGTTCCTGCTCACTGACGCCCAGGCGCGTCTGCGCCACGTAGTTGCGGTATGGCACCGCCGGCAGCGGTGCCTGGCCGTGGCCGAAGAGGATCACCTGCATTTCTTCCTGGACCACGGCCAGCGCCGTGTGGTCCATGGCGATGTGATGGAACAGCAGCATCGCGACCACCCGATCATTGGCCGGGTCTTGCGCATGGACCAGACGAATCAACGGTGCCTGACTGAGCTCGATGCGGTAATGCCGCGCGTCGAAACGCTCGTACAACTGCGCCAGAACATCGCCGGCCGCCGGGTCGAGGATGAGCTCCTGCACCGGCAGTTGCGCCTCACGCCAGACCACTTGCACCGGCGTCGCCAAGCCCTCCCAGACCACCCCGCTGCGCAGGATGTCGTGACGGGCCATGACCTGACGCAGCGCGGCGGCGAAGGCTTGCAAGCGTTCGAGGCTGTCGAATGCAAGGCGCGATTGCAGCAGGTACGGATCGCCCTGCGCGGCGCTCAAGTGGTGATAAAGAATGCCTTCCTGCAGCGGCGCCAACGGGTAAATATCCTGCACGTTGGCCGCGCCACCCGGCACCGTCGCGACCACCCGCTCGATACTCGGCTGATCCAGTTGCAGCAACGTCAGCATCTGCGGGGTGATGTGCGTGCATCCGCTCGGAATCAGGTTGGCCGGCACTTCGACTTCGCGGCCGCTGCCCACGGCGGCGGCCAGCGCGGCGAGGGTCGGCTGGCTGAACAGCACGCGCACGTCGGTGCTCAGGCCGAGCTGACGCATGCGCTCGATCAGGCTCACCGCCAGCAGCGAATGGCCGCCCAGTTCGAAAAAGTTGTCGTGACGCCCGACCTGCTCGACCTGCAACACCTCGGCCCAGACCTGCGCCAGCGCGGTTTCCACTGAACCTTGCGGTGCAACGTATTCGCGGCTGAGCCAGGCGTCCTGATCCGGTTCGGGCAAGGCCTTGCGGTCGAGTTTGCCGTTGGCGGTCAACGGCAGCGCCGACAGGCGCACATAAGCGGCGGGCACCAAGGCCTGCGGCAAGCGTGCCTGCAGATGCAGGCGCAGGTCCTCGATGTCGACTGCCGTGCGCGCCGTGAACCAGGCGATCAAACGCGCCTCGCGCACCAGCACCACCGCGTCCTGCACCGCCGGATGACTCGACAGCGCGGCGTCGATTTCCCCCAGTTCCACGCGCACGCCGCGCAGTTTGACCTGATCGTCGTTACGCCCCAGGTACTCGATATTGCCATCGGCCAACCAGCGCGCGAGGTCGCCGGTGCGGTACATGCGTGCCTGCGGTTCGTCGCTGAACGGGTCTTCAAGGAAGCGTTCGGCGCTCAGGTCGCGGCGGTTCAGATAACCCCGGGCCACCCCCGCGCCACCGACGTACAACTCACCCGTCACGCCCACCGGCACCGGCCGTTGCTGATCATCGAGCAGGTAGACTTTGGCGTTGCTGACGGGCCGGCCGATGTGCAGCAGCCGGCCGGCATTGATCTGGCCGGAGGTCGCAACCACCGTGGCCTCGGTCGGGCCGTAGTTGTTGATCACCGCAAAGCTGTGTTCGCGGGGGAACTGGCGCAGGCGATCGCCGCCAATCAACAGCGTGCGCAGCGTCGGGTGCTGCAGCTCGCGACTGAAGGCGTATTCGGCGATCGGAGTCGGCAGGAAGCTGACCTGCAACGGTTGCGCGCACCACCAATCGAGCAAGTCGTCGAGGTGTTCGTTGCCGATCGACTGCGGCGGCAAATGCAGGGTCGCACCGACGCACAGCGCCGGCCAGACTTCCCAGGCCATCGCGTCAAAACCGCAACCGGCGACACTCGCGGTGTGGCTGCCCGCACGCAGGTCGAACGCCTCGCAGTGCCAGTGCACGAGGTTCTCCAGGGTCGCATGTTCGACCATCACGCCTTTCGGCTGGCCGGTCGAACCCGAGGTGTAGATCACGTAGGCCAGATGCGCCGGGGTCAACGTCGGCAGTTGCGGATTGGCGTCGGACAGGTGCTGCCAGATGTCCTGGTCGAGGTCGATCACCGGCACCCGGCCCAACAGCTCACGGGTCGAGGCCTGTGCCAGCACCGCCACCGGATCGCTGTCCTGCAACAGGTAAGCGATGCGTTCCGCCGGGTACGCCGGATCGACCGGCACGTAACCGGCGCCGGCCTTGAGGATCGCCAGCAGCGCCACCAGCATTTGCGGGCTGCGTTGCAGGCACACGGCGATCCGGTCGTCCGGTTGCACGCCGAGGCCGAGCAAGTGATGGGCCAGGCGATTGGCCTGTTGATTGAGTTGCGCATAGGTCAGTTGCTGCGCGCCCTGCACCACCGCCAGAGCCTCTGGTTGTTGCGCGGCCTGCACTTGCACCAGCGCCTGAATCGTTGCCCCGCGCGGGTACGCCGTCGCTGTCGGGTTGAAGCCGACCAGCAAGCGCTCGTATTCCTCCACCGGAAGAATCGGCAAGCGGTTGAGCGGACGTTGCGGCGCCTGTTCCAGCGCGTTCACCAGATGCTCCAGCGCGGTGTGCATGTAGCCGCAAATGCGCTGCGCGCCGATCTGCGTCAGCGCCAGCACCGCGAGGGCGAAGCCTTCGCCCAGGTCGTCGACGCTGAGGGTCAGCGGGTAGTTGCTGCGCTCTTCGCCGCCGAGTAACTGCACACCTTCCCAGATGCCCTGACCGTCACGCGGCTGCGCCTCGGCGGCACTGTGCCGGTAGTTGAGAATGGCGCTGAACAGCGGCGCCCCGGACACCGCGCTGCAGCGTTGGGCCAGCGCGAGTGGCGCATGTTCATGGGCCAACAGCGCGGTCAAGCGTGCGTGTGTGGCCTTGACCGCGCCTTGCACGCCTGCGCTGACGTCCACGCGCAACGGCAAGGTGTTAATGAACACGCCCAGCGTGCGGTCGGCGCCCTCGCCGCCCTGCAGACGGCCCAGCAGCACCGTGCCGAACACCACGTCGCGGCGGTTGGCAAGCACGCCCAATACCGGCGCCCAGGCCACGTGCATCAGGCTCGCCGGACTGACGCCCAGTTGCCGGGCCTGCTCGCGCAGACGCCGGGTCAGCCCGGTATCGACGGTTTGCTGCGCCTCCTCGATGTCGCCGCCATCGCCTTGCACGTCGTGCAGGCCGAACGGCAGGGTCGGCTCGTCGATATCGCCAAGCATGTCGCGGAAGAACGCTTCGTGCTCCTGCTCATTGGCGCCCAGCCGCGCCTGCGCCACGTAGTTGCGATACGGCATCGGCGCGCCGAGGCTGTCGGCCTGATCGAACATGAACGCACGCATTTCCTCGCCCACCACTGCCATCGCGGTGTGGTCGAGGATCAAGTGCTGGAACAGGATAATCGCCACCACCCGCTGCTGCGCCGGGTCCTCGGCATAGACGATGCGCATCAGCGGCGCCTGACTGAGGTCGAGGCGGTGGTAGCGCGCATCGAAGCGTGCGTGCAACTGTTCGAGAATGTCACCTTGCGCCGGGTCCAGCGCCACCGCTTGCACCACCAGCGTAGCCTCGCGCCACACCACCTGGTGCGGGCTCGACAGTCCCTCCCAGACCACGCTGGTGCGCAGGATGTCGTGGCGCGCGATGACCTGCTGCAAGGCATTACCGAACGTGCGCAGACGCTCGACACTGTCGAACGCCAGTCGCGATTGCAGCAGGTATGGATCACCCTGTTCGGCGCTCAGGTGGTGATAAAGAATGCCTTCCTGCAGCGGCGCCAGCGGGTAGATGTCCTGCACGTTGGCCGCGCCACCGGGCACCGTGGCGACGATGCGTGCGATGCTCGGCTGATCGAGTTCGGTCAGGCTCAGCATGTCCGGGGTGATGTGCGTGCAGCCTGGCGGGATCCGGTTGGCCGGGACTGCAATTTCACGACCGCTGCCCACAGCGGCGGCCAGTGCTGCCAGGGTCGGCTGGTTGAATAACACGCGCACGTCGGCGGCGAGGTCGATCTGGCGCATGCGTTCGATCAGGCTCACCGCCAACAACGAATGCCCGCCCAATTCGAAGAAGTTGTCGTGGCGCCCGACCCGCTCGACCTTCAGCACGTCGATCCAGATCTGCGCCAGCGCGATTTCCACCGCACCGTGTGGCGCCTCGTATTCGCGGCTGAGCCACGCACCGTGCTCCGGTTCCGGCAAGGCCTTGCGATCAATCTTGCCGTTGGCGGTCAACGGCAAGGCCGCCAGCCGCACGTAAGCCGCGGGCAACAGAGCGTCGGGCAGGCGCGCCTGCAAGTGATTGCGCAACTGTTCGATGTCAACCGCCGAGCGCTCGGTGAACCAGGCGATCAGGCGCCCATCGCGCACCAGGACCACAGCTTCCTGCAACGCCGCGTGACTGCCGAGCGCGGCTTCGATTTCACCGAGTTCGATGCGCACGCCGCGCAATTTGACCTGATCGTCGTTGCGCCCCAGGTACTCGATATTGCCGTCGGCCAGCCAGCGCGCCTGATCGCCGGTGCGGTACATGCGCGCCTGCGGGTCGTCGCTGAACGGGTCAAAGAGGAACTGCGCAGCGCTCAATTCGGGGCGATTCAAATAGCCACGCGCCACGCCCGCGCCGCCGACATACAACTCGCCCGCCACGCCCACCGGCACCGGACGCTGCTCGGCGTCCAGCAAGTACACCTTGGCATTGGCGATCGGCCGGCCAATGTGCAACGGCTGGCCACACTCCACCCGCCCGGAAGTCGCGACCACCGTCGCTTCGGTCGGACCATAGTTGTTGATCACCTCGAAGCTTTGCAGGCGCGTGAACTGGCGCAGGCGATCGCCACCGATCAACAGCGTGCGCAAGGTCGGGTGCTGCAACTGACGGCTGAAGGCATATTCGGCCACCGGTGTCGGCAGGAAGCTCACCTGCAACGGCTGCGCGCACCACCAGTCGAGCAACTCGTCCAGGTGCTCGTTACCGATCGACTGCGGCGGCAGGTGCAAGGTCGCACCGACGCACAGCGCTGGCCACACTTCCCAGGCCATGGCGTCGAAACCGAACCCGGCGACACTCGCGGTATGACTGCCGGCCTGCAGGTCGAAGGCTTCGACGTGCCAGTGCACGAGGTTTTCCAGGGTCGCATGTTCGACCATCACCCCTTTCGGCTGGCCGGTGGAACCGGAGGTGTAGATCACATAGGCCAAATGGTTCGGCGTCAGCGCCGGTATCCGCGGATTGGCATCTGACAGGTGTTGCCAGCGTTCGCTGTCGAGATTGATCAGCGCTACGCCACCGAGCAGGTCGCGGGTCGAGGCTTGGGCCAGGACCGCCACCGGCGCACAGTCCTGCAACAGGTAGGCAATGCGCTCCGGCGGGTACGCCGGATCGACCGGCACATAAGCGGCGCCGGCCTTGAGGATCGCCAACAGTGCGACCAGCATGTCCGGGCTGCGCCGGGCACACAGGGCGATCCGGTCGTCGGGCTGCACGCCAAGGCCGATCAGGTGATGCGCGAGGCGATTGGCGCGCTGGTTGAGTTCGCCATAGCTCAATTGCTGCGTACCTTGCACCGCCGCCAGGGCCTCGGGATGGGCTACCGCTTGCTGTTCGAAAAGACGCTGTACGGTTTGCGCAGGCGGGTATTCACGCCCGGTGATGTTGAACCCGACCAGAACCCGCTGCCGCTCGCTGGGCGACATCACCGAAATCTGCTGCAACGCAGTGGCCGGAGCGTGCTCCAGTGCTGCCAGCAGGTTGTGCAGCGCGGTTTGCAGGTAATCGCAGACCCGCACGCCATTCACTTGCGGGACGGCTTGCACAGTCAGGCCAAAGCCTTCACCGAGATCGTCGACGCTGATCACCAATGGATAGTTGCTGCGCTCGCGGGAACTCAGTACCTCGATGCCATCACACGCCACGCTCGCCGATTGCGCCGCGCTGTGGCGATAGTTGAGCAAGGTGCTGAACAGCGGCAGCGCCGCCGATACACCGCTGCAACGCTGGGCCAGCGCCAGCGAGGCCTGTTCGTGGCCCAGCAGTTGCGCCAGCCGCTCGTGGGTGGCGCGCACACCGTCCTGCACCGCCATCGCGCCGACGCTGACCCGCAGCGGCAAGGTGTTGATGAACATGCCCAACGCGCGGTCGGCGCCCTCGCCGCCCTGCATGCGCCCGAGCAAGACCGTGCCGAACACCACCTCGTCGCGGCCCGACATTTGCGCCAGCACCTGCCCCCAGGCCTGGTGCACCAGGCTGGCGGCGCTGATCCCGAGCCGGCGCGCCTGTTCGCGCAAGCGCCGGGCAACGCTGGCGTCCAGTGCCTGCACGGTATCGACAATGCTGCTGCCGTCGCCATGCACGTCTTGCAGACCGAAGGCCACGGTCGGTTCGTCGATGTCGCCGAGCATGTCGCGGAAAAACGCTTCATGCGCCTGAGCACTGGCGTCCAGTTGCGCCTGCGCCACGTAGTTGCGGTACTGCACCGGCGCCGGCAGTTCGCGAGCGCCTGGTTGCAGGCTGTCGTTCATTTCTGCCAGCAACACCTCGAGTGCGGTGTGGTCGAGGACGATGTGGTGCAGCAACAGGATGCCGACCCAGCGCTGGTGTTCGCGGTCTTCGCTATAGGCCAGGCGCATCAAAGGTGCACGGCGCAGGTCGAGGCGGTAGTGACGCGGATCGAAACGCGCCTGCATCTGCTCCAGCACGTCGCCTTCGAGCAGGTCGGCATCGACGCGCTCCAGCGCCAGCGGCGCTTCGCGCCAGACCACCTGCAGCGGTTCTTCCAGGCCTTCCCAGACCACGCCGGTGCGCAGAATGTCGTGCCGGGCGATCACTGCGTTCAGTGCGCGGACGAAGGCCTCGATCTGTGGCAGACCCGCGAAGGCGAACTGCGCCTGCAGCACGTACGGGTCGCCGGCGCTGGTCGCCAGGTGGTGGTAGAGAATCCCCGCCTGCAACGGTGCCAGACCGTAAATGTCCTGCACATTGGCGACGCCGCCGGGCACCGTGGCCACAACGCGGTCGATGGCGGCTTGATCCAGTGAGACCAGTGGCAGCAAGTCCGGGGTGATCCGTGTGCAATCGGCGCTGATCCGATTGTCCGGCACCACGAGGCGGTGGCCGCTGCCGAGCGTCGCCGCCAGTGCCGCCACGCTTGGCTGGCCGAACAGCACGCGTACGTCGCAGTGCAGATCGTGCTGACGCATGCGCTCGATCAGTTTTACCGCCAGCAGCGAATGGCCGCCGAGTTCGAAGAAATTGTCGTGACGACCGACCTGTTCGACACCGAGCAGGGTCTGCCAGAGGCCGGCAATCAGCGTTTCCACGTCACCCGACGGTGCTTCGAAACCGCGCCGGGCGAACGCATCGCTCTCAGGCTGCGGCAAGGCCTTGCGATCCAGCTTGCCGTTGGTGGTCAGCGGCAACGCATCGAGGCGTACGAAGGCGCTCGGCACCATGTAGTCGGCCAGCGACAGCAGCAACGCGTCGCGCAATTGCGCGGCACTCGGCGCGGCGTCTTCAGCGGCCAGCCAGTACGCCACCAGCCGCTGATCACCGGGGCTGTCTTCGCGGGCGATGACCACCGCTTCACGCACACCGTGGCAGGCCGCAAGACGCGCTTCGATTTCGCCCAGTTCGATGCGGAAACCGCGGATTTTCACCTGATCGTCATTGCGCCCCAGGTATTCGAGGCTGCCGTCTGCGGTCCAGCGTGCGAGGTCACCGGTCTTGTACAAACGGGCGTCGGTGCGGCCGCTGAACGGGTCGGCAATAAAGCGCTCGGCGGTCAGCGCCTGGCGATTGAGGTAGCCACGGGCAACCCCGGCACCGCCGACGTACAGCTCACCGATGACGCCGGCGGGTACCGGTTCGCGTTGGGCGTCGAGCACGTACAGTTGCAGGTCGGGAATGCCCACACCAATCGGGCTGCGCCCGACCAGATGCGCATCCGCCGCGGCCAATGGCCGATAGGTCACGTGCACGGTGGTTTCGGTGATGCCGTACATGTTCACCAGGCGCGTGCCGGCATTGCCGACCCGCGCATACCACGGCTTGAGCAGGCCCGGTTCCAGGGCTTCGCCGCCGAACACCACTTCGCGCAACGAGTGCTGCAACGGGCTGCGCCCCTGCGCGGCGATCAACTGGCGGAAGGCACTCGGGGTCTGGTTGAGCACGGTGACGCCGCTGCGGCACAGCAACGCGTAGCAGTCGTCCGGGGAACGGCTGACCGCTTGCGGCACCAGCAGCAACTGGCCACCGAAGGCCAGCGCGGCCCAGATTTCCCACACCGAAAAGTCGAACGCAAAGGAATGGAACAGTGCCCCGACATCTTGCGGGTTGAAGTTGAACCACGGCTGGGTCGCCGCGAACAACCGCACCACGTTGCGGTGCTCGACCATTACGCCTTTGGGCAGACCGGTGGAGCCTGAGGTGTAGATCACATAGGCCAGATGGCTCGGCAGCAGTTCAGGGATGTACGGATTGCTGGTCAGCTCGGCGTGCAGTTGCACACTGTCGAGGTCGATTTGCACAACCTCGGCACCGGCCACGCGCTCGGCGGTGTCGGCCTGCATCAACAGCGCCACCGGGGTGCTGTCCTCAAGGGTGTAGGCGATGCGTTCCAGCGGATACGCCGGGTCGATCGGCACGTAAGCGGCGCCGGCCTTGAGCACGCCGAGCAGGCCGACGATCATCTGCGGGCCGCGCTCGACGCAGATCGCCACCCGGTCATCCGGGCGGACACCGCGCGCCAGCAAGTGATGCGCGAGCTGGTTGGCGCGGCGATTGAGTTCGCCGTAGCTCAGGGTGTGCCCGCCGAACATCAGCGCCGGCGCTTCGGGCCGAGCCCGTGCGTGGGCTTCGAACTGTTGGTGGATCAGCGGTGATTCGGGGAAGCGCGGCGCCAATGAACGGTCGCCATGCAGGAGTTTTTCACGCTCGGCTGCCGGCAGGATATCGAGGCTGTGCAGCGGCGTATTTGGCGCCGATTGCAGGGCGTGCACCAGACTGTGCAGCGCGGTGTTCAGGTAACGGGCGATGCGCCCGGCACCGAGGGCCGCGTCCGCCAGCGCGGTAATGCGCAAGTCTTCACCGAGATCATCAATATTGACGGTCAACGGGTAGTTGGTGCGCTCACGGGCGCCCAACACCTGCACGCCAGGGGCCAGATCGCTGACCTCGGCGACGTCTTCCGCGCTGCTGTGCCGGTAGTTGAGAATGGCGCTGAACAGCGGCGTCGGCACCGCGACGGCGCTGCAGCGCTGGGCCAGTGCCAGTGACGTCTGCTCATGGGCGAGCAATGCAGTCAGGCGCCGATGGGTCGCCAGCACCGCCTCGCGCGCCCCGTCCTGCCCGACATCCACGCGCAGCGGCAACGTGTTGATGAACATGCCCAGCGCTTGCTCGCCGCCCTCGCCTGCCTCCATCCGCCCCAGCAGCACGGTGCCGAACACCACCGCCGTGCGCCCGGACAACTGGCCGAGCACCCGGCCCAGCGCCAGGTGCATCAGGCTGGCGACACTGACCCCGAGCTGGCGCGCCTGGCCGCGCAGTTGTCGACTCAACTCGGGCTCAAGCATCAGCAAGGCTTCTTCGATGGCCTGGCCGTCGCCTTGCACATCCTGCAAACCGCAGGGCAAGGTCGGCTCGTCGATGTCGGCGAGCATCTCGCGGAAGAACGCCTCATGGAACTGTTGGTCGAGGCCCAGGCGCGCCTTGGCCAGGTGATCGCGATACGGCACCGCCGGCCCGACCTGCGCGGCCTGGCCGAGCAGGTGCGCACGGGTTTCCCGACGCACCACATCGAGGGCGACGTGGTCCATGATCAAGTGATGAAACAGCAACAGCGCAACCACACGCCCGTTCGCCGGGTCCGCCGCATACACCAGACGCAGCAGCGGCGCCTGCTGCACATCAAGACGGAAGGTGCGCGGATCGTGACGTTCGAGCAGTTGCGTCAGCACGTCGACACCCGGGTCGAGCCGGACTTCTTCGCAATGCAGCGACGCATGGCGTTGCACCACTTGCAGCGGTTCATCCAGGCGTTCCCAGACGAACGAGGTGCGCAGGATGTCGTGGCGTTCGATCATCCACTGCAGCGCCTCGGCGAAAGCTTCCAGACGCTCACGACTGGCGAAGGCGAAGCGCGCCTGCGACACGTAGGGGTCGCCAGCAGGCGCCGACAGGTGCAGGTACAGCATGCCTTCCTGCAACGGCGCCAGCGGGTAAATATCCTGCAAATTGGCAGCGCCGCCCGGCACGCTGGCGACGATACGGTCGATGGTCGGCTGATCCAGCGTCACCAGCGGCAGCATGTCCGGGGTGATGCGAAACGCCGGGCTCAACCAGTCGCCGCCGTGACGGGCGACCAGTTCCAGCAGTTGCGTCTTGTGCGCGGCGAGACTGTCCCACACCGCATCATCCAGCGCGTCGTCGCTGCCCAGAATGACCAGGTCTTCATCTTCCTGTTGAAGGCGGATCGCATGGGTGGAAATAACAGCCATCAGTTCGCTGAATTGCATGGGATAACCTGCTGTAAATACGAGAAAAATGAGCGCGCAGCCGCGAGTCCGTGCGAACTGCGCGCAGCCTGGAAAAACTAAAACATCGGGGCATGGGGGGCTGACATGGGAAGCGGGGACAAGCCACCTTCCCTGCCGACGAGTTGCCGAATACCTGTGGCGAGGGCGATTGCTCCCTCACCACAGGTTCGATGTCAGCCGTAGTGAACGGCGCCGGACTAGAGCCGGCGTTTGCGGTTGAGGCTCGGGATGGTGGTTTTCGGGATGACCACTTGCTGCGCCTCTCGCGTGGTGCTGAGCGCCAGTGCGGCCAGCGTCGGCTGACTGAACAGCGCCCGGGCATCGGTGTGCAAACCGTTCTGGCGCATGCGCGCCACCAGGCTTACCGCGAGTAGCGAATGCCCGCCGAGCTCGAAGAAGTTGTCATGCCGCCCGATCTGATCGACACCGAGCACCTCGCCCCAGATCCGTGCCAGCGTGGTTTCGACTTCACCCTCGGGCGCCACGTAAGGCCGGTTGATCAGCGCGTCCGCCCCCGGTTCCGGCAAGGCTTTCCGGTCGATCTTGTCGTTGGGCGTCAGCGGCAAAGTGTCGAGCCGTACAAAGGCTCCCGGCACCATGTATTCGGGCAGCCGCGCCAGCACATGGGTGCGCAAGGTCTCCAGCCCCGGTGCTTCTGCACCGCAGCGCACGGTGTACCAGGCCACCAGACGCTCGTCGCGCACCATCACCAGCGCTTCACGGATCGCCGGATGTTCGATCAGCCGCGCCTCGATTTCCCCCGGCTCCAGGCGCAAGCCCCGCAGCTTGATCTGGAAGTCGTTGCGCCCGAGGAACTCCAGCTCGCCATGCGGGTTGTAGCGCACCAGATCGCCCGTGCGGTACAGCCGGTCGCCGGGCACAAACGGGCTGTCGATGAAGCGCTCGGCCTGCATCTCGGGCAATCGGTGATAACCGCGCGCCACGCCGGCGCCGCCGATGTGCAACTGACCGCTGACGCCTTGCGGCACCGGTTGATCGTAAGCGTCGAGTACGTACAGACGGGTGTTGCTCAGCGCCTTGCCGATCGGCACCAGATTCTCCGGCACCGGCAGGTGCGGCTCCAGCGTCCATCCGGTGCTGTCCACCGTGGTTTCGGTCGGGCCGTAGACGTTGTGCAAACGCACCCATGGCAACCGGGCACGCACCTGCCGCGCCAGTGCCGCGCTGAGTTCGCCGCCACCGTTGAGGACATCAGTGAGGCTGGTGCACTGCTCGACGTCGTCCTGTTCGATGAACTGCTGCAGCAACGCCGGGACGAACTTGACCACCGTCACTTGATGCTGGCGAATGGTCTGCACCACGTACGCCGAATCACGGTTGCCATCCGGTCGGGCCAATACCAGACGCATGCCGGAACACAGCGGCCAGAAGATCTCCCACACCGAACTGTCGAAGCTGAACGGCGCTTTTTGCAGCAGCGCACCGTGCCCGGTTGGCGGCGAAATGACCGAGCCCCAGTGCACCATGTTGCAGGCGCTGCGGTGTTCGATCATCACGCCTTTGGGCAGGCCTGTAGAACCCGAGGTGTAGATCATATAGGCGAGGTTCGCGGCGCCGAGGCCGGGCACCTGCAGATTGCTCGCGGCTTGCTGGTCCCACGTGCGGCGGTCGAGGTCGAGCAGCGGCACCCTCGGCTCGCCCAACAGTTGCCGCGTGGCGCCATGCACCAGCAGGGCAACCGGCGCGCTGTCCTGCAACATGTAATTCAGACGCTCCAGCGGATAGTCCGGGTCCAGCGGCACATAGGCGCCCCCCGCCTTGAGGATGCCGAGCAAACCGACCACCAGATCCAGCCCGCGCTCGACACAGATCGCCACCCGCGCATCCGGCTGTACGCCGAGTTCGCGCAAGTGGTGGGCCAGGCGGTTGGCGTGCTCGTTGAGCTGGCGATACGTCAGGCTGCGTTCACCGCTCTGCAGCGCAACGGCATCGGGTTTGCGCTGCGCCTGCGCTTCGAACAAAACGTGCAGCGGCTGTTCCAGCGGGCAATCGACCTCGGTGGCGTTGAACGCGATCAGCAAGCGTTGCAACTCCTCGGCCTGCAGGATCGGCAAGCGGTTCAGCGGCTGTTGCGGTGCCTGTTCCAACGCCTGCACCAGGCCGCTCAGCGCGGCTTGCATATAACCGCAGATCCGCTGCGCGCCGATCTGCGCCACGGCCCTGCCGGTGAGGCGCAAACCGTTGCCGTAATCATCCACGCTCAGGGTCAGCGGATAGTTGGTGCGTTCTTCGTTGGCCAGGGTTTCGATGCCTTGCCAGGCTTGCCGCGACGGTTCCAGCAGTTGCGATTCATCGCTGTGCCGGTAGTTGAGCAGCGCGCTGAACAGCGGCGCCGGTGAGGCGACTCCGCTGCAACGCTGGGCCAGCGCCAGCGACGCATGTTCGTGCCCGAGCAGTGCGGTCAGTCGTGCATGGGTAGCGCGCACAGCGTCGAGCACCCCGGCGTCGACGTCGATGCGCAGCGGCAATGTGTTGATGAACACCCCCAACGCCCGGTCGGCGCCCTCGCCGCCCTGCATCCGCCCCATCAGCACGGTGCCGAATACCACATTGGACTGGCCGGACGTCGCCGCCAGCACCCGCGCCCACGCCAGATGGATCAGGCTCGCGACGCTGACCCCGGCCTGACGCGCCTGATGGCGCAAACGCTGATAGACCTCTGCCGGCAGCGCCTGCTGCGCCTCGTCGATGCCGCAACCATCGCCCTGCACTTGCTGCAGGCCGAACGGCAGGGTCGGCGCGTCGATATCCGCCAGTTGTTCGCGGAAAAACGTCTCGTGCTCCTGCTCGCTGACACCCAGGCGCGCTTGCGCCACGTAGTTGCGATACGGCACCGGCGGCGCCAGTTCCACGACCTGCCCGCAAAGGCTGGCCTGCAACTCGCCGCGCATCACTTCGAGGGCAATGTGATCCATCGCCAGGTGATGAAACAGCAGAATCCCCACTACCCGGCCCAACACCGGATCCTTGGCGTACACCAGACGCATCAGCGGCGCCTGACTGACGTCGAGGCGGTAACGCCGGGCGTTGAAGCGCGCATGCAACTGCTCGAGGACCGGGCCGTTGGCCGGGTCGAATTCGACTTCCTGCAACGGCAGAATCGCCTCGCGCCAGACCACTTGCACCGGCGTGCTCAGGCCTTCCCAGAGCACCGCCGTGCGCAGAATGTCGTGGCGCGCCATGACCTCGCGCAGCGCTGCGGCGAAAGCCTCGACGCGCTCAAGGCTGTCGAACGCCAGCTGCGATTGCAGCAGGTACGGATCGCCCTGGGCGGCGGTGATGTGGTGGTAGAGGATGCCTTCCTGCAGCGGCGCCAGCGGATAAATGTCCTGCACATTGGCCGCCCCGCCGGGCACCGTGGCGACGATGCGCTCGATGTCCGCCTGGGCCAGTTGCACCAGCGGCAGCAGCGCCGGGGTGATGTGCGTGCAGTCGGCAGCGATGCGGTTGGCCGGCACCTCGACTTCACGCCCGCTGCCGACCGAGGCCGCCAGTGCGGCGAGGGTCGGCTGACTGAACAACACGCGCACGTCACTGCTCAAGTCGAGCTGACGCATGCGCTCGATCAGTATCACCGCCAGCAAAGAATGCCCGCCCAACTCGAAGAAATGGTCGTGACGCCCGACCCGTTCGACTTGCAACACTTCCGTCCAGATTTGCGCCAGAGCGATTTCAACCTCGCCTTGCGGCGCTTCATATTCGCGGCGGATCAGGTCCTCAGGCCCGGGCGCCGGCAGCGCCTTGCGGTCGACCTTGCCATTGGCGGTCAGGGGCAATGCCGGTAGACGCACGTAGGCGCTCGGCAGCATGGCACTGCTCAGGCGACTTTTCAGGTGCGCGTGCAACTGGTTGATGTCCAGCGGCGCCTGCTCGGTGAACCACGCCAACAACTGCCCGTCGCGCACCAGCACCACGGCTTCGCGCACCGCCGCATGGCTGGCGAGTGCGCTCTCGATTTCTCCCGGTTCGATGCGCACACCACGGATTTTCACCTGATCGTCGTTACGCCCCAGATACTCCAGCGTGCCGTCGTTGCGCCAGCGCGCCAGATCGCCGGTGCGATACATCCGCGCATCCGCCTCGCGGCTGAACGGATCGCGCAGGAAGCGTTCGGCGCTCAGGTCCGCACGGTTCAGGTAACCGCGAGCCACGCCGGCCCCACCGACGTACAACTCGCCGGCCACGCCTGGCGGCAGCGGTTGTTGCTGATCATCGAGCACATACACCGTGGCGTTGCTCACCGGCTTGCCGATGTGCAGCGCCTGCCCGGCGGCGAGGCGCCCCGAGGTCGCCACCACCGTGGCTTCGGTCGGGCCGTAGTTGTTGATCACCGCGAACGATTGCGGACGCGGGGGCTGGCGCAGGCGATCGCCACCGATCAGCAGCGTGCGCAAGGTCGGATGATCGAGCTGGCGGCTGAAGGCGTATTCGGCGATCGGGGTCGGCAGAAAACTCACCTCCAGTGGTTGCGCCCGCCACCAGTCGAGCAGCGCACCAATGTCTTCGCTGCCCTCGCTGGCGGGTGCCAGGTGCAAGGTCGCGCCCACGCACAGCGCCGGCCAGACTTCCCAGGCCATCGCATCGAAACCGAACCCGGCGAGGCTCGAGGTCTGGCTGCCGGCCTGCAGATCGAACGCGTCAGCGTGCCAGTCCACCAGATTGCACAGGGTCCGGTGCTCGACCATCACCCCTTTGGGCAGGCCGGTGGAGCCGGAGGTGTAAATGACATAGGCGAGATGTGCCGGGGTCAGTCCGGGCACCTTTGGCGCGTCACTATCAGTGGCCGGCCAGCTCGGGCGATCGAGTTCGATCACCGGCATCGACAACGCCGGCAGATGCCCGCGCAAACCACGCTGGGTCAGCACCGCCCGCGGCGCGCTGTCCTCCAGCAGATAGCTCAGGCGCTCGGCCGGATGCGCCGGGTCGAGCGGCACATAGGCGGCGCCGGCCTTGAGAATCGCCAGCAACCCGACCAATGTGTCGAGACCGCGCCGGGCGACGATCGCCACCCGGTCATCCGGGCGCACACCAAGATCGAGCAGATGATCAGCCAGCGCGTTGGCTCGTTGATCAAGCTCGGCATAGGTCAACGATTGCCCTTGCTGCACCGCCGCCAGCGCCTGCGGCCGTTGCGCCACCTGCGCCTGGAAACGCTGATGGATCGTGCTCACCGCCGGGTAGCTCACTCGCGTCGCATTCCACTGTTGCAGCAGCGCCTCTTCCTCAGGCGTGCTCAGGCTGAAATCCGCCACCGGCAAGTTCACCGCCTCCAGCCCTTGTTCCAGAATCAACAGCCAGCGTGCAGCCAGGGCCGTGATCTCCTCGGCGCTGAAATACGCCTCGCTGTAAACCAGGTACAAATGCGCGTCGTCGTTGACCTGATTGCTCAGCAGGTGCACCGCCAGCGGCGTGGCCTCCTCCATGTTGGAGGCCTTGATCATCCGCCCCGACGCCTCACCGTAGCGATAATCGTGAGCGCCCTGCTCGTAGGACACCGTCACCTCGAACAACTGCGAGCGCTCCTCACGCAGCAGGCCCAGGGCGCGGTTCATCTCACTGACCGGGAAACGCTGATGGCGAAAATCCTTTCTGAGCTCATCGCGGATCGCCCTGACCAGTTCGCCGAACGTGCGCTGGCGACCAAACGCCATGTGAACCGCACTGATCTGCGCGAACAGCCCGAGGGTGGATTTGAACCGTGCACCGCCGCGATTGAGGATCGGCAGGCCGACCACCCATTCGTCACGCTGCGCCGTACGGCTGAAATACACGTGCAGCGCCGCCAGCAACACATGGAACGCCGAAGCGCCAACGCCTCGAGCCACCTGCTTCATGCGCTCGTGCAACAACGCCGGCAAGGGTTGCTTGAACACCTGGGTCTGAACGGTTTTGCCGGCGCGACTCGGTTGATGGCGTGGCAGCAACAGCGGCTCGGGCAATTGCCGGTATTTGTCCAGCCAGTACCTGCGGTCCAGCGCGTAACGGCTCGACGCACGATAGCGCGTATCGTCGGCGATGAAGTCGAGGTAGGACGGTGCCGAAGCCGGCGCCGGTTGGCCGTTCGCCAGCGCGTTATAGATATCGTCCAGCGACTTGAACATTTCGCCGAAGCTCCAGCCATCAATGATCAGGTGATGGGCCTGAACGGACAGCCAGTGGCGCTCATCATCCAGGCGGATCAACAGAAAACGGAACAGGCAGCCGCCGCCCAGCACGAAGGGCTGATCAATACGCGCCTGAACCAATGCCCGCGCCGCCGACTCCGGGTCGGCCTGCGCCGACACATCGTGAATCGGCATCGGCACCGGCCATGCGCGGGCAAACCGCTGCAACGGCAAGCCATCGACGCCAGCGCCCGGCAGCAGCACCGTGCGCAGGGCGTCATGCCGGGCCACCAGGCCTTCGAGCGCTGCCTGCATCCGTGCCGGATCCAGCGGACCGCTCAGCTCCAGGTACCCGCCGATGTTGTACAGCGGCGAATCGCCGCGACTCAGCTGATCCAGCCAGATGTCCAGCTGCGCTGCGGTCAGGGGATACGTCTGGGTCGATGCGGACGGCGTGTCCACCGCTGGGGCAGAAATAGGCGGCATAAAGTCCTTCTCATGAAATTTTGCGCCTATTCAAGCATCGGCCCCGATGCCGACATGACACGTGAAACCCGGACAACCCAGCCCCCTCCCAAGGCCTGTCAGCCCCGGTTGCCGCTGATCCGGCAGGAAGCTTCTAAAAGTTCGGAGAGGAAACGCTGAAATACTTGTAGGAAAAATGCCACAAGCCAGCGCAGCCATCGGCCAGCGCAATGCTCGCACCGCAGCGCAATAGTCCCGGCTTTCAAGCCTTTGCAGTGACCGAACAGTCACACTAGGCGCGGCATCTGTACTGGATACCGTCAGAAGCCCGGCGCCAACTTTCCGAAATGATGGCACTTTGTGTCCCTGTTTTCCCCTACAGACGTAGGACAAATCCATAGGCTTAAATCCCGCTCCAGATCATGTTCAAGGAGAAATGACTGCGTGGGCGGCTTTTACTTAGACGGCAGACGATTCAGTGATGGCTCTGAACCAGGGATGACAAGGATATGAATCTGACCGGCAGTATTCGCAATATGGAAAACCCGCATTTCTACTGGCAACTGGGTGAGCTGATTGCCAGCACCGGGGACGATCACTTCGCCGCGAACATGTTTCAGTTGGTCGACACGCTGGTGCCGGTCGACGGCGTCGACCTCAGCGAGTGGACGCTGGATGAGCGTCAGGCCAGCGTGGTCGAGATCAAGCCGCTGGGCAGTGCCGGTTTGCCGCAGACCTGTGCGCCGGCCGACCCGCTCGAACGGGCCGATGACCATCCGTTGTTGCCGAAGATGATCGAGATGAATGACTCGCTGCTGATCCAGCTCAGAGCCTCGCTGCAACCTCGCTACCCGCAACACAATGCGCACCAGTGCAATCTGGTGTCGCGCATGTCCAACCGCCGCTGCGTCATTTCGTTTTACCGACCGCATACCCGGCGGGTGTTTTCACTGCCGGAGCTGTCGTTTCTCAAAAGCCTTTCGGACACCCTGCTGCCGCTGATCGAACGCCATGCGCACATCAGTCGGCAAACCCACGCCCGCCAGCCACGCCTGCCCCAGGCTGAACTCGATCAGGCACCGCTGGCGCTGGTGTTCGATGAGCGCCTGGCGATGAGTGGCGTCGTCCTTTCGGCACGCGAAAAGGAAGTCTGCCTGGGCTTGCTGACCGGCGGCACGGTGCCGCAAATCGCCGAGAAACTGCGGGTGAAAAACAGCTCGATCGAGACGTACCTCAAACGGGCGGCGGCCAAACTCGGGGTCAGTGGCCGGCATGGGCTGGCGCGATGGATGGCCGGGGCCTGACTTCGAACTGCGTGAGTACCTTGGTGGCGAGGGGATTTATCCCCGCTGGACGGCAAAGCAGGCCGCGCTTTTTATCGTCCAAAAGAGGGGCCGCTACGCGCCCCGACGGCGATAAATCCCCTCGTCACAGGGTGTTCTCAGCACAGGATCTTTCTCAACACACAAGCCCGTCACCCCCCGTTTTCCTTGCAAGCATCTCCCCTCTTTCATGCACGAGGCTGTTCGATGTCTACCTTGCGATTTTCCCTGCTGTCCATGGCCATGCTGCTGGGCGGCTGTTCCCTGATTCCCGAGTACCAGCGCCCGGCATCGCCGAGCGCCGCGCAATACCCCACCGCCACACAACCGGCAACACCCAGCGAAGACTGGCGCACGCTGTTCAACGACCCGGCCCTGCAACAGCTGATCGAGTCGGCACTGGTCAACAACCGGGACCTGCGCGTGGCCGCGCTGAACGTCGAAGCCTTCCAGGCGCAATACCGCATCCAGCGTGCCGACCTGCTGCCGGCGGTGTCGGCCAATGCCAGCGAGTCACGCCAGCGCATGCCCTCCAGCGTGACCAAAGGCAAAGCGCTGATTAACTCGACCTACGCGGTCAACCTCGGCATCAGCGCCTATGAACTGGATTTCTTCGGCCGCGTGCGCAGCCTCAGCGAGCAAGCGCTGCAGAGCTGGCTGGCGACGGAAGAAGCACGACGCAGTGCGCAGTTGAGTCTGGTGGCCAACGTCGCCAATGCTTACCTGACCTGGCGCGCCGATCAGGAGTTGCTCGAACTGACCCGCGACACCCTCGCCGCCGACGAACAGAGCCTGCACCTGACCACTCGCAACCGCGAGGCCGGCAAGTCGTCGGCGCTGGAACAGGCGCAGGCGAAAACCAGCGTCGACAGTTCGCGGGCCAATCTGGCGCGTTATCAGCGGCAGGTGGCGCAGGACTTGAACAGCCTGACGCTGCTGGTCGGTGCGCCCGTGCCGGCGTCGTTGCCCGCCCGGCCGCTGGCCAGCGAACTGGTGCAGCAAGTGCCGGCGGGATTGCCGTCGGATCTGCTGCAACGGCGCCCGGACATTCTTCAGGCCGAATACAAACTCAAGGCGGCCAACGCCAACATTGGCGCAGCGCGGGCGGCGTTTTTTCCCAGCGTCAGTCTGACGGCCAATGCCGGCACCTCGAGTCGCGATCTGTCCGGACTGTTCGGCAGCGGCTCCGGCGCCTGGACCTTTCAGCCACAGATCAGCCTGCCGATTTTCAATGCCGGCAGCCTGCGCGCGAGCCTGGATTATTCGAAGTTGCAGAAAGACGTGGCGGTGGCCGAATACGAAAAGTCGATCCAGACCGCGTTTCAGGAAGTCGCCGATGGCCTCGCCGCGCGCACGACGTATCAGCAGCAATTACAGGCGCAGCGCGATCTGGTCGAGGCTACGCAGACCTATTACAACCTGGCGCAGAACCGTTATCAGAATGGTGTCGACAGCAGCCTGACGTTCCTCGATGCCCAGCGTTCGCTGTTCAGTTCGCAACAAGGCCTGATCACCGATCGGCTGGCGCAGCTGGTGGCGGAGGTCAATCTGTACACCGCGCTGGGCGGTGGCTGGCAGGCTTCGGAAGCGACGATTCAATAAGTACCCGTCACTTTTTCTTACACCTTTTGTCGCCCGATCCTAAGCGGTGCGGCGATCCGTGGCCGGCGCCTGCCCTCAGTTTGGTATCATGCGCCGCTTTTAAGGTTAACCCCCCGCCAGTCCTGCCGACTGACGGGCTGCAAAAGGCGGTATTTAGATGACGGCTTTGTTGACTCGCCGCAACGTGCTTGCGGGAATGGGCGTGCTCGGGCTCGGCCTGCTCGCCGGCTGCGACACCCGCGGCCAACTGTCGTACAAGTACGGCAAGGATCTGAGTAACAAGATCATGGGGCGCACCTTCAAACTGAAGAACACCGACGGCGAAACCATGACGCTGTCGAGCTTTCGCGGCATGATGCCGATGGTGTTCTTCGGCTTCACCCAGTGCCCGGCAGTCTGCCCGACCACCCTCGCCCGTGCGGCGAAAATCAAGAAGCTGATGGGCAAGGACGGCGACCGCTTGCAGGTGATCTTCATCACCCTCGATCCCGAGCGCGACACCCCGGAAATCCTCGACGCCTACATGAAAGCCTTCGACCCGACCTTCGTTGCGCTGTACGGCACGCTTGAGGAAACCCAGGCCACGGCCAAGGAATTCGACGTGTTCTTCGAGAAAGTCCCGGCCGGCGACACGTACACCATCTCGCACACGGCCACCAGTTACGTTTACGACTCCAATGGCGGCTTGCGCCTGGGTCTGTCCACCTCGCTTTCGGCAGAAGAATGCACAGAAGATTTGCTCACTGTTATGGAGGTTTGCTGATGCAACCTGTTATGAATCACATCAAACGCGCGGTACTCGGTCTGTCCCTGCTGGGCCTGGCTTTCCAGGCATCGGCACAGACCACCGTCAGCGACGCCTGGGTCCGTGCGACCGTACCGACCCAGTCCGCCAGCGGCGCGTTCATGACCCTCACCACCGACAGCGACAGCAAGCTGCTCAGCGTAGCCACCCCGGTGGCCAAGGATGTGCAGATCCACGAAATGACCATGAAGAACGACGTCATGAGCATGGGCCCGGTGAAGTTCATCGAACTGCCGGCCGGCAAAGCCGTCAAGCTTGATCCGAATGGCTACCACGTGATGCTGATGGGCTTGAACGGTCAGTTGAAAGAAGGCGAAACAGTGCCGCTGACCCTGACCGTGGAAAACGCCAAGGGCGAGAAAGAAACCGTTGAAGTTAAAGCGCCGGTTCGCGCACTGACCAACATGGAAGGTCACGATCACAGCAAGATGCATTGATCTGACATCGCAGTCACAAAAAAGGGGCGACCTGATCGTTGATCAGACCGCCCCTTTTTTGTTGCCGGTGCGCGTCGCCTTAACGCTTGCGGGCCAAGGCGTTGCGCACGCTTTGCCGTGACATCCCCGTGCCGGAACGGGTCACGGTTTCACCTGCGGTTGCCTTGGCCAACTGTTTCTTGCGCCTGGCCACCTGACGCCACTGGTAACCGAAGTATCCGCCTGCAACCACCAACCCCAGCCAACCGAAGACCGATCCGACGAAGAACAACAGTGCGAGAGTGATCCACACGGTTTTCGAGGTGAACAACTTCACACTGTCGTCGACAGGCACCGCTTCAACCGGCGCCTGTTGCGCCAGCGGAATCTGCTGCACCCCCTCCTGATCAAAACGCAAAACAAAGTCCGCCCCGGGCACCGCAACGTCCAGTTGATTGCCTTGAGCGGTATGCACCCGCACCTCGCCATCGACGAGCGACACGGAGCTTAAACTGATCTGGGTTTCACAGCGAATCTCGCCGTTGACCAGGGTCACGACCGTTCGTTGACCATCGGGGGTGTCGCGCATGTCGATTCCTTGAGCATTCCACGTCGGACGACGTGCGAAGGGAAAGTCCGTTGGGCGCGAATGCTACTGAGTGGCCATTACTCTGTCCAGAAAGCGCGACACCAACCCAGGACCTACGCAAAAAACCTCCAGTTCGAGCCTGTCGAAGTTACCAACCTGATGGAAAGCGTACTTTACATCGAAAAAAACATCAGCAATTATGTAAAGGGTCTTTTACATAGGAAGTTCAAGCATGAACCGGTTCTACCTCGAAATGGGCGCGGCCTTAATCCTCTACATGCTGGTGCTGACGGCATCATTGATTGCCTCGCAATATCTGATGGACGCCCCTATCGTGCTGCGCTCGGCCGTCGCAATGACCCCGGTCATTCCGGCGGGACTGATGTGCTGGGCCATCGTGCGCAACCTGCGGCGCATGGACGAAATGCATTTGCGCATCCAGTTTGAAGCGCTGGGCTTTGCTTTCGCCGCGTCGGCGCTAGTGACTTTCAGTTACGGCTTTCTGGAAAACGTTGGCGCTCCCCATATTCCGTGGACATGCGTGTGGCCCGTGATGGGCGCGATGTGGATTCTCGGCCTGCAAATCGCTCGGCGCCGCTACCAATGAAAAACCGTCTCAAGGCACTGCGTGCCGAGCGCAAATGGTCACAGGGCGATTTGGCGGAACGTCTGAACGTCTCACGCCAGACGATCAACGCCATCGAAAACGAGCGGTACGACCCGAGCCTGCCATTGGCGTTTCAAATTGCCCGGGCGTTCGAGATGCCGATTGAAAGCATCTTTGACGATGGCAAATGCTGACCTGTCCACACCCACATCCCTGTGGGAGATTCTATGGTTGAGGGGAAGCCCTCAACCGGCTTTTGCAGAAATCAGGGAGCCGCCAAAGGCAGCGATCTTGTGCTTTTCAAGCGCCACCCCACCTGCCACTC
>OFQU01000046.1_pt1 | contig 23634 bp, 12 predicted proteins | sample 1542981 | NCBI WGS metagenome assembly OFQU01 (sample SAMN07774233, study PRJEB24372) | wastewater metagenome | isolation source: Exp Tend CN 90WW | collected 2016-02
TTGGCAGCGAGGTCACGCACCAGCTTCGCGCGAGCCTTGTGCTCGTCGGGGGTGCCGTGGGAGAAGTTCAGACGGGCGACGTCCAGACCAGCCAGAATCAGCTGTTCGAGAACTTCCGGCGAGTTACTGGCCGGGCCAAGGGTAGCGACGATTTTGGTACGACGGACGGACATGCAAAGACTCCTGAGTTCAAGCGCAGGCAGAGGCTACTATGCTCCGAGGGTGTAGTCATTGTTCGTTTGCACTACTTATTGTTTTCTTTATTGAACCCGGCAACTTTGGGACAAACGCACCTGAAGATTTCCGACCATGGGTCGATACAGAGCTCAAGACAGGAGAACCCCCATGCGATTGTTGCCCATTGCCGCCCTTGCCCTCAGCGTCCTCGCCGTGACGGGCTGCACCCGTTGGTCGATGAACCATCATTTGAACAACGCCTACAGCGCCTATGACCGGGGCAATTGCGAGCAGGTGATGCTCGAGCTGTCCAAGGTCGAACGCGCCAGCCGTGCCCGCCCGTACGTGTGGCCGGAAGTGTCGATGATGCGCGGCCAGTGCCTGGAGCGACAAAAGATGTTTGTCGACGCGGCGCAGACCTATCAATTCATCATCGCTTCGTATCCAAACAGCGAATACGCCTACCGCGCCCGTGCGCGTCTGGAAACCCTGCAGAGCCTGGGCCACTACCCGACGCGCAGTGCGGCAGCCGTGGTGCGTCCAACGCGCTTTTGATGGCAGTTGTCATACAAAATCTGGCCGGTTGTACAGCCTGAGCTATAGTCGAATGATCTGGTTTTAGAGCCGAGTCTCTAATCCGGGGCAACACCTGCGACTGGTCAGTTGTAATGTGGCGGCGAGGTAGCGACCGTCACACCGGAAGCGGGGAGAGCGTGCCTGTGTCGTCTCTGTCGTACAGCACGTTCCGAAGCAAAAGCGCGGCTCTGTGATGGAGCCTTGCATGGCGAACTGCGCATGTTTACCGACCGCCGCATCGAACGGCATCAGCTGCCGTATTTCCTGAAAGTATTCAACAGCGTCACCGACAAACCCATCGGCTTTCTCGGCAATGTGTCCGCAGACGGGCTGATGTTGATCAGCCAGTTGCCGATGATGATCGGTGTGGATTTCAATCTGCGCCTGAAAATCCCCGGCGACGATGGCTGTCATCAGGTGATCGACTTCACCGCGTGTTGCCTGTGGTGCCACGAAGACGCGACGCCACTGCATTACGACGCCGGCTTCATCCTGCAACGACCGCCCCCGGAATACGGGCAACTGGTCGAGGCGTTGCGCCAGTACTTCAGTTTTCAGCCGTTGCCGGCCTCAGCCTGAACCTCAACAGCAAAAGATCGCAGCCTGCGGCAGCTCCTACAGAGGATTGATGTTCATCCAGCAGGAGCTGCCGCAGGTTGCGATCTTTTGATCTTCAGCCAGAAATACTGATAGCCCGCTCGTTATCCAGCGTCTTCTCCGCCAGCAACAAACCCATCTCGCTCAACTGATAAATCGCCATCGCCAGATGCCGCGGTTTGTCTTCAAGGCTGTCTGCCAGATCGAGCAACAGAATGCTCACCGACGAAAACGTCTCGTACGTCTGAATGGCCACGGCTTCGGGATTGAGATCGGGGGCGATCATGAACATCTGCATGCCGCGATCCACGGAATTGCGCGAGGGCGGCGCTGCGGGTTTGAGGTAGTGGTCGAGGGCTTTCTCGGCGGCTTCGTGAAGTTTTTCGAATCGGCTGATTCGTAGGGGGAGACCGAGTCGCCGGTTTCGGGGGGATTTGGAGTGTCTTTGAACATGATCGCGTTTCCTTTAATAGGGCTGCCACCGTCTCGCGACTAAACGAGGGGGTGGCGGCTGAACGCAGGTTAGTCGACCGGGAGAAACGCGAAAACCGGCGCGCCCGAGGGCGCCCTGCGCACAGCCACCATCGAGTGCGGGGATAGGGAATACCCGACTTGATGACGCTTATGCACCTTCGCGTTACTCCCGGGCGACTAAACCCGACCACTGATTGGCAGCGGCACGGACCAAGTTACGGGGCGTCAGCAAAGCGCACAAGCCGGCGGATTCTGAGGGATGTGTAGGCAAAGGCGCAAGGCAACGTAGCCGCGTGTTGGCAGCTGAAGGACGCGACCGGATTGCCTTGTGGGAATAATTACCGTTGGTCGGGACTGTCAGATTTTACAGGTGTGGGTCGCAAGTTTTTTGGCGTATTTAAAAGCTAACTGAAAGTCATCCCGCCCAAAAGTACAAAGAGAGAACTGCGACATGTCGGATATCAAAGTAACAATAGATAATGATCCAGAGGATTCGCCCGTGGTCGGGGATAACGATCATGTCGGAAATGCTGATACTGTCGCGTCAACTGTTAAAGATAATCCGGCCCCTCCGTTAAAGTTTTATCATGAAAACCTTCAAATGCTGGTCAGTAATAATATGCAGCTAAGATTTCGCATTCCTTCGGGTTTCGCTGGAAGGTATGAGGTATGGATAAATTATCGTAGGGGGCCAAATGTCGAAGTTGTTCTTAAACCTCAGTTGTTCGAGGCAGGTCAGTGGCTTTCGATTTACGTTTCCGGTCTGAAAGACGGTACTGGCCAATTTGAGGGTTATTGGAGTATTTGGGGGGGACCTGCGAAAGCAGGAATTCAACGTGTTCTTGTGGAACCACCGGCCACTTTTGATGATGGTTATATTATTCAAAGGCAACTCACAGGTAGTGCTGTGTGGGGCAGTACTGTATACCTTGTAGAGGATGTCGCGGGGCAACAGATAACCAATGCTGTTACTGTTGGGTCCGACGGTAAGTGGATGTTGACTTTGAATTCGGGTGTCAAGTCAGGACATTTCAGAATCCATGAGAAACTACCTGGCTTAGTTGAAAGGATTTCGCCATCGGTGGTTTGTGTCGAATTAGCTGCAGCCGTTTTAACCAGTCCAGTAGAAGCTGCAGTGATGACGGAATTTAAAGGAACCGCTGCCTCCGGTACTACTCTAGTAGTGGTTAAAGCGTCTGATCATTCTTTCAAATTGTCAGAGAGAAAAGTTGTAGGTTTGAACTGGTCGCTTCCGCTAAGGCCAGATACGCCACTATCTTGGGAGCAATTGCAGATTCAATTACAGTTCCAAATCAAGGGGTCGCAACTCCGTTACTCGAAGCCATATACCGTGCAAGCTTTTGGGTTGCCAGTAATAACTCATCCAGCCTCCGGATCAACGCTTGAAATGGCCGCTACTATTTCGGGCGACCGTGGAGTTTGGGGCGCAGTAATCGAAATTTTGCAGGATGGAGGGGGCAGATTGGGTTGGAAAGCGGCGACCCCCACCTGGGATGTGCGTCTTGACTTGCGCCCGGGACCTATATCGCTTGTACCTGAGACGGTTGTGAACGGTGTGCGATTTGGGCGTGGTGTACCGCGCGCCTTCAAAGTTCGCCCCCCCCAAATTGCCGATGTCAATGTCGAAATGATCGACAAATCCATAACCTTCTCTGGCACTGGCTACCCCGGTGCAACGGTTGTGATCACCGTCCAGGGCTGGCAGGTCACCCTGCCACAGCCGGTTGTTGCCGTAGATGGCAAATGGGAAATCAAAGCGACTGACTTGCCGCTCGGCAAGCTCCCTACAAGCATTTTGCAGAAGGTTTCCGACAATGCCAGCGGCTGGATCGAGTCGTTGCCATACAACTTCGAAATCAACAATTCACTGCCCGACGTGTATGCCGTGAGTTCCACTGATGATTATCAGCCGACCTTCAGCGGCAAGGGTTTTACCGGTGCCACCGTGAGGCTTTTCAACCCCGGCGGCGGCAGTCAGGCCGCACCCGAGGTGGTCGTGCGGGATGGGGAATGGCAGAGCAAAGCCAGTCAACAGTGGGGGCCGACGCTCAACCGGGAAGTGCATATCAAGCAGTTTCTGGACAGGCATCAGTCGCTTAATTGGGTTAAACATCCCGTCACCATCCCGCCGCAGGCTCCGACTATAGATTTGCCAGTCGAGGACGCTCTGTCACCGACTTTTAGCGGCACCTGTTGGCCGAATGCGCTGGTGAACATTGCGTTCAATGACGACCCCGCTACGTATAACGCAACCGGGACCGCAGGTATCTGGACCTTCCGCCGCCCCACCGAATTCAGGCACGACACCACTTACACGATCACCGTCAGTCAAACAGTTGCTACCCAGACCTCAACTGTCACGACGAAATCCTTCACGGTTTTGAGGTCCATGATCACTCCGGTCATCACTCACCCCAGCGAAGAGAGTGACGTGGGGCACGAACTCGTGATCAAGGGCTCCGGCGGGATGAAAGGCGCCACGATGCAGGTGCGTGATGTGGTGTACGACAAAAACTTGTCTGCGTCCCAAGTGCTGAGTTCGGATGGGGATTGGGAGGTCCTCGTCCGCAGCCTGAATCTCAGGTCATACGGCATCGAAGCACACCAGAGCGACAAGAACCGCGTCTCCAAGAGCAAGCGGCTCAACTTCAACGTGGTGGTGCTGCCGCCGCAAATCACTCAGCCGACAGCGGGCGGAAAACTGCCCCGAACCGCGAAGCTTAAAGGGCTGGGCCGGCCAGGAGCGCGGGTCCAGGTCTGGGTGGTGGGCGCCACCAAGCCTTGGCTCGAGGACATTGTCGTGAGGGCGGATGGTCAGTGGGAGTGCGAGGCGGCATCGCCGGTGGGCGTCAAAAACATTCGAGCCCTGCAGAGTTTTGAAGAGGACGGCACGCAGCACCATTCAAGGTTCACGGACGCTGTGCAATACAGCGTCGTCCCGGCGGCGCCTTTTGTCGAGACGCCGGTTGCTGGCCAGCTCATCGGGCAGCGGGTGGTGGTGTCGGGCTTTGGCGTGCCGGGCGACACCGTTACGGCGAAACTCGGCGCCGTACAAGCCAGCGCTGTAGTCATGGCGGACCGTACCTGGTCGATGAACCTTGTGCTCACTCAAACCGGCGGTATGCACAACCTGGAAGTGACATCGGCGCTGGATGAATTCGAATCTGAAGCCGCACAGCGTCCAGTGGTGTTGGGCACGTTTGTTCCGTCCATCGATATCCCGGCGGCAGGGCGTCGGGTCGAGAATCCGCTGCTGTTTGCCGGACGAGGGCGGACAGGCGTCGGGGAGATAGTGAGCTGGTACGACCCGGATCAGAAGTGGCTGGCGGATGTTCCCGTCACTGGCAATGGCTGGCGAGGCCAGGCCGCGACCCCCCTGAGCTTGGGCGGTCAATGGGTGCGGTTCAGCCAGACGCTGGCCGGAGGAAATGAGGGATCACACTCGGCCTGGGTTATCAGCCCGCGTTTTGAGGTGGAACCCGAGATACCGGGTAAAGCTGGCCTGTAAATCCGACAGGCGGTCATAAAACCTGTCAGATCTGACAGTAGATCTCGGCGTTGAATCGGCGCCAAATCTAAACCAGAACATTGCAGCCTGACGCCATCGTAAGGCTGCAACAGACGGTTATCGACTCAAGGAACAGGATCATGGCTCAAGCCATCCGCCCGGCAGTGCAACTGTACGAGCAGTTGTTCAGTGAAGAGCAACAGATGCAGGTCATCGGTCTGCAAAACCTCAAGACTTACCTTGTGGACGGCGGTTCGATTTTTCCATTGGTGCAAAAGGGCGTACCCGGCCTCGTCAGGGAGTACGGCTTGAGTGTCGAAGATGCGCAGCGTTTTTTGCGTCGGGCCAACAGTATGGCCACGTATGTGCGCCGCCAGTTTATCGAGCACATCCTTGTCGCTGACCGAAGCGCGCAGGGCGCTCCTTCTTCAGGGCTGTTGTCGATGGTCGACGGCCCGAAGTATGAAGACATTTTCAAAACCGCTTTTGAAGAAATGAGCCCTCCGGACGCGCTGGAATCGTGCATTTCACCGGTGGCGTATCTGATCGATTTGCTGGTCTGGGTTCGCGACCGTATCGAGACTCAAGGCGACGGGGACAAGATCGCGCTCGATAAGCGCCGTACCGACTTGAAGAAGTTGTCGATCGACTTCAATGCGGTGTACCAATCGTTGTCCTCGGTCGACATCATCACGTCGGTGTTGGAAGCCTTTATCGTTGCGAACCAACCGAGCAGCGACATTGAAGACACCTTGATCACATCGCGTTATCCCAACGGCTTGCCCTATTACCAGCATTGGGTCACGGTCGACGGCATCGCTCAGCTCAAAGCGCTGTCGGTGGGCGACTTTGTAGACGCTGTGGATTTGTCTTACCCCTATTTTTTAGGAGGATCCAAGGCTGCCCGCCCCGCTCGGGCCCTTTCACATGCTTCGCGTCTGGGGCCCTATCAGCGAGATTTGCTGACGGAAGCGATGCCTGCCGCAGATGCCTGGGAAGATTTTTATCTCGTTAACTTCGGCGCAGGGGAGACGGAGTGGAAGACGCTGCACCATGTTCCGTACTTCGCCGCGCAAACCAAACTCGACACTTTGTCGCTCGAAAGTCTGTTATCGGTCGAGGCATTCGCTCCGGTGCGTTCGGCCAACGTGACCTATGACTCACCACCGACAACGCAGCAGCCCGAAAGCGGCCGATCCGGCTCGGTTTACATCAATGCCAATAGCCATCCTGGTGTATCTATCACCACGGATACCACTTCGCTTTTAAACCGTTTGTCCGTGAGCCCCGATAGTGTCGAAGGACAGTTTGCCTTCGACCGGATGAACCGCAAGATACGTCTGGACGTCTGGCTGCAATTGCCCAGCGATGAAGTGGACGCCTTACTGGTGGCCGCGATGCGGGCCGAGAAGCGTGGCGATTCGAGCGGCGATGGTGAATGGCTGATCTCGGACAAAACTGTACATGCGCTCGGGTTGTTCCAGATTTTGCGCCAACGCTACAAATGCAAAGCAGCAGACTTTGCTGTGTTCCTCGATGGCATGTCGATCTACGGTCGCGGCGAAGCGTTCTCGCAGTTTGATCAGGTGTTCAACACTCAAGCGAACTATGGCCAGCCCATGAAGCTTGATAATGGGGTATTCCCGGTGGTGCCGGAACCGGGTGCGAATGACCTGACGATCAACCAACTGTGCGCCGGCCTGCGAATCGACTTGCGTACTTATCAATACCTTGCGGTGGCCGTTGCCCGCGCGCACAACATGACCAACAACCAACTGCAACGCACCCTGCCGATCATCTCGAGCTTTTACCGGTTGGTGTGGTTGCCCCGGGTGTTGCGCATGACACCGCTCGAAGGCGTGCTGATGTTGCAGTCACTGGGGGGCGATAACTGGGTCAATGGTCTTGCGGGGGCACCTGCAATCAAATCCGCAGCCGGCGATAAACCGGATATCTTGACGCTTATTAGCGCCATGGACGCCTGCGCGCAGTGGTGCGAGCAAAGTGAACTGCCAGTGCTGTGGGTGATGCAGCACGCGGTTGAATTGTCGCCAGGGCGAGAGGCGTGGGAGCGCGATCTGGCGCTCTTCGAGCAACTGCGCAATCTGCTGCCGAACGCGCTGTTTACCAATGCCGGTGTGTTGATGGCCGGCTTGCCTCCTGCCGGAGCATCAGACTGGCTGGACTTTCTGACCCACAGCGTCGACGTGGTGCTGCCCGATGGTAGTTTCGAGTCACTGGGGCCGATTGTTGATGCCAGCGGTTTGGTGCTGGCACCTGTCGGAACGCCAGACGAATACCTGATCTTTGCCCGTAAACGGCTTGGCTGGGCGGTCGATAATGCGCTTGGCGCCACCTGGGCTACTCAACGCGACGCTCTCGTTGAAAGCATGCTCAACGTGCTTTTGGAAGCCCGTGATGCGCAGGTTTCGGTCGTGAAAGAAACGCTGGCAGCCTATGCCGGTGTTGCGGTGGAACTTGCGATTCCGGTCATCAATTGGGCCGGCACAACGGTTTTCCGTTTGTTGAAGCAATTGATCCAGCGGATCGGTTTAACCGGCGACCCCCGGAAGCTGAGGCGCAATGCCGAAACCGATTCGTTGATCGATCTGTTGGCCGATGTGCGACGGCGCAGTGAGGTGGTTTCGACCCTGGAACTCACAGCTGAGTTGTTGCAGGACTATCTGGATTACGGCCATCTGGCCTGGCTCGGTCAGACCGATAAATACGCGATTTCAGTGAACACGCTTTATTACCTGTCGGTACTCAAGCGGGCATTTTCACTCAGCGAACAACCGCAGCAGAAACTGCTCGACTACCTGCGTCAGGTCAATGCACTGCCAACCTTGTCCGTTCACGCCCGGGCCCTGGCGCACCAGGCGTCGACCATCAAACTGGCCGAGTTTTTCGGCTGGAGCGTGCAGGAGGTGCGCGAGTGTATCCGTCACATTGACTCCGCTCTGCCGATACTCAAGAACCTCAAACAACTGGATCTGTTGATGCGGGTCCTGGTGCTGTCCACCAGGACCGGTATAGATGCCCTGACGATTTTGCAGATCGGTACCTTGCCTGCGACTGTGAACGACGGCGATTCCAAAAAGGCGTATGCCGACGCGGCCGAGCGCGCCTTGTTGAGCGAAACCGGTGAACAGGCACCCCCCGTCGAGCTGGCGGCTGATTTGAAACAACTGGTCACTACAACGTGTAGCGTCGATAACACAGAACTCATTGCCAGGAAGCCCGGCGAGAAAGCCACCTTCACAGTGACGGTGAAGGATGCTGCGGGACTGGCACTTGAGGGGGTCACGGTTTATTGGCAGACCACACTGGGCACGGTACAGAAGGGTACAACCGACAACAAAGGCACGTTGAAGGCCGACTACGTGCCCGGCAGGACTATGGGAGCGGAGACGCCGAAGTATTGGCTCGATCTTTTCGATCCCGAATACGCTCCGACCATCAACATTGTTGCTGATGCCAAGACCATGGAGTTCCCGCTCTTCTACAGATCCCCCGATTCATCAGAAGTGGTGCGCAAGGGCGAGGAGCGCGTGCTCTACGCCACGATGATGGATAAGTATGGAAACCTTGGTCAGGACATGTTGGTGGACTGGCTCGTAAGTAACGTCGAGTCCACAAGACGACCTATAGCGAGTGTGCGGCCCTCACAAACCTTCACCAATCAGGAAGGGCTCACGCGGGTTTTCGTCTCCAGTCCCACCGGGGAACCTTTGTGTTCAGTGTGCTCAGCCAGGGCAGTGAGCAACAGGCCGTGTTCAACCCCATCACGTTCGAGGGCGATGAGGCCCCGGAGTAATCGGTCGTCTCATCAGGGATTTTTCTCGGGTTTCCCCAAGGAGCAAGGATCATGGCACTGAGTGACATTGGCGTTCTGCTGGAAAAACGCCGTTCTGCACTGCTCGAATACTGCATCGGTCAAGTCAATAAAACGCAATACGGGTTTGTGAAGACACCCGCCGATATCTTCGAGCTCTTGCGGATGGACCCGCTGGATACGTTTGCGGTGCAGAGCTCCTGGGTGGCCGAAGCGACCAGTTGTGTGCAGCAATACATACATGCCGTGTATCGCAAGCTGGAACCTGGCTACACCACGCATCAGTTCCCGCCGAGTGACCTGGCCGAATGGCAGCTATACAGCAACTATCCGGACTGGGCAGCGGTGCAGTTGATTTCAATCTACCCGGAAAACTACATCAACCCCTTTGTCCGGCAACGCAAGTCCAGCCTGTTCAAGAATCTTGAAAACGACCTTAACCAGAGCCGCTTGAACAATGATTCGGTGCAGGCCGCGCTGCAAGGCTACCTGCATAGATTCGAGCAGACCTGTGATCTGGATGTGCTCAGTTGCTACATGGACGGCGCCACGCCTGCCGTGGCTGATTACTATTTTATTGGGCGCCAGCGAGCGCAGCCGTTCCAGCACTACTGGCGCAAGGCCGAGATCGAGCTTACGCCCGGCTGCGTTGGCGTCAATCCCGCGGCCTGGAGTGAATGGCAGGAGATAGGCATTCAGCCGGCCCATCGGGTGCTGGATATGCGCCCGGTGTTCTGGAACGGTCGCTTGTGCCTGGTTTGGGCTGAGTGGCGGGACAAGGTGGCCGGCCAAAAAGCTGATGATTTCCTGCCGGCTCATTTGAGTGTCAAGCTCGCGTTCATGACGCAGAGTGGGCAGTGGTCGGCGCCGCTGGATGTCTACAGTGAAGATGCCGAGTCCGACGATGAGCCGAAGAATTTTCGTTTGGTTGCCACCGTGTTGATGGAGAGGCCCCCGTCGAAGGGCAAGCTGGGGATTTTGATCACGGCGGATCAAAATCCAAACAATTTGAGGGTGCACAGGATTTTCGATGTGCTGATGCGCCTGGACACAATTGACGTCGGCACTTGGCTGGATGTGGCAAGGAAGCGATTTGACTCGCCGGAAACTGTTCAGCATTCACTGGGCAATCAGGTAACGATAACTAGCGAGGGCGCCCCCGAGGGGCCCCTGTCGCCTTTTCTGAGTCTGCAAGCCACCGCCGTGCGTGATGGCCAATTTGACAAGGTGACAGTGATCGGTTCGTGTGCACCAACAGGGTTGCCCAACACCCCGCAAACGCTTCGCTTTGTATTGGGGTTGGTGAATAAAACGGTGGACGATGAGGACCTGATCGTTGACCTTCCCCCCGCCGGTGGCTGGACAACCGAACCGCTGACGGTGAGTCGCCAACAAGGCTCATGGCCGCAACCCACGGAGTTCAGGCTCGATACGGAAACTCCCGATTATGGTGGTAGAAAGTTCAAGCTGACGATTGTCGATCTATCAGACTTCACTGCGCCGACCCTGCTGAAAAACAGCGCTGACGCGGCGCAGTTTCTCTGCTTTAACCTGCCGTCGCCGTATCTGAAGTACGCCCGCCTGAATTCAATGTTCGGCCCTGAACTGGTCGAGCGCGGCAATATTTCCGTGAGTGCAGTACTGGATTGGAACACTCAGTTCATCGTCGAACCGCCACCTGAAGATGATCCGACGTTCAAGGAACCCAACGGGGCGTTTGATGGGGCCAACGGGCTGTTTTTTTGGGAGCTGTTTTTCCATCTGGTGCATTTGGTCGCCAAGCTTTTGTGCAACGAAGAGCGCTTTGCCGATTCGCAGAGCTGGCTGCATTACGTGTTCGACCCACAGGCGACGGCGGATCAGTCTGACGTTAATGGCAAACCACTCTACTGGCGCTGCCGACCGCTGGCCAAAAACCAGGGTAACCCCGGTTGTGAAGCCAAGGCCCCCACCGATCCGGATGCCATCGGCTATTCGAAACCCGAACACTTCAAGATTCTGATGTTCTGCGAATACGTGAGAAATCTAATTGCCTGGGGCGACTGGCATTACCGGCAGTTGACCCGCGATAGCCTTGTGGCGGCCAAGCTGTGCTACGTGCAAGCGGGGTTTCTGATGGGCAAGCCACCCACAGCGCGCACGGTGTCGCATTGGCAGACCTCGACGGTTAAAGAACTGTTGGATCAGTGCAAAACCCGCCCAGAGCTTGAAGCCTTTGAACAATCGCTGAACTTCAGCCTGGCGCAAGTGGCCTCCGGCTCCGATGTGGCACCCATGCTGGGCATGCTGGCCTGCGGGCCGTTCAAGGCGCCGATCAATCAACCGCTCGTGGATCTGATTGCGCTGCCAAATTACCGTATGAATAACCTGCAAAACAACCTCACCATTGACGGCAAACCGCTGAATATTCCGCTGTTCAGCCCACCAACCGATCCGAACCAGTTGCTGCGTGATCTCGCAGCCGGCGGTGGCGCTGGCCCTCGGCCGATGGGCGGAGGGCAGGTGGCTTGCGCGTTTCGCTGGAAGATAACCTTCGAAACGGCATCGCGCGCTGTGCAGATATTGGATGACCTCGGTGCCAAGGTGTTAAGCACGCACGAACGGCGTGATCGCGCCGAGCAGGATGAGTTGCAGCAAACCCATCTGGTGGAACTGGGCGCGTACTCCAAAACCGTGCAGGAACAGTCCATTGCGCAATTGGAAGCCAGCGTGACGGCGCTTGAGCAAAGTCGTGCCGTGGCGCAGCACCGCGCTGAGGCGTACGCACGCAATTATGACGAAAACGTGTCGGCTGCCGAATACGAGGTCATGGACAGTCTGTACTCGTCCAAACAACTCGCGCTGGCGTCCACCCACCTCAAGCCTGCGGCGGCGTCGGCGGCGGCGCTGCCGAATATCCTCGGGTTTTCCAATGGCGGGCATCGCGTGGACCAGGTGATTGAGGCCGTCAGTTTAGTATTGGGCATTACCTCGTCGGTGAAGCTGATGGACGCCGATAAGCAGGCAACCACCGAAGGCTATCGTCGACGCCGTGATGATTGGCAACTGCAACGTGATCAGGCGTTGTTGGAAGTCGATGCCATCGATGCGCAAATCGAGGCGCAACGTCATGCAGTCACTGCTGCCCGAACCAGCCTGGCGCAAACCCTGCGTACCAATAGCCAGGCGTTGACGATCTACAACTACTTGAAAAAACGCGCGACCAATGCGGAGCTGTTCGGCTGGATGCTCGGTCAGCTCAAGGCTTTGCATTACCAGGCTTATGACGCGGTCGTCAGTTTGTGCCTGACGGCGCAGAACTCGATGAATGCCGAAACCGGCGACTACGATACGCAAATCCCCATACCTCAAGTGTGGTTCGACCAGCGTCATGGCTTCACGGCAGGCGAGCATTTGCGTGGGCACTTGCTGCGCATGGAGCGCGAATATCTCCAACGCTATGAGCGGCGACTGGAACTGACGAAAACAGTGTCTCTGAAAAAGCTTTTTGACGACCCGATCGATCGGCAGAAAAGTGCAGACAGCTGGGATGAAGCGCTCAAGCAGTTGCGGGAAACAGGCTCGCTGGAGTTCAGCCTGTCGCAGTTGCTCTTCGACCGCGATCATCCGGGGCATTACTGCCGCCAGATCAATTCGGTAGAAGTCAATCTGCCGGTGCTGCTTGGGCCCTACGAGGATGTTCGAGCCACGCTGGTGCAGATCAGTAGCAGAACGGCGACCCGGGCCACCACGCAATCGGTGCAGTACTTGCACAATCCGCAAGGGATCGCGCCTTCCGATGTGCTGTTCAATTTGCGCAGCGGTCAGCAAATCGCCTTGTCATCGGGCATCGCCGACACAGGCATGACGGCGATGAAACCCGACGAAGGCCTGCTCAATCCTTACGAAAACACGGGTGCCGTATCCACGTGGAGGCTGGACTTCCCGCGGCCGACAAGTCCATCGCAATCGGAGTTGCTGTATGCAATCACCGACATCGTCCCGGTCTTGAAGTACACGTCCAGAACCAGTGATACAACGTTTGCCAGGCAGGTGACGGAGCTGGTCAACGCGATTGAAAATCCCGAACAGGGCAAATCCGGCAAAGGAGCGCGCAATCATGGATGAACCCGCCATTCAAGCGAATGAAAGTCTGGTGGTCGATGGGGATTTCACCCGTCTGACAGGGTGGAAAAAGGGCGGGTTGGTCGGCATTTCAGCGGATTGGTATGGATCGGAGCGGATCAATTTTCTAGAGGCCTCCGACGGGGGATGGGTTAAGCAGACCATCAAGATCCCCTTGGAGCCAGGCATCAATGCGCGATATGTATTGAGCTTTCTTTGTGAGGTGCGACATGTCCAGTCAGGCTGGATGCGAATCCTCAGGGAAAAGGATGAATTGCTCGCTATCGAGCTTAAACCCGGTGGCGCGAACCGTCTGGATCAAGTTCAGTCTTCTTTAGCGAGCGGGGAGCCACTGGATTTCGTACCGATTGAATATGCTCAGGACCTCGTGTCGGTTGCACAGGATGATGAGCTGACCATTGAGATCACCAGCCCGAAGAATGACCCTTCGGACAGGCAATCGAAAATCTGTATAACGCGCGTAAAAGTGCTGGTGCATCTGACGCCACTGAAGCTGGAAAAAATGCAGCTCGACGAGCAGACGCTGCTGCCAGGCACCCCGCTATACCTGTGCCTGGGAACCAAAGAAGCTGGCCTGCCCCATCAACTGAAGTTCGTACCCGAATCCGACAGTATTTGGCTGGGCAGTGGCGCGTCGCTCAATGCTGACCTCAATCCGCAGGAAGCGGTGACCGCCAAACCCGGCTGGGGGGTGAATCAGTCGCTGGAATCAGCATGGCTGCTCGATATCCCCCGGATCGATGATCGGCAAGGTCATGAATTCCATCTGAGCCTGCGTAACCGCTACAGCGCCATCCCCTACGCTATCCCCGTGTTGCTTGGGCATCACCGATTGGCGTTCACGGATGAGCGCGAAGCCAGCCATTATCCGGTGCTGGAGTACGCGCAGAATGTCGGGCTGGGTGTGCGAGTGGTGTCGTATTACACCGGTCAGCCGATGGCCGGCCACGCAGTCACCTGGTCGGTTGAAGGACAAGGGTTGAAAGCATCGACCGTCACCGACGAAAACGGCTGGTGTGACTATGTCTATGAACCGACGGCTGCCGGTGGTTTTGTTGTCACCGCGTCGGTTGCCAGCCCCTATTACGCCGACGGTGTCGTCATTCGAACGTTTCCGGTCACGGTGCTGGCGAAGGATCCGTGGTCAGAGCTGCAGACCGTTGTGGATGGCAGGTTGACGGCCTGGGAGGCGCAAGGGTATCCGAACCGGGGCAGTGCCCATCCGGTTCGGCTGAGATTTGCCGGGAACAGCCTCTTTGCAGGTACCGAGCTTTCAATGATTTGGCAGGGTGACAGCGCTGCTCAACTCGGCGTTGATGTCAGCCCGGCGCTGGATACTCCGGTGCCTGTGACATCGGCAGATCTGGTGTGGATGCTGACCAGTGAAGACAGAATTGACGGTCGGTTCCAGCTGATACTGCGCTGTTCGAAACTGTTGCACCTCTCGCCGCCAAAACCGATGTCGCTGGCGCGCAACCGGGTCAAAATCGGCAAGGTGCACGAGGCCAACAAGTCGCCGATTGTGGACGAAGACGAAAGCGTACTGTTGCGGGTGCAGGTGCTGTATGAGGCCTCTTTGGGTGATGGCGCTCCGGTCAGCAATGCGCTGGTGGACTGGCGAACACCTGAAGGTGAGGTCATTAAGTGTGTGACCGGCGCCGATGGCTGGGCGAGCTTGTTGTACACGCCGAAAACCGCAGGCGAGGTTGTCGTCACGGCCAGCATCAAGGCGCATCCCGAAGCGGTCTCGCTCAATCGAGACTTCACCGTCCACGCCCTTGCGACCAGTCCCTGGAAAAGCCATGTGAAGATTTTGCTCGACGGCAAGACAGTCGATCTGAAATCGGTCGGTGTGCTCTGCCGACAGGGGCACACACATACGCTGAAGGTCGAGCCAGTCGCCAACAGCCCCTGGATTGGCAAATTCATCAAGCTGAAGTGGCGTGGCGTTGACCCGGACATCGGTCTGACACCCTCTGACCTTGACGATTACAAGGCGTTGCCGGAAACAGGCGCGGAGTGGACGCTGGATTCTGCGGCAGATAACAGTACCAGCAGCTTGTTCGATCTGGAGTTACACCTTAATGGCGAAATGTCTGTTCGAGCGCTGCCCGGGAGGTTGCTGGCGGCGGATTTGAATAAAGAAGTGCAACTGATGCTCGATCAGGTTCGGGCGCAGTTGGACGACCAATTCCTTTATCCGTGCATGGGGGCCATTCACCATTTCAAAATCCTGCCCAATGCTCTGAGTCCGTTGGTGGGGCTCGAGACTGAATTGAAATGGACGGGAGATTCCGCTGAGAAGCTGAATGCAACGATTGAGCCGGCGCTGGATGTTGTGCGAATCCTGGACGATGGTGGCGTGGCCTGGACGCTGGATTTTTCCGCCAGCGAGCAGCGGGGGCGTTTCGATTTGACCGTCGGCCTGCCTGAACTGGACTTTGTTGCTGTCGCTAAACCGATGGATTTGTATCACAACAAAGTCAGGATTCAGACCCTGCTCGAATCGGCTGTGGATCTGGTCTTTGGTCAAGAACCGGTGTGGCTGTGGGCACGGGTCTTTTCGCACTTCACCGGCCGGCCGGTGGGGCAAGCCAACGTGAAGTGGTGGGACGGCGTCGACGGTGGCATTCAACCGACCGATGATGAAGGCTGGAGCCGATTCCCCTTCGCACCGAAAACGGCCGGCGAGCATTCGGTGACCGCGTTGGTAGACAGCAATTTCGATGACTACGCAGACTCGAGCTCAATACAGGTCAAAGCGCTGGCGAGAGATCCGTGGGACGGGTTGATGGTGAGCTATGAAGGGCGGCCGACCCAGGCGTGGGGTGAAAAAACCTACTTCCCGCGGCGCAAAGGCACGTACACGCTCAGAGTAACGGCAGCGCAAAACAGTGAGTTGTTCAATCACCAGCTCGCGCTGGGGATGACGGGCACCGGGCCTGCGCAATTAGGCGTACGTTTCCTTGAACCTGTGCTCGGGAAGCCGATTCCATTTGGCACCGCAGGGTTCGATTACCAATTCACCGTCGATAGCGTTGTCGATGGCAGCTTCGGATTGTGCTTCGCCTCCAATCGACTGGCGAACTTGTCCCCGGTGAACGCGATGTCCTTGGGTGAAGGCTCGCAGGTGGTAAAAATTGCCGAGCGTCAGATCCTCAACCAGACGTTGTTCTGGGGTGATGAGGTGTTTGAACAGATCACGGTGGTCTCCTCCGTTACGGATCAACCGATGGCGGGCATGACTGTAACCTTGAGCAGTCCTGACCTTGGGGAAGTAACAACCGAGAGCAATTTTTATGGGGTAGCGAGCATTCGTTTTGTTCCCGTTACACCGGGGGCATTTGAGTTGACTGCTACGGTCGGCGATGCGCTGTACTCGGAGTCACTTTCGTTGCCGTTTTTCCTTCATGAACCCCGGCAAATTCGCTCACTCACCAGTCCCAATCCCAGTGGCAAACCCGGAGATCCGGTATCAGCTGTCGTTAATGTAGTGTCGGCCCTTACTGGCGAGCCATTGCCGGACGTCGAAGTGGAGTGGGAATACCCTGACAGAATTCTTGCGCCGACCAGAACAGATATCCACGGTGATGCACGGGTCCAATTCAGATTGGCAGGCAAACAACGTGGGGCGCTCCAGGCCTCTGTAAAGGGTGGGTTGGCCGGATGGCAAGTTCGGTCGATTGAGTTTGTGCTGGTGCCGAATGCTGACTGACCTTATTGGGGAAGTCATTCATCTATTTAGTTAGTTTGCTCTGGCGTTTTACAAGGGAGTTATAAGCATGAGTACTAATGCGATGCCCCACTCAAATACCTGGCTGCAAGAGTTTGCGCCCTACGTTAATGGTCAACGTGTGAAGTGGCCTGACCTGGCGCTGAATTTATTGGATAACGACGAATGCACACTGACACTGGACTATGAATACAGTTGGCTGATCGGCGATCCGGACGCCTTTATTACTATGCGATACCAGTCCGGCCAAGAGGGACACGGGCTGGTTTTCGATCCTCCTTTAGGGCAGTTGATTGAAATGGCCGAAGGTTCCACTTCGTTGACCTGGACTATCAAAACAGATGGCGCACCCAGCGGAGCTTTTGGATTGGAATTTGCCTTGCCTTTAATTGGCGACCTACCACCGTCACCACCTGTGCCGGGGACGATATTGAATATGGCGCAGGAACTGGAAATCAAGTTTGACGAATTTGATGTTGCCTTTGGAGGTGGTGCTTTTCCATGTCTTGGTGCAAAGCACACGTTTACCGTTCGGCCCAAACCCTCCAGCAAATTACTGGACAAGGCTTTCAAACTGACTTGGGGCGCGGAGCCTGGCGCAGATCTCGGGGTGAAGATTGCACCTGCTCTGGGGGCAGAGGAGCTGCTGACGCAGGAAGGAAAAACGTGGGAACTGGACTGTCTCAACAGTACTCAGTCAGGGGATTTTTCCTTGCAACTGACGTTAGTCGAATCGGGAGTAACGTCATCGCCATTAACTCTGTTATTGGCCCATAACCTTGTAACTGTTCAGCGTTGGACAGAGGAACATTGGCAATATCCAGCCCTTACTTGGTATACGCACCATATTCGTGCTACGTCGGTTTTTTTAAATAAGCCTGCTGCGGGCGTTGTCGTAACTGTAATAAGAGATGATTACATCAGTTACCCGAGAACCAATGGGGCTGGCTTGTTTGTTATGGATAATCGCAATAACGCGAATATCAGTATGTCTGTTTTGAATCACTATAACGGGATCGTCGTCTGATCGACTTTTTTTGAGTTTCCACAAGGAGGTCATGAGTATGAGTAATGATCCAACGCCCGAGTCGAATACCTGGTTGCAAGAGTTCATGCCTTTCGTAAATGGCCAGCGGGTGAGATGGCCTGACTTGAAGTTGAATTTATTGCCTGGCGACGTCTGCACGCTGACACTGGACTATGAATACAGTTATTTGATTGGCCTGCCTGAGAGTCGTATTGGTCTGTATTACCTGGCTGGTGATGACGAATCCGGACTGGTTTTCGAACCGCCCCTGGAGCAGTTGATCGATATGGCGACAGGCACCACGTCGGTGAGTTGGACTATCACGGCGCAAAACGCACCCAGCACCGCTTTTGTATTGCAGTTTGAACTTCCACTCTTTGGCTTACCCGGGTCACCGCCCGTGCTGGGGACGTTGTGGAATTTGGCGCAGGAACTGGACATTAAATTTGACGAAGTTGATGTCGCCTTCCCGGGCAGCGCTTTTCCATGTCTCGGTGCAAAGCACAAGTTGACCGTTCGACCCAAACCCTCCAGTCGCTTGCTGAATAAGCCAATAAAACTGGAATGGGAAAAGGCACCTGGCGCGAATCTCGGTGTGGCGATTTCACCTGCCCTAGGGACAGAGGAGCTGCTCACGCAGGAAGGTATAACGTGGGAACTGGACTGTCTCGACAGTACCCAGTCCGGGGATTTTTCCTTGCAGATAACGCTCGTGGAATGGGGAGTAACGTCATCGCCATTAACCATGTCGTTGGCCCATAATCTTGTGACGGTTGAGCGTTGGACGACGGAACATACAACGCCGATAGGTCACGAAAAGTGGATCAAGCGTCATATTCGCGCGACCTCCAGGTTTTCGGGTAAGAGGGCGAATGGTGTCCGAGTTAACAAAGCCGGTTCCAGTCAAACTTTTAGGATCACCGATTCATTGGGTGAGGCAGCTACAAATGTTCATACACAAGGAGTCCGGCGGCTGGAAATTCTCAACCGATATGACGGAACGATCGTTTGACACGGCTTGAGGGGGCGCTGAGCAATAAACACCTTTTCACTGAGAAAGGGTGTTTTGCTCACCGGTTACAAATTACCCGCCTTCTTTAATGCCAGATACCGTGTCACCAAGCCAACCCCTAGTTCAAAGGGGCGCGAATCCAAAAACTGGATTTCATGAGCACTCAATCGCTCATGCAGTTCTGCCCGTTCGTTCAAATAGCTCACGGTGCCGCAATAGGCTAATGCTTCGGGCAGTGTTTGCACTGGCGACTTACGCAATATGTCGAGTGTGTTCTCGCGCAGGCTCGCCACCAGCACCCGGTGTTGCTGGCTCAGACGCTTGACTGCATTTAGCAGTTCCTCATCGTCCTCATCGCGCAAATTGGTGACCAGCACCACCAGTGCCCGGCGTTTTTGTCGGGTCAGGAGTTGGTTGATGGCGGCTTGGTAATCGGCGGGACGTTGCGTGCTGTCGAGGTCATAGACGCTATTGAGCAGTACGTTGAGTTGGCCATTGCCTTTCACCGGCGCAACGTAGCGCGGTTGATCACTGGCAAAGGTGCTCAAGCCCACGGCATCGCCCTGGCGCAGGGCCACGTAACTGAGCAGCAGGCAGGCATTGAGCGCGTGATCGAAGTGCGACAGTTCATCGTCCTGACTGCGCATGCGTCGGCCACAGTCGAGCATGAAGATGATCTGCTGGTCGCGTTCGTCCTGATATTCGCGGGCAATCGGTGTGCGTTGGCGGGCGGTGGCTTTCCAGTCGATCTGACGCAGACTGTCGCCCTCACGAAATTCACGCAGCTGGTGAAACTCCAGCCCTTGGCCGCGACGTTGCCGTTGGCGCACGCCGAGCTGGCTGAGCCAGTTGTCTACCGCCAGTAATTGGCCGCCGTAGAGTCGCGCGAAATCCGGATAAACCCGGGTGTTGTCGATAACGCTGAGCAGGCGTTTGCCCGACCATAACCCCAGTGGACTCGGCAGGCTGGTTTCGCACTGTTCGAAGCTGAAATGCCCGCGCTTGAGAGGGCGCAGACGATAGCTGATCTGACTGTGCTGACCCGGTTGCAGCGCAACATTCAACGGCAGGTTTTCGAAACTCAGGCCATCGGGCACATGGTCGAAAATCTGGATGTTCAATGGCTCGGCAAAATCGTGTTCAACCTTGAGCTGCACCTCACCCCAGCGTCCTAATGCGAGGCTGCCGGGCATCTGTCGCTTGATCCGTACGGTGGGCAAACGCTTGAGGCGCACCGCGTCGAGTGTCGCCAACGCCAACAGTGCCAGCAGCAGTCCCCAGTTGATCGACAGCAGACTGGCCGGGAGCTCGATTTGCAGTGCCTGCAAAGTGCCGAGCACGATGGCGATGGCCAGCAGCACGGCGACCCAGCTCAATAACAGTTTCGAGGGTTTCACAGACGCGGCGCCGGGACTTGGTCGAGCAGTTGCTGCAGTACCTGATCGACTTGCAGGCCTTCGATGTCCAGCTCCGGGGCAATGCGCACACGATGGCGCAACACCGCCAGCGCGCAGCCCTTGATGTCATCCGGAATCACGAATTCACCGCCGCGTAACAAGGCTCTGGCGCGGGCGCACCGCACCAGCGCAATCGTGGCGCGTGGCCCGGCGCCGAGGCTCAGGCCTGGCCAGGTGCGGGTGCTGCGCGCCAGGCGAACGGCGTAATCGAGCACCTGATCATCCAGCGGCAAATCGCTGGCGATGCGTTGCAGGGCTTGCACGTCCTTTGCTTGCAGCACGGTGCGCAACGGCTGCACATCAAGCATGTCGGCGCGGGTCGAGCGACTGACCTGACGCACCATGTCCAGTTCCTGTTCCGCGTCCGGGTAGTCCATGCGCACCTTGAGCATGAAGCGGTCGAGTTCGGCTTCGGGCAGTGGGTAGGTGCCTTCCTGTTCGATCGGGTTCTGCGTCGCCAGTACCATGAATGGCTGAGCGATCGGCAGGGCGCGTCCCTCCAGCGTGACCTGGCGCTCCTGCATCGCTTCGAGCAGCGCCGCCTGGGTTTTCGCCGGGGCGCGATTGATCTCGTCGGCCAGCAGCAGATTGGTGAACAACGGGCCTTTGCGCAGCTTGAATTGCTCGGTTTGCAGGTCATACACGGCATGGCCGGTGACGTCGCTGGGCATCAGGTCGGGAGTGAATTGAATGCGTGCGAATTCGCCGCCAAAGCAACGCGCCAACGCCCGCACCAGCAAGGTCTTGCCCAATCCGGGAACGCCTTCGAGCAGCACATGGCCGCCAGCGATCAACGCCGTCAGGACGTCATCAATCACCGGATCCTGGCCGATGACCGCTTTGCGCAATTCGCTGCGCACCGCTTGCGCCAGTTGACTGGCGCGCTGGCGTTGCTGGGCGGCGTGGCTGGCGCTGCCGGGCTCGATCTGTTCAGTCATAGCATGTTCCTCAAGGTTTGCAGGTGGGCGACCTGGCGGCAGAAATCGGCGCTGGACATCCGCCGGTTCGGCACCGGGCTCAAAGCCTGGCTGATGGCGCGGGTGGGTTGTCGGGTCAGACGCGACAACGCCAGCCATTGTTCGGCAACATTCAATTGATCAAAACCAGGATGGCGGCGGCGGGCACGGCGCAACACGTCTTGTTGCAGTGCCTGCAACAGCGCTTGCTGACCGTTGTGCCGAAGCATGAAATCGGCACTGGCGCGCAAGTGTTCCTGCAACTGCCGGCGGCCATTTGCGGCTGGCGCCTGAAGTGGGCCATGGCGCACGCCGGCCTGCCAGAGCCACAAACCGATCAGCGCAAGCAGGGCGACGATGGCTTGCGGAAAATAGCGCCAGAGCAGCGTCAGCAAGCCATCGTGTTCGGTGTTGTAGATCAGCGTGACATCGGTGTCGGCACTCAGATACCAGAGCAGCCAGGCGTTGTCGTACTGGGCGATCGCCGTGGTTTTCCACAACTCGGCATCAGTGACCACTGTGATCGAACCGAGGCTGTAGGCCAGTTGCATCATGTGTGTGGCCTTGGCGCTGTTGGCCCAGGCTTGCGCAAGATTCTTCGGGTCGTCGAGGTGGAAGTCTGTGTCGAACCCGGCGTAGGCCGGGGCGTCTTCGTCCTCCAGATACAACTTGGTCAATTTCGGGTACGGATCCGTCTCCTGATAGGCGGGCGAATCCTTCAGATCCTTGCTCAGGGATTGATGCAGTTGCACCCGATCAAGCAACAGGTCGTTGCTCTGTTTTGTCTGTTCATCCCACAACGATTCGGCGACGAACACCAGCCGCCCGCCAGCCCGCGTCCAGTTCAATACCTGATCGACCTGACGCGGGGTCATCCGCGAGCGGTCGTTGAACAGCAGCAGGGTGTGCCCGTGCGGTTCGATATCCGGCAGCACAGCAAGGCTTTCGGCATGGCTGACGTTGATGCCGCGCTCACGCAAGAACATTTCCGCCGCCAGATAAGGATTGGCCTGTGCGGCGGGCGATGGGCCGTGATCGATCTGTTCCTGATAAGGCTTGGCCACAAGGTAGAGAAAAATGCCCAGCACACTCAGCAGCGCGACGAGCAATGCGCCGACCCACCACAGCGTGTGCCGATTCAACGGGACGCTCCATGGCCGAATAACGCGCGCCAGCCATCGCACAATTCCTGTTGCAGGTGCACCGCCGGTACGCGATGCCCGTAGGCCATGTTCTGCCAATGGGTGGTCAGGGTGCGGCTGAATGCGAGCAGCTCCGGACGCTGGAGTTGTTCGACTTGCGCCAGCACCTGATTTTCGGTGTCGGCAGCTTTCAGGGTCAGATCGAAGTCGTGGAGCAAGTGACTGAGCAGGCCACGATAGAGCAGGCTCAGGGCCGCGCGTGGCTGACTCTGCCAGAGTTGTTCGGCGTGGGCGGCGATATCGTCGGGCAAGGTGTCGCGGTTCAGATCCAGGCCGAAGGCTTGCTGCGGCACGGGCCTTTTTGCCCGGGCGGGCAGGGCTGGACGGCGGCTGACGAACGCTTGCAGAAATTCGCGGTAACGCCAGATCAGCCAGCCCAACGCAGCGATCAATGTGCCCCACAGCAATACTTCGATGATCGTGGCCAAGGCGTTGAAGTGCTGGCCATCCAGCCAACCCAGCAGGGTTTTGAGCCACTGCGGGGCTTCACCGGGTTGTTCTTCTTTGGCGGTGTTTGCCGGGTCATCGCCAAAGCGGTAACGGGTGACGGATTCCGGGTTCTTGAAGGGTGGTTGTTCGAGCAGTGCCTTGATGCTGTCGCGTGATGCCTGACTGGTCAGTGGCTGATTCAACAGACGCGGAGCGTCCGGCGCATCAACAGGCTCGGCAGCCCAGACCGGTTGCACAGGTGGCAGCAACAGACACACCGCCAGCAGCACGCCGAGCACGCTGCTGCTCAGCCGTTGGCGCAAGCGTCGGAAAACCAGTTCAATGTCCCACGCTTCCAGTTGCGTGCGCCGGTTCAGATAGAGGCTGAACCCGCAGGCCACGTAGATCGGCTCCCACACCACCAGCACCAGTGCATAAAAGGCGTTGGTCAGGTGCTCCAGCCAGCGCCAGTCCTGATCCGCCGCGAGGATCAACGACTGCCAGT
>OFQU01000050.1_pt1 | contig 22766 bp, 17 predicted proteins | sample 1542981 | NCBI WGS metagenome assembly OFQU01 (sample SAMN07774233, study PRJEB24372) | wastewater metagenome | isolation source: Exp Tend CN 90WW | collected 2016-02
CCTTACTACGGCTTTGCCACCCGCGCCGAGCTGTTCTTCGAACTGCGCCGCGAGTACCCGAACCTGATCGGCTTCAAAGAGTTCGGCGGTGGCGCCGACCTGCGGTATGCCGCCGAAAACATCACCTCCAAGGATGACGACGTAACCCTGATGGTCGGTGTCGATACCCAGGTGGTGCACGGTTTCGTCAACTGCAACGCCACCGGCGCGATCACCGGTATCGGCAACGCCTTGCCCCGTGAAGTGCTGCAACTGGTCGCCCTGAGCAAGCAAGCGGCCAAGGGTGACGCCAAGGCGCGGCGCCAGGCACGCGAGCTGGAATCGGCGCTGGCGGTGCTGTCCTCGTTCGACGAGGGCTGCGATCTGGTGCTGTATTACAAACACCTGATGGTGCTCAACGGTGACAAGGAATACACCCTGCACTTCAACGAGACCGACACGTTGAGCGACGCCCAGCGGCGTTACGCGGAAAACCAGTATTCGCTGTTCCGCCACTGGTACGAGAACTGGTCGGCCGAGCAGCATTTCGCCTGACCTGGCGCCCTCGCCTGCCGTGACGCCTTACGCCTCACGGCAGGCCTCACCTTATTCATCAGGAAGACACCATGACTCTGACGGGCCACATGTTGATCGGGCAACACACCGTCGCGGGCAATCGCGACGCCATTCGCGGCCTCGACCCGGCCACCGGTACCGCGCTGGAACCGGCATATTTCGGCGGTTCAGCCGAGCATGTCGAACAGGCTTGCGCACTGGCCTGGGCCGCACTGGACCGTTATCGCGAGACGACCCTGAGTGCCCGTGGCGAATTTCTTGAGCGCATCGCCGAGGAAATCGAAGGCCTGGGCGATGAACTGATCGACCGCGCCACCAGCGAAACCGGTCTGCCGCGTGCACGCTTGCTGGGCGAACGCGCTCGCACCTGCCAGCAGTTGCGGATGTTCGCCCGCACCGTACGTGCCGGTGAATGGCTCGATGTGCGGGTCGATCCGGCTCAGCCGCAGCGTCAACCGTTGCCGCGTTCGGACCTGCGCCAGCGCCAGATCCCGTTGGGACCGGTGGCGGTGTTCGGCGCGAGCAACTTCCCGCTGGCATTCTCGGTAGCCGGCGGGGATACAGCATCGGCGCTGGCAGCCGGTTGCCCGGTAATTGTCAAGGCGCACGGCGCGCATCCCGGCACCAGCGAACTGGTTGGCCGCGCCGTGGCTCGGGCGGTTAAAGCCTGTGATCTGCCCGAAGGCGTGTTTTCGTTGGTATACGGCTCCGGTCGCGAATTGGGCATTGCGCTGGTCAGTGATCGACGAATCAAAGCGGTCGGCTTCACCGGTTCGCGCAGCGGCGGTCTGGCCTTGATTCAGGCTGCGCAGGCACGGCCCGAGCCGATTCCGGTGTATGCGGAAATGAGTTCGATCAACCCGGTGCTGCTGTTTCCGGCGGCCTTGCACCAACGCACACAGGCCTTGGCCGAAGGCTTTGTCGCCTCGCTGACCCTGGGTGCCGGACAGTTCTGCACCAACCCCGGGCTGGTGATTGCGCGCCAGGGGCCGGCGCTGGATGCCTTCGTTGGCCGCGTTGCCGAGCGCCTTCAGCACAGCCCGGCACAGACCATGCTCACGCCGGGCATCTGCAGTGCGTACAAGGCTGGCGTGAATGCACTGGCGCAAAACAGTCGCGCCCGGATCGCTGCCAGCGGTCAGATCGCCGGTGGCCCGAACGGGTGTCAGGCCCATGTATTTGTCACCGATGCTGCCGATTTCCTCACCGATCACACTCTGCAAGCGGAAGTGTTCGGCGCGGCGTCGTTGATTGTGCAGTGCGCCAGTGACGCTGAAATTCGCCAGGTGATCGAGCATCTGGAAGGCCAATTGACAACGACCCTGCAGCTGGATGACGACGACCTTGAACTCGCCCGTTCACTGCTGCCGACCCTGGAACGCAAAGCCGGCCGCCTGCTGGTCAACGGCTGGCCGACCGGCGTGGAAGTCTGCGATGCGATGGTGCATGGCGGCCCGTTTCCGGCCACCTCCGACGCGCGCACAACCTCGGTGGGCACCGCGGCAATCCTGCGTTTCCTGCGTCCGGTGTGTTACCAGGACTTCCCCGACAGCCTGTTGCCGAGCGCATTGAAACAGGCCAATCCGCTGCATCTGCGTCGGCTGTTCGATGGCCAAAGGGAAGCGCCAATCCATGCCGAATAAGGTCTCCCATGACATCGCCGTGGTCGGCGCCGGCATCATCGGCGTCACCTGCGCCCTGCGTCTGGCGCGCCAGGGCCAGCGCGTGGTGGTCATCGACCAACAGGAACCCGGTCACGGTGCCTCGTTCGGCAATGCCGGGCATCTGGCCACCGAGCAGGTGTTTCCGATTGCCGATGTGTCGATCCTCAAACGCTTGCCGGCCATGTTGATGGACCCGATGGGGCCGCTGCGGCTGGACTGGAAATACCTGCCGCGTGCGCTGCCGTGGTTCACGCGACTGCTGCTGAATCTGCGCCCGGAGCCGTTTCGGCGAACCGTCGCTGGATTGCGCGCGCTCAATGAGTCCAGCCTCGATGCCTGGCAACGGTTGCTCACGGAGATCGAGCGCCCCGACCTGCTGAAAGTCGACGGTTCCTTGCTGGTATTCGAACGAGGTGAATCACGCCAGGCCATCGAAGCGCTTCAGGCGCGCCTGCGTCAGCAGCAAGTGCCGGTGGATTTCTGGCACGCCGGCGCGATCCGGGACGCGGCGCCGCAGCTTAGCGAACAGATTCAGGGCGGTTTATTCTTCCCGCGCACCGGCCACTTTATCGATCCGTATCGGGTGGTGGGCGAACTGGTCGAAGCAGCGAAAGCCTGCGGCGTGAGTTTCGTCAAACAACAGGTACAGGGCGGCGCTGTGCTGGAACACGGTGTATCGCTGGCCACCGCATCGGGTAGCCTGAGCGCGCGCCGCGTATTGATTGCCTGCGGTGCACACTCGGCGAAACTCACCGCCGCGTTGACAGGCAGGACAGTGCCACTGGACACCGAACGCGGCTACCACCTGATGCTGCCGACGGAGCACAATCGACTGCCCTTCGCGGTCACCTCGCTGGAACGCAAGTTCATCATGACGCCGATGTCCGAAGGCTTGCGGCTGGCCGGCACCGTCGAGTTCGCCGGCCTGGAACGCCCGCCGAGCATGGCCCGTGCGTGGCAGTTGCATCGCTTGAGTCAGGGCTTGTTTCGCAAGGATCTGAGCGCTGAAGCCGCGACGCCGTGGATGGGCTTTCGGCCGTCGTTGCCGGATTCGCTGCCGGTAATTGACCAGGTCTGCGATGGCAAAGTGTTGCTTGCGTTCGGGCATCAGCATTTGGGGCTGACGCAGGCGGCGGTGACGGCGGAGATGGTCGTCGAGATGGCGTTATCGACAGCGCTGAATCAGGTGAATGATTTACCCGCCCTCTCGCCCTACAGGCTTGCGCGTTTCTGAATCAGCGAGAGGTACCGGCCAGCGATGAAATTTTCTGCCCTTGCCACTGGCAACGGCAGGAATCCGGGCTAGCTTAAACCGTACCTCTCCCCATTCTCCGTGGTCGTCAGCAGTCCGGAATAACGCTCTTCACAGCGTTGCAAGGATGAGAGTGTGTGCGCAAAACCCGCCAGTCAGCTCACTGGAGCGCAGCACCCATGGACGCCTTTGCTGGAACCACTGTTCCCTATCGCCCTCAGCCCTGCTGCCAACGTTTTGGGGTTCCCCCGCGATTTCCTGTGCCTGATTGAAACTCTCGACAATCACTATCAGCGAGCGTGAAAAATGAAAATCAACCTGCCCACCGTGGGGCCTATCGTCGGATTCACCGACCCCAATCAGACACGTTTGTTTCTGCGTGGCGAACTCGAGCGGGACGCGCACGGTCTGCGGCGCGCTTTCGGCGTTGTACGCTGGCGCAAGCTCGGCGGCCAGAAATGGTCGGATCCGCTCTTCAACAAACTGTCGCCGAACTTCGACATGACCGGTGTGTTCGCCATCTCCAGCCTGACCCCGTCGACCGTTTACGAGTATCAGGCGGGCTGGTTTTTTGCCGACGCCGAACTGGAAAAAATTGAACAGATCAACGCAAACCTGCTGGAGTGGCCGACACCGGACGCTGACTTCACCATGTCATTCAAAACCAGCACCACCAGCACCACGGGTACGCGAGGCTATGTGGTCGGCTCGTGTCGCTACCTGCTGCGCCTGTTTGGCGGCCTCTGGTATGACGACCGGGGCGACAAGGTCTTTCGCTCTGTACTCGAACAGATTGACAAGAAAAAACCCGTCGACGCGCTGCTGATGATTGGCGACCAGATCTACGCCGATGACCTCAACTTCGTTGCCCCCGATACCCGCCTCGATCAGTTTCTGGAGCGCTATCGCACGGTGTTTTCACAGACCTACATCCAGCAATTGATGGCTCGCGTGCCGACGTACATGATTCTGGACGACCATGAAATCGAAGATAACTGGCCAGCCAATGCCGACAAGCAGGATCGCGTGACGCTCTATCCCCATGCCATCCACGCCTATCAAATCTACCAGAGCAGCCACAGCCCGCTCTTTAGCGCCGACCGCGTGGGCCGGATCGAAGGTACCCTTTCACACTTCTGGTACAGCTTCGTCGACGGCTGCTCGGAGTGGTTCGTCATGGACTCACGCACAGAGCGAGACTTGTCCGCAACGCCTCCAACCATGGTCAGCGAGACGCAACTCAAGGCGCTCCTGGACTGGCTGGGCAACGGTAGTCAATTGGTGAAGTTCGTCGTGACTTCAGTCCCGTTGTTTCCTGATCTGTTGAATGATGCCGACGATAAATGGGGCGCGTTTGCCGAACAGCGTCGCTTGATCATCGAACACATCCGCAACAATAAGATCAGCAAGGTGATCTTCGTTTCCGGCGACGTGCATTGCTCTTTCGTCAGCAAGCTGACCCTGGACAGCGATCCGAGCTTCAGTGTCCACAGCGTGGTTTCATCGTCGTTCTTCTGGCCGTACCCGCACATGAGTAAAACCGAATTCGCCTTCGACACCCAGCTTACCGGGATACCGGGCGGCAACTTTGTCACTCGTTTGCTCTCGGACGTGTACTCCGACGATAACTTCGCCAGGCTGGAAAGCAGTCTTAAAGGGGTCGATGTAAACTTTTTCGAACGCAAGGGGGGATCCCTGGGACCGGCAACGAAAATCAAGTTCTAGCGCCCGGAAACACGAAAGCCTGCCCTCGGGCAGGCTTTCGATTGACGGCGCTGACTTCAGGCGTCGTAAAACGCCTCGACCGCCACCCGACTCCCCACAAAGAAACTGTCCGCCACCAGCCGCAATGGCTGCACATCCACATCACTGGCCTTATCAGCAGTCAACTGCTGGAAATGCCGATACACCGCCGCATACTCACCCTCTTCCGACACGGTCTGGCGCACGCCGTCGATGCTCAACAGTGCACCACCGTTGTCCAGGCGCAGAACGCCCTCGGCACAGCGAATCTCGATGCTCCACAACTCATCGTGACCGTGGTCGAAATCGAATTCCGCGCGCACGTCGAGCTGCCGTGCGTCTGCCATTTTGATCGACGCGGCAATCGGCGACTGGCAGTTGTCCGGCACGCGCAACTCGGCAGATTCAACGAACAATGGGTGCGGCAACAAGTGGGTCACGATCGACAAGGCATTGATGCCCGGATCGAATACGCCGAGGCCGCCGGGTTGCCAGATCCACGTCTGGCCGGGATGCCACTTGCGCACGTCTTCCTTCCAGTCGATCTGCACGCTTTGCAGGGTGCGCGAGGCCAGCCAGTCGCGGGCCGCTTCAATGCCGGGCGCATAGCGCGAATGCCAGGCGAACAAGGCACTGACGCCCTTCGCCGCAGCTTGATCGACCAGCGCCAGGGCCTCGCCCAACGTGGCGCAGGGCGGCTTTTCCACCAGCACATGTTTGCCGGCGGCGAGCGCCTGTTGCACCAGCGCGAAGCGCCCTTGGGGCGGGGTGCAGAACGCGATGGCATCGACCTGCGGGCCGTGTTCCAGCAACTCGCTCAAGGTATGAAAATTCTCCACACCAGGGCACGGCTGGCCCTGCGTGGCGACAGACACCAGCTGGAATCCGGGGTTGGCGTTGATCGCCGGGACGTGCTGATCCTGGGCAATCTTGCCGTAGCCCACCAGACCGAGACGGATTGGTTGCATCAGTGACTCCTGCTTTGCTTTTGTTTTAGTCAGTGAACCGGCAGGTTACCTGCAAACACCGCGATCGTCTGTCAATGCAACGTCACAAACACGCACAGGATCAGGCAAGGATTACACAGGAATGCACTACTGCCCGGTCGACCAGAACGTGAAGAATGCCGATACGACCAACCGATCGAGGATGTTCCCATGCTTGTACAAGCCTACGGCGCCCATGCGGGCGACAAACCCCTTGAGCCGATGCAGATCAACCGCCGCGCGCCTGCAGCCCATGATGTGCAGATCGACATCGCGTTCTGCGGCATCTGCCATTCGGACCTGCATCAGGTGCGCGCCGAGTGGGCCGGCACGCAGTTTCCCTGTGTACCGGGGCATGAAATCGTCGGGCGGGTTGCCGCTGTCGGTGCGCATGTCGCGGATTTCAAGGTCGGCGATCTGGTCGGCGTCGGCTGCATCGTCGACAGCTGCAAGCACTGCGATGACTGCGAAAGCGGTCTGGAAAACTACTGCGACGGCATGATCGGCACCTATAACTTCCCGACGCCGGACGCGCCGGGCTGGACGCTCGGCGGCTACTCACAGAACATCGTCGTGCACGAGCGCTACGTGTTGCGCATTCGACATCCGCAAGCGCAACTGGCGGCCGTCGCACCGCTGCTGTGTGCGGGCATCACCACTTACTCGCCGCTGCGTCACTGGAATGTCGGGCCAGGCAAGAAAGTGGGGGTGGTCGGCATTGGCGGCCTCGGCCACATGGGCATCAAACTGGCTCATGCAATGGGCGCGCACGTGGTTGCCTTCACCACCTCCGAATCCAAGCGCGAAGCGGCCAGGCAGCTGGGTGCCGATGAGGTGGTGGTGTCGCGTAATGCCGAGGAAATGGCCGCCCACACCAAGAGCTTCGACTTCATCCTCAATACCGTCGCCGCGCCGCACGATCTCGACGCCTTCCTCGTCCTGCTCAAGCGCGATGGTGCGTTGACGCTGGTCGGCGCGCCTGCCTCGCCACACCCGTCGCCGAACGTGTTCAACCTGATCATGAAGCGCCGCACGATCGCCGGTTCGATGATCGGCGGCATTCCTGAAACCCAGGAGATGCTGGATTTCTGTGCCGAACACGGCATCGTCTCCGACATCGAACTGATTCGCGCCGATCAGATCAATGACGCCTACGAGCGCATGCTCCAGGGCGATGTGAAATATCGCTTCGTGATCGACAACGCCACCCTGGCGGGCTGACGTGTGAGCCCCCGGCCATGCTGTCGGGGGCTCTTCAATTCTGTCGGCAGGATTTGACAGTCTCGGCGTTGCTCGCCAGAGTCGCACCCCTTTGCCTGCCAGCCAGCAGCAGGCGCGTGGTAAACAGGGGTTGCCGTTGAACGAACAGACATTGTCCATGCGCCTTGAGCGCGTGGCCGCACACATTCCGGCCGGTGCGCACCTGGCCGATATCGGCTCGGACCACGGCTATCTGCCGGTGGCGTTGCTGCGGCGCGGAGCCATCGCGTACGCCGTGGCGGGCGAAGTCGCCACGACACCTTTCCAGGCAGCGCAACGCACCGTGCGCGACAACGATCTGCACCAGCGCATCAGCGTACGCCTGGCCAATGGTCTGGCGGCGATCACGCCTGCAGACGCGATTACCGCCGTCAGCCTGTGCGGCATGGGTGGCGAAACCATCCGCGACATTCTCGACCGCGGCAAAACTCATTTGAGCGGCAAGGAACGGCTGATCCTGCAACCCAACGGCGGCGAGCAGCCCTTGCGCCAATGGTTGATGGACAACGGCTACCGGATCCACAGTGAAGAAGTGCTGCGCGAGAACCGCTTCGACTACGAAATCATCGTCGCCGAACGTGCCGATGCGGTGAGCTACAGCGCCAAAGAGCTGTACTTCGGCCCCTTGCACCTGCAGGCACGCAGCCCGGCGTTCCTGAGCAAGTGGCGACACAAGCTGCGGCATAAGCAGAAGACGTTGAGCCAACTCAGCCAGGCCCGGCAAACATTGCCTGAAGGCAGGGTGCAGGAACTGACCCGCCAGACGCGATGGATCAGCGAACTGCTGACCTGAAGGTCCGGCATCTGACGGATGCTCGGGACTGACCGACACAGGTCTGGAATTCTGTGGCTCGCCGCATCAGCTGCAGAGACGCGCAAGCGCAACCTCATGTTCGCGCTCACGCGTAACGAGGCAGGGCTCACGCCCCTGCAAGCGTCAAACGCTGAGCAATGTTTGCGTGGTCGCCATCGACGTCTTCAGCGATTGCCCGGTGCGCTGCAATTTGTTCAGCAGGCTCGCCCCCAGCCACAGCTGATACAGGGTCTCGGCCAAATGCCGGGCGTCGCCCTCGGGGAGGCAGTGGTCGGCCTGGCCCTGCTCGATGCACAGGGCAATGCGCGCGACCACGCGTTCGGCGCCGTCACGCAAGGTGAGGCGCATGGATTCGGACAAGTCGGCGACCTCGGCACTGAGTTTCACCACCAGGCATTCGTCGCCATGCCCGTCCAGGGTGCAACGGTTCTGCCAGCCCTGCCAGTAATCCATCAGCCGCTCGTAGGCGTTGAGGCCGGGCAGCGTCAGGCGTCGCTCCATGTCGGCGAGATAGTCGACGAAGTAATCCTCAAGCAACGCCTGGCCGTACAACTCCTTGGATTTGAAGTAGTGATAGAACGAGCCTTTCGGCACGCCGGCGGTTTGCAGGATTTCGTTGAGGCCGACACTGGTGAAGCCTTTCTCGGCCATCATTCGGTGGCCGGTGTCGAGCAAATGTTGGCGGGTGTCGTCGTAGGTCGGTTTCATGGGGCGTGCAGTACCAAACAATAGACCAGTCGTTTAATTCGATGGAACGGGAGTTTGCCACACCTGTCATTGAAAAGCCTGCGTAGAAAAAATTACTAGACGACTGGTCTAATTGGAAACTATGCTGCGCTCCGACAACTCATTTCCCGGTGCCGCCGCTGCGCAAATCCGTTGCGTCGCAACGCCACCCGATCAACCCCAGGGTGCTCTATGAAAATCTTGATGGTTCTGACTTCGCACGATCAACTCGGCAACACTGGCAAGAAAACCGGCTTCTGGCTGGAAGAGTTCGCCGCCCCGTACTACGCCTTCAAGGACGCCGGCGCCGATGTCACTCTGGTTTCTCCGGCCGGTGGCCAGCCACCGCTCGATCCGAAAAGCGATGAGCCCGACGCCCAGACCGCCGAAACCGACCGTTTCCGCAACGATCCGGCGGCACAACAGGCCCTCGCCAACACTGGCCGTCTGGCCGATGTACGCGCCGACGATTTCGATGCCGTGTTCTATCCAGGTGGCCACGGCCCGCTGTGGGATCTGGCCGAGGACAAGCAGTCGATCGCCCTGATCGAAGCCTTCGACCGCAGCAACAAGCCTCACGGTTTTGTCTGCCATGCGCCGGGCGTGCTGCGTCACGTGGTCAAGGCAGATGGCAAGCCGCTGGTTCAGGGCCGCGAAGTCACCGGTTTCACTAATTCCGAAGAGGCTGCGGTGGGCCTGACCGAGGTCGTGCCGTTCCTGATCGAAGACGAATTCCAGCGTCTGGGCGGCCACTATTCCAAGGTCGCCGACTGGCAGGTACACGTGGTGGCTGACGGCCAACTCGTGACCGGTCAGAACCCTGCCAGCTCCGCTGCCGTCGCCGAGAAGCTGTTGAACATGCTCGGCTGATGACTGACCGATCCAGACGCCGTGCGCGTGATGCACGGCGTTTTTTTTACGCTCGACCAATAGTTGACTGGTCTAATAAATCCTTGAAAGGTAACCCATGAACCACCACGCTTACTTCACGCCCGCCAAATTGGGCCTGCACACTCTGAAAAACCGCATTGTCCTGCCCCCCCTCACCCGCCAGCGCAGCAGCCAACCGGGCAACATCGCCAATGCATTGATGGCCGAGTATTACCAGCAGCGCGCCGGTGCCGGTTTGCTGGTGACCGAAGGTACGCAAATCGAGCCGCGTGGCCAGGGTTATGCGTGGACGCCCGGCATCCACAGTGCCGAGCAGATCGCCGGATGGCGCACAGTCACCGAGGCCGTGCATGCCGTCGACGGCGTGATCTTCGCCCAGCTCTGGCACGTCGGTCGTGTCTCCCACACCGCGTTGCAGCCTGACGGGGCGGCACCGGTGTCGGCGTCTGCCGTGGCCACCGACCGGGTCAGTGTGTTCATCGAAACGGCGCCTGGCCGTGGCGAACTGGTGCCGCCCTCCGCACCTCGGGCACTGAGCACTGACGAAGTTCAGGCGCTGGTTCAGCTGTATATCCAGGCGGCGCGCAATGCGATCGACGCCGGCTTCGACGGCATCGAACTGCACTGCGCCAATGGTTATCTGGTCAACCAGTTCATTTCCGCCCACAGCAACCTGCGCACCGATCAGTACGGCGGCTCGCTGCACAATCGCCTGCGTTTTCTGCGCGAAGTGGTGGCGGGTGTCGCCGAATGCATCGGCAAGGAAAAAGTCGGCGTGCGTTTCGCCCCGCTGTTCACCACCACCGATGAGGCGCGCACCTACCTGGGCATGGTCGAGGACGATCCGCACCGCACCTATATCGAAGCGATCAAAGTGCTCGAAGACGTCGGCATCGCCTACTTGTCCATTGCAGAAGCCGATTGGGACAATGCCCCGGCCATGCCGGAAACCTTCCGCCGGGCGGTGCGCGAAACGTTCAGCGGCGCAATCATTTACGCCGGGCGCTACACCCCCGAGTCCGGGGCGCAGTTGCTCGATTCCGGCCTCGCTGACCTGGTGGCCTTCGGTCGGCCGTTCATGGCCAATCCGGACCTGCCTGCGCGAATCGCCAATGGCTGGCCACTCAATGCGCTGAACCCGGCCACGGTCTATGGCGGCGATGCGCAAGGTTACGTCGATTACCCGGTTTATCCCGGTTAATCAGAAAAACCTATACAAAAACATAATTTCGTACAACTATCTGAGCAGAGGTTTTATCGACTGCTGGCAACTTTATCGCCGCTCAACAGGCTGAATCCGTTCGAATGAAAGCAATCCACCGGCTGTGCCTGGTCCTCGGCGACCAGTTATCGTTCGATCTCGCCTCGTTGCAGGGGCTCGATCGCGAACGCGATACCGTTCTGCTGGTCGAGGTGATGGAGGAAGCCAGCCACGTCCCCCATCACCCGCAGAAAATTGTCCTGGTGTTCAGTGCCATGCGCCACTTCGCGCAGGCGCTGGCCAACCAGGGCTTTCGCGTGCAGTACGTCACCCTCGACGACGCGCAAAACAGCGGCAGCGTGCCGGGCGAATTGCAGCGTTGGCAGGCGCGCCTGAACGCGGATGAAGTGCACCTGACCGAAACCGGCGACTGGCGTCTGGAGCAATCCCTCAAAGACTGTGGCGTGCCGATCCATTGGCACAGCGACCGGCGTTTTCTCTGCACTCGCGGCGAATTCTCGGCGTGGGCGGCCGGAAAAAAACAGTTGCGCATGGAGTATTTCTACCGCGAGATGCGCCGTAAAAGCGGGCTGTTGCTCAATGGCGATGGCACGCCGGTCGGCGGAGCCTGGAACTTCGACGCGGACAACCGTAAATCACTGCCCAAACAGGTCAAGCCGCCCTACCCCCTGAGCTTCTCGGCGGACGCCATCACCGAGCAAGTGTGCGCACTGGTGAAAGCACGTTTCGCCGGCCACTACGGCTCTCTGGAAGACTTCAACTACCCGGTGACCCACGCCGATGCCCAGGCGTTGTGGGAGTATTTTCTCGATTTCGGGCTGGCCGGTTTCGGCGACTATCAGGATGCGATGGCCAGCGACGAACCGTTTCTGTTCCATGCTCGCATCAGTGCTGCGCTGAATATCGGACTGCTCGATGTGCGCCAGGTGTGCAGCGACGTCGAGGCAGCTTATTGGTCAGGCCGCGTGGCCCTGAATGCCGCCGAAGGCTTCATCCGCCAACTGATTGGCTGGCGCGAATACGTGCGCGGTGTGTACTGGCTGAAAATGCCCGATTACGCCGCGGGCAACGTCTTCGGCAACAGCCGGCCATTGCCCGAGTTCTACTGGACCGGCGACACGCAAATGAACTGCATGCGCCAGGCCATCGGGCAAAGCCTGAAACATGCCTATGCCCATCACATTCAGCGGCTGATGGTCACCGGCAATTTTGCCTTGCTGGCCGGCATCGTTCCGAGCCAGATCTGCGAGTGGTACCTGGCGATCTACATGGACGCGTTCGACTGGGTCGAATTGCCCAATACCCTGGGCATGGTCATGCACGCCGATGGCGGCTACCTCGGTTCCAAGCCTTACTGCGCCAGCGGTCAATACATCAAGCGGATGTCCGACTACTGCGCGAATTGCGCGTACAAGGTGAGCGAAAGCACCGCCGACAACGCCTGTCCGTTCAATGCCCTGTACTGGCATTTCCTGATGCGCCACGGCGACAGGCTGCGCAGCAATCAGCGCATGGCCATGCTCTACAAAAACCTCGATCGCATGCCGTCAGCCAAACAACAGGCACTCTGGCAACGCGGCCAGGCCTTGCTCGACAGGCTCGACAACGGGCAGTCGCTCTGAGGTCAGCCGACGCGCGACTCCACGGGTGCAACTTAACCATGAGGCGCCGTGTCAATGGGTGATCCGTACTCGTTCGCAGAACGTTGAATGAACCCAGACCCTGACCTCAATAAGGCATGAGCAGTGGACACTTTGAAACTTCTTACCCGTGAGGCGCTGGAGGCAGAGGTCATGCGTCTGCGCCAGGCACTCGACACCGGCTCGGGAGCAACCGGCGTCGGAGCCCCGCCCGATATCGCCGCGCAACTGGCCGCGAGCCGCACAGCACTGGCCAGCAGTGAGGCGCGCCTGCGCGCGATCTTCGAGTGCGCGATCGACTTCGCGATGGTCGTCACCGACCCGTTGGGCAAAATCACCGAATGGAACACCGGGGCCGTCAACGTCATGGGCTGGACCGCCGAAGAAATGCTCGGCCAGAGTGTCGAGCGCTTTTTCACCCCCGAGGACCGCGCAGCCGGCCGTGTCGAGCTGGAGATGCAGCGCGCCCTGCAGGAAGGACGCGCCTCCGATGAACGCTGGCATGTGCGCAAGGACGGCCAGCTGTTCTGGGCATCGGGCGAGTTGATGCCGCTTTACGACGACAACCATTGCCATGGCGGCTTCGTCAAAATCCTGCGCGACCGCACCAGTGAGCATCTGGCCGGCCGCTCGCTGTTCGAAACCCAGGAGCGTTATCGCCTGGCGGTCAAGGCCACCCGCGACGCGGTATGGGACTGGGATCTGCGCACCAACCAGATCATCTGGAACGAAGCCCTGCAACAGGCGTATGGAATTGCCCCGGCCGCCATCGACTCGACCGCTGACTGGCGGTTCGCGCAGATCCACCCGCAGGATCGCCAAAGCGTCGAGGCCTCGATCCGCTCAGCCATCAACGGCAGCGGCTCGACCTGGAGCGCCGAATATCGCTTTCGCTGCCAGGACGGCTCTTACGCCGAGGTGCTTGATCGCGGCCACATGATTCGCAATGCCGACGGCCAGGCCGAACGCATGATCGGCGCGATGCTCGACCTGACCCGTTCGCGCAGTGCCGAAACCGCGCTGCGCCTGAGCGAAGAACGCTTCAGCACCATTCTGGAAACCATCGAAGCGGCGTTTGCCATCGTCAAGGTCAAATTCGACGCTGACGATCGCCCGGTGGACTACTTCTTCGTCGAAGCCAACCCGGCCTTCGAGCGTCAGGCCGGGGTCAATCTGCGCGGCAAATGGGTGACCGAGTTCGCGCCCAATCTGGAAAGCTTCTGGTTCGAAACCTACGGGCACGTCGCCAAAACCGGCGAACCGGCGAATTTCGAAAATTACGCCAACACCTTTGAACGCTGGTTCGACGTGCGCGCGGTGCGCGTCGGCGCCCCGGCAGATCGCCAGATCGCGATCTTTTTCAGCGACGTCACCCAGCGCCGTGATGCCGAAGAGCGCTTGCGGGTCAGCGAAGCGGTGGCCCGGGAAAACATCGAGCGCGTGCAACTGGCCCTCGCCGCCGGCGCCATTATCGGCACCTGGCATTGGGACTTGCCGACCGATTGCTTCACCGTTGACGAAGCCTTCGCCCGGGTGTTCAACCTTGATCCGGCTTTGGGTCGCGATGGCCTCAGCCTGGAACAAGTGGCGATGACCGTTCACCCCGACGACCAGGCCGCGCTCATCAGCGCGATCGACGAGGCAATTGCCCGCGGCGGCGCCTATTCCCATCAATACCGGGTGCGCGGCGCCGATGGCAAATACAACTGGATCGAGGCCAACGGCCGCGTCGAGTGCGCCGAGGACGGCACCCCGCTGCGTTTCCCCGGCGTGCTCATCGACGTCGAGGAACGACGCAACGTCGAAGCCGAGCGAGACCGCGCCAACGCCGCACTGCGAGCGCTCAACGACACCCTGGAACAACGCGTGACGGCACGCACCGCCGATCTTATGCAGGCCGAAGAAAAACTGCGCCAGTCGCAAAAAATGGAAGCCGTCGGGCAACTGACCGGCGGCCTGGCCCATGACTTCAATAACCTGCTGGCCGGCATTTCGGCAGCGCTGGAGCTGATGGAAAAGCGCATCGCACAGGGCCGCCTGAAGGACGTCGACAAGTACCTGGTGACCGCCCAAGGCGCCACCAAACGCGCCGCGGCCCTGACCCATCGACTCCTGGCATTCTCCCGACGCCAGACCCTCGATCCGCGCCCGACGGACGTCAACACGCTGATTGTCGGCATGACCGAACTGATCCAGCGCACGGTCGGCCCGAGTATTCGCCTGAAGACACTGGCGGCCGCCGACCTGTGGCCTGCCCTGGTCGACGCCAGTCAACTGGAAAACGCCCTGCTCAACCTGTGCATCAATGCCCGCGACGCCATGCCCGACGGCGGCTGCATCACCGTGGAAACCTCAAATCGCTCCGTGACAGTGGAGTCGGCGCGTACCCTCGATATTCCTCAAGGCCAGTACCTGTGCCTGTGCGTGAAGGACACCGGCACCGGCATGAGCGCCGATATCGTCGCCAAGGCCTTCGACCCGTTTTTCACCACCAAGCCACTGGGCCAGGGCACCGGTCTGGGGCTGTCGATGATCTACGGCTTTACCAAACAATCGGGCGGCCAGGTGCGCGTGCACTCGCAAGTGGGCCAAGGCACGACCATGTGCATTTACCTGCCACGCTATTGCGGCGAGACTCAGCAAAATCACGATGCCACGCACAACATGACAACCCCGCTGGCAAAAGCCGGGGAAACGATCCTCATCGTCGACGACGAACCGACGGTGCGCATGCTGCTGCGGGACGTGCTCAGCGAACTCGGCTACGTCGTGCTGGTGGCGGCCGACAGCGTCGAAGGGCTGGAGACGTTGCGTTCCAGTGCACACATCGACCTGCTGATCACCGATGTCGGTTTGCCGGGGGGGATGAACGGCCGGCAAATGGCCGACGCGGGCCTGGAAATCCGGCCGAAACTGAAGACCTTGTTCATTACTGGCTACGCTGAAAACGCCGTGCTCGGCAATGGTCAACTCGGCCCGGGCATGCAGGTTCTGACCAAACCGTTCGCCGTCGACACGTTAGTGGCGCGGGTCAGCAACCTGATTTCGAACCCTGGGGAATGAGGCTGTCGTGAGCAATCAACTGGATCGGCGCAATAACCTGTCACTCGACAGCCTCAATTTTTTCCTCGCTGACGTACGCGACGGCCTCGGACCGTACCTGGCGATCTACCTGTTGGCCGTACATCACTGGGACCCGGCCAGCATCGGCGTGGTCATGACCATTGCCGGGATCGCCGCGCTGATCACGCAAACGCCCGCCGGCGCACTGGTTGACGGCACCCGCGCCAAACGTGCATTGATCGCTATCGCCGCGCTGCTGGTGACTGGCAGCTGCCTGTTGCTGCCGTTCGTGACCTCCTTCAGTCTCGTCGCGTTGACCCAGGCCCTGAGTGCAGCGGCTGCCTCGATCTTCGCCCCGGCCATTTGCGCCATCACCCTGGGCATGACCGGGCCGCGCGCATTCACCCGGCGAACCGGGCGCAACGAAACGTTCAACCATGCCGGCAATGCCTGCGCGGCATTACTCGCCGGCCTGTTCGCCTACCTGTTCGGCCCTGTCGCCGTGTTCTACCTGATGGCCGCGATGGCACTCGCCAGCGTGATTGCCATTCACTTCGTTGCGGCAGACGCCATCGACCATGACGTCGCACGCGGCCTCAACCCCGCCGAGGCCGGCCAGCACCAACCTTCTGGCTGGTCGGTGCTGCTGACCAACCGACCGCTGCTGTTATTTGCCATTTGCTGCGCGCTGTTCCACCTGGCCAACGCCGCGATGCTGCCGCTGGTCAGTCAAAAACTGTCGCTGACCAATCTGCAAATGGCCACGCCACTGACCTCCGCCTGTATCGTCGCGGCACAACTGGTCATGGTTCCGGCGGCCATGCTGGTCGGCGCGAAAGCCGACGTCTGGGGGCGCAAGCCATTGCTGCTCGCCGGTTTCCTGATTCTGCCGCTGCGCGGCGTGCTCTACACCTTGTCCGACGACCCTTACTGGCTGGTGGCCGTGCAGATGCTCGACGGCGTTGGTGCAGGCCTGTTCGGCGCGCTGTTCCCGATCATGGTCAAAGACCTCACCCAAGGCACCGGCCACTTCAACATCAGCCTCGGCGCCCTGACCACCGTCTTCGGCCTGGGCGCTGCACTGAGCAACGGCCTGGCCGGATTCGTCGTGCAAGGCGCCGGTTACAGTGCTGCGTTTCTGACACTGGCAGGGATTGCGGGCGTGGCGGTGGCGGTGCTTTGGGCGGGAGTTCCGGAGACGTTACGGGGCGAGCCAAGTGTCGAAACTGCGCCGACCAATGTGGCGCTTGGCAGGTAGCATTGCGTTGCCCGCTCCCACAGATTTTGCGATGGTCATGAAACTGCGGTGTCGATCAGAGTCTGGTGGGCAGGTAAAGCACTGGCTGACAAGCCTGTAGAAATGACGCCATGCTATGCTCTGAAAGAGAAAACAAGGGGTTTCCAAATGACTAGATCAGCCACTGACAGCGTTGCGACTGAAGTTCGCCTGCTCGCCAAAGAACACAAGGTCAGCGCCGATCGCGACAACCTGAGCTGCATGGCAGTGACCATTACACGCCTGGCGGGTGACATGGTGGAGCTGGACGGTGTTGAGCAATTGCTTGTTAACCTCAAAAGAAAAGGCGTGTTGAGCAAGACAGAGATCATGGCCCTGCAAGGACGCTACCTGCAGGAAAAAAGGCGTGGTAAACAGCAGCCCACCGCATGACTTTCGATCCCTTCGGCGATTTCGAAACTGAAGGTTATCTTCAAAACTCGCTCAAACTCAAAGATCCCATTGAAGTAAAGGAATCTGAGCATCTCTCCTTTGAAGCCAGTATCGACGACGCTCTCGCCTACCTCGCCAGGAAAAAGCCCATCGACTACCAAGCTGTCCTCAAAACACACGAAATACTGTTCTCCGGGTTTTACCCTTGGGCGGGTAAAGACAGGAATGAACTGGTCCCCCATCTGGCCGTTTTCAAGGGATCGAAGGATGATCCTCATCACACGATATTTGAGCGTCCCGACCTTATCAAAAGGTCTGTCGAATATGCCCTTGAGCTCGCAGCAAACAAGAAACGCTTCCGAGCCCGGCCTGGCGAGGTAATGGGCCAACTGGCTTCTGCTCACCCTTTTCTGGACGGTAACGGCCGTACGATCCTGCTTGTCTACATGGAGCTGTGCTTTCGGACCAAATTCGCCATCAATTGGGCAAAAACCAGCAAGGATGACTATTTGCAGGCACTCAGCGACGAGATTCGAGATCCGTTTCAAGGCTATCTGGATGGCTACTTGTCGCCGTTTGTAATCGACATTTCCAGTCGTGAGGAGTGGCCGGAAATGATTGGCGGTATAAAGGGGCTGGATGGCCTGGATAAAGAAGGCATCACGTATGAGAGTCTGGATGATCCCGAGGTTCAACGCCTCTACAAAACGTATCGGGCAAAGCCTCTCGAGTGATGATCAACCCTTGCCTTGAATCGCCTCACCCGTGCTTCTGAAACCGAAATAGAATCAAAAGCCCACTGTTCAGACAGGCTTTTGATAGGGCGAGCAACCCCAAGGTCACCCTTCCCATAACTGACCGCTAGTGGTTTATGGACGCGCGGCAACAACCGCTGACAAAAAAGCCTGCTTTTCAAAGCAGGCTTTTCCTTTGAACCGTGTCGGCTTACTTCTGCTGAGCCGTCAACGCCGCATAACCATTCATCAAGTTGCGATAGTTCGGAATCCGTTGCGACAGCAGGTTACCCAGCCCTTCGATGTCGTTGCGCCAGTCGCGGTGCAGTTCGCAGGCCACCGAGAACCAGTTCATCATCTGTGCGCCGGCCTGGGTCATGCGGTTCCACGCGGCTTGTTGCACGGTGGTGTTGAAGGTGCCGGAGGCATCGGTGACGACGAACACGTCGAAGCCTTCGGCCAGGGCCGACAGGGTCGGGAACGCAACGCACACATCGGTTACCACGCCGGCGATGATGATCTGTTTGCGGCCGGTGGCCTTGATAGCCTTGACGAAGTCTTCGTTGTCCCAGGCGTTGATCTGACCCGGGCGGGCAATGTACGGCGCGTCGGGGAACATTTCTTTCAGTTCCGGCACCAGCGGGCCGTTCGGGCCTTGTTCGAAGCTGGTGGTGAGGATGGTCGGCAAGTTGAAGAATTTCGCCAGATCGGCCAGCGCCAGCACGTTGTTCTTGAACTCGTTGGGCGAGAAGTCCTGGACCAGGGAGATCAGGCCGGTCTGGTGATCGACCAGCAGTACCACGGCGTCGTCTTTGTTCAGGCGGTTGTAGGTTGGAGTGTTCATCTGCGCGTCCCTTTTCAATGTTGGAAATTGTTGTTGCGTTCAAGTTGGGCACAGATTACTGGGGGGCCGGAAAAGGATAAATCCGTTGAAAAGCGTTTCACCGTCAACTCAAACAGGACAATCCAGGCGAACCCTGGCGGATAGATCCACGCACGCTTGAAGAATGGCGACGGATGCTCGTTATGAGCTAATAACACCTTCATTAATCGGTCGCTAAAACGTTGTACTAGGATAGGATCCAATGCAGCGCGTGTTTGCCGTTCAGGGAGATCGTCGGCGGCGCGGCTGGAAGTCTGTCTCTACGTACATTCATGGATGACGCATATGAATTCACACCTGTTTCCCCACATCGGCAAAGTGATCGCCAGCACCGGCAGCCGGCACTTCCCGCGCATGCTGCATGACCTGATCCTCACCCAGTTGGCAGTGGACGCCACGCACATCCGGCAGATGCGCGTCGAACCGGTGAGCCGCGCCGCCAGTCGTGGTGAGCCGGGGCCGGTCAAAGACTCGGCGCAACTGGCAGAGACGCTATTCTCCGAACACAGCGCTGCGGCGGCCCATGCGCCGCACGCAGCGGATTCTTCGAGCGTGGCCGATGCCTCGCAACTGCACCTGACCCGCCGTAAGGACGGTTTTCGCTACGTGATTTCGGTGTATCGCAATGCGCAGTCGCAGCGGTTTTCGGCGCAGGAACGCAGCTTGTTGCAGGACATCTCGCCGGTGCTGCTGCCGATGGTGGAAAAACACATCAGCGCCCTGCAGCCGACGAACCATGACACGGCGACGCCCGCCGAGGTGTCTGAAGGCAGCGGCCTGCAAACCCTGCGCCTGCGTTTCACCGAGCGTCTGGAGCAATTGGGACTGAGCCTGTCGAACCGCGAGACCGAGGTGTGCGTCGGCCTGCTGGCCGGACGTACCGCCCCGGAACTGGCGGAGCTGTTGCAGTTGAAGGTCAACACCGTGGAAAGCTATCTCAAACGCGCGGCGATCAAGCTGGGGATCAGCGGACGCCATTCGTTGATGCGCTGGATGTATTCACCTCAGGACACCTCGGCCTCCACCGCAGCCTGACCCCATCCGCAATCCCCCAAGGAGCTGCCGCAGCCTGCGGCAACTCCTTGGGGCAATCAGCTATTCAGTCACGGGCCAGTGCTTCGATTGGATCGAGCCGCGAGGCGTTGCGGGCCGGGACGAAGCCGAAGACGATGCCGATCAGGGTCGAGCAGATCACCGCTGTGAGCACCGAAGCGAGGGAGAAGACCATTTCCCATTCCTTGATGAACACCGAAAACAAATGGCCGATGCCGTACGACAGCGAAATCCCGATCGCTCCGCCCAACAGACAGACCATCACGGCCTCCACCAGAAACTGCTGACGAATGTCCGACTGCCGCGCCCCCACCGCCATGCGGATGCCGATCTCGCGGGTGCGTTCGGTGACTGACACCAGCATGATATTCATCACTCCGATACCACCGACCACCAGCGAAATCACCGCGATCAACGACAGCAGCAAGGCCAGCGAGCGGCTGGTTTTCTGCACGGTCTGCAAGACGCTGTCGAGGTTGTTGGTGAAGAAATCCTTGGTGCCGTGGCGCTGCTGCAACAACTGGATGACGTGCTCTTCCACCACTTTGCTCGGCTGGCCGTCCTTCATGCGCACGCTGATGCTGTCCAGATAACGCTGGCCCAGCACCCGGCCGGCGGCGGTTTCATAGGGCACCCAGACGTTGAGGGTCTTGCCTGAAGCGAACAGGTTTTTGTTTTCCGCAGCAACCCCGATCACCGTGCACGGCAGGTTGCCGATCAAAATCACCTGCCCCAACGGATCGACTCCCTCGCCGAACAACCGCTGGCGGGTGTTGTGATCGATCACCACCACTTGGGCCTGACGCCGCGCATCGCTTTCGCTGAACGCGATGCCCTCGGCCATCCTGATCCCGCGCACTTTGAAATACTGGTCGCTGACGCCGTTGACCTGCGCATCCACGTCGATATTGCGATAGCGCAGCAACAGGTTACGGCCAATCATCGGCGTGGCGCTGTCGACGTAGTACAACTGATTCAGCGCCGTGACGTCGGCGGGCACCAGGGTTTCAATGGAGGCGGCGCGCTTGTCGCCGTAACTTCGACCGGGAAACACGTCGATGGTATTACTGCCGATGGCCGCAATGTCCTTGAGCACATAGCGCTTGGCCCCTTCGCCGATGGCCGAGATCGACACCACCGAAGTAATGCCGATAACGATACCGAGCATGGTCAACAACGTGCGCATGCGGTGAGACACCAGCGCGACCCAGGCCATGTTGAAGGCCTCCTTGAACAACCCCAGGCTCGCCACCAAACGCCGGGCGCCACTGCGTTTTGGCTCGATGGGCGTTTCGCTGGGCAACTCCAGGCCAGCACTCTCATTGGCCTTGTCGCTGACAATCTCGCCATCACTGACCTCGACGATGCGCTGGGCGTTCGCCGCGACCTTGGGGTCATGGGTGACGATAATCACCGTGTGCCCCGCCGCGTGCAGCTCGGCGAGGATGCGCATCACCTCTTTGCCACTGTGGGTGTCGAGGGCGCCGGTGGGTTCGTCGGCGAGGATCACTTCGCCGCCGTTCATCAAGGCCCGGGCGATACTCACCCGTTGCTGCTGGCCACCGGAGAGCTGGCTGGGACGGTGGGTGGTGTGACCGGACAAGCCCAGCCGCGCGAGCAACTCCCGTGCGCGGCTGTGACGTTGGATTTCCGGTGTGCCGGCGTAGATCGCTGGCATTTCCACGTTGTGCAAGGCACTCAGGTGCGCCAGCAAGTGGTAGCGCTGGAAGATAAAACCGAAGTAATCACGGCGCAGTTCGGCCAACTGCTCATCCCCCAGGGAACGGGTTTCGATGCCGTTGATCTTGTAGCTGCCGGCCGTGGCGTAATCCAGGCCGCCGAGGATGTTCATCAGGGTCGATTTCCCTGAGCCTGAGGCGCCGATGATCGCAACCATTTCCCCAGCATGAATCGTCAAGTCGATGCCCTTGAGCGCGATGAATTCACGCTCGCCGGCCATGAAGCTACGGGTGATGCCCTTGAGTTCCAACAGTGGCTGAGTCATCCGTCAGTTCCCCGCCACAGCGGGCGTGGCGTCGCCGATCACCACTTTGTCGCCTTCGGCCAGGCCTTCGAGGATCTGCACCTTGACGTTGTTGTTGATCCCGGTCTTCACCTCCCGCGACACTGCCTTGCCTTTCGCGTCCAGCACCCGCAACGAGTAACTGCCGTCGTTGTTGCGCGCCCCCAGTGCCGCCACCGGTACCATCAGCGCGGCCTCGGCGGTGTCGAGCACGATACGTACCTGGGCGGTCATGGCGATGCGCAGACGGTGGTCGGGGTTAGGCACATCGAACAACGCGTTGTAGAACACTGCAGTGTTCTGCTTCGGCGTGCCGGCGGTCTGGGTTTCCAGGAAATTCTGTGGCGCCGGTTCCGTGCCGCGCAGCTTGGCGTAGTAACGCTTGTCGGCCTCGCCGAGGATGGTGAAGTAGACCTGCTGGCCGGGGCTGATGTGAATCACATCCGCCTCGGAGACCTGGGCCTTGACGGTCATGGTGTCCAGGTCCGCCAGCTTGAGCAGCACCGGCGCCAGTTGGTTGGCGATGACGGTCTGGCCTTCCTGAGTGACGATGCCCACCACATCGCCATCAATGGGCGCGACGATGCG
>OFQU01000051.1_pt1 | contig 22662 bp, 25 predicted proteins | sample 1542981 | NCBI WGS metagenome assembly OFQU01 (sample SAMN07774233, study PRJEB24372) | wastewater metagenome | isolation source: Exp Tend CN 90WW | collected 2016-02
AAGCTGGACGACCCAGCAGCCTTGTCGGACGGCTTCATGTAGATGCGGATCATTCCGATTTCGCTGTGCATGACCTTGTGGGGCATCAGTTATGCTCCTTGACGGTGTTGGAAGGGCACCGGCTACGACGGGAGGCGCGGGTGTCGCGCAGCGTCACCATACCGGTATGAGCGCGGCCGGGACGCTTGGGCACGGCAATTCGCTGCGACAGATAGATGCCGTTATGGCCCGAGCTGATGTAGGCGACGAAGCAGGCCACCGCGATCGGCACGGCATGGGTGGCGCCGAACAGCTCGATCCCCATGATCGTACAGGCCAGCGGCGTGTTGGCCGCCCCGGCGAACACGGCGACGAAACCGAGCGCTGCGAACAGGTCGAGCGGTGCACCGAGCAGCCACCCCAGCGCGTTGCCGAGCGCGGCACCGATGAAGAACAGCGGCGTCACCTCGCCGCCCTTGAAGCCTGCGCTCAGCGTCACGACGGTGAACAGCATCTTGAGCGCCCAACTCCACCGATCGACCGGGCCGCTGAAGAAGCCCGCGATCGTAGGATCACCGGGGATGGCGGACCATACGCCCAGACCCAGATAGGCGCGGGTGCCGACGATCCAGACGAGCGCGATGACCAGGACGCCGCCCAGAGCGGCACGGGCCGGTCCGTAAGGTATGCGGCGCTTGAGGAAGCCGCCGAATGCGTGGTTCGCTTCGGCGAAGACGAGGCCGGCGAACCCGAAGGCGACGCCCGCGATCGTCGCCTTGAGGAGCATCAGCGGCTCGACCAGCAGCGCGCCCGTGGCGGGGGCGGCATAGGCGATGTGATAAGGCGTGTGGTGGATGCCCCAGGCATGACACGTCCAGTCCCCGACCAGCGCGGCGAGCAAGCACGGAATGATCCCGCCATATTCGACGCGGCCAAGCGCCAGCACTTCAAGAGCAAACACCGCGCCTGCCAAGGGCGTGCCGAACACCGCGCCGAAGCCCGCCGCGACGCCGGCCATCAGCAGGATGCGAATACCGGATGCATCGAGACGGAACAGGCCGGCGATGGCACTGGCGAGACTGCCGCCGAGCTGCACGGCGGTTCCCTCGCGTCCCGCCGAGCCGCCGAACAGATGCGTCGCGATCGTGCCAAGGAACACCAGCGGTGCCATGCGGAGCGGTACGCCACCCCCGGGCTCATGGATCTGCTCGACAATCAGATTGTTGCCGGCTTCGACCGAGCGCCCGGTGTGATGATAGAGAAACGCGACGGCTGCCCCGCCCACGGGCAGGAAATACAGCAGCCAGGGATGGTCGAAGCGGGCCTGTGTGGCGGCATCAAGGCTCCACAGGAAGGCCGCACACAACGTTCCGACCAGCGCCGCCATCGGCAGCAGGATCAGCGTCCAGCGAACCACCGACATGGCATGGTCGTGCCGGTCGCAAAAGAACGCCGCCACGTTGAACTCATGGTACAGATTGCGAAACGTCGCGCGCACGATTCCTCCTTTGCTGCCTTGCGGCGCCAAGTAGGAATCATCGGCCCTTGCTAGGGCGGTTCGGTCAGACGACCCGGCGGAAATCCATCGCCTTGAAGAGATATATGTCGCTGCAATGCAGCAACGTCAATTCCCGAAATACCATCCTTGCGGGGAAGCCTTGGCCATGTCGTTGGTCGTTTCCCAACCGGGAACGCCGATCAAGCTCTGGCTCGCTCAGTTTGGCGCGTGATCGTCCAATGCTCCAGTTAGTTGTAGACGATCACCTTGTCGCCGAGCAGATCGCCATGACGGCGACAGAAAAGGTCGAGCTGATCGCGATCACCGACCAGTTCAACACAGATCGTCAGATGCGGATCGGCAATTTCCGAGCCGTTCTCCCGGATCGGTTCGTGATTGCTGAAGCCGTAATGGGTATTTTGCGCGACGGCGTTGATGATGCCGTCCGCCTTCGCGGTGCGAATCAGCTCGCGATAGAGCGGCTTTGCCCCCCAGAAGCGACGCGGGCCGATCTTGTCGGACGGCTTCAGATAGATGCGCAGCATCCCGACTTCGCGGTGCTGAACGGTGAAAAGGTCGGGCATGGTAGAGCTTTCGACAGGAAGCGGGATCAGGCGCGCGCGCGCCGGCGAGAAGCGCGGCGCGTGCGGGCATCGCGCAGGGTGGCGTCGGGTGTGAGGTGTGCGGCAGGCACCTTAAGCACGGCGACGCGCTGCGACAGGTAGATGCCGTTGTGGCCTGAGCAGAGATAGGCGACGAAGCACGCGACTGCGATCGGCACCGCATAGGCCGCGCCGAACAGCTCGATCCCCATGAACGTGCAAGCCAGCGGCGTGTTGGCCGCGCCCGCGAACAGCGCGACGAAACCGATCGCCGCGAAAACCCCTGTCGGCACTCCGAACATGGGCGCGAGCGCATTGCCGAGCGCCGCGCCAATGAAGAACAGCGGCGTCACCTCTCCGCCCTTGAAGCCAGCGCTCAGGGTAACGACGGTAAAGAGCAGCTTCAGCGCCCAGCTCCACGGGTGCGTATCGGGGCCGAAAAAGCTGGCAATGGTCAGGTCGCCCGGCGTTGCCGCCAGCGTGCCCAGGCCGAGATAGTCTCGCGTGCCAAATAGCCAGACCAGCGCGATCACGGCGACACCACCGATAGCGGGTCGTAGTGGGCCATAGGGTATCACGCGCTTCAGCCATCCGCCGAGCGCATGGTTGGCCTCTGCAAAGGCCAGCCCGACCAATCCGAATACAACGCCCGCGACGCCGGCTTTGGCGACGAGCAACGCGTCGACCGGCACCATCGCATCGACATGGTAGGCGCCGTGATGAATGCCCCAGGCAAGACAGGTCCAGTCACCCACCAGTGCCGCGACTAGGCACGGTACTAGCGCGCGATACTCGACCCGGCCGATCGCCAGCACCTCCAGTGCAAAGACCGCGCCCGCGATCGGCGTCCCGAAGACCGCGCCGAAGCCCGCCGCGATTCCGGTCATAAGGAGGGTGCGTGTCGCTTCCGCATCCAGCTTGAGGGCGCGCCCAAACCCGCTGGAAAGACTGCCGCCCAATTGCACGGCGGTGCCTTCACGCCCCGCCGATCCCCCGAACAGGTGCGTCACGACCGTGCCGAAGAGGATGAGCGGGGCCATGCGCAGCGGCACACCGCCCCCCGGTTCGTGGATTTGCTCGACGATGAGGTTGTTGCCGCCTTCGACCGAACGCCCTGTCAGATGGTAGAGCAGTCCGACCAAGAACCCGCCGATCGGCAGCAGGTAGAGCAGCCAGGGAAAGGCATAGCGAAGCCGGGTTACGGCATCGAGGCTCCACAAGAAGGCCGCGCAGAGCGTTCCCACCGCTGCGGCCATCGGGACCAGAATCAAAGTCCACCGCAGCACCGACATGGCATGGGTGCGGCGCTCGCGAATGAACGCTGCCATGTTGAACTGGTCGTAGAGATTGCGAAACGTCGCGTGCACGATTCCTCCTTGCTGCCTTGCGGCGCCTGGTAGGAATCATCGGCCCTTGCGAGGGCGGTTCGGCCGAATGGCCCGGCGGAAATCCATCGCCGTGCCCGAGCATATGCTGTCCGACGGCGACGTGGTCAACCAACGGCAGGGTCACGATAAGACCATTGTTTTGGTGAGGATAAATAATTGGCTCCGCCCATGGAATAAACCCGGACGAGCATCGTCTACGCTTTCGAGACTGATGCGCCGGAGGGGCTTATGCATAGACGAGATTGGATGCTGGGCCTGGTGGCTTCGGCCCTGCTCACCGGCGCAGTCGCGGCCGCTCCCGCCGATGGCTACGCCAGCATGGTGTCTGCCGCGATGGACCGGATGATGGCGGGCATGATGGTCAAGCCGTCCGGCGACGTCGACCGCGACTTCGTCGCGATGATGCTTCCGCACCATCAGGGCGCCATCGATATGGCGGTGGCGGAGCTGCGCTACGGTCATAACGAGCAGCTCAAGCGCATCGCACAGGAGATCATCATCGATCAGCAGCAGGAGATCGCCGCCATGAAGCTGGCGATCGGTCAGCCGCTACCCCCTTCGACGCCAGCCCCGACGCAGGGCGGTGACCACCACAGCCATATGGAGCACTGACATGATCCGGACCATCCTGCGCTCGGCCGCCTTGCTGATAAGCGCCGCACCGGGCATCGCCATGGCCCAGCAGGCGCCGTGGAACGCCAGGGACGTGCCTGTCAGCCACCGCGACCGCGTCTATGCATCCGAACAATTCTCCAACACGGTGTCGGTGACGGACCCGGCCGACAACCGGCTGCTCGGCGTCATCAAGCTTGGCGATCCGCAGCCGATGAATTTTTCACCGCTCTACAAGGGGCAGGTGCTGGTTCACGGACTCGGCTTCTCGCCGGACGGGAAGACCCTCGCGGTCGTGTCGATCGCATCGAACGCCGTGTCGTGGATCGACACCGCCACCAACACCGTCAAGCATACGACTTATGTCGGGCGCAGTCCGCACGAGGCGTTCTTTACACCGAACGGCAAGGAAGTCTGGGTCACCGTCCGCGGCGAGGACTATATCGCCGTGCTCGACCCTACGACGTACAAGGAAACCGGGCGCATCAAGACGCCCGGTGGTCCGGGTATGACGATCTTCTCGCCCGATGGCCGATACGGCTATGTCTGTTCGTCGTTCAATCCGGTGCTGGCCGTGTTCGATGTCGCAACCCACGCGCAGGTCGGACAGGTGGCACAGCCGAGCCCATTCTGTCCCAACATCGCCGCGACGCCGGACGGCAAGCAGGTGTGGTTCACGCTGAAGGACATCGGCAAGACGGTCGCATTCGATGCCAGGCCACCCTTCGCAATCCTCAAGGTGCTGGATACCGGGCCGATCACCAATCACGTCAACTTCGCCCGCACGGTCAGGGGACAGTTCGCGTACGTCACGGTAGGCGGGGAAAACGCGGTGAAGGTGTTCCGCACGTCCGATTTCGCGCCCGTCGCCACCATCCCGGTCGGCAAGATGCCGCACGGCGTCTGGCCATCGGGCGACGGCCGGCGCATCTATGTCGGGCTGGAGAATGCCGATGAACTCGCCGCAATCGACACCACAGGCAACAAGGTGGTCGCCACCGTGCCGGTCGGACAGGCACCGCAGGCGATCGCCTATGTGCCGAACGCTGTCCCGACAGGCCCCGGCACCGACAATCTCCAACCGCTCGGTACGGCCGGCAAGGCGGTGCATCTGACCATGGGGCCGGTTGGCGGCAATGGTGCGGCAAGCAGCATCACCCTCTTCGACCAGGGCATCATCCAGGTCGTGCAAAGTGCCGTTACCGGTTTGCAGCCCAAAAAGCCTTACATGCTCGTGCTGACCGCCAACGCGGACGGCAGCGGTGCGGTAGAGCCGCTTGCGAACTTCATGAGCAACCCGGCAGGTGCGGCGATCGTCAACGCATCGGGGCCGATCCGGCAGATCGTTCAGGGCAGCACCGCGGCGCCCCGGCGCTTTCTGGCTGTCGCGGAGGTGGTGAACGGCGCGCCGGGTCGCATCGTGCAGGTGCAGCGCGACTGAGATGGACCCGCTTGCCGCCGCGATCGAACCTCTGATCCCCGGCCTGCGCCGCTATGCCCGATCGTGGTTGCGCGATCGGGCGATGGCGGATGACGTGGTGCAGGATTGCCTCGAGCGCGCAGTCGGGCGCTGGCGACAGCGACGCGGCGTGGAGGTGCGCCCGTGGGTCTATACGATCCTGCACAACCTGTTGGTCGACCATCAGCGGCAGCATAACCGGCGAGGCACGGCGGTTCCGCTCCACCTCGTGGACGACGCCACGCTCGGCCGTCCGGCCGATCAGGACACAGGCCTGCACCACCGCGACCTGCTGCGCGCCCTTGATGCGTTGCCCGAGGAGCAGCGAACGGTGCTGCTCCTCGTATCGGTCGAGGGCCTGCCCTATGCGGAGGTCGCTGCCGTTGTCGGCGTGCCGCTGGGCACGGTGATGTCGCGCATATTCCGGGCGCGCGACCGACTGGCGACCCTCCTCCGGGAGGGTGAACGGCCGCGATTGAGGAGTGTGCAATGACCAGCCCGATCGGCGAGGACGATCTGGCCGCGTGGATCGATGGCAGGCTGTCGCCCGAGCGGCAGCGCCTGGTCGACGCCTATCTTGAAGGCCAGCCGGACCTGCATGCCCGTTTGCGGGAACAGGCGGAGCAGGCGCGAGCCCTTGCATCCCTGTTTGCCCCGATCGCGGATGAACCGATCCCGGCGACGATGCGCGTCGCAGCCATCAGGGGGCGGCAACGTCAGCCGCGATGGCAATTCGCCATCGCCGCGTCACTTCTGCTGGCGTTGGGGTTTGGCGGTGGCTGGTCGAGCGCGCGGTGGAGCGGCGAACCTCGCGCGGGCATCGCGGCGCTGGCCAACGAGGCGAGTGACAATTTCCGTGTCTATGCCGCCGACCGGATACGACCGGCGGAAATCGGCCCCGACCAGCGCGCCATGCTGATCCGGTGGACCTCCGCCCGACTGGGTGAGCGCGTGACCATCCCGGACCTCAGCACAGCCGGTTACCGCTATGGCGGAGGGCGACTGGTCGCGACACCCCACGGCCCTGCGGCGCTGCTTCTCTACGATGGACCACAAGCGTCGAAACTCGCGGTGCTGACGAGGCCCATGCAGATCGACAAGACCGCGAGCATGACCAGTACGTCCAGCGGGACCATGGGCCGGATCACATGGGCGGTCGACGGGATCGGCTACAGTGTGGTGGGCGAGCGCCCCGCGGCCGAGCTGCATCCGATCGCCGATGAAGTCCGGCGCCAGGCAGGTGCCGCGCTGGTGTCCTGATAGCGCCTTGCCGCTTCCCGGCGCCGACAGGCACCGGGCTGTCCAGCGCGATCACGGCTTTCGTTCGGCGTCCTTCCTGTCGGCCTCGGCTGGCGTCAGCCTGGCCCGCTCGCGGATGCGGCGTTCCAGCGGCGCGCCCACGAACAGTACGAGCATCGCAAGGCTCAACCCGCCGATGATGAGCGGCCACACCGCCAACCCTGCTGCCGCGCCGATGGTGGCGGTGACCCAGATGCACGCGGCGGTCGCCAGTCCATGCACTTCCTGACCCTGACCGACCCGCAGCACCGCGCCGGCACCGATGAAGCCGACGCCGGACAGAATGCCCTGCATCGCCCGTCCTGCGGCATCGGCGTTCACGTTCGGCAAGCCACTATGCACGATCGCCTGAACGGCGATGCAACTCGCCAGACCGACCAGACCCAGCGTCCGCAGGCCCATGATCTGCCGGTTCTCACGCGAGCGTTCCCAGCCGAGCACCATCCCGGCCGCGGTCGCCACCACCAGCCGGCCAATCGCATCGATCCAGAAAGCGACGTCCGGTGCCGCTGATGCTTCGATCATTCGACCAGCACGTGAACGTGATGCCAGGCGGTGCACAGATAGCCGGCGAAATTCCACATCGTATCCGGCCGCTCGGGCTGTCCCTGCCCGGTCTCGTCGAAGGCACGGGCGACAAGGTGCTGGCGTCCCTTGGCAAGTGTGGCGTCAAGGATCCAGCGCCGCCAGCCCCAGCGCGTCTCCGGATCATCGGCGAAGGTCGCCTGTTGCCAGTCGCGACCGCCGTTCACCGACACTTCGATCCGAGAAATACGGCGGTCATAGGCAATGGCATATCCCTCAATCCGCACCTCTCCGGCGGCCAAACTCTCGCCCGCACCGGGCGAGCAGATCGCGGCGTTGAGCGGCATGGCATTGATCGTCAGACCCTGGCTCCAGTCGACGGTGTCGCTCGTCACAGCGGCGGGGAAGAGCTTGTAGTCGTGCGCCTGGATCGGTGCCTCGGAGGGCGTTTCACGCACCTCGATCCGTGTCAGCCATTTGGCGCTGCGCACGCCTGCATAGCCCGGCACCACCATGCGGAGCGGGGCGCCGTGTTCGGGCGTCAGCGGCTCGCCGTTCATCGCCCAGGCAATGAGGACGTCGGGTTGCCGCGCCTTGTCCATGGCGATCGAGACCCCGAACAAGGCTTCCTTGCCCTCCATGTCCACCTCGTCGGCGCCGGTGAACGCCACGAACAGCTCGGACGCATCCGGCGCGCCGACCGCATCGAGCACATCGGCCAAGCGTACGCCGGTCCACTCCGCATTGCCGATCGCGCCTACGTCCCACGGATCGCCGGAGGTGTTGGCGACCTGCTGGAGATCGGTACGCCGGTTGCCGGCGCACTGGAGAACCGCCGTTACCGTGCGCGTGGCAAACGTGCTCTTCAGTTCCTGCACCGAGAAGAAGCGGCTCGCCATGCCCCTCCCGCTCACCTCGATCCGATGATTGGCGGGCAGATCCGGCACCGGCCCGTGGCTGCGCACGTAGAACAGCGCCTGCGGCGTCAGAAACCGCTCGATCAACGCACCGGGCGTCGGCTCGGCATTGTAGGGATCAGAACTGCGCTCGATCATATCGGTCATGGACGATCAAACGTCGCGGGCACGCGTAACGCTTCAAGTCTTCGAGACCATCGCAGACGAAAGGCTGCCGATCATTCCGATATCCAGATTGGAATGACCATATCAAACGGTTGGTCGTATCGATCAGGCTGCGCGATACAAGCTGCATGACCCTGGAGCAGCTTAGAATCTTCGTCGGTGTCGCGGAGCGCGAACACGTCACCAAGGCAGCGGAGGCGCTGAACGTCACGCAGTCCGCTGCCTCCGGCGCGGTTGCGGCCCTCGAAGCGCGCTACGGCGTTCCGCTGTTCCACCGCGTCGGGCGTGGCATCCAGCTTACCGAGGCAGGCCGCGGCTTTCTGGAGGAAGCGCGCGCGGTGCTGGGGCGGGCAGCGCATGCCGAGACGATGCTCGCGGACTATGCCGGGCTTGCGCGTGGTTCGTTGCGGATCGTCGCTAGCCAGACGATCGCGAGCTACTGGTTGCCGGCAAAGCTCGCCGCCTTCCACGAACGCCACCCGCAGATCGCGGTTGAGCTCGCGATCGACAACACCGAAGGCGCGGCAGCGCAGGTGCTGAGCGGCGCGGCGGAACTCGGCTTTGTCGAGGGCGAGGTGGACGAACCGGCACTCGCCCACTGGAACGTCGGGCGTGATCCGATGGTGCTGGTCGGCCGCGAGGACGCCGAACGTGTCGACGAGGCCTGGCTGCGCACTGAACGCTGGATCGTCCGTGAGCTGGGATCGGGTACGCGCTCGACCTTCGAGGACGTGCTGCGAACGCGCGGGTTTGATCCGGCCCAGCTGACGATAGCGATGACGCTGCCGTCCAACGAGGCGGTGCGCACCGCCGTTGAGGCCGGTGCCGGCGTTGCCGTCTTGTCGCGATTGGTCGTCGCGCGCGCGCTCAAGGCCGGTGACCTTGTCGAGCTGCCGCTCGGGCTGCCCGACCGCGCCTTTCACGCGCTGCGCCACAAGGAACGCTATCGCACCCGCGCGGCCGACGCGCTGACGGACCTCATCAAGGAGCAGGTCGCATGACTGCCGACACGCACTCCGTTCTCAGCGGCCTCAAGCCGCTCAGCCGGCTCGATCATCCCCGCGAGATGATCCGTCAGTTCACGCCCAACTGGTTCGCCGCGACGATGGGCACGGGCATCCTTGCCCTCGCGCTGCCGCAGGTGCCCGGCATCGGGCCTTCGCTTAAACCCGTCGGCGAGGTGTTGTGGTTCTTCAATATCGCACTCTTCGCGCTGTTCGCCGGCCTTTATGGTGCGCGCTGGGCGATGTTCGGGCACGAGGCGCGGCGCATCTTCGGGCATAACACCGTGTCGATGTTCATCGGCACCATCCCGATGGGCCTCGCGACGATCATCAACGGCTGCCTCGCTTTCGGCATCGCACGGTTCGGGAATGGCATCGTACCGGTCGCACACGTCCTGTGGTGGATCGACGTCGCCATGTCGCTCGCCTGTGGCGTCCTGATCCCGTACATGATGTTCACCCGTCACGAGCACAGCCTGGACGGCATGACCGCGGTATGGCTGCTGCCGGTCGTCGCTGCCGAAGTGGCGGGCGCCAGCGGCGGGCTGCTCGCGCCGCATCTGACCGATCCCCACGCGCAGATCGCGATGCTCGCCACTTCCTACGTGCTGTGGGCCTATTCGGTGCCGGTCGCGTTCGGCATCCTCGCCATCCTGATCCTGCGCATGGCGCTCCACAAGCTGCCGCATGAGAGCATGGCGGCGTCCTCCTGGCTGGCGCTGGGACCGATCGGCACGGGTGCTCTGGGCATGCTGGTGCTCGGGGCGGACGCGCCGGCGATCCTCGCGGCGCACGGGCTGGCCGGTGTCGGTACCGTCGCGGAAGGGATCGGCGTTGTGGCCGGACTCTGCCTGTGGGGCTTCGGCCTGTGGTGGCTGGCGCTCGCGACGCTCATCACCATCCGCTACTGGCGCGCCGGCGTCCCGTTCAACCTGGGCTGGTGGGGCTATACCTTTCCGCTCGGCGTCTACACCGTCGCCACCTTCCGCCTAGGCACGACGCTGAACCTCGGTTTCTTCGGTTTCGTCGGCACGGTGCTGACAGTCGCGCTTGCGGCGATGTGGCTGCTCGTCGGCGCCAAGACGCTGGCCGGCGCATGGCGCGGCAACCTGTTCGTCTCGCCCTGCATCGCCACCCCGAACTGATCCGCCATGATGATCGGATCAGTCGGTCCGATCACTTGCAGAATGCCCCTTTGATCCGCCAGCGTGACTGGCCACAGGAGAGCCTTGTCATGGACAATTTCGACGCCGGGCTGGCGAGTGAGACCAGCCGTCGCCGCTTCCTCAGCCATGCCGCGCTCGGCACCGCCGGCCTTGCCGCCGCGCCGGCACTGGCGCAGCAGCTCGTCGACCTGAAGCTGCCCGGCGGCAATGCCGAGCGGCCGATGACCAGCGCCTTTCCCGGCAAGGGCAGCATGATCCTCCAGCGCGTCCATCCACCCTTGCTGGAGACGCCGATGGAGGTCTTCGACAAGTCGGTGTTCACGCCCAACGACCAGTTCTTCGTCCGCTGGCACTGGGCCGACATACCGACCTCGATCGACGTCGAAAGTTTCCGCCTCAACGTCTTCGGCCACGTCAATCGGCCGCTGTCGATCAGCCTCGCTCAGCTGCTGCGCCTTCCACGGGTCGAGATGGCGGCGGTGAACCAGTGCTCGGGCAACAGCCGCGGGCTGTTCCAGCCGCGCGTCGCCGGCGCGCAATGGGGCAATGGCGCGATGGGCAACGCCAAGTGGCTCGGCGTTCGCCTGCGCGACGTGCTCGACCTCGCCGGGGTCAAGGCAGGCGCGGTGCAGGTGCGCTTCGGCGCTCTCGATCAGCCGGTCGTGGCGGGCGCTCCTGACTTCGAGAAGGCACTCGACATCGACCATGCCCGCGACGGCGAGGTCATGATCGCCTTCGGCATGAACGGCGAGCAACTGCCGCTCCTCAACGGCTTTCCCTGCCGGCTGATCGTGCCGGGCTGGTACTCGACCTATTGGGTCAAGATGCTGAACGCGATCGAGGTACTGCCCGGCCCTGACGACCAGTATTGGATGGCCAAGGCCTACAAGATCCCCGCGACACCCGGCGCGAATGTCGCGCCCGGTGCCAAGGACTTCCCGACCGTACCGATCAATCGCATGATCCCGCGTAGCTGGATGACCAGCCTGCCCGATGGTCAGGCGATCGCCTATGAAGCGTCGATCCCGGTCGGCGGCATCGCAATGGGCGGCGATTGCGGCGTCGCCAAGGTCGATGTGTCGTCGGACGGAGGCCGCACCTGGTACAGGACGACGCTCGGAGCGGACGAGGGCAGGTACAGCTTCCGTCGGTGGGATGGTCGCGTGCCGCTGCGACGCGGTGCCAACCCGATCATGGTGCGCTGCTGGAACACCAACGGTGTCGCCCAGCCGATGAAGCCGATCTGGAACCCGGGCGGGTTCATGCGCGGCAATATCGAGACCACCACCATCATCGCGGCCTGAGGAGCGAGTAGCATGAAGACCCCGTCTCCCGGCATCATGGCCGCTGGCCTGATCGGCCTGACCGGCATTATCCTCGTCTCGATCGGGGCGCCGAGCAGCCGCAAGGCGCCTGCCCCGATCTCCGAGAAATCCGAGCCGGCACCGCCCACCAGCGTCTCAGCCCGCGGCTTTTCGCTCGCCTCGACCAGCGTCGACCTGCCGGTCGATGACGCTACCTACCCCGATGGTCCGCACGCCGACGTCATCAACGCCAACTGCACTTCGTGCCACTCGGCCAGCATGGCGCTAACTCAGCCTGCGCTATCGGCGGACCAGTGGAAGGCGACCGTCACCAAGATGCGTGAGGTGTACAAGGCGCCGGTGGCCGAGAAGGACGTCGATGCGATCGTTGCTTATCTCACCGCTATGCCAAGCCAGAAAGCGGCACCCGCAACCGGCAAGGCACAGGATCCCGACCCCAAGGTGGCTCCTGATGTCTCAGGTGGAACCGGATAAGCAAACCTCTCGCATAATCTAAACAGGCGATTTCGACAGACGATCGGAGCCTTCAGTAGGACTTTTTCAACAGCCACGACCTGTTTTGACGAGGCACCATGGGAATGGGTCGCCCGGCGCGATCGGCCGAGAGGCCGGCTGCGGAATATGACTTCTCAAAACCCATCGCCAATTGTAATCCCGATCGATGAGCCTTGTCGATGAGTTTTGAGAAAAATCGATGCTGATCGGGTACGCGCGCGTATCGACGCCCGAACAGGATCTGACCCTGCAGCTCGATGCGCTGCGCCAGGCCGGGTGTGAGCGCTGCTTTTCCGACAAGGCCAGCGGCGCGAAGATCAGTCGCCCCGGGCTGGTCGAGGCCATCAGCTACGCGCGCGCCGGCGATGTTCTGGTCGTCTGGAAGCTGGATCGGCTGGGCCGAACGATGAAGGGTCTGGTCGACCTCGCAGCCGAGCTCGAGGAGAAGGGCATCGGCTTGCGCTCGATCACGGATGGGATCGATACCTCCGGCACTGCCGGCAGGCTCGTCTTCAACATCCTCGCCGCCATGGCGCAGATGGAGCGCGAGCTGGTCAAGGAGCGCACCACCGCGGCGCTTGAAGTAGCCAGGCGTCGCGGTCGCTTTGGCGGCCGTAAGTCGGTCATGACCGACGATCGTCGGAATGCGGCCGAGAGCCTGCTGAAGACACAGATGACACCACGCGAGATCGCCGGTGCGATCGGCGTATCGCTGTCGACCTTCTACCGCCATTTTCCAGGGAAATGATCGCGGCGCTGATCGCTGGTCGAGGGCTTTCTTAGCTCGCCGGCGGCTACGCGACCTATCCGCGGCCCCAACTGCTATCGGTCCGACTCCGTGGCGGTCACCGAATGATCCTGTGGGTCTATGCCGCTGCCGGCATTCTCGGTGTCTCGATTTGTCGGCAGGTGCGCGGTTGGCGGCGATCGAAATCCCTCTGAGCCCAAAAACTCGTACTTGATGTACCTGTCGCTCTCGATGCGCTCGAGCACGGCATTGATCACGGCTTCGCGAGAGGAGAGTTGAAGTCGCTGCTGCAGCCGCTCTGCAATGGCCACCGCCACAGGTGACAACGCGATCGTCGATCGACGATACCCGGCTTGATCCTCGCGCTGCTTCTTCAGCCGCATGGACCGGGTGCTGCGTTTTATGGGCTGCTCGTCGTTCGTCATAAGCGGACGACAATCTGCTAGCATCAGGCGAGGTGCAATATGGCTTCGGCATGACGAAACGAAGTCGCGCTGGTCTGCAAGGCAAACGCTGCAGCGATCACCCGGCTGTCTGATCGAGAGTGATGCCCTCGTCGTGCTCGGACGTGTCCTGTTGAGCTCGATAGGCGGTAAGCATGTCCTCATAGAGGACCATCGTCTTGTTCAGCGACTGCAGAAAGACTGGGTCGAAATAGATCATCGGTTCGTTGAGGATTTCGACAGCGAAGAATGCACCGACGACATCGATCTCGAGTATCTCCGCAAGCTGATCGATGAGATGGCCAGTAAGCGGCGTCCGTCCAGCTTTGATCTTCACGACCAGGCTGAGGCTGCGCCCGAGCCGTGAGGCCACCTGCGGATTCGTCAGCCCCCGACGCCTCCATTCCTCGCGGAATAGCGTGAGAAAGCCTCGCTGTCTGTCGGCGCTTACGGCGAACGCCTTGCCTTGGTGGTACATGATGCGACCCCCTTACGGCCGCAATACTCCGGTATTCTCGCTATTTGTCAATCGATGGCGTCCGCAGGAATCTGTGAACAATCGCTAAACGTTCCGTGAAATACGGCGAGCAGCGCTATTATGAAGGCGAGCCGAGTCGGAACGGGATGATCCGTGTATTGCATCGCTAGGTCACGAGCGTGCTGAAACGTGGGCTTTTGGCTCAAGGGTATGCGCAACGTCACCCGGACGTCGCCTGGTAGATCGAGCTTCGCCGCCTCGGCAACCAGAGCTTCCGGGTTCTCCGCGCCTAGGAATATCTCCATTCCTTTCAACGCCGTAGCCGACACGCTCTCGAACGCGAGCGTGTGATGCGAGTGGATTCGGATGGCATGACTCGCGAGCCGGAACACCGATTTATCGAACGTGAAAGTGTAGATCACCTGGGACATAGGCGACCATATTCCTTCCCCCGACGGATACGCCATACCCGATACGCGGTGATCCATATTCTGTTGGCGCCTCCACGGAGGCCGGGCGGATAGCTCCACAAAGTCCGCGGTAAGTAAACAGGGGAATTTTTTTACCATGTTGATGGGGCCGTCGCGAGATTGCTCCGTTTCGGCTCGATCTCGCCATCGCACATGGGCCGCGGGCAAGATGTTACAATCGGCGTCACAAACAGAGTAACTTTTTTCCTCTGTTCAATGCTTGTGATTTGGTTCCTTTTGAAGACGGCGCAGCAATTCGCTTCGTCTATCAAGGGGAAAGAGCATGTCTGCACTTGCGATGCCGAAGGAGGGTCGTACCAACGCCGTCCTTCTCGGCCTGGCAATCATCGCCATGGTGATGGTTCTGGGCGCGTCGGCGGCCTTCGCCGGCACCGACACGACGTTCAATACCGCTCTGACGAAGTTCACGGACTTCCTCGAGGGCTCGGGCGGCAAGATCATCACCGTGATGAGCCTCGCCGGCGGCATCGTCGCGCTCGCGTCGGGTCGCTTCAGCCTCGGCCAGGTGGCCGTCCCGGTCGCGGTCGGCGTCGGCGCCGGCACCGGCATTCCGATCGTCACCTCGACCGTCACTGCGACGATCTGAGGCGCGGCTGGATCAACCGCTGGGAGGGCGGCTTAGCTTATGGACCGGTATTCCATCCCCTCGCATCTCGACGACCCGGAGCTGATCGGCTTCTGGACGCTGGACGAGTTCCTCGCGATGGCGATCCCCTTCGTGTGGGGCATCCTCTCGCAGCACGTCGTGATCGGGTTGGTGGTCTCGTTGCTCGGGTGGTGGGGGTTTCGGAAACTCAAAGCCGGGAAAGCCTCGTCGTGGATTCTCCACATGGCCTACTGGCATCTGCCGTCGAGCTTTACCGGTCTGAAGGCGACGCCGCCCTCTCACCTTCGCGTGATGGTGGGCTAAATGGATTACAGTGTCGGCCTCGCGCAGTCGCAGCGGGTCATCAAGCAGCGCAACATGCTCGGCATCGTGGCGCTGGTGCTGGCAGGTCTCGTTGTCCTGCTGTTCTTGGTCGGCGCCACGCGCGACCGCGAGATCGTGCTGCAGCCGATCGTGCGCACGCCGCTGACGCTCTCTTCGAGCGGTGTCAGCCGGGACTACCTCGAGATGGTCACGCGCGACACAGCGCTGATGACGCTCAACCGGTCGCCCGAGAACCTTCAATACTGGATGGACTCGATCCTCGCGATCGCCACGCCGGAGAGCCACGGCGCGCTCAAGCGCGATCTTATGAAGATCGTCAACGAGCAGAACGGCTCCACAATCAGCCAGTATTTCACGCTCACCGGCATGAAGGTCGACCCTGAGGCTCTGACCTCTGAGGTGAGCGGCACCCTCCACACGGTCGTCGGCTCGAAGTCGGTCACCGCCGAGCCGAAAACCTTCCGCTTCAACTGGGCGTACCGTGGCCTGTCTCTGCAGCTGAAGGGCTTCGGGATGGTGAGCAAGGCCGACAAGGACGGCGCCGCACCCGGAGACGCGTCATGAGCCCTCTGCTTGCCTATAGCCTGATCGGCGCTGGCGGGGCGGTCACCACGCGCTGGTGCCACCTCTCGCGCCTGATCGGCGGTTGCATGATCGTGGTCGGCGGGGTCGCGCTCGCGGCGCCCGCTTTCGCCGATGAGCACGTTCTCGCACGCGACAACAGCGAGGTCGCCTGCACGATGTCGAAGTCCGGGCTGACGCGGGTCAGCCTCAAGGACGATCGCTTCGCCAGCGTCTCCAAGCTCACGACCGGCGTCGACAGCGAGGACTTCACCGTCGTCAACGAGCCAAACCGCGGCGATATCTACGTCTCGGTGCCGGAGGGCTACTCGCGCGCCACGGTGTCGTTCTTCGGCACGACCGCCAAGGGGTACGTCTATAAGTTCGCCTGCAGGTTGGCCGGCGACGACGCGCAGCAGGTATTCGTCGAGAACAAGGACGTCGAGGCGGAGAAGCAGACGCAGGTCGCATCCGCTGCCGCGACGCCGCAGGAGGCGTCGGCGAACCTCGTCCAGGCGATGTACGAGAACGCGAACATCGACGGGTTCGAGATCCGGCCCGCCTCCATGTCAGCCGTGATGATCGGCACCCTCAAGGTGCAGATGATCTCGGAATATCGCGGGGCGCAGATCGCCGGTCGCGTGCTGCGGATCCAGAACACCGGCAAGGCGCCGGTGTCGCTCGGCGAAGGCACGATCGCGCCGTCGAACGCGATCGCGGTCTCGGTGCCGCACCCTGACCTCAAGCCCGGCGAAGCCACCACCGTCTACATCGTCACGCCTTCGGGCCTCGCCAACGGAGTGCGGCCATGAGCCTCAGGGACATCTTCAATCGCAACAAGGCCAAGCAGCTCGATGCCGAGCCCGAGGAGGGCGACGACACCGGCATGATGGCCGGCAACGATGCCGTGCGGAAGAAGCAGACCATGTGGCTGGCCGTCATCGCCGGCTTCATCGTGCTGCTCGGCGGTTGGTACATTCTCAAGCCGTCGGGTAAGGCCGCCATCGCGCCGACCGACGGCAAGGACGTGACGATCGCGACCGACGACATGGTCAATCGCAACATGTCGCAGCGCGAATGGCAGGCCTCGTCCGAGGCGCAGATGCAGTCGATCAACAACCAGCTGAAGTCGGTCGACGGCCAGGCCGCGCAGATGCGGGCGCTCCAAGAGCAGGTCGCGGCACTGCAGGGCCAGAACCAGTCAATGGCCTCGGACGGCCAGCGCGTCATGAGCGCCTATCAGCAGGAGAACGATCAGCTGCGCAAGCAGCTCTCGGACCGCTCGAGCACGCCCGCGCCTGCACCCCTGCCGACCCAGATGTACGGCGCGGCGCAGCCGAATTACCGCGGGCCGGGCGGGGCAGGGGGACCGATGACGGCGGGTGAAGCGGCCGCGGCTGCCGTCGCCTCGCGCCAGATCAAGCTCGTCTCGTTCGAGGGCGGTCCCGCCGGCACCGCCACGCGGATCTCGGGAGGCACGACAAGCTACACGGATAGCCCCAACTACCTGCCGCCCAACTCGATCGCGAAGGCCAAGGTCATCGTGGGTGTCGACGCCTCGGCCGGTGTCCAGTCGCAGTCGGACCCGCTTCCCGTGGTGCTCCGCATCACCGGGCCCGCGCGGTCGGTCTACCGGGACGGCAAGCTGCTCACGACGCGGATCGAAGGCTGTCTCATCAACGGCGCGGCGCGCGGCGACCTCTCGTCCGAGAAGGTCTACGTCAAGCTGCAGCGGATGACGTGCCCGCAGTCGAACGGCCGCTACGCGGTGTCCGACGTGAAGGGCTTCATCAGCTTCGCCGGCAAGACGGGTGTCCGCGGTCGCGTCGTAAGCCGCGAGGGTGGCCTCGTCGGGCAGGCGTTCCTCGCCGGCGTCGCAGGTGGCATCGGCCGCGGCTTCGCGGCGAACGCCAACTCCTCGCTCCTTGGCTCGAACATCACCGTCAACGGCAAGCGCCAGATGCTCGGCGTCGGCGAACTGGCGACCGGTGGCATCGGCAATGGTGTCGCAGAGGCCGGCGACATGGTCAGCAAGTACCTGATCGAGCGTGCCGAGCAATATCAGCCGATCATCGAGATGCCCACCGGCATCGATGTCGAGATCGTCTTCCTCGAGGGCGTCTTCATCCAGAATTGATCGGCCTCGACCAGGTCGGAAAGGCGGGAAGAGTTATGATGCAGGGTTTGGGATCGGTAACGCTGGCAGCGATGGCGGCGCTTCTCACCGGGAGCGCAGCGGCCCCGGACGGCGAGATCGTCAAGGCCGCGCTGACGAAGCGACTGCCCAAGACGCAGGTGACCTCGGTCGACTGCTCCAAGGTGGACGGCCTGTGCGAGGTCGTGGCCGGCTCGAACCTCTTCTACGTCGACAAGTCCGCGCGCTTCCTCGTCATCGGACGCGTCTACGACATGCAGACGCGCCAGGACCTCACCGCCGCGAGGTTGCTGGCGCTCAACCCAGACATGCTGGTGGGCGGTGCAGCGAAGGCGAACAGCGCGGCCGATGCTCCCGACGCCGCGCCGCCATCGGTGGGCGCAGGCACGCGGGTGACCCAGGCGGCGTCCCCGCAACGCCTCGACCTTTCACGGCTGTCGAAGAAGGGTGCGATCGTTTGGGGTTCGGGGTCGCAGACAGTGACCGTCTTCTCGGACTTCCACTGCGGGTATTGCCGCGCGCTCAGCCAGTCGCTCGAGACGATGAACGTCACGGTGATCGAGCGACCGATCTCGGTCCTCGGCAGCCGCGAGGTCGCCGACCTCGTGCTGTGCGCGCGCGACAAGCATGCAGCGGTGCGCGCCGCGTATGCGCAGGACGAGATCCGCACCGGCCCAAAGTGCGACACCAGCGGGCTCGATGAGAACGAGGCGTTCGCCAAGGCCCACGGGCTCAACGGCACGCCGGTCATCGTCCGCTCTGACGGCGCCGTGATGGAAGGCTTCAAACCGAAGCCGCAGCTCGAAGCATGGTTGAAGGGAGCCAGGTCGTGAAGAGCGATGTCATCTATCTGCCGGCAGGTCCCGTGCCGACGCTGCGTCCCCGCCGCACTCGGCTGATGACGATCGTCGCGCTCGCTGTCGCCGGCTTGGCAATGACCAGCTGCACCACGTTCGGCACCAACATCTCGGGCAAGTTCGGTTGCGGCGCGCCGGCAGGCGGCAGCTGCGCCCCGGCGACCGTGATCGACGATAAGGCGCTGGCCGAGATCACCGGCGACACCAGCTTCCGGCCTGCGGTGCAATACCAGCGGGCACCCGTCCGCTCCGCGCCGGAGAGCGTGGCGATCGCCGCGACCGGCACGGTGGGGGTTCGGCCGCAGAAGGTCCTTCGTATCGTCTTCCCGGCGCATACCGACGGCGCCGGCCGGTATCACGAGACAAGCGTCGTGCAGGCGATGGTCGACAGTAGCCAGTGGGTCGCCGCCACCAACGGCCATGGCCCGGGCCTCGCCGCCTCAACCACGCTCAACGTCAGCCCCGAGATCCTATCGCAGCTCGGTGCGCCGATCGACGCCGTGACGGCCAACGAGCGGGCGACTGCAGAGCGCTTGGCCGCGGATACGACGCCGGTAGCCGTGCCTCCTGCGAGCGCGGCCGCGCCGACCGTCGGCGCCGTCGCTGCCGCGCGAGCCAAGGCCAAGGGCGATCGCCCGCTCGCCGCCACAAGGCCGGCCGCGCCGGCGCCGACGCCTGTGTCGACTCCCGTCGCGGCGGCATCGCCTGCCGGACAGCGGATCGCCTCGTCGTCGCCGGCCAACCGGCCCGCACGCTTCAGCCCGAACGTGGAGGACTGATCACATGGCAGCCAAGAGGGGTTTCATCGCTCGCATGCTGGGCGATACGCGCGGGACGGACGAGGGCACGCCGGCCTTCGACGCGCCGATGCTCTCGAACTGGCTGCCGTACCGCAGCTACGATCAGCGACACGACATCTTCTACCAGACCAACTCGATCGGCTTCGCGCTTGAGCTCGCGCCGCTCATGGGCGCGGACGAGCGAACAGGCGAGATCCTGGCGCAGCTCCTTTCGGAAAGTATCCCCGCCAATGCGCGCGTGCAGATCCTCGCGTTTCAGAGCCCGCGCGTCGGCAAGCTGATCGCGCAATATGCGCTCCCGCGCTTCAAGGCCGGCGGTGTCCACCGCAAGATCGCCGAGCATCGCTCAGCCTTCCTCCGCCAGGGTGCGTGGGTGTCAATGTCGAAGGACGGGCCCTTCCACGTCCGCAATCACCGCATCTTCCTGTCCGTGTCTATCGCCAGCGGCAAGTCGAGCCCCGAGGAGCTTGTCGGCGTGCGCGACGGCATCGTCTCGACGCTTCAGTCGATCGACATGCCGTCGGCCCGCATGAAGCCGGTCGACCTCATCTCGCTGATCGACGACATCACCGCTCCCGCGTTCAACGTGGCGGAGGAGGTGCTCGAATATTCCGAGCTCGACCCCATCGCCGATCAGTGCATGCGTCGCGACGTACAGACGGTGGTGCAGGCGGATCGCCTGCTCGTCTCGGTCGAGCCGCTGCGAGCGGTCACCAATCTTTCGGGCGAGACGGCCTATGAGGAGATCCGCCCGGACACGTTCGACTACCGCTTCTTCTCCGTCCGGAACCTGCCCAATCGCTGGGCGCCCTGGGACGTGCAGAAGCTGATCGGTGACATGTTCTCCGACAAGCTTCGCCCGGGCTGTCCTACGCTGACCTCGCTGTGTCTGTGCTACCAGGACGAGCAGGCTGCCTCATCCAAGGCCGGCTACAAGTTCATGCGCACCTCGAGCCTCGCGGACTCCAAGTCGGCACGGCTCCTCCCGCAGCTCAAGGATCAGAGCCGCGAATGGGAGCACGTGACGCAAGAGCTCAGGCTCGGCAAGAAGCTCGTCCAGGCCTATTATTCGGTCGGCATCATCAGCCCGAAAGGGCAGGGCGATGCCAACGAGCGCACCGTCAAATCGATGTACAAGGCGGCGGGTTGGGACCTGCTGGACGAGCGGTTCCTCCAGATCATGGCGTTCATGTCGTGCCTGCCGATGACGCTCGGCAACGGCATCGACAGCGACCTGAAGCGCATGAAGCGGCTGCGCACGATGCTCACCAGCACGACGGCGAACATGCTTCCCATCCAGGGTGAGTATCTCGGCGGGCACCTCCCGCACCTGATGTTCGTCGGCCGGCGTGGCCAGCCCTTCTTCTGGTCGCCCTTCGAGAACAAGGCGGGCAACCATAACGTCGCGGTGTTCGGCAAGTCGGGGTCGGGCAAGTCGGTGGCCCTGCAGGAGCTGTGCGCCGCCTTTGCCGGCGTCGGCGCCAAGATCATCGTGATCGACGACGGCCGCTCGTTCGAGCACATGGCCAAGAGCCTCGGTGGCAACTTCGTCGAGTTCCGCCTGCGCGACGGGTTCAGCCTCAATCCGTTCTCGATGATCGATGAGACCCTTGTGGCGCAGGACGAGGATTATCTCGTCGACGCCCTGGCGATGCTCAAGTCGATCATCGGGCAGATGGGCCGCCATATCGACAAGCTCAACGACACCGAACGCGGCCTTATCGACCGAGCCGTCAATCGGGTGTGGGAGGCGAAGGGGCGCAGCGGCAGCGTCGACGACGTGGTGCAGGAGCTGCGTACGGATGGCAGCCCGCAGGGGACCGATCTCGCGATCGCCATGTTCCCGTTCTCCTCCGAGGGCACCTACGGCCAGTTCTTCGTCGGTGAGGCGTCGGTCGACATGTCGAACGCGTTGACCGTCTTTGAGCTGTCCGACCTCGCCAGTCGCGAGGAGCTCCGCTCCGTCGTGCTCACCGCAATCATGTTCATGTCGAGCCAGACGATGCGTCGCATGGATCGCCAGATCCCCAAGGCGCTGCTGATCGACGAGGCGTGGCAGATGCTGCGCGGCGGATCGATGGCCGACTTCGTCGAGACGTATAGCCGCACGTGCCGCAAATACGGCGCCTCGCTCATCACCGCGACGCAGAGCCTCAACGACTATTACAAGTCGGAGGGCAGCCTTGCGGCGCTGGAGAACAGCGACTGGTCGGTCATTCTCATGCAGAAGCCAGACACGATCTCAGACTTCCAGAAGCACGGGCGGTTCGACATGGATCCCTATACCGAGAGCCTGCTTCGGTCGCTGAAGCGCAATGGTGCCGAATATTCCGACATCATGATCAAGGGCCCGGATAGCCAGGCGGTCGGCCGGCTCGTCCTCGATAAGTATTCGGCCACGCTCTATTCCTCGAGCCCGCAGACGTTCGCCGCGATCGAGCACCTGATCGAGCAGGGCTTTTCGATGGACGAGGCTATCGAGCGCGTCGCGTTTCCGGAGCAGTATCTGGAGGCCGCAGAATGAGCGCGACCGAAGGCTACGGCTTCGACAGCGACTGGCAGGTCGCGACGCGGCGGCGAGTGCCCCGCCGCTGGCAGCGCGACCTCCGCGGGGCGATTGCTGACACGAGCTATGTCGCGCTGCGCTTCTCAGGATGGCTGGCGATGACGACGCTCGCGGCGATGGGCGTGACCGTCCTGCTCTTCCTGATGCTGGGCAACTTCACCCCCATCGGCTTCTTCTCGCAGATCGCCAACCTGGGAT
>OFQU01000052.1_pt1 | contig 22436 bp, 25 predicted proteins | sample 1542981 | NCBI WGS metagenome assembly OFQU01 (sample SAMN07774233, study PRJEB24372) | wastewater metagenome | isolation source: Exp Tend CN 90WW | collected 2016-02
TTTGCCACACCAAAGCTGGGTGCACGTGAGTTTTGACCATCAAAACGTGCAGTCACCAGTGGAGACAGTGCTGCAACCTCTTCAACCAATTCTTTGATTTTGTCTGATTTCTCAGAACCGTTCAAAGTCGCAACCAATTCAATCGGACCTTCAAGGCGTTCAAGAAGTGTTTTTAATTGAGCTGAAGTATTTTGATCTAACATGGTTAAGCTCTCCAAAGCAGTCTATAAAATTATTTGATAGAAGAATCATAGAGTAAATCTAAAAATAGATAAAACAGTTTGTATTTATTTTTGTAATCGATTTTATAGATTTAAAGATATTTTCTTCAATCATTTCATAAAGCTATATGGGGGATTTAAATGATTTTTCAAGTGATTTGCAGTTTAAGCCGTATAAATTAGGTATGATCAAGACAATTAAAAAATAGGGAAGCAAGTGATGCAATTACAGCGTGGTATCTATCAGCATTATAAAGGGCAACTGTATCAAGTTTTACATGTAGCGACGCATAGTGAAACCGAAGAAAAACTGGTGGTTTATCAGTGTTTATATGGTGATTATTCGATTTGGGTACGTCCACTTGCCATGTTTACTGAAACGGTAATGCTAGAAGATGACCGTGAGGTTGAGCGCTTTAAACTGATTCAAGAAGTATAAACGAAGCTAAGTAAAGTAGAGGGGGATTTGATGATGCATGCAGAATTTTTGAGTAAAGTATCGGCCTTATATCATCGCTTTCAAGAACATGACAGTACGCAAACAGATCGCATTGCGCGCTTTCGCAATATTGAGCCTGAGTCTGCACAATTTTTGGCGCAATTGGTGCATATTCAACAGCCTCAGCAGATATTAGAAATAGGAACATCAACAGGTTACTCAACCTTATGGTTGGCTTATGCTGCGCAACAAGTGAATGCTCGATTAGTCCATTTGGAAATTGATGCTAACAGAAGTCAACAAGCCGCGAGTCATCTTGCGGATTTCAATTTATCCAATGGCGTTGAGTTTTGGGTGGGGGACGTAGCTGAATATTTGAAGCAGTCGCAAGCCATCTTTGATTTTATATTGCTAGATGCTGAGCGTGATGCTTATGTCGACTATTGGCCAGATTTGAAACGACTAATGTGTGTTTCACGCGGAGTTTTGGTGGTTGATAATGTTCTATCGCATGCAGATCAAGTCACGGACTTCATCGCGCTTATTCAGCAGGACGAGCAGTTTAACCTGTCTACATTAGCGATTGGTGCGGGCTTGTTGGTGGTGACATGGGATCATGAAAAACAATCAGGATAAATCCTGATTGTTTGAGATTCAAAAATTAATGAATACTTAAGCGCGTAAAGTGCAAATCATATTCTAAATATTTATGAACAAAGGCTGTTTTATTATTACATCGAACTAAGTTGTTATAAATAAATTCAGGCACAGGGTGGTAGAGCTCGCCTGAACCATCGGCATAGAAAATTTTTAAATAGCGTGTGGAAGCGTTGTATTTCCAAGATGTTACCGCAATTGTCCCCATAAGCGACTCCCCATCATGTACATGGAATCACAGCAATGTGGCTGCTTAATTTAAACTTATGCCAAACTTAAAAAGCGAAGTATTACAGTTTTGTAAATAAAAAAACCGTACATAAAGTACGGTTTTTTAAAGTGATCAATTAGCGCATTTTCGCAAGGAAACGACCTACTCGGGTAATGGCTTCACGTAGTTCATTTTCAGCAGGTAAGAACACTACGCGGAAATGATCTGGTGTTGGCCAGTTAAAGCCTGTGCCTTGAACCAGAAGTACTTTTTCCGCACGAAGTAGATCAAGCATCAGTTTTTCATCATCCTGAACTGGATAGATTTCTGGGTCCAATTTCGGGAAGCAATACATTGCACCTTCAGGTTTAACACATGATACACCTGGAATGTCATTCAACATTTGCCAAGCAATATTACGCTGTTCGTATAAACGACCGCCTGGACGAATTAAATCATTGATTGACTGGTAGCCGCCTAAAGCAGTTTGAATGGCATACTGTGCTTGGTGGTTGGCACACAAACGCATAGAAGCGAGCATATCTAAACCTTCAATATAGTCGACTGCACGCGACTTATCGCCTGTGATGGCCATCCAGCCTGAACGGTAACCCGCAATACGGTATGCTTTAGATAAGCCATTGAAAGAGATACAGAGTTGCTCACCCGCTAATGCTGCTACAGAAACATGTTCAATACCGTCATAAACGATTTTGTCGTAAATTTCATCTGCAAACAAAATCAAATCGTGCTTTTTAGCCAATGCGACGATTTGCTCAAGTACATGGCGTGGATAAACTGCACCTGTTGGGTTGTTTGGATTAATAATCACGATACCGCGGGTACGTGGTGTGATTTTACTCTCCATATCCGCAATATCGGGATACCAAAAGTTTTCTTCATCACATTTATAATGAATAGCTGTACCGCCTGAAAGATTTACCGCAGCCGTCCAAAGGGGATAGTCAGGCATTGGCACGAGCATCTCGTCACCATCATCTAACAAGCCTTGCATCGCCATCACGATCAATTCAGAGACACCATTTCCGATATACACGTCATTAACGTGCATATCTAAAATGCCTTTTTGTTGGTAGTACTGACAGATGGCTTTACGCGCAGGGAAAATCCCTTTTGAGTCGGTATAACCTACTGCATTTGGCAGGTTTAAAGCCACATCGTTAATAATTTCTTGAGGAGCTTCAAAGCCAAACGGTGCAGGATTGCCAATATTAAGCTTAATAATTTTATGACCCGCTTCTTCCATCTCGTTGGCCGCTCGTAACACTGGTCCACGAATGTCGTAGCAAACATGCTCGAGCTTAGACGATTTTTTTATTTCGCGTGGGGTTTGGAGAGTGTTCGGCATTTTGATGTTCTCGGAAAGAGTGGAGGTCACTTTTGCATAACGGTATAAATAGCTTTTAAATGTTTCAGTTGTTACCAGATCGAGATCATGTTCATCTCTGAGTAAAGCAACAATTTTTTCATGCGTAAATCCCACCTGTTGATATTGTTTAATCACAGGCAGTAGATGTTTAAAAATAACGCTCTTTTTTTGCGACATTTTTTAATCCTGAGCAAGAATGTCAATAAGACTAACACTAAATTTGCTCACAAAAAAGCATTTAAGAAAATAAAATGCTCACCATATTTCCATAATGCTTTCTTTTTGCTTTTGTTGGAATTATAGGTCTTTTGTAAATTGTGAACTAAAGACTAGAAATTTTAAGATGAATCACGTAAATATAGGATTATCCTATTTTAAATAGCAAGATAGAAAGGGACGTGATCATGGGAAAACTCAATAAAACAGACCGAGAATGGCAAAGAGAGTTATCACCTGACGAATTTCGCATTACGCGACAAAAGGGGACGGAACCAGCCTTTACGGGGAAATATTGGAATACTAAACAAGCCGGCACTTATGTATGCCGTTGCTGTGGTACGCCACTATTTAATTCTGAAAATAAATATGACAGTGGTTGCGGCTGGCCAAGTTTTTATAAGCCACTCAATACGACTGTGATAGAAGAGCATCAAGATACAACACATGGCATGGTGCGTACAGAAATTGTATGTCATCACTGTGATGCTCATTTAGGCCATGTTTTTACAGATGGACCTGAGCCTACAGGTTTACGTTACTGTGTAAACTCGGCTTCATTAGAACTAGAAACACAAGAAAAAAGTGATGAGGATACTTATCCATGACCAACATTTATCAGTTTGAAGCGGAATTGTTAGATGGAAAAAATAAATCCTTTGCTGACTATGAGGGCGAAGTGCTGCTCATCGTCAATACGGCCAGTAAATGTGGTTTTACACCGCAATTTGCTGGACTAGAAAAAATTTATGAGCAATATCATGCACAAGGGTTTGAGGTGTTAGGCTTCCCTTGTAATCAGTTTGGGGGGCAAGATCCGGGTAGCAATGAGCAAATAGGAACGTATTGTCAGAAAAACTATGGGGTGACTTTTTCCATGTTTTCCAAAGTTGATGTTAAAGGCCCTGAAGCCCACGCCATATTCCGTTATTTAACCAATAACAGCAAAGGGATTCTCGGCAGCGGTATTAAGTGGAATTTTACAAAATTCTTGATTGGTAAAGATGGCAAAGTAATTAATCGATATGCGCCAACCACCAAGCCTGAAGCGATTCAGGCAGATATTGAAAAAGCATTACAACAATAATCTGTTGATGTGTTGTCAGTGATGAAAGAGCAAGGCGCTTCAGTTGAATTTTGGAGTGATCCGCGCATGCCTTATGTGGAAACACGTCGGGCATGTGCAAGTCGTGCTTGTTATAAAGCTCATAGTCATCCGACATTTTCAATTGGAGCGGTGGATCAAGGCAACAGTATTTTCACTAGCCACTTTGGTGGAACGCAACAAATAGACGCTGGTACTTTGGTATTGGTTCCTGCACATGTTGAACATGCGTGTAATCATATTCCAGACATGCTCATGGTATCTGGATGATTAAAAATAAGGGACATAGATTAGGCCTCTTATTTTTTAGAATTGATTAAAAGAAAACCTCCGTTATGGGAGGTTTTCTTTTTAGATGAGCTTATTTATAAAATTGCTTTTAAGCGAGCAATGACTTGTTCACACTGTGTGAGATCGGCAACTAGAGCGAGACGCACATGGTTTTCGCCTGGGTTACCTTGCTCAGTATCGCGTGACAAGTAACGTCCTGGAAGCACTTTGACATGTGCTTTTTCCATGAGCATTTTTGCAAAAGTTTCGTCATTATCTACTTTCAACCAGTAGTAAAAGCCTGCATCTGGTTTTTGTAGGGGCATTATATGGCCCAATTCCTTTTGAAATAAATCAAATTTTGCACGATATTGCACACGATTTTCTTCAACATGCGCTTCGTCATCCCATGCTGCAATCGAAGCCAATTGGTGCTGTACAGGCATCGCCGCACCATGATACGTACGGTATTGTAAATAAGGTTTGAGCAATGCTGCATCACCCGCGACAAAGCCAGAGCGCATACCCGGTAAGTTTGAGCGCTTAGACAGTGAGTGGAATACGACACAGTTTTTGTAGTCATCTCGGCCTATTTCAGCACAAACTTCGAGTAGGCCCACAGGTGCAGTATCAAACCAAAGCTCTGAATAGCATTCATCCGATGCAATCACAAAACCATATTGGTCTGACAGTGCGATTAACTTTTTAAACTGCTCTTTTGAGAGTACAGCACCTGTTGGGTTACCCGGTGTGCAAACAAATAACAGGGCTGTTTTCTCCCAGACTTCAGCAGGCACAGCATCAAAGTCACCGAGATAACCATTTTCTTCGGTGCAATTTACAAAATACGGTTTTGCCCCAGCAAGTAAGGCTGCACCTTCATAAATTTGGTAGAACGGGTTAGGCATAACCACATAAGGCGCATCTTCACGATTTACCAATGCCTGCACAAAAGAGAAAATTGCTTCACGTGTGCCCGAAACAGGCAATATATTGTTTTCTGCACTAATCTGATTGAGTTGAAAACGACGGGTCAGCCAATTTGCAATACTGGTGCGTAATTCGGGTATACCTTTACTGTTTGGATAGGTCGATAAATGCTGAAAATTATCGATAATGGCTTGTTTCACAAACTCGGGTGCAGGATGCTTAGGCTCACCAATCGAGAGTGGAATGAGGGGTAAGTCTGCGGGAGTAATATCCTGAAATAGTTTATTCAACTTTTCAAAAGGATAAGGATGTAAAAGGGATAAACTCGAGTTCATGAAACAAAATACCAGTGTGTATTGTTAATGTTGACCACAGACCTGACTAGAGGCTTCATCTAAGGCTGATTTTAGTTGTGCAGCAAAAGTTTCAGCTTCGGTTTCGGTCATGGGTTGACCATCTTTTTTGGTGACAAAGAAAATATCTTCGGCACGCTCACCTAGGGTGGCAATTTTAGCAGAGTGAATATCTAGACCTTGCATCATAAACAACCCGCCTACTTTGGCAAGTAAGCCGGGATGGTCAAGTGTTGCAATTTCAACCATGTTTTGTTGCAGTGCTTCATTCAGCGTAATATCAACGGTGTTTTCAATGTCGAAATGGCGTAGCTGACGTGGGATGCGACGTTGCATGAGCCCAGGGTATTTATCTGAATTGGCTAAGGCATCTTTTAATGCTGATAGCACTTTTGCTTCACGTTCAGGGTCGGTTAGCAGCGTACCAAAACGGTCAAGAACGACATAAGTGTCTAAGCTAAATGCTTTGGTCGCGGTAATAATACGTGCATCTTGTACGTCCAAATTCATACGATCGAGAATAGCAACCGTTGTTGCAAACAGATTGGGCTGATCTTGGGTATAAATAAAGATTTGTACTGCATCTTGAGCAAATTTACGCTGTGCACGCATCAAAACAAGCGGTTCAGGGTTGTCACCGTGCTGTAAAATAGCACGTGTGTGCCAAGCAATTTCATCGGCAGATTCTTTGAGGAAATATTCATCCCCCAGTTCTTGCCAGACTTTTTCGACATCATCTAGTGCAAACTCTTCGACCAGTTGTTCGCTGGCAGAAAACTTGGTGTCCTCGATGAGCATTTGATAGTCAACAGGACGGCCTAAACCTGAACGAATCACGTCACGTGCATGGGTATAGAGCTGACGCATGAGAGAAGCACGCCACGTATTCCAAAGTGAAGGATTGGTTGCATTGATATCTGAAACAGTCAACGTATATAGATAGTCGAGATGTTCCATATCGCCCATTTTCTCAGCAAACGCTTTAACCACATCGGGGTCAGAAATATCTTTCTTTTGAGAAGTGACAGACATGAGCAAATGGTTTTGAATGAGCCATGCGACAAGGTTGCATTCACGTTCAGTAAAACCATGACTACGACAGAATTCAATCGCATCGGTTGCACCTAGCTCACTGTGGTCACCACCGCGGCCTTTAGCGATATCATGGAAAATGGCAGCCAAATAGACAATGTCCCGACGTGCTAGACGTTGGAACACCGAACTCACGACAGGGAAGTCTTTGGCAAACTCAGGTTCTTTGAAACGGTTTAAGTTGCGCAGTAGCAGTAAGGTATGTGCATCCACGGTATAGATATGGAACAAATCATACTGCATCAACCCCATAATCTGCCCAAACGCAGGAATATAGTTACCTAAAACGCCATAACGTTTCATTGCCACCATGGTTTCATATAAACGATGGGGTGAGCGAATGATGGCCATAAACAGGGCTTGATGTGATGGATTATCTCTATATTTTTGGTCAATGCGTTTAGCTGCCAAAATTAACAGACGTAGAGTGCGCGCGCGAATGCCTGTAATTTCAGGTCGATTGGCCAATATATAGAAAATTTCTAAAATAGCACTTGGGTTTTCAGAGAAAATCTTATGGTGTTGAACCGCTAGTTTGCCGTCGACCAGTTTAAAATTTTCATTGATTTCTTCAATGTTACGCTCATAGTTCGGTAGGCGTGGGGTAATCACAGATTCATTGAAATAAGCCAACAGCATTTCATTCAGCGTGGTGACTTGTTGCGCGCTTCGATAATAACGCTTCATGAATTGTTCAATTGGGTAATTCGGTGATTTACCTTCTTCACGCACATAGCCAAACTTTGCTGCAATGTCACGTTGATAGTCGAACAGTAAACGGTTTTCATCACGTTTAGTGAGGCGGTGTAGGTGATGACGAATTTCCCAGAGGAAGCTTTCAGCTTCTTCTAATACTCCCAACTCAAACTCTGAAATAAAGCCTAAGTGCACCAAGTCATAAATACGGTTGACGCGGAAATGGCGCTTAGCAATCCAACCAATTTGGTTAATGTCCCGAATGCCACCCGGCGCATTTTTAATATCGGGTTCTAGATTACTTTCCGTAAAGTTATGCTGTGCATAGCGTTTGGCCTGTTCTTCCATTTTTGCATCATAGAAGGTTTTGTCTGTCCATGTTTGTGAAACAATGCGACGTGGCCATTTGGCTAAGTGTTCATTGCCCGTAATTAAACGAGATTCGATGAGGGCGGTGGCAACAGTTAAGTCAGAGGTTGCTTGTTCAACACAGTTGGCAATGGTACGTACACTAATGCCGGGCTTGAAATTGCCGACATCCCAAAGTGAGGAAATAAAGACAGAAATGAGTTTTTCTTGTTCTTCGCTAAACTCAACCTCAGACAAGATCATGATGTCTACATCTGAGTAAGGTAGCATCTCTCGGCGACCGTAACCACCGACAGCAAATAAACTTAAGTCTGTCTGATCGAGTTTTGCATATTTCCATAGGAAAATAAGCGCTTCATCGGTCATATTTGAACGCGTTAAAATGACATCGCGGATGGATTGGCCATGATCAAAACTTTCTTGTAATTGATTTTCGACATCACTACGCCATTGATTAATCGCTTTGATGTCGTGATTGCTGCTGACATAGTTAAGCAGTGGAGAAGTATTGATCATGAACCGTATCCGTATATTTTAACAACGCTTAATTTTGATGAACGCTAACCAGTCCAGCAGCTTGTACTGCTAGTTCACGCGCTTGGTCAGTTGTTTCAGCACGTGCTGTCGCAACGCCCATACGGCGACGTGTAAAGCCTTCTGGTTTTCCAAAAATGCGCAAATCAGTATTTGGGTTTGCCAGAGCAAGATTTAAGCCAGAAAAAGATAAGTTATTATCATCTACGCCTGCATAGATCACGGCACTCGCAGCAACGCTATGACGTGCTGTATTGACAGGCAGACCCAAAATCGCACGTGCATGTAGTTCAAATTCACTTTGGAACTGAGAGGCAAGCGTCACAAGACCTGTGTCATGTGGGCGTGGTGATACTTCACTAAACCACACTTTATCGCCTTTGACAAAGAGTTCTACACCGAAAATACCACAGCCACCCAATGCGATGGTGACTTTATTGGCAATACGCTTTGCTTCGTCGAGGGCCACTGGCGACATGGCTTGAGGCTGCCAGCTTTCAACATAGTCGCCCGCGTCTTGGCGGTGACCAATTGGGTCGCAGTACGAAGTTTCAATTTCACCTGTTTCTGGGTTTTTTGAACGTACTGTTAATAGCGTAATTTCAAAATCAAAATCAATTTGAGATTCTACAATGACAGTCCCTTGATTTACACGACCACCTGTTTGTGCATATTTCCACGCAGCATCTACTTCTGAAAATTCTTTTACGCGGGATTGGCCTTTACCAGAAGAGGACATGACTGGTTTAACAAAGTTTGGATAACCAATGTCATCACATGCAGCACGGAAAGATTCTAAAGTATCTGCAAAACGGTAAGCCGATGTCGGTAAGCCCAGTTCTTCGGCAGCTAAACGACGGATGCCTTCACGGTTCATGGTTAAATTGACCGCTTTTGCAGAGGGGATGACTGTGGCAATATTTTCTTGTTCGATTTCAACCAATACTTGCGTTGCAATGGCTTCAATTTCAGGGACAATTAAATTCGGCTTAACGTCCTGAATGAGTTGTTTAAGCGCTGTCGCATCTGCCATATTTAAGGTATAGGCATAGTGTGCCACTTGCATTGCAGGAGCATGATCGTAACGGTCAGCAGCATGAACTTCTACACCCAAACGTTGTAAAGAAATCACAACTTCTTTCCCAAGCTCTCCAGAACCCAATAGCAGGACTTTAAATGCTGAAGGCTGAAGTGGAGTACCAATAGTAACGCTCATGTAAATCATCCATGCTTGATTTTATGGGCTTTTAGCATAGCAGAACTCTTAAAAGTGTTCAGGGTTCATTCACATAAATTAATGATATTGTCCAACAATTTTTTTTATAAAGCGGTGTATTCCAAAGTCAAAATTTTCATGCAAAATGTTGCTAAATAAAATTTTCCAATCAAGCTGGAAATGACTTGCATAGCTGAGCGCTTCAAATAGCACATCAGGTTTTGATGGATGCAAGATATGGGTTAAAAAGGCATAGGAATATAGGTATAAACCAAGCCGTAGCTAAGCGCTGCGGTGAGTGTAGCGGGGACAATTTGCTTAAACTTGAAATAAAGTCCGGCTAATACGACGAAGCCGACTAACATGGCAAAGCTTTTATTGGGTGTATCTAACAGTGGTGGCAAAGTCGCAACCACAAGCATTGAACTAATCGCCGCAATACCAATCGAACCCAATGCAATCTTTAACCATAAAGCACCGCGCTTTTGTGAACCTTGTTGGAACTTTTGAATGACGAAGAAGGGGCCAAAGCGTGAAGCAAAATTTGCAATACCCACTACAATGCCGACCAAGATAATTTCGATATTCATGCTTGATCTCCCATATGTTCAGGGTCTGGTTTTTTCAGTACATAATGCTTAAACAAACCTGCAAAAATACCCGAACTGATACCAATAAAAATTGCAGCGGATAAGTCAATAAAATAGCAGGCAATGGCAGATACAAGAATGGTCACAGCCACCACAAAAGTGTGTTTCTTTTCAAATGCTGCCAATAAGAAACTTAAGAACAGTGCAGGTAATAGAAAGTCTAGAGCGGCTTGTAAAAACTGGGGTAAATGACTGACTTGGTCTGCAAACATTCCACCTAGAAAAGAACCTGTAGCCCATGCGAGCCAACTAAACAGGCTTAAGCCCAGCATCCAAGACTCAGACCACTCTTGGCGGCGTTGTGACAGTTTAATCATACCTGAGGCAAAGACTTCGTCGGTTAGCCCCCATGACCAAATAGCGGTTTTCTTTAAGTTCAGTTTATCTTGAATTAAGTTTTGTAGTGCAGGGCCATAGAGTAAGTGACGAATATCTAAGGCAATCACAGTGAGGGCAGTCATCCAAATAGATGTTCCACTACCCAATAGGGCAACCACTAAAAACTGACTGGCCCCTGCATACATTGAGCAGGATAAAAATAAAGCCTCCCATGCATTAAAGCCAAACTGGGTTGCAGATACACCAAAGGCAAAAGAAACAGGCAGATAGGTAAAGATAATCGCTTGGCTATCCTTAGCCCCTTGCCAAAAGCCAGCAGCTTGTGCAGGAGTGGGATTAAGTTCGGACACAACACACCTTGAAGAAGACTTTATCAATAGGTCAAAATTGATTGTGTATTGTAACTGAATTCACTAGCATAGTGCCCAATTGTTTGTTGAGGCGTTTAACCATGTTGAAGCTCGAATTACGTACTTTAGGGCTGGCTGCTATAATTGTAAGCAGTTTACTTTTGCAAGCTTGTGGGCAGTCAGAGCAAGCTCCTGAACAAAAAGTAGAAATTAAGGCTGCGCCAAAAATTACCAATGACGCGACGGAATATGCCCAGCGTGCTTGGGTGTTTATTAATGAAGTAGATGGCTTGGTCTATAACAAGCAACTGGATCAGATTGAAGCTAAAGTCCGTCATCCTGCACGTAAACTCAGTACGGACTGGCGTATTAATGTCAAAATGACAGACTCAGTGACCGAAGGAAAATACGCACTGTGTCGTAAAGCCTTGACCAGTTTAGAAGTGTGGGCACGTGAGACCTTAGACGGTTCTTCGAGTGTTGCACAGAAACAGAGCGATTATGAGCGTGATAAAGCACAATGTCGGGGCGCAATTGATAACCCAAGTTTAGGCAATACAGACCCTAAAAAAGTGGGTGTCTAAGACCGATATAGTATGACCAAAAGCGAGTTTTAAAAACTCGCTTTTTTATGGTTAGAGCTTTAATGAATAACATAATAAAAATATTCCTATGCACTAAAATATAGGAATTGAGTCGAATTTTAAGGGTTAATTTAAAAAAATTAGCTGTTGCAATGTTTACATGAGCTGCCTGTCAAACACGATGACAGCAGTCTCAAGCCGGGGAGACGAATAGCCAAGACATTAGGCTGTGTAGCAATATTTTTATACATTCCTTCTATGTGTGTTGCGCTCTTAAGGCGCACGCATGATTGTCTATTCTGAGCTATGTGCCATTTTATGCAGCATTGCAGGATCTAAAATCTTAATCTTTTTAAACGCAATTGCCAGTATTCCTTGTTTTTCTAAGTTTTGAAGTTCTTGGTTGATGGTTTGGCGTGAACACATCAGCATTTGAGCCAGTTGCTCCTGTGATAAATGAATTTCATCATTGGTAATCGACAGATGGTTGCCATAACCGCTTAAAATAAACAGTAAGCGTTGAGCTAGTCGTTGACTGATATTTTGACTTTGGATTGCGATTAGTTCTAAAAAGGCGAGACGTAACTTCTGCGATGCAAGTTGGGCAATATGAAACCAAAATTCTGGGGTAGCTTGGATAAATTCCTCAACATCGCGTTTAGGCAGATGGGGTAGGGTACTTTTTTGAATAGCAATCGCATCGTGCGAACGCGGTTGCTGATCTATTAAAGAAATTTCTCCAAACCACATAATCGGTTCAGCAATTGCTGCAACTGCTTCTTTACCTTCAATGTCGACATGACCTAAACGAATTGCGCCGTTCAAGACTGCATAGATACCATCAAATAAATCTCCTGAGTGAAAAACAGCTTGGTCTTTTGCAACCTCAATATATTTGGCATGTTGCACAATATACTGTTGATAGGCTTGTGGTAATTTGGCGAACCAATTGTTATTGAGTAATTGTTGTTGATGTTGAACTTCCAGCATTCCGCGTCCTTTCGTGATTGATCGAGCAACTTGTCAGGTCGACGACAACTTTATGGGCTGTTTTCCTTTAAAGTTATTCTATATCGTGATCAATATCATGCAATAAGGAAATACAGTATGAGCAAATTAGAAAAATTATTAAGTCAGTATGCAGCTTATCATCTTGATCATAAAAATATCGTTACTCACTTTGTGGGTATTCCGCTGATTGTGTTTTCAATTATGTGCTTAACCGCAAGAGCTAGCATGACTATTGGCAGTTTTGAAATTACTTTGGCGATGGTTTTGATCTTAGCGAGTATTGTTTACTACTTAAGCCTAGATCGAATTTTTGGTGTGATCATGTTAGTAATCTATGCCATGGCTTATCCATTGGCGTATAAAATCGCACAGTTTGATTTGGGTCTTTGGTTAAGTCTCAGTGTTGGTATTTTTGTCGTCGGCTGGGCGTTTCAGTTTGTCGGGCATTTCTATGAGAAGAAAAAACCGGCCTTTATGGATGATGTGATTGGTCTAGCTATCGGACCATTATTTGTTTTGGCGGAAATGGTGTTTATGCTTGGCTTTAGAAAAGGCATTGAACAACGAATGCTGGATGAAGCGCGTAAACAGCGTGCTGCAATGGATAATAAGCATGTCTCTGTGACATCACATTAACTGAATTATTTTATCGATAAAAAAGCCAGTGAATTTCACTGGCTTTTTTTATGCTGTTTTAAGATGTATTCACGACTTTATGTGTATCTGGTTGAGCTTTGGGTGTATTCGGGCTTGGAGCATGAGCATCTTTATGGGATTTATTGGCCATTTCATTGGCTTTCATTGAATCATGTTTCACCATTTTATCTTGCTTCATGGCTAGATCATGTTTGGCCATTTTATCCTGTTTCATTGCTTGATCGTGTTTGGCCGTTTTGTCTTGTTTCATTGCCTGATCATGTTTCGCCACGTTCATGGTTGCGACGCACTTACCACCTTTATGATTTGCACCTGTACCACCCGACAGTGTTGTTCCTTGTGGGCATGCAAATGCTGTAGCGCTAAGCGTTGTGAATAAACCTGCTGCAATAAATGTGCTGATCTTTTTCATTTTCGTTTGTTCAATGAAGGCATTAGTGCCTGTGATTAAATTAGCGATAATACGAAAGAATAGAAGTTATAATATTGTGTGAGATCCAAACGGATCAGGTGTTCATATGTTATTTAATGCTGTTTTTAAGCTTGGTTTAAGCTTATAAAAAAACCCGATGGGTATCGGGTTTTTTATATTCGGAACGACTTATACGTTAAAGCGGAAGTGTAGAACATCACCATCTTGAACGATGTATGTTTTACCTTCTAAACGCCATTTACCTGCTTCTTTCGCGCCTGCTTCACCGTTGTATTGAACGAAGTCGTTATAAGCAACACATTCAGCACGGATAAAGCCTTTTTCGAAGTCAGTGTGGATTACACCCGCCGCTTGTGGTGCAGTTGCACCCACTTTAACGGTCCAAGCACGAACTTCTTGTACACCCGCCGTGAAGTAAGTCTGTAAACCTAAAAGACCATAGCCTGCGCGAATTACCACGTTTAGGCCCGGTTCTTCCATGCCTAAAGCTTCAAGGAACTCAGCACGGTCTTCATCTTCAAGCAGTGAAATCTCGGCTTCGATTTGGTTGCAAAGCGGGACTACGATTGCATTTTCTTCAGCTGCCAGTTTTTTCACAGCATCTAAATGCGGGTTGTTTTTAAAACCATCTTCTGCAACGTTCGCAATATACATGGTTGGTTTTAAAGTCATTAAGCCAAAACCGCGAACCAATTTACGTTCGTCGTCATCTAGGTCAGCTGCACGAGCAGGTTTGCCTTCATCAAGTAAAGGTAAAATTTTGTCTAAAACCGCTTTGGTTGCGAGCGCTTCTTTGTCGCCACCTTTTGCAGATTTTGCTAAACGAGTCACTGCTTTTGTCACAGTTTCTAAGTCAGCAAGTGCAAGTTCCGTATTGATGGTTGCGATGTCATCAAGCGGGTCAATTTTACCGTTAACGTGAATGACGTTTTCATCTTCAAAACAGCGTACAACGTGAGCAATCGCATCCGTTTCACGGATATTTGCAAGGAATTGGTTCCCCAAGCCTTCACCTTTAGATGCACCAGCAACTAAACCTGCGATGTCTACAAATTCCATCGTCGTTGGAATCACACGTTGAGGTTTTACAATCGCTGTTAATTTGTCTAAACGTGGATCTGGCACAGGAACGATGCCTGTGTTTGGTTCAATGGTACAGAATGGGAAGTTTTCAGCAGCAATAGCAGCTTTAGTCAATGCATTGAAAAGTGTAGATTTACCAACGTTCGGCAAGCCGACAATACCGCAATTAAAACCCATGAAATAACTCACAACGTGTTATATAAAAATTGCCAGTGATTTTACATGAAAGCCATGACAAAGTCAGGTCTCAGGGACGAAGAATCAAAGTTGTAAATCATGTTGTGGGCAGAACTTCCTCATTTAAGCCCTATATACGAGCCTTTTAAGCCTTTTCTTTTAATAAAGAAACCAGATTTAATAGATCCGTTGCATGTAGATCATTGTCTATACACTGGCTTGAGTCTTTCAATTGAGCTGAACCATTCTCAAAGGGGCGTTCAATATACGCCGTCAGAAGTCCACAGCCACGCGCTGCAGCAAGGTCATCTTGATGGGTGGCAACCATCATCACTTGATTTGGTGCAACATTGAGAAAGTCTGCGACACCTAAATAGGTTTTGGGAGAGGGTTTGTAGGCTTTGAAATTTTCAGCAGAGAAAATAGTGTCCCAAGGTAATTTTGCGTACTTTGCCAGATCGACCAATAAGCGAATGTTGCCATTTGAAAGGGTGCAAATAATATAATCTTGTTTTAATTGATTGAGTGCTGCAACTGAATCTGGCCAAGGGTTGAGACGATGCCAAATAAAGTTTAAATCATTCTTTTGTGCTTCGGTCAGTGTGGAGATTTGATATTTGACTAAAAGCTCATCCAAAATGAGACGGTGAATATCATCAATGGAGGTCCACGGCTGCTGACCTGACAAAACCTGATCCATTGCAGGTCGATAGCCTGCTCGCCAGTCTAATGCAAATTGGTTGGCATCAATGTTCAAGGCTAGACTTTTCACTTCTTGAACGATTGAAGAATGCCAGTCCACAACAGTTCCAAAGATGTCGAAAGCGAGTACTTTAATTTTAGGGGAATGATGCATATTGAGGTAGTTATTCTTATTTAGCTTTGAAGATACGTTATAGCTTATTCATTTCTATCTGTATATTGAGAGCTATATTTTCTATGTGAATTTGAAAGAAAAACAATGTTGATTCAGTTGATTAGACTGCTGTCATAAATCAGAAGCGATTATAAATGGGTAGTGAACTTCATATTGAAACACCCTCCTCAGAAAAAGGAGGGCTAAAAAACTTAAGTGGACAGTATAGTCTCTGCTTTATATAGGAAATGGGATTAAACCTTCCTTTTATCGAGTTGATTTGCCAGATTGTCTCCAATCACTTGCACACACATCACCAAAATCACGAGCACGACAATCACGGCCAACATGATTTGCATATCAAAACGCTGATAACCATAGCGATAGGCAATATCGCCTAAACCACCTGCACCAATGGCACCTGCAATGGCAGAAGAGTTAATCATGGTCACAATGGTCACGGTAAAACCCGCGACAATTCCTGGTAGCGCTTCAGGTAACAACACATGCCAAATGATTTGAGTACGGTTACAGCCGATGGCTTGCGCAGCCTCAATCAAACCTTGATCTACTTCGCGTAAACTGACTTCTGCAATTCGTGCAAAAAAGGGGGTTGCAGCCAAGGTTAAAGGGACAACTGCTGCCCAAACACCATAACTGGTGCCTACAATCCAACGGGTGAGTGGAATGAGGGCCACCATCAAAATCAGGAAGGGAACGGAACGAGTGATATTTACCAACCAGCCTAAACTATGGTTAATACTTTTGGAAGGATAAATGCCATGCTCAGAGGTGCTGACTAGAACCACTGCCATTGGAAGACCAATGAGCAAGGCAAAAAATGCGGATGCGCCGACCATGATTAAGGTATCGATGGTGCCTGTCAGTAATAAATCAATGAGTTGGTCGTGCATAGCCAAGTACCTCTACATGTGTCACATGCGCTTTTAGTTTTTGTATTAGCGATTGAATTTCTAAGTCCTGTGCGGGAACAGCAATAACCAATGTTCCAATTAAATGGTTTTGGATGGTGTCGACCTGACTTTGATATAAATGCACAGTTTGTGGAAAGTGCTCCAAAATCTGTTTTAAGTCAGGGGGATGATGCGCATCTGACGTCGAGCTAATTTTGAAAATGGCATGTGTATCAAGCTGCGTAGGTTCAGCATTTAAGCGAAAAGGCAAATCGAGTTGTTCTAGATTCAGTAGTTCTTGGGTAATGCCTTGCTGGGGTTGAGAAAACACCGACCAAACTTCACCTGATTCCACAATTTTACCAGCATCGATGACCACCACCTGATCGCAGATTTCCCGAATCACTTGCATTTCATGGGTAATCAAGACAATGGTGATACCCAGCTTTTGATTAATCTCTTTGAGTAGCGACAACACTACAGAGGTGCTTTCTGGATCAAGTGCCGATGTCGCTTCATCACAGAGTAAAATTTCAGGATGGTGAACCAATGCACGGGCAATGCCCACGCGCTGCTTTTGGCCTCCAGACAGTTGTGATGGGTAGTGCTGAGTCTTATCGCTCAGCCCGACCAACTGTAAAACCTCGTTGACACGTTGTTCGATGTCTTGTTTAGGATAATTGGCCACTTTGAGGGGCAGTGCGACATTTTCATAGACTGTTTTGGCAGACATTAAATTGAAATGCTGGAAAATCATACCAATGCGTTGGCGGAGCTGAATCAGCTCAGCATGGCTCAATGCCGTCAAGTCTTGTTGATGAATATGGATATGACCTTCACTGATACTTTCTAAACCATTTAAGGTGCGGAGCAGGGAAGATTTACCTGCACCACTTTTGCCAATAATGCCAAACACTTTCCCTGTCGGGATGTCGAGGTCAATATTTTTGAGTGCATGTACAGTTTGACCTTGTACTGCATAGTGTTTGTTTAAGTTACGAATTTTGATATGTGGAATTGAAAAATCCACATGAGAACCAAAGCTGACCATTCTTTTTCTCCTTATTTCCAGCCTTCAAACCACAGACCTTGGCCAAAATCACGATCTAAAATCTCTTGAACGTGTTTTGAGTTTTGAAATGCTTGCACAAAGGCCGTAAGTTTTTGGTTTTGATCTGGATAGTCTTTACGTGTTACAAATAAAATGGCGTATTTCTTGTCTATCGGATCAAGAAAAAGGGCATGATGCGGATCTGTGACCTTGGCCATTTTTAAATAATGCGGGAAGCCAAAAATTAAATCAGCATCATTAAACGCATGTGCAGTTTGTGGGCCTTCGACTTCAATAAACTGAAGCTGTTTGGGATTGCTCACAATATCTTTTACGGTAGACAGTTCATTGTTGAGGTCTTTGAGCTGAATCAAACCCGCACGATGCAGTAAAATTAAGGCACGCGCCGAATTCACAGGGTCATTCGGGATGACCACACGTGCTTGAGCTGGTAGTGCATCTAAGGACTTATCTTTTTTTGAGTACAGTCCGACATGACTTCCTGTTCCTGTGGCGAATGCATGCAAATCATAATTTGTTTCGCGAATCGCATTGCGTAGAAAGACACTTTGCTGAAAAAAATTGGCATCAATGTCACCATTTTGTACAGCAACATTTGGCGCATGCCAGTCAGAGAATTCAACCAGTTTGACTTGAATGCCTTGCTTTTTTACATCGTCTGCCACGCTTTGCAGCAGTTCGGCATAAGGTGGGCTAACACCTAAGACATCATCTTGTGTATGGCTTTTGCTATAGCGGTAATTTGTCCAATCGAACCATCTACACCACTCATTAGTGCGATAATTTGCGCGACCGTATAACTGGAAACATCTGCGCCCCCGAATTCCTTCGGAACAGTAATGGCCCAAAGCCCAGATTGGCTATAGGCTTCGATTTCCTCAAAAGGCAAAATACGTTCCGCATCACGTTGGATAGCCTGTTGTTTAAACTGCTCAGCTAAATTTTTGGTAATTTCTAAGGCTTAGGCATCGCTTTGAATAATATGTGCATACGCTGCGTTTCGGGATTGAAATGGAAAAATAGGTTGAAATGAAGTCATGACGTTCTCCTTAAATCCAAGCGTGGCGAGCAGGAAAAGTGTTGTTTAAATAGTAGTTACCCAGTGCATGCAGCTTCCAGCGGATCGGGTCGTGTAAGGTATGCACACGTGCATTGCGCCAATGTTGATCCAAATTATGTTGGCTTAGGCTCGAACGACTGCCGCCAAGCTCTAGGAGTTTTTCAGAAATTTGTAGTGCAGCATCGTTAGCATAGACCTTCGCTTCGGCGACTAAAATAGAGGCTTTAGCTGCTTGTTCGGCACTGACAACGCTCAGTTGGTCGAGCTCATCTAAATATTCAGCAGCTTCATCGAGCAGTAGGATAGCGGCATCCAACAGGACAGCGGATTTGCCGACTTCTTGTAAGGTGTAATGTTCAAAACTGGCTTTCACAACTTGCGCATCGACAATTGGTCGGGCTTTTTTCACTGCTGATAAAGTGTCTTCAAATGCGGCTTCTGCAATACCGACATCAATCGCAACTTGCATTAACTGCGAGAAAGTACCACGGTAATTGACGTTTTCAACCAGTTTCCGCTCATCAAAGATAAGGAGTGGATCGACTTCAACCCGGTTCTGATCACGTTGATCCCGACCTTCTAAGGCAAAGTCAGCGACATGATAGGCTGCATTAATCGCATCCTGATCATTTTGTATCACGTGAATATTTTTAGAGAGTGTATGAGACATAAAAGCACCTTTACTTAATGCCTATACGCTACTTGGGATTGCTTGAATGATTAAATGAAGGATTTTGAATAACTTAGCAGCTAAAAAGTTAAAAATAAAATATGCTAAGTTTAATCATTTAGATGATATGTTAAGTACTTGAGAAATAAATAATAAAAAAATTAACGGTGGGGTAAATAGTATGATTAAAGTCTTACTTATCAAGATTTGAGATATTGTAGAGAAAAAAACGTATAAATTTGATAAAGGCTGTTGAACATTTGCTAGGCAGTTTTGAGTAAAAAGTACATTGTAAATCCTAAATACAGTGACTAAAGTATCCAACTGAAATAGATGGCTTTTCTGAAAAGCCAAAATAGAAAAATAAATGTGGAGCATTTATGAGAACTTTATACCAGTTTCCTTTATCTCATTTTTGTGAGAAAGCTCGCTGGTTGCTCGATCATAAAGAGCTAGATTTTGTCGCACAAAATGTGGTGCCTGGGGTTCACCGGGCTTTTGCACAGTTAAAGACAGGGCAAAATAAACTGCCTATTTTGCGTGATCAGGACAAATGGGTCGCTGATACCACCGAGATTGCGTTATATCTTGATGAGCGTTATCCAGAACATCGACTGTTACGTAATGAAGCACAGCTTCGTAAAGAGGCTTTAGATGTTAATGCGTTAGCCAACGACTTGGGATTGCATGTGCGTCGTTGGGGGTTGGCACATGCATTGTCCGATAACGATCAATCATTACAGATTATGTTGGGTGAAAAGGGGTATTTACGTAAATTTGAAAAATACACCAAACCTTTAATGAAAACATTGATGTCGAAAGGCTATGAGTTGAATGCAGAGAAAATAGAGCATTCCAAAGCTGAAATGCAGCGTTTAATTGAAGTATTGAATGAGAAGTTAATTGCTAATCATGGGCGTTACTTTGTGGGAGATCGTTTAGGTTTGGCGGATATTGCTGTGTGTTCAATGTTAGCCCCTGTGCTTGAAATTAAAGGAACTCCTTGGGAAAAAGACCATGAGGATAGCCTATCTGAAGAATTCAGTGCCTATAAAACCTATTTAAGCAATTTACCTTTGGGGCAGTATGTTTTAAGAGTCTATCAAACCGAGCGCAATGCTCGAGTCGACTGGCGCGGCATTTAGGATCAGCTGTAGTCAAATAGGCAAAGGCGGACGTTATACCTCAAGCCTTTGTCTGCTATTTAAAGCAAATGATGTAGGGTGTTGAATTGAAAGTTTCTCAGTCTATTTGTAGTTTTTATAAAAAAATATAGCAATTGTTTGCCTAAATGATTGATATATTTTTATGAATTTGAAAATAAATGAAAAAATATGCAAATAAGTTTTATCTTTCATCTGAAAAGCTTAATATGAAATAAACAGCTATAAACATGATGCATTATGAGAGTTAAAAAATGGAATTAGACCGTTTTGATAAGCAAATTTTAGAAATTTTAAGTAATGAAGATATCAATCTAAACGAATTATCAGAGCGTATTAATTTATCGGTCAGTTCGGTGCATCGTCGTATTAAGCATCTGATTGATAATGCGATTATGACTAAAGTTAAGCGAGATATTAACTATCAAAAACTCGGGTTTAGTCTACATGTTTTACTCCAAGTATCTTTGAGTAAACATGATACCGACACTTTTTCCAAGTTCTTGGAAGAGTTGGAAAGCATTCCTGAAGTGACCAATGCCTTTTTAGTGACAGGGCAGTCAGCAGATTTTATTGTTGAAGTTGTGGCAAGAGATATGGAAAATTACAGTGATATTTTACTCAAACGCATTGGTAAAATTGAGCATGTGGTGGCACTTCATTCAAGCTTTGTGATTAAAGAATATAATGTATTTAACTGTAGCGGTTTGTTGAGTAAGGTTTAGCGTATGCTGAGGTTCTATGCAGCTACTGAGTATCAAGCATCTTGCCATCAAAAATTTGTATACTATCAGCGACAACTTTTAGCTCTCATACCCAAAGCACAGATTGAACATATTGGTTCATCTGCCATCCCTCATGCAGTTTCTAAAGGTGATTTGGATATTTATGTGGCTGTTGATGCTGTAGATTTTGACTCAGCCATCGTTAGTATTTCCAGTTTAGGTTTTGTTGAAAAGCTTGATACTTTAAGAACGCATGAACTGTGTATGCTAGAGTCGCTACAGCAGGATGATGTTGCTATTCAATTGGTTGTGAAAAACTCTCAGTGGCAAAGTTTTTTGATCTTTCGTGATCGCTTGTTGAAAAATCAGAATTTAGTCATGGCTTATAATCAATTAAAACACGACAGCCAGCATTTAAGCATGGATAAATATCGTTGCAAAAAGGCAAAATTTATTGAAAGTGTATTAAATCAGACATAAAAAATGCGCTCCCAAAGTTATGTTTGAGCGCGCATTTTGATCAAGCAAAGATTAGGCGTCTAATTCTGCCAACACCGCATCAGAGAACTCAACGTTGGTATAAACGTTTTGTACATCATCTAAATCTTCCAGCATATCAATCATTTTCATGATCTTTTTCGCTTGGTCGATATCAGAAATTTCAGCTTTTGTTGAAGGACTCATGACCACTTCAGCATTATCAGATTTTAAGCCAGCAGCAGTTAAAGCATCTTGCACATCACCAAAAGATTCGGGTGTAGTAATAACCAAGATTTCATCTTCATCCACTTCGATATCTTCAGCACCTGCTTCAAGGGCTACGTCCATGATTTGATCTTCTAAAGACACATCTTCAAAAGTGATCTCACCACGCTTTGTGAATAAGAAAGCAACTGAACCATTTGTGCCTAAGTTACCATCTGTTTTTGAGAAACAGTGACGGACATCTGGTACAGTACGGTTTAAGTTGTCAGTCATGGTTTCTACAATAAC
>OFQU01000055.1_pt1 | contig 21406 bp, 24 predicted proteins | sample 1542981 | NCBI WGS metagenome assembly OFQU01 (sample SAMN07774233, study PRJEB24372) | wastewater metagenome | isolation source: Exp Tend CN 90WW | collected 2016-02
AGCGGATGTCTAGAGTCTCAAAGTGGAAGCCTTCGAACACGCGGCGGATGTCGGGATGATCGTTGATGCTGACCATCACTTTGCCTTTGCAGCGGCGCATGAAGTCGGCCATCCGCTCATAGTTCTCGAACTGAAAGTCGACGCCATAGCCGGCGGTCTGCCAGTAAGGCGGGTCCATGTAATGGAAGGTATGGGCACGGTCGTAGCGTTCAGCGCATTCAAGCCAAGGAAGGTTTTCGACATAGGTGCCGGACAGGCGCTGCCACGCGGCAGAGAGATTTTCCTCGATACGTAACAGGTTGATGGCCGGTGCGGTGGTCGCCGTGCCGAATGTCTGACCGGAGACCTTGCCGGCAAAGGCATGGTGCTGCAGGTAGAAGAAACGAGCGGCGCGCTGAATGTCGGTGAGGGTTTCGGGGCGGGTCATTTTCTGCCATTCGAACACCTGCCGCGAGCTGAGCGCCCATTTGAATTGGCGCACGAATTCTTCAAGGTGGTTCTGCACGACGCGGTAAAGCGTGACCAGGTCGCCATTGATGTCGTTCAGGACTTCGACCGGCGATGGCTGGGGCTTCATGAAGTAGAGCGCGGCACCGCCGGCAAAGACTTCAACGTAGCATTCGTGTGGCGGAAAAAGCGGAATGAGGCGGTCGGCCAGGCGGCGTTTGCCGCCCATCCAAGGGATGATGGGTGTAGACATAAAAAGCAAGACCTTTACTGTATGGATAAACAGGTGCTAGGCTCGCCGCGCTTTGTGCACGGAGCAAGAGCCTTGGCTGGACTTGCAGGGATCATCTGCAGGGACGGCGGTCGATCCGGATGTTGACGCATCCGGAACGGCCGCTCTTTTTCATTTCGGTGTCGAGACTTCTTTGGCGTATGCCTGACAGGCCGCGAGGGCAATCAGCCCCCGGTCGCCGTCATCGGTGACGCCGATAATTCGTTGAGCATGCGCTGGGTCAAGTTCGGCTCTTGTGGGGCCATGAACCACGCCGCCGGTGGCGGTGGTGGCTGACAACGATCCTTTGCCGGCGCCGGTGGTGGCGTCGAGTAGGACTGACAGGCGCAGATCAGCAGTGGCAAGGCGGTCGCGCAGGCGACCTTGATCACGTTGGGCATCGCTCAAGGCTCGGTAATGGGTTTGTTCGCTGGTAGCCAGGCGCTGCTCGAGCGCAAAGCGTTTGTCCTGTTCGGCACGCTGCTGCGCAACCGTGGCCAAGGCCAACTGGTTAAAGGTTTCGCTGTGGAGTCGGGCCTGCTCTGCGAGCTGTTTGCCGTAGCGCCAATCCTGGACTTGCCAAGTAATGGCCGCGGAACCACCGACCAAGACGACCAGCACCAAGCCCTTGACCACCAACCGATATGGTGCCGGGATCAGTTCGCCGAGACGCATAAAACCGCCCTCGCCCGCCCCCACAACTCCAGCCGATCCTGCAGGCCATTGAGGCCGCCGTTGATCCTGCGGGTGATCGTGTTGAATTCGTTTTGATCGGCCAGCGCGTTCAGCCCATTCACTGACCAGAACCATGCGGCCGACTCGGCGGCCCACTGCGGCAGCTCCAGCAGTTCGGGCGTGCGCAGCAATCGCTCGTCGCCGAACAGCGCCAAGCTGCAGCGCAGGTAGTTGTCGTGGCCAGTGACCTGGATCAGGCCGCGACCGCGATAGCGCTGGCCATCACCATCCGCTGCCGGGGTGTTGCCCAGTTTCGCAGCCAGGCTGCCGGTGTCGTATTTGCTCAGGTACTGATCGCCGCCCAGTTCCCGGACGTACTGCAGCTGACCCGACTCGTGACCGACTTGCGCCAGGAACGCGGCTTGGCGTTTCGGCGTGTTGATCTGTCGATGGGCCATAGCTGCATTGAGGGCGGATACAAAAACGCCCGCTTGGCGGCGGGCGTTGGGCATGATGCTTTGCAGTTGCTGTTCTGTCAGTGACATCGGTGTCTCCTTAAGTTTTTGGAAGTGGTGCTACTACTGCAGCTGAACGACCTTCAGATCCTTCGCCGCTTGTTTCTTCTTGCCTTTGGCTTTCGCCTTGCCCTTCTTGCCGCCATTGCACTCGACCGTTGTGCTCCAGCCTGACTGGGTGAACACCTGCTCGACCGAGTCGACCAGATACTCGCCATCGAGGCCGACCTTGAAACCCTGAGCATTGATCGAGCGCTCGGCGAACAGATCGGTACGCCCAGCCATTTCCAGCCGGACGCCGGCAGTGGAGCGGTTAAACGCCGAGAGACGTGCCTGGGCTGCCGCTTCGGCGGCTGACTTGTTCGGGTAGATATGGCGGTCGGTGTGTACTGGCGGCAAACCGTCGGGTGATTCGTCGTTATCCAGGGTGACCACGGCGAGCTTTCCGGTTTTCTTGTCCTGGTGCTTGGTCGATACCGCCTTATGCGTGTTGCGATCACCGAGCCGGAACTGGAAGCGGCTGACGTCCCGCCGCTGAATCGTCACCACGCCAAATGCCTTGCCCGAGGCGCTCTGCCCCGCTTGCCGTGGCATCACCAGCAGCTTGCCGTCGGCCACCTTGGCCGTGCAGTCGTACTGCTTGGCCAGGCGCGTGATGAAATTGAAATCCGATTCGCTGAGTTGATCAGCGCGGGGCACCTTGGTCTGCACCGGGCAGACCGCCTGCCAGCCATTGCGTGCGGCAACATCGGTGACGATCCGTGACAGTGGCACGTTCTCCCAACTGCCGCTGCGGGTGGTCTTGCCGCTGCCGCGCATGTCGCTGGCCTTACCGGTGATCACCAATGTATCTGGTGGACCGGACAGCTCGATCTCGTCGACGACATAGCGGCCGATACGGGTGAGCGACGTTTCGACGTAACCCAGGAAGATCTCGATGCTAGCCCCGCGTGGAGGCAACACCACAGCGCCGTCGCGGTCGTCGATGCGCAATTCGAACTCGTCGGATTCCATGCCGGGCTTGTCGGTGGTCTTGAGCTGCAGCAGCCGATCATTGATCCGCTGGGTGATGTCGGCGCCGTCGGCCACGACGCGAAAGATTGGGGTCATCATTCCATCCAAAAGAAAGCCCGCACTGGGCGGACCGATTGAGTCATTGCGCTGCATACCGGAGGGGCATTAGCTCCACAGCATCACCTCGCTGTCATCGGGTGCCGGCAGATCCGGCAGCTCGATCACGATGCCGGCGCGATACGGTTGCGGCTCGTCGGCCAGGCCCTGATTGGCGTCCAGCACCGCCTCGACCGTTCCGCTCAAATGCCCATAGGCGTGGTAGCACAGGGTGTCCAGCAGATCCCCGTCAGACGTTCTGCAGGTCATCGCCATAGCGTACAAACTCCAAGGTAAACGATTGCTTACGCGGGATACCGCCCTGCAGCAGCGCGCTCTGTTCTTCTTCGACGTTCTTCAAGCACCAGGTGCCGAGCACATCGCCATAGCCGGTGGTCAGGGTCAGAGGCAGGAGCTGGGCACCGAGACTGCGCAGGGTGTCCAGCTGTTTGATCCCGCCCTTGAAGCCTGGAAAAATCGCACCCTTGAGGGTGATCTTTTCCTCGCCGATACCCACCGCCTGCTGCGCCGGCCGCCGAGTCAGGCGTTCCTGCGAGGCCCAGCGATATTCCGTCGAACGTCGCAGTTCGTCGAAGGCAGCGGTGTCCAAGTTGAAGTAATACGGGACCGCCTTGGGATCCAGCGGCTGTACGATTAACAGGTGCGGAAACGGCTTCACCGCTTCCGGCATTGGTGTCGCATCACCCGCCAGTGATCCGCTCGGCAGAATGTTCCCCAAGGACGGGCTGACCTTGCCGGCGATCTTGTTGATCGCGGTGGACGCCCGCGCTGCCTGTTCCTTGAGTTCGCCCATCCGCTCATCAATCTGCGACACGGCGCGGGTGGCCTTGTTGTAGGTGGCCACCACCTGACCGACCTTGGCCTGCGCGGCGTTGACGCTGCGCATGACACGCTGCAGCTTTGCACCGACCGCCGGCCCCACGATTGGAATACCTTCCAGCTCCGAGGCCGCGCCGCTGATCTCGCTGATCGCACCGTTGACCGGTCCCATCATACCGTCGAGGCTACGCCGACCGGTCTCCCCCGCTGCTGCGAGACTTTTCAGGCCCGACTGTAGCTGCTCCATATAGGCCATCTTCGCTCCTTAGACATGAGGCTCGTCATATAACTTGCGGTTCTGCAGCTGCTGAGTCGCCTGCTGCATCTGCTGCTCGATAAAGGGCCGCAGCTCGCGGGCCATCTGCGCCGGATCCTTCGCATCACCCTGTACGGTGATGTGCAGTGGGGCGGAGATCTCCACCCGTTGCTCGAACTTGGATGGTTCAGACTTCGCCGCTGCTGGCGGCGGAGCCAACAACGCTGGCACGCTCAGCGGTGCAGGTGTACTCAAAGAACGCGCCACATCCCCCATCACGGCCGCATCGGCGACGCGCTCTGGCAAAAGTGTCTGTAGTACTGAGGGCGTGGCAACGCTCGGACCAGTTGGGCTTGCGGCGGCAGGTGCAAAGGATCGGGCGATGTTGCCTATTACCGGCGGCAAGTTCTGCCCGGCGTTGGTCATCATCAACGGCCCTGCATCCGGGACTTTCTTTAGCGACTCGTCCGCTCCAAACCACGATTTGCCTAGCGATCCGCCCAGAGCATCGCCGCCCATGTAACCCAGGTAACCACCGATCACGCCACCGACCAGGTTACCGATGATGGGGATCGCCGTCCCGATAGCAGCACCGGCCGCGGCACCGGCCAGCGTGCCGGCCAAACCACCTGCAGCTTGTCCATAACCCTCGGCTTTTTCATCCTGAGTTTCGGCATTTTCATAGGTGTCGTAAGCCTTAAAGCCAGCCTGGGCAACCGCGAAGATTGCCGGGCCTTTCATGCCATCGACGATCGCGGCACCGCGGCCACCGCCGCCTCTGCCACCACCCCTGCCGCCTTTGCTTTTCTTGCCATCGCCGTCTGCATCAATACTGCCGCCATCGAGTCCTGTGCCCCCGGCGGGCAAGTTGGTGACAATGACTTTTTGCGGGATGTTTGGATTGCCCATCAACGTGCCGCGCCCGATATTCATCAGGCCTTTGCCAACCTTGAACGCACTAACCGCCCCCTTCAATGCAATCAAACCGGCGACGGCAGTGCCTATACCAAGCGTGACTCGAGGAAACTCGTCGGCGAACTCCGACAGTTTGCGGCTGACATTGTTGATGCCGTCAGCCACCGTATCGGTAACCGGGCGTATTGCATCCCCAATGCTGCGCATGGCGTCGTCCATGCTCTGGGCCATCTCGGACCATTTCTGCGCGGACGTCTGCCGGCGCTCGGCGAGGTTCTTGTCGAGGATCCCGGTGGCATCGGCCGAGTCCTTTTTCAGCTGGTTGTACAGATCCTTGTTCTGCATGTACGCGGTCAGCGCTGCCTTGACCTGCATGTCGGCGAACAGATCGCCGGTACGCAACGCCTCTTCCAGAGACTTCATCATGGCTTTGGCTTTCTCGGGATCGGCCTCTTTGCTGATAGCCGCCGTGGCCTTGGCCATCTCGGCCGCCCGCTTCGGATCGGTCGCTTCGATGTACTTCTGGGCCAGGGCAAAACTGGATTCCAGTGTGGATTTGCCATTCTGCAAGCCGGTTTGCATCGAGCCCTTGTAGTCGATACCAGCCTTCTTGTAAGCATCGACCGTCTCGCCGGAACCGATTTTTTCCATCCAGTTCTTGAGGTTGTTGGCCGCTTCGTCGGAACCGCCGGCGGTCTTCATCTGCACCTGCAGCATCGCGCCCAGTTGCGTAACCGAGTCCATACCGGTGATACCGAGCTTGCCCATGCCGGCCAGCAGCTCAGGAAACCACTTGGCCATGTCGACCGCTTCAAAGCTGCCTGCCTGGCCCTGGTAGGCGATGGCCTCCAGCGCCTGCTGCATGACCTTGGGGTCAGTGATCTTGGCGTTCTGACCCAAGGCGTTGATCATCTTCGCTGTTTCAGTGCCTTCAGATCCTTGGCCCACCGCAAATTTGGCTGCGGTCGGTGCATAGGACAGCGCCTTGTCTAACTCCATACCGGCGCCGACCAGAGCGTTGACCACCTCGGCAACCTGATTACGCGCCATGCCCGTATCGCGTGAGGTGTCGATCACAGTCTTGGACAGCTGTGCCTCTTCCGGCGAGTTGGCAATGTTGGCCTTGATCGCAATGTCCCGGATGATCGCGCCGTAGTACGCGCTGACCTTGGTCGGGATCGCTGCTGCCGCCGTAAATGCGCCGGCTTGGCCGATGGTGCTTTTCAGTCCCTGTCGGCCCTCTTCCATTTGCCGGTGACCTAGTGCTTTCAGTTCGGCGCCGGCAGCCACGCGCCCCATCGTGGCGTAGGCCTTGCTCAAGCGCCCGACCTCCACGCCTTGCTGCTTCAACAGGGCGAGGTTTTTCTCGTATTTGCTCAGCAGCTTATCTGCGCCTTCGGCGCCGGCCATGTGCGCCTTACGCCATTCATCACGCAAACGCATGGTGTCGCCGATAGTGTTCTGCAGGACACGGGCTTTACTGCCGACCGAATCCAGGTGCTTGATCTTGCTTTCGACGTCCTTGAACGCTTTGCCCACCGTCGAATCGACGGCGCCGCCAATGACAAAGCCGAGCGCGAGGTTCTTCGCCATGTGCGTGCCTTATGCGTCGAAGAGTGCCGTGGTGACTCAATCGGAGAGCCACCACACCATTTCGTTGAAGGGCATGGCCACGATCTCGGCGGCGGAGAACCCGGTCTCCTTAGCCAAGCGTTTGGCCAGCGTTTTCAACGTGGTTCCGTCACACCTAGTCGTCCGTGACCAAGCGAAAATAGCCGGCCTGCAAACGCATGTAGTCGACCATTTTCAGGGCCACCAAATCCGATTCAGAGGTCTGGGTCAGCGAAGCAAACAGCGACAACTCACGCTGCTCGGCATCGCCGTTGGAGGCCGCCTGCGCGGCGCGCACGTCACGCACACACGGTGCGCGCATCGACACTACGTCGACGAGGACACCGCTCAGCTCGGTGGGGTATTTGAGGCCAATGCGAAAACCATCTTCGGTCAGCTCCAGCCACTTCGGCAGCGCTTTAGCGGGTGTTTCTTGAATTGCTTGAGTCATTGCGTATGTCCTTAAAGGCCGAGGGCCGAGCGTTCTTCTGCCAGTTGATCAACACCGTCGACCACGAGCACCATGCCGACCATGTCGATCTCGTAGACCAGCCGACCGCCGACTTCGAGCTTGTAGTAGGTCAGCGCCATGTTGTGTTTGCTTTCGGCCTTTTCGCCGGCCTTCCAGTCCCCCATGTCGACCTCTTTGAGGCCGCCGCGCATGGTTACGATGACCGGAGTGACTTTGCCCTTGAGGCCTTTGAACGAAGCTCGGAACACCGCCGTACAAGCGGTACGGTCAGACAGACCGAACCACTTCAGCGCCTCGCGGCGCACGCCGTTGGTAGTGAATCCGGCTTCGAGCTTTTCGACGCCGGTGGGGATCTCGATTTCGCCGGCCATGCCGCCGCCCCGATAGGTTTCGGTTTTCAGCACGACCTTGGGCAGGGTCAGGCTCGGCATGTCGCCGGCAAAACTAACGCCGTCGATAAACCCGGCGCAGTTGGACAGAACTTCAGGAATCATCAGGTGGCCTCCTTAGGCGGCTTCAAGCACTTCGGTCATCCACTCGTTGGTGACTTCGAAGAGAAAATTCGGGTTCTCGGCCGGCGGCACGTCGGTGAAGCGGATCCGCCAGAACACCTTGCCCTGCTCGATCTGGCTGGCCGTGTTCAGTTCCTGGTCGGCGTACACCTCGAAGTTGATCACCGCGCCCTGATTTTTCAGGTCGCGCATGAACGCTTCCAGACCATCGGTGACGTCCTTGACGTAGGTCTTGGTGATCGAGCGGTCGACCGCCCACTTGTGCCCGGCCTGCACCGCGTCCATGAGGATGAACAGCGTGCGTACACGGGTAACGAAGGCCCATTTCGGATCGCTCGACAGCGTACGGTTGCCCCAGAGTCGGAAGCCGTCATCGCGAATGATCGTGGTGATGTTTGCGTTGTTGAGCAGGTTGGCCCGACAGGTTTCGTCGCCGTCCAGGTACTCCACAGCGCGGGTCGTCCCGGTGATGCCGGTGAATTCTTTGTTTGAAGGCGAGGCCCAGAAGCCGTAAGTCGCGTCCGTCCAGGCGAACAAGCCAGCAGTCCATGCCGAACCGGGGGCATTTACTGTCTTGCTGGTTCCGGTATCCCAGAACTGCACGCCGGGGTCGACCATGAACAGGTTGCGACTGCCGAAGTTTTCGGCGTAGGCCATAGCCGCCTCATCGGTGGTGCATGGCCCGTCGATGATCCCGATGGCTCGCAGCTTCTGCGCCAAACCATCCATGGCCGTCGCCACTGCCTGCGTGGCCGAATGACCTGGTGCAATCAGCAGCCGCGGCTGGGCATTGAACAAGCTTTTGCCGTCGAGCAGTGCCTGCAGACCGGTACGCTGCCCTGAAGTCAGCTCTCCACCAATGATGGCCGATGTCTGTAGCGCCGGATCGTCCATCTTGGGTACGCCGATAGCGACGATCACCGCCTTGGCCTTGGTGTAAATCGCTTGGCATGCTTTGGTGATCGCCGCGCCGGCACCGAAGGCGGCAATGGCTTCGCGCTCAGTGGTGATCAACTTCAGCTCACCGGCCTTCGCGGTACCGCCACCGACCAGGCCCGGCGTAAAGGTGTCGCACAAGCCGATAATCGACGAGGACGGCAAAGAGATGGTGCGTGCGCCTGTATCGACCGAAGTGGTCGTGACGCCGTGAAAGAAACTCATAACGATCGTTCTCCAGAAACGACAAAGCCCCGCGTCGGCGGGGCTTTGATGGTGTGTTGTGGGGGTACAGTGGAAAAGAAAACGCCCCGACAGTGCGGGGCGTCTATTGCAGCTCAGCTGACTCAGGAGGTGCTGAGTTCGGCCAGCCTTCCAGCAGCATTTCATCGGTGAATTCACCGGTTTCGATTGCTCGCAGCAACACCAGCTCACGATCAAAACAGGCCTGTACATGCGCACGCACCGCCTTGGCGATGGCGGCGATCTGCTCTGCGCCAATCTCGACAAAACCGGTTGCCGTTTTGAAGTTGCAGCGATAGTCGGGATCGTAGATCGCTGCCAATCCGGTACTGGCAATCAGTGCTTGGCTGTCGCGAGTCGTCTCAATGGCCAACCCGTTCACCGTGACACCGGTCGCCTCGCGAGTGAAACGCTCTGCAGCAACGAGCTCGGCCTGTTGCTCTGGCGATATCACCGGTGATCCTGACGGTGAGAAAAGCCAGTGTCCGTCCACCTCCACAGCCCCCCAGCCAACTGAGGGTGCCGGCTCAACCCCATCCAGACACACCCAGACAAAGGACGGGTGATACATCGTCGAGATATCTCCGTCTACCTCCGCGAATTCGAATACCTTGCCGCCGTAGATCCTTCCATAAAGACTCATGTCCATTCCTCGATATCAATCCAGCCATCGGCGCCATGCCCTCCACGCAGGTGCGATGGGAACGAAGGGAGGGCGACAGCGCCACCGCCACCTGAGCCAGGGTTAACAGCGTCTGCACCCTGCTGACTCTGGGAGATCGAGTTTCCGCCAGCGCCCATTTCGCTTGCACCGCCCTCGCCAGAAATAACAAAGTCCACCTTAAATCCAAAGACTCCACCGCCACCGACGCCGATACCATTCTTGACGTTCGCGCCGACTGCTTGCTGAGAATTAGGCGTCCGACCGAGGTATAGCGGCGGAACCACGTTAGCGGACAAGCCACCACCAATCCCACCTGGACCAGACACATGAGGCCCGAACGAGGTAGCCCCACCGTTGTTACCCGGACCTACCAGAACGCCGGAGCCCCCCTTGCCAATAGTCGCCAGTACGCCATCAAAACCGCTGGTAATCCACGTATCAAATGGCGCACCCGCACCGCCACCGCAGCCGGCGGAAATCTGACCAGCAGCAGTTGAGGCTGCACCGCCGCCAGCACCGCCGGCCCCTTGGCCCTTGATCCGGATCTTGTTCGTTCCGGACGTCGACCAGTAAATTTGAGTAGCTCGGAGTCTGCGCGTGCCGATCATCCGGCCGGTGGCCAGACGCACCTCATTCGCCAAGGCGCCGACATCAATAACGCCCTGATTGACTGGCGAGCTCCACGCTTTGATGCACCACATCACCGCCACGTTGCGCGGGCGAGCTACACCGCCGCCTGACGGGTAAGGGCTATAACTCACATTGGCTGATGTGAAAGTGATCCCTACGCCGGGATAGTCCGCCTCTTTGTAAACATCCGCCTGAGCCTCGACCGAAGAACCACGCACAATGTCGACCGATGCGCCGCCCGTATAGTTACTGTCAAAAACCGCAAGCGTGCCGAGCTGGGCGCTGCCAATCGCGCGCCCGGCATCGACGCCTCGGCCATGATCCCAGCCACGCAGGAATTCAGCGCGCAGATCCGGCAAGCGGAAATTGCCCGCCCCCTCGTTGCCCTTGTTGAACGATGTTCCAAGGTAAGCCGACAGATCTGGATAAGCCGCACTGCTTTGCACGCTTCCATCAAGCTCCAGAAAACCTGCAGGCATCTTGTTCAGTGGAAACGATACGACAGTGCCAACCGGCATTGCAGTCGCCCTGGCGAGCAACGCATTCACCTCATCAATGGTGTAGCTGTCTTTGATGCCCATATCTGCCAGCGTGGCCGGGTTATCTCCCGATTCAACGATGCCGCGCTCGTTGATCCGCACCCGCGTGTATTGACCGGCGATCTTGTTTGCGGGCAACAAACCGTTGAGCAGATCATCAACATAACCGCGAGTGGCCAACACCACCGACGGATCGATTTTCAACTGAATGTTCGAGGTGCCGCTGGTGATGATATGCATCCGCACCACCTGATTGCGGCCAGAGCCTTGGGCAAGTAACGGCTTGTAGCTCGGCGCCGCATTCGCCACCGCGCAGAAAACACCGTCCTTGTCTTCCAGCGCAAGCTCGCGAATCCACCAACCGCCTACATCCGGTGGCAACACCAGCTCGGCAATCAGGACATTGGAATCAGTGGGAGACACACGCAACTGATTGAGCTGCGCCCGATAAACTTGGTTCACCAGTTTGGTTTGCGAGGCGCTGGGGACGGGGTCGGTGCCGTTTGCATCACCGATCAGCATGTAGCGCGGTTCCCAAGGGATGCCCAACGCGTCGCAGTTGGTTTTCTTGGCGGCGCCCTGCGTGGTGAGCATGCCGCCAAAAATAGAGTTTTTATCAACCATGGGGATATACGTCCAATTCGTCGAGGGTGTATTCGCTGACGCCATGGTTCCCCTGAACCATTACGTCCATGTCCGGGTTGCTCCATGGGTAAACGTCGATTTCATCACCGTCGTAAACGGCAAAACCGACATAGGCGTCCAAGTGAGTTTCAAGTGTGATGTCGAGTCCGGTCAGTTTTCGGCTGACGGGTTTGGCGTCGTCGATCAGGCGTTCGAGTTCGAGGTACATCTCTTCGGTGATACCGGTGTCCAGCACGCCGACCTTCAACGCGAAGGTGCCCGGCACGCCTTCCGGGATGGTCTGCCACCATTCCGAGATCTCGATCAGATAGCCAAGCGGTTCGACTACTCGCCGCAGTGCGCCGATGGTGCCCTTGTGCTTGTGAATGTAGAACGAGGCCTTGATCGCAGCACGCTTGACCGCTTCCGGCCACGCCGGATCCCAGCGGTCGACTGACCAGGCCCAGGCCAGATGTGGCAGCAGGTGCACAGGACAGGTGTCGGGGTTGTACAGCGCTCGTAACGGAATCTGCGTGGTCTCGGCAAACGTCGCCTCAATACCCCGTTCCAGGGGAGTGCTGTTGAGCGGCAAAAGGCTGCGCATTTCAGCCTCCCAGCACGACGGCGTAACCGGTGCAGTACGCGGCTTGCGCCTTTGTGGGTTTCAGATCCTGCCAGTCTTTGAGCTCTACGCGAGCGACTCCGGCAACGTGCAACTGCGCATCGACACCGGACCGCGCCACCTCGACGCCCAAGCGACGTCGAGGATTGATCCATGCTTCCAGACGCTTGATCGCCTCGGCGTGCGCAGCATCGTTTTCCGGACCTGCGCCTTTCATGTGCAACACGGCATCAATGCGGTACCGCAGGATCTCGGCACCGCGCACGGTGACCCGATCACCGACCGGGCGCACATCGTCGTCATTCACAGCCTTGGCGACCAAGGCCAGCAGCTCCGGCCCGACTGCGCCGTCCCCTTCCAGGCCCAGCACTGTCACGTCGACACAGGCCGGCGCCGGGCTTTCAGCCGTTGCATCGGCGACCAGTGCCGAGGCGTTGCGGGCATGCAGGATGTAGCTGTTGCGTGGCCCCGCTGTGGTCAATCCTTCGTAGGCCATCTGCACCCGTTCACGCAGGGCATCGTAGGATTCCAGCACCGCCTCAATCGGCGGCACCGCCTGCGGATCCGCCGCCTGAATCACCAGGCGCTTGAGATTGACGTTGGCGGCCAATTGCTCCAGATCGGCGCCAATGGCATACGCCAGCAGTTGCGCCTTTGCCGCGTCGTTAACCCGCGCCCGGTTGCCGAGTTTGATGTAACTGCCGACTTCCAGCAGCTTGGTCACCGGATCGCTCTCCAGCGCCGCTGTCCAGTTGTCGCCCATGTAACCGCGAAACACGTTCAACGCCTCGCCATACACTTCTTCGAAATCCAGAGGCTCCAGCACGTCAGGTGCGGGCAGCTCCGTCAGATCCACCAGCGTACTCATACCCACACCTCCAACGTGCCGCGCTCACCGAGATACTCGCCGCTGATTCTGAAATTGATTTTCCCGCCCAATACCGAGATGGCGACGACGCGCTCAAGCTTCAGTCGCGGCTCCCACTGGCGCAGCGCCCGGGCCGCTTCCGCTTGAGCGGCGCTCTTCCAGCCTTCGTTAATGGGCAGGTCGACCATACGCCGCAGCTTGCTGCCGTACTCCGGACGCTCACGGCGGCTCAGCAGCGGCGTGCCGAGGATGTCCGCCACCGACTGACGTAAATGCTCGATGCCGGAGATGGGTTGCCCGGTGTGGCGATCCATTCCGATCATCGGGCTTACTCCTTGAGTTGCTCGAACTCGGCGTGGGCCTTAAGGCACTTCAGCGCTAGATCGTCGGTGGCATCAACCGACACCTGGGCTTTCGCTACGGCCAGGCTGCGACCGTCAGGCAGGATGACCGCGCGCGAGGTGTAGAGGGTGTCGCGAAAGGTCACGGTCGAGGTCATCTGCACGGCGCTGATCGGGACAGACTCAGGCGCAGGCGCAGGCAAATCATCTTGATGTTTGGCCATGGTTTCTCCAGGCATGAAAAAGCCCGCTCGCGGCGGGCTGGATGAGTGATGAGTTAGTGCTTGTGGTGATTATCACTTTGGCCGGCGGCCAGAATGTCGGCATCGCTAGTGATGCTCTCTGTCGCATGTAGCGGACCGTCAATATTGACCGGCCCTTTGATGTTCACGGTCCCCTCAAGAACGATCGTTCCCGACTTCACGCTGACAGCGTTGTCGGTGACTTCGGCCTGCGTCGATCCGACTTTGATGGTGACCGTACCGCTCGGCAAGGTGATGGTGTAACTGTTGGCCTGCCAGTCGTAGACCAGTGAGCCTCCATCATCGAAACGCCAGACCTCGACGTGGTCGCGGTTGTCCGGTGGCGGTCCGCCGTTGCCGTACAGGCCGGGAATGAACGTGCCCTGTGCCACTTCACCACTGGCACTGATCAAGGTGCCTTGCTCATTCAGGCTGGGCGCTCGCCAGTGCCGCGCCTTGCCAGCTGCAACGCTGTGCCAGCGTAGCCAGCCGCTGACCCACTCACCGTCCGAGACTCGGCACACTGGGGGTGACGCGGCCAGATCCACCGCCACCACGTAGCAATCCTTGACCAGACCGGCGAGCATCCGGTCGTGCTGGGCGGCGACGTAACCGGAACTCATGGAACATCCTCCGGACGGAACGGGCCGTCGCCTGGCTCAATGTTCAGCAGCAGGGTGCCCGGCGGCTGATCCGGCCAAGGCCATTCGGCTTCACCGAGGTAGATCTGCTGCGTCCATTCCACGACCCAGACGGTGTAGCCGTCCAGTTCGGGTTTGGTCCAGTCCTGCATCGCCTGCACGAACTCAGCCGGTTCGACCTCAACGCCCCAGCACTGCATGCGCAGCAACGCGGCAAGGTGGCCCGCCAGGAACACCGCCTGTTGGTGATCATCCGGCTGAATCGGATCGGTGATCACTCGCGCCTCGAACTTGCAGGCCAAGCCGGTTTCACCTGTTCCCGGATCGAGACCCGGCTCCATCTCGGACAGTTCGATCAGTACGGCTGGCAGCGGCAAGCGATCCAAATCATCCGGCCACATGGACACCGTCTGCAGGCACGGAAAGTGTTGCTGAATGCGCCGCTCGATGGCGTGATACAGCTGTTCAAGACTGAACGGCTCGTCGACTTGATCCGTCACGTCATTTCCCCTTCAAGTGCTTCTGCACTTCGAAATTGAGTTCCTGCTGCAGGACATGCACCAGGTGTTCGTCAGCCTTGCTTACCCAGCTCTCAAAGTGCGGGCGGGCCTGCTCCAACGACACCTTGGCCTTGGCCAGCGGGAAGCGGTTGTCGTGCTCGGCGATCCAGCCCGAACTCGCGCCAACCGCACCGCTGACATCGCTGTCGGGATAATCGCTTACCCTGAAGTGCTTGCTGCCGGTACGAATCCAGACGTCTGCGCTGTTGCCGTAGACCTTTTTGAAGAACGCGCCCTGAAAGCGCCGGCCTGCCACCGAGACACCGGAGCGACTCTGCCGAGGCCGGCCGATGCGGCTGGCCTCCATGGCGTTGAGGCCGAACCACAATTTGCCGCTGTTGGCTCCGCCACTGACCGGGTAGGCCCGCAAGCGCTGCCGAACAGCAGCGACTGCAATGCGTTCCTGTCGGCCGACGGCGCGGGCAATTTGTGTGGCAAGCCAGCGCAGGGTTTTGTTGATGGCTCGGCGCTGAGCGTTGGCCGCTGCTTTGGGCACTAAGGCGGCAAAGTCCTGAAAGGCTTTCAGGTCTGCGGCTGAGGTCTGCAGCGAGATCATCCCGCCGCCGGCCGAGGGCTTGAAGTGGCTACCAACACTCATGGGCGTTTCCTCAGTATCAAGGCGACGAGTCCGTCACCGCCCGGCTCCAGCTGCAGCAGGTCGTAGTCACCGCCACCATCAAGCTCCGGCAGATCCACACTGACAAGCAGCCCTTTTCTCAGTCCATGCGAATCGCGGACGCGGATCTCGAACTTCGGTTCACGCAACGCCGTCCTGGTATTGCCCATCTTGGGTTGCAACCACGGAGCGGCGAACATGCCCAATACCGGCTCGTCGTAGCCCTCGATCCGAGCCGAGTCGCCCAACGTTTCAAACACCGTATCGTCGACGTCTTCCAGCAATTCGCGAAAGGCCATGGTCAGAGCTCCAGCAGGACCTGCGCCCGAGGTCGCGTGCACAGGTGCAGCGGGTTGGACTGGGCTTCACCGGCCACGCCCTTGTTAAATGGCAACGGTTCGAGCTTGCTGTAGTACGGCAGGCCTTCGGTGTTGACCGTCTCCATGTAGTCAGCCGGTGCGAAGGTGGAGATGTAGAGATCCGGCACGCCTTCCGGTACCAGCAGAGCCTTGTCATCGTGGACGAACGACACGCCTGCCACTTTGCCGCGATAGCGCTCCCAAACAATTCCGCCGAACTCGAAACTCTCGCGGGCATCACCGCGTAATGCGGCCGCCTGCAAGGTATTGAGATAAGTGTCCGTGACCGATTTGTGGGAGATCAGTTTGCCCCAGAAGTTCTTCCCGCAGAATGCGCGGGATCCGGAGCTAGTCACGCTGCCCAGGGCGTCTTCCTGCATGTCCAGTGCTTCGCCGGCACGCTCGCGCACATTCGTATCGGGATTGTTCAGGCCCATCGACATTTTCTGTCGGTTGACGCCGAAGGACTTGTAAATGTCCAACAGCACCGTCTTACCATCGGCATCCAGCACCTGGCCGTTCAATGCGCCCATCCGCTGGAATTCGTGAGTGGCATCCAGTTGGCGTCGCGCCTTGGCCAGACGCTTGTTGACCACATCCTGTACCGACTGCAGTTCGGTGCGCGTTCCGAATGCGCGAATACCCTGGATTTCATCGGCCTTGATGGTGAAGCGTTCAGGCAGGTGCACAGTGTTGAACGGGATCAGCGTGCGCTTGCTAGCGCCGACCACAAGACCAGAGGTACCACGCTCGCCAGCTGGTACCAGTGCAAGCGTGTCACCGTCTTTCTCGATCTGCACGGTCAGGTTGGTAGTGCCTTCCTCGCGGAACAAACCGAGACTGCTGATGCGGCCTGGCAGGTATTCCTGCTCGTTGATTGCTGCAGTCAACGAGGGGACGCTGAAAGCGTCGTCTTCAAAAATGGCGATATCGGCCATGGGGTGCTCTCCAGAAACAAAAAATCCCGCACGCGGCGGGATGCATATAAAGGAAGGATCGTCTCAGCGGACGATCACGAAGTGCGCGGCGAGGGCTTTCTCGGCGGCCGGATCGAGTCCGGTCAAATGGGCTTCGCTGACCTCGGCCAGCCGCACCACGGCGCGGCCGCGACGCACTACATCCGACTCGCCGAGCGGGCCGTAGAGGATCGCAACGGCGTTTTCGGTACCGTCTTCGGCGGTCGGGCTGTACGGGGCGAATTCGCTGGTCCCGGTCACGAGGCCGAGGATCTGACCCGGCTCCAGTGCGTGGCCGGCGGCGACGTTGATCGCTTCACGCGAGATGTTGCCGGCGCCCTCGGACAGCAGGAACTCACCCGCGTGCATCGGCTCCAGTTTAGAGGTCATGATTTTGCTCCTTTCGAGGTTGGTGATTGCGCAGCCTGACGGGCTGCCCAGATCGAGGACGGATCGGGTTGTTTGGCTTGCACTTTGGGGTCAGGGTCTTGCGCCTGGGGCAAGCTGTTGTCGATCTCAAAGCCCCCGCCTTTCCCTACGACTTTGTCGAAGAGCCGCGCACGCACTGCACTGGTATCCAGTCCGGCCTGCACGAACCCCACCGCAAACTCTGGCAACCGGGCGGCCACGCACAGATCGCGGATCGACTTGGCTTGGTTCAGCGCCGCCTGCACCGTCGTTTCGTCTACCAGCTTGGTTGAGGCAATCAGCGGTTCGATCAGATTGCTGATGCCAGCCTGGTTGCAAGACTGAGTGATCAGCAGAGCCAGCGCCGCCGCATCCGCACTAGGCGCCGATGGCTCAGGCTTGTCGACCACCGGCTCGGTCGGTTTCGTGGGTTCGTTGAACAGATCCAGCAGCGCCTGGGGCGTGCGCTGGTATTTCTGCATGACCGTGCCCTGCCCCAGACACGCCTTGATTTGCACACCGTCGCCAACTTCATCGGCCAATCCGAGGGCCACCGCTTCGCGAGCCGTCAGCCAGGTTTCTGCATTGACCAGGCGCCGCAACTCTACCTCGTCGATATCCGGCGCCTTGGCTTTGTAGGCCGTGATGATGAGCTCCAGCGCTTGATCCAACGCAGTCGCTACCTTGCGCATGTCCTCGGCATCACCCGAGGCATAGGTCCACGGGTTGTGGATCATTAGTGCGGCGTTTTCCGCAACTACCACCCGATGAGCGCCGCAGACTGCAACGCTCGCGGCACTGGCAGCCAGGGCATCGACGCGGCCGGTGCAGCGCTCACCCAGACGCGACAGGGCGTTATGAATGGCCAGACCGTCGAATAGGTCGCCGCCGATGCTGTTAAACGCCACGACAATCGGTGAAGTACCGTCATCCAGCGCGGCTAGGTCACGCACGAACTGATTGGCCGTAATACCCCAGGTACCGATCTCGCCGTAAACGTACACCTCGATAGTGCGCTGTTCGGCTTCACCGCTGGCCCGGAGGCTGTACCAGTGTTTGTCTTGCACGGACAGTTGCCAGTCCAGTTTGTTGAAGATTCGTAGCAGGAACGGCGGTTTCATGGTTTCTCCTGATCGTCAGAGTGGGTATCGACCTCGACGAGTGTTCTGTAATTGAGGCCCAGATCGCGGGCACGTTGAGCGTCGGCCGCGTTCTCCGCGTCGACCGTTTCGGCGTCGTAGCCGGTACGCAGGCACATCTCACTGCGCGAGCCGAACCCGGCATTGACCTCAAGCATCCGCGCCTGCACGTCCTGCACCGGCTGAATGTAGGCCCAGCCTTGAGGCACCCAGCGGGTGCGCAGAAATTCGCGACGACGCCTGGCGTAGTCCGGCAACTCGATCACACCGCTCAATACCGCCATGTCCAGCCAAGCAGCGCGGACCGGCCGGCAAAGCTGGTGGATGTAGACGTTGAATTGCAGCTGTTCGAGGCGGCGCCGGAACTCGTTGAGCACGACGCGCAGCGCACGGTCGTTGATGCCTTTCATGTCACCCGTGAGGATCTCGTAGGGCGTGTCGGTACCCGCTGCCGCAGCCATCAGTTGCTGACGCATGAAGTCCGGGTAGTTGTTGCCGGCATCCGGTGGTTTGGAGAACTCGACCTCCTCACCTGCGCCCAGCTCCTGCATCGTGCCGGGTTCGAGTGCAACAATCGGTGTAAAGCCGTCGCGGTCAGCGGTGATCAATTGGCCGGTGACGGGGTCGCGTGGCACCTGCCCCATGTCCGGCGACGGGCGCTTGATGAAACCGGCGAACAGGTTGGAGACCTCCTGCCGGAACAGCACCGCATCGTCGTAGTTATCGAGACTGCGCAGGCGCTTGAGCACCGGAGACATGCGCGGCACGCCGCGCAACTGTCCCGGTTCCAGCGGTTCGAAGATGTGCAGTACTTGGCTGGCCGGTACGCGCACCAGTTGGTTGTAGCCGCTGTTGAGCGAAGACGCATCACGCGGGTGCGAGCGGTACATCCAGTAAGCCACGCGCTTGCCGGCCGGGTTGAACTCGATCCCGGCGCGAATGATGTTGCCGGTCTTGGTCATCTCGAACTTGTCGTGCGGCACGAACTCCGGTGCCAGGGTCTGCAGTTGCAGCGGCACCACCAGGCCTTCGTCCAGACTGCGCGGACGCAAGCGGACAAAACACTCGCCCGCCGTTTCCACGGTGCGAGCCACCAGCGCCTGCTGTCCGTAGAAGTCGCACAAACCGTCGGCATCCGACTCGTCAGCCCAGTCGTCCCATAGTTCCTGCAGCAGGTTGCGCAGTGCTTCGTCTTTGACCTTTGGGCGTGGCGTGATGCCGGTGCCGATCAGGTTGCTGACCCGTTTGTTGATGGCGTTGGCCGCATACGGGTCATTGCGCACCGCCGCCCGCGAGCGGGCACGCAGGTTGCGCAGCGCCGGGGTGTTGATGCTGTTGATGCCGTTATCGGTGGCGTCCCAGCTAGCGGATCGGCGACCCTCCCCGGCGCCTTCGTAGCTGGCCTTGATGTTAGACGGCAGCAAGAATCCGCTACGTGAGAGCGCCGGGAATTGTCGAGCCATCAGATTCCCTTGCCTCCATGACTGAGCCGCACAACCCGCGAGCGCGGGCCGGCAGCGCTGGTGAGCGAGCTGCGGATTTCTTCACGGGCGCGGAGCAGTTCGTCGACGTCGCGGTATTCCACTGTTCGGTCGCTGTAGCGCACGGTCTTTTCGCCACGCGCAATAGCGCGCTCGATGGCGTCGAGGTGTTTTTGAGTAAAGGACATATCAGCGTCTCTTCAGATAACCGCTGGTGGAACTACGGCGTTGAGGGGGAGCTGCCGGTCGCGAATGCGCAGCCGGTACAGCAGGTGGTGGTGCGGCTTTAGCCTGTCGCACAGCTTCAGGCTCAGGCAGTTCGCCTTCATCGACGCGCTCCCCCTGAACCGGCTTGATGCCCAGGGCATCGTCGAACAGACCGGACTGGGCAAGCGCCTGACGTACCCGATCCCAGTCGTGTTCCTGGTAGCGGTTGATGCCGAGGTAATGCGCCATCGCGAGGCAATACACCATCAGGTCGAGCGCTTCGTTGCGCTCAGCCTTGCCCTTGACCCATTCGATGCGCTTGTGTCCGCGCACGTACCGTACGACTTTGCGTTCGGCGACGCACTGGGCGAAGAACTCGTCCGGCAGGTCGTTGGCAAAGTGCAGCGAACCGGGTCCGTCCGGGAACGGGTAGCGGTTGTAGATCCAGTCTTTCGCGGTGTCGGTACCGACGAACCACAGCTCGGCACCGTTGCGTTCGGTCTGGCCCTTCCACGTCACATCGACCATGGACGGGCGCTGTGCAATCACTGGTCGGCCCGGCTTGCTCGCGCCCTTGATGGCGAAAATGTTGCGCCAGCGGCGCACGCGACAGAACTGATAGACCTCGTCGGTGTGGTGACCACCGGAGTCGACGCCGGCGGCGAGAATCGCCAGGCCGACACCACAAGGATGCCTGTAACGCGCTTTGAGTTTTTCGTCCAGGACAGCCCAGGTGCGGTCGTCTGCCGGATCGCCCCAGATGACCTGGTGATCGACCACCCAGCGCTCCATGCCGACACCGAATCCCATCACCATCAACTCCAGGCGGTTTGCCTGAACGTCAACGGCGCCGGTCAGCATCAGCACACCGGCCGGTATCGTACCGAGGGTGTAATTCTCCAGCCGCGCCCGAGCAATCAGCACTTCCGCCTTGGTCTGTTCGAGTGCGCTGTCCCAAACCTTGGCCAGACGGGTGTTGTAGAACACCTGCATCAGGCTCGTGTCGCCCTGGGCTTGGGCTTTTTTGGCGTCTTCAAACTCGACGGCAAGCGATCCCCAGTCCATCCAACCTGTCGGCGAGTAGAGTGCGTTGAGATGAAAGCCAACGGTTTTGCCGTCGCCGCCAGCATGAGAACGCCATTCGCCTCGGGCGAGCATGTCGCTCTTGTGATGTTCCTCGATCAGCACGTCGCATTCAGTTGCTGCGCACTCGTAATGCACAGTGCTGAGGTCCTTGCTGTAGTGCAGCCGCTCCCATTCCAGCACCTGCATATGACCGCAGGTGGGACACGGCACGTAGTAGTGCCGCTGGTCGCTGGACTCGAACAGATCCGCGATTCGCGAGGCACCCTTGATCGTTGGCGAACTGGAAAAATAGATCTTGGCGTTGCGGCCGAAGTTGGTCGCTCGCGTCTCCGCCAGTCTGATGGGATCACCCTCCTGGCCGACATCGTTCTCCCAGCGATCAACCTCATCGCCGTAAATGTAACGCGCCGACAGCTCCGATAAGTTGGCCGCAGAACCGGCGGTGGTGACGTACAGCGAGCCGCCCTCGAATTCCTTGGTGTCCATCGTGTTACGTGCATCCCGCGAACGGGTAGCAGCCACGCGCTCGCGCAGGACCGGCGTCGCTTTGATGGTCTTGCTGATCCGCCCAGACACCCGCTTGGATAGGCTCAGGCTCGGCAGCAATGCCAGGATGTTCG
>OFQU01000056.1_pt1 | contig 21310 bp, 20 predicted proteins | sample 1542981 | NCBI WGS metagenome assembly OFQU01 (sample SAMN07774233, study PRJEB24372) | wastewater metagenome | isolation source: Exp Tend CN 90WW | collected 2016-02
GAGCTGGCGCTTCAACGCGTGGGGCGGCAAGTCGGCGCACGATCTGGATGAGAGCCTGGCGCGCCGTGCGCTCAATCACCTTGGCCTGGAATGCTTCGGCACACCGCTGAGCAACGAGGGCGGGGCGATTCATGTCGATGGCGAAGGCACGCTGATCACCACCGAATCGGTGCTGCTCAACCCCAATCGCAACCCTGGCATGAGCAAGGCCGAGATGGAGGAAGTCTTCAGTCGCCTGCTCGGCGCGAAGAAAACCATCTGGCTGCCGGGCGATCCGGACTACGTTACCGGCGACATGACTGACGGCCACGTCGATGGCGTTTGTGCCTTCGCCCGGCCCGGCGTTTTGCTGGTGGATGCGACGCGTGATCAGTCTTCGGTTTACGCCGAAGTGGCACGGGAAAACCGCCGTGCACTGGAACTGGCCACCGACGCCCACGGGCGCAAGTTCGAGCTGATCGAGCTGTTCGAAGCCACCGACGCGGTCGATACCGAAGCTGAAGTGTTCTGCGCCTCGTACACCAATTTCTACATCGCCAATGGCGCGATCATCATGCCGGCCTACGGCATCGAGGCCGATCACCTGGCGGCGAAAACGCTGGCGCAAGCCTTCCCCGGGCGCGAAGTGGTGCCGGTGCGCATCAATCACCTGGCGCATGGCGGCGGCGGTGTGCATTGCATCACCCAGCAACAGCCGGCCTGGCCGGTGGAGGGTTGAACGATGACCTTGTTGACCATCGCCACCACCCAGATGCCGTGCACCTGGGATTTGCCGGGCAACCTCGACCGGGCCGAGCAACTTGTACGCGACGCGGCGCAGCAGGGCGCGCAAGTGGTCCTGTTGCAGGAGCTATTCGCCACGCCGTATTTCTGCATCGAACAAAATCATCAACATATGGCGCTTGCCGAGGAGTATCGCGACAGCCGCGTCCTCGCGCGCTTCGCCGCACTGGCCCGGGAGCTGGGCGTGGTGTTGCCGTTGAGCTGGTTCGAAAAGGCCGGCAATGCCTATTTCAATTCGCTGGCCGTCGCCGATGCTGACGGACGTCTGTCGGGCGTGTACCGCAAGACCCACATTCCCAACGCCGTCGGCTATCAGGAGAAGGAATATTTCAGCCCCGGCGACAGCGGTTTCAAAGTCTGGGATACCGCGTTCGGCCGCCTCGGCGTGGGCATCTGCTGGGATCAGTGGTTCCCGGAAACCGCGCGCTGCCTGGCGTTGATGGGCGCTGAAGTGTTGCTCTATCCCACGGCCATCGGCTCGGAACCGGGCAACGCGGCACTGGATTCCCGCGACCATTGGCAGATGACCATGCGCGGCCACGCCGCCGCCAATCTGCTGCCGGTGGTGGCGTCGAACCGCGTTGGTCGCGAAGTGGCGAGCACCGATCCTCATCTGCAAATGAGCTTCTACGGCTCGTCGTTCATCAGCGATCACAAGGGCCAGTTGCTCGCGGTGGCCGACCGCGACAGCAGCGGCGTGCTTGTCCACTCACTCGACCTTGCCGCCATGCGCGAGGAGCGCCTGAGCTGGGGCATCTATCGCGATCGCCGTCCGGACATGTACGGCGCGTTGCTCAGCCAGGATGGCCGCCACCTCCACGCACGCTGGAACACTCAAGGGGTCTGACATGACGACTCAACACAAGCGGTTGCTCGGCGCGATTGGCCTGGCATTGACCTGCGCAATGCCGTCGCTGCACGCCGAAGACAATACCCTGCGGCTATACAACTGGGCCGATTATTTTGCCGAAGACACGCTGAGCCGGTTCACCGCCGAAACCGGGATCAAAGTGATCTACGACGTCATGGACGGCAGCGAAACCCTCGAAGCCAAGATGCTCTCCGGCGGCAGCGGATACGACCTGATTTTCCCCGGCGACACCGTGGCCGAGCGTCTGATGCGTGCCGGCAGCCTGATGCCGCTGGATCAATCGAAGCTGACCGCACTGGGCGACATCGAGCCTGGTTTGCAGAAGCTGCGCAGCCATTACGAACACTCCAGTAAAGCCACGGTGCCTTACACTTGGGGCACCATCGGCCTGACCTATAACGCCGAGCAGATCAAACAGCGCATGGCCGATGCGCCAGTGAACAGTCTGGACATGTTGTTCAAACCGGAGCTGGCGGCGAAGTTCGCCGATTGCGGGATCTCGATGATCGATTCGCCCGATGAAGCGCTGGCAGTGGTGCTCAATTACCTGGGGCGCGATCCGCGCAGTGCAAAACCGGCGGATCTGGCGGCGGCCAGTGAGCTGTTGATGAAGCTGCGGCCGTACATTCGCAAGTTCCAGTCGCAACCGGTGACCGATCTGGTCAACGGCAATCTGTGTCTGTCGCTCGGTTACAGCGGCGACATGACTCAGGCCCAGCGCACCTCGGACAGCGCCGGCAAGCACACACGCTTCCAGTACCGTGTGCCCCGTGAAGGCACCACGGTGTGGATGGACACCATGGCCATTCCGGTCGACGCCCGACATCCGGAATACGCCTACGCGTTTATCAACTTCGTCATGCGCCCGGAGAACATGGCCGCGATCAGTAACTTCACCGGTTACCCGACTTCCAGCGCCAAGGCGCGCTCGGGCGTCGATGCAAGCATGCGCGACAACCCGGACATCTACCTCGACGAGGCAACCTATGCTCGGTTGATTCCGGGCAAGGATATCCCCCAGGCCGACATGCGCGCCCGCATGCGCACCTGGACCAAATTCAAGACGGCCACCGGCCAATGACCCAAGGCCGGCGGGTTGGCCGGCCTTTTTTCTACAGGAACTGCAACATGTCGACTCGTCGCGAGTTCATCAAGCAAGTCACGGTCGCCGCAGGTGTCGGCGCAACGTTCATGGGCCTCGGCCTGTCGCCGGGCAAGGTATTCGCCGCTGCACAAGGGCGCTGGTTCATGCCTGATGAGGGCGACAAACACGCGCGCGCCTACATTGCCTTCGGCGCGCAGGATGCAATCTGGGAAGACTTCACTGCGGATGTGCAGGCAGCCCTGGGCCGCGTCGCCCGAGCCATTGCCCGCTTCGAACCGGTTACGGTGTTCTGCCGCAAGCACGAGCGCAGCCTCGCCGAAACACATTGCGGCACTGACAACATCACGTACGTGGCGGCCGCGCTGGATGACATCTGGATGCGCGACATCGGCGCCAACTTCGTGATCGACGACAAGGGCGGTCTGGGCGCGGTGGATTTCAATTTCAACGGTTGGGGCGGCAAGCAGCGGCACAGCAAGGACGCACAGATCGCCGCGCGAGTGGCCGACGACGCGCAAGCCATTTACCAACGCAGCGAACTGGTGGGCGAGGGCGGGGGGATCGAAGTCGATGGCCACGGTACCGGGATCATGACCGAAAGCAGCTGGATCAACGCCAACCGCAATCCTGACTGGAGCAAAGCTGACGTCGAAGCAGAACTGAAGGAGCGTCTGGGCTTGCGTAAGATCATCTGGCTGCCGGGCATCAAGGGCAAGGACATCACCGACGCCCACGTCGATTTCTACGCACGGTTCATCAAGCCTGGCGTTGTCATCGCCAACCTCGACACCGACCCTGAATCCTACGATCACAAGGTCACCCTGGCGCACCTGGAAATCCTCAAGCGCGCCACCGATGCCGACGGGCGCACATTGCAGATCCACACGGTTTCGCCGCCGCTCAAACCGCGCAAAAGCAAGTTCAGCCAGAACAACCCGGATTTCGCCGCTGGCTACATCAATTACTTCGTGATCAACGGCGCGATCATCGCCCCGGAATTCGGCGATAAGGCAGCCGATAAACAGGCCTTCGACCTGCTCGCCGAGCTGTACCCGGAGCGTGAAATCGTGCAGCTCGACATCGACGCCATTGCCGCCGGCGGTGGCGGGATTCACTGCGTGACCAGCCATCAACCACAGGCGTGATTGACTCGGAGGCGGATCGGGCCAACTATCGGCGGATAACAACATCACCAATGGGCCCGACCTTGATCGAACGACGCCAATTCAGCGGAGGCATGAAGGGGAAAAACCTCCGCTACCTGAATGAGCAATCCGCTGACACCCGCATGACCCGCACCGGTTTCCTGCTGCTCGAACACTTTTCATTGCCGGCCTTCACCCAGGCGCTGGACACGATTGTCACCAGTAACCTGTTGCGCCCGGGACTGTTTTCGTCCCGTACGTTCGGGCTGGGCGAGGGTGAAGTTGTCAGCGATCTGGGGCTGGTGATTCGCCCGGATGCGAAGATGGATCTGGCGGCGTTGCAAGACCTGGATCTGCTGGTGATTTGTGGCGGTTATCGCACCGAACTGCGGGCGAGCGAGGCATTCATCGGTTTGCTGAAAGTGGCGGCGGAACGCGGCATCACCCTGGCCGGGTTGTGGAACGGTTCGTGGTTTCTCGGCCGGGCCGGGTTGCTTGACGGTTATCGTTGTGCGATCCACCCGGAACATCGTCCGGCGCTGACCGAAATCGCCAAGTCCACCCACGTCAGCAGCGAACCCTACGTGATCGATCGCGACCGGCTCACCGCGTCGAGCCCGTCCGGAGCCTTCCACATGGCGCTGGACTGGATCAAGGGCCTGCACGGCAAGGCGTTGGTCGAGGGTGTCGAGGACATTCTGGCGTTCGAAGAGTCGCGCTATCGGCGGATCAAACCGGATGAAAACATCTGCGTCAGTGCGCCGTTGCGGGAAGTGGTCAAGCTGATGGACGCCAACCTCGAAGAGCCGCTGGAGCTGGAGCAACTGGCGGTGTACGCCGGCCGCTCCCGCCGCCAGTTGGAGCGCTTGTTCAAGGAACAACTGGGCACCACGCCGCAGCGTTATTACCTGGAACTGCGCATCACCGAAGCGCGGCGGTTGCTGCAGCACACTGAACTGTCGCAGGTGGAGGTGCTGGTGGCGTGCGGGTTTGTTTCACCGAGCCATTTCAGCAAGTGTTACAGCTCGTATTTCGGTTATCGGCCGTCGAAGGAAAAACGCCTCGTCAAATAACCGAAGCCGTTACTGACCTGAGTTCACCCCGATATCCCAAGGCGACGTGCTCTCCCAATCACCTGCGTCAGTTCCTTCTCCCTCCGGGAGAGGGCAAGGGTGAGTGGCTTTACAGGTGATCCGCATCAATCACAGCCTTGGCAAACGCCTGCGGAGCTTCCTGCGGCAAGTTGTGGCCAATCCCGCCCTTGATCAAACGGAACTGATACTTGCCGGTGAAGCGCTTGGCGTAATCCTCTGGCGCCGGATGCGGCGCGCCGTTGGCGTCGCCTTCAAGGGTGATGGTCGGTACCTTGATGGACGGCGCGGTGGCGAGTTTCTGCTCCAGTGCGGCGTATTTCGCTTCGCCCTGCACCAGGCCCAGCCGCCAACGGTAGTTGAACACGGTGATGTCGACGTGATCGGGGTTCTCCAGGGCCGTGGCGCTGCGGTCAAACGTGGCGTCGTCGAATTTCCACTGCGGCGAGGCCAGTTGCCAGATCAGTTTGGCGAAGTCGTGGGTGTTCTTTTCGTAGCCAGCGCGACCACGGTCAGTGGCGAAGTAGAACTGATACCACCACTGCAATTCAGCCTTGGGCGGCAGCGGGTTTTGCCCGGCGGCCTGATTGCCGATCAGGTAGCCACTGACCGATACCAGCGCTTTCACGCGTTCCGGCCAAAGCGCCGCAACGATGTCCGCCGAACGTGCGCCCCAGTCATAACCACCGAGCACCGCTTGCTTGATCTGCAGCGCATCCATGAAGTCGATGACGTCACTGGCCAGCGCCGCCGGTTGGCCGTTGCGCAGGGTGTCTTTGGAGAGGAACTGCGTGTCGCCATAACCCCGCGCATACGGCATCAGCACCCGGTAGCCCTTGGCGGCCAGCAACGGCGCGACTTCATCGTAGCTGTGAATGTCGTAGGGCCAGCCGTGCAGCAGGATCACCACCGGGCCGTCGGCCGGGCCGGTTTCGGCGTAGGCCACGTCGAGCAGGCCGGCCTTCACGTGCTTGAGCGGGCCGAAGGGCGAGGGCGCTGAATAGCTGACGGCGGCTGGTTCGGTAGTGTATGCCTGGGCGGTGCCAAAGGCGCCGAACAACGACACAGCGAGCATCGACAAGCCCAGTGCCGTGGCGGTTTTGCGGGTGTGCGGTGCCATCTTCATGGTGACGTCTCCTTTGCGAGCCTTTGGCCAAGGGTTGCGATTCACCCCTTCAAACCTTGAGTGCATTTGAGCGCGGGGGCGTATCTGGCCTGTGTCGAAGAACGGCGTTGTTGAAAGGCGATGTGTCGCGGCGGGGGGCGTACACAGTGTGATACACGGCGCGAAACGGCCTGATCATTGGCCCGTATCGGGTCGAAAATAATAAGTCGCTGTTTTAAAACAAAAAATATTTCACATCAGGCTTCACAAACGAAATGAATGTTGGTAAATTGCGCCCCGTTCTCACAGCGAACCTCAACGAGGCGCTGGACAGAGCAGTAGGGGCGTCGCCAAGCGGTAAGGCAGCAGGTTTTGATCCTGCCATGCGTTGGTTCGAATCCAGCCGCCCCTGCCATATTCGAAAAAACGCCAACTTCGCAAGAAGTTGGCGTTTTTTTATGCCTGCGATTTGGTGTGTTCACAGAAGGGCGGGCGAGTACGGCGCCGTAGCACCGTACTCGCCAACCACTCAGTGCGGGGCGCGGGGGATGGTTTTCATCAGGTCTTCAGGGCTGATGTGGCCGACCACGCTGCCCGGTTGCGGCAGGTTGAGAATGTGGCCTTTCATCTTGCCGATGATGTGCATCTCGCACGGCTTGCAGTCGAATTTCAGCGTCAACACTTCATCGCCGTGAATCAGCTGCATCGGTGCCACCTTGGTGCGCACGCCGGTCACGCCTTTGGCCTGTTTCGGGCACAGGTTGAAGGAGAAGCGCAGGCAGTGCTTGGTGATCATCACCGGCACTTCGCCTGGCTCCTCATGCGCTTCGTACGCTGCGTCGATCAGCTTCACGCCGTGACGGTGGTAGAAGTCGCGGGCCTTCTGGTTGTAGACGTTGGCGAGGAAAGTCAGGTGCGAATCCGGGTACACCGGCGGCGGAGTGGTTTCGGCCTTGCGGCGACCACGCGGGTGCGCAGCGACACGAGCGGCGGTCAGGGCTTCGATCACTTCACGGCGCAGGGATTTGAGCTGCGAGTTCGGGATGAAGAATGCCTGAGGCGCATCCAGTTTGATGTCGGTGGCATGGTATTGCGTGGTGCCGAGCTGGCCGAGCAGATCGCGCAGTTGCTCCAGCGCCTGCTCCGGTTTGTTGGCGACGCCGAACGGGCCGTTCAGGGTAACGCTGGCGCTGATGCCTTCCTCACTGGTGGCGGTCACTTCCAGTTGCTCTTCACGCAGACGCGCCATCCAGCTCAGGGCCACGCGACGCTCGGAGGAGGTTTTCTGCAGCGCCTGTTGCCAGTTGTGGTCGAGGTTGCGGTTCAACGGATGGTTCGGGCGCAGTTTGTACAGGCCTTCAGGCATCTCGTTCGGCTCGACGCGGTAGCGGTAGCGCTTCTCGCCGTCTTCCTCGAACTCGCCCTTGGCTTCGGCGATGTTGGCACGGAAACCCACCACTTCACGCTTGACCAGTACGTTGAGGCCGTCACCGTTGGACAGGGGCTCGTGGGTCACGACCTGCATGTCGCGTTTGCCGACTTTCTCGACGGTGCCCACCGGCAGGCCGGTGAAGGTCGGCGAGTCGAAGGCGCCGATGTCGATCTTGCGATCGGTGACGAAATAATCGGTGCTGCCACGGTGGAAGGTCTTTTCCGGGTCGGGCAGGAAGAAGTGCGCGGTGCGGCCGCTGGAGGCGCGGGCCAGGTCCGGGCGGTCTTCGAGCACGTCGTCGAGGCGCTGGCGGTAGTAGGCCGTGATGTTCTTCACATAGCCCATGTCCTTGTAGCGACCTTCGATCTTGAACGAGCGCACACCCGCTTCGACCAGCGCGCGGATGTTGGCGCTCTGGTTGTTGTCCTTCATCGACAGCAGGTGTTTTTCGTAAGCGATCACGCCACCCTTTTCGTCTTTGAGGGTGTACGGCAGACGGCAGGCCTGGGAGCAGTCGCCACGGTTGGCACTGCGCCCGGTCTGCGCGTGGGAAATGTTGCACTGGCCGGAGAACGCTACGCACAACGCGCCGTGGATAAAGAACTCGATGGCGGCGTCGGTTTCATCGGCGATGGCGCGGATTTCTTTCAGGTTCAGTTCGCGAGCCAGCACCAGTTGCGAGAAACCGGCCTGATCGAGGAACTTCGCCCGCTCCAGAGTGCGGATGTCGGTCTGGGTCGAGGCGTGCAGTTCGATCGGCGGGATGTCCAGCTCCATCACGCCCAGATCCTGAACGATCAGCGCGTCGACCCCGGCGTCGTACAACTGATGGATCAGCTTGCGCGCCGGCTCCAGTTCGTTGTCGTGCAGGATGGTGTTGATGGTGGTGAAGATGCGCGCGTGGTACTTGCGGGCGAATTCCACCAGTTCGGCGATTTCGCTGACTTCGTTGCAGGCGTTGTGGCGCGCGCCGAAACTCGGGCCGCCGATGTATACGGCGTCGGCGCCGTGCAGGATCGCCTCGCGGGCGATGGCCACATCGCGGGCAGGGCTGAGCAATTCCAGGTGATGCTTGGGCAAGGACATAGTTTTTTTAGTCAGGCTGTCACGGTTAGCCGCGCATTCTACCCGCGAAACGTGCGCCCGGCACGTCTGTGCTGCCCGATGGCAGCAGACACGGTGCCCGCCCCAGCGGGAGCGAGCCAGCTCGCGAAGGCGCCGGCACATTCAACCTCAACGGAGACTGAACTGAAGCGTGCGCGAGCAGGCGCGCTGCCAGAGGGGTGGCGGGGGTGAATCAGGCCTTGGCGGCCATTGCGGTCACTTCCACGCGCATGCCTTCAACGGCCAGCGAGGCAACGCCGACTGCGGCACGCACCGGCCACGGTTTGGCGAAGAAACGCTTGTACACCTCGTTGAACGCGGCGCGGTCGGCCATGTCGGTGAGGTAGATGGTCAGGTGCATGACCCGGTCCATCGAGCTGCCGGCACGCTCCAGGGCGACTTTCAGCGCTTGCAGCGTGCATTCGCTCTGCTCGGTGATGCCGCCCAGTTCCAGGCTGCCATCGGCACGGGTCGGAATCTGCGTGGAAACCATGATCCCGCCGAAGGTGGCGACGTCCGAGGAAATCGAGTCCGCATCCGGATCGGGCGTGAAGGTGATGTCTTGATTGGCCATGCTGATCTCTTGTTTGAGCGAATGAAGATCGCGCCAGTTTACAGCTTCAGCGTCGACATGGCCCGTTCGCTTACACCGGCTGCGTCGCCGCTTCCGCCGCCATGGCCGCCAGGACACTGGGACGAGCGGACACCCGGTGCACGTAGGCGGCAAGCGCTGGCCAGTCCGCCAGTTCGATATTGAAGTTCGGCAGCCACGTGAGCACGGTGAACAGGTAGGCATCGGCGACACCGAACATGCCCATCAGGTAGTCCTGATCCATGAGTTTGCGGTTCAGGTAGTCCAGGCGCTTGAACAGTTTCTCCTTGAAAATCGCCTTGATCGTCGGCGGAATCCGCGCATCGAACAGCGGCGCACTGCCGCCATGGATTTCCGCGTTGATGAAACTCAGGTATTCCTGCAAACGCGTCCGCTCCCAGGTGCCCGGAGCGGGTGCCAGTTGGGTGGCGGGGACGCGATCAATAAGAAACTGCAAGATGGCCGGGCCTTCGGTCAACACCTCGCCGTTATCCAGCATCAGTGCAGCGACGTAGCCCTTGGGGTTGATCTCGCGAAAGTCACGGCCGTCAGCCGTGCGCTTGCTCTGATTGTTGACGCGAATCAGCTCGAAGGGCAGGCCCAGCTCTCGCAACACGATATGCGGGGACAACGAACAGGTCATGGGCGCGAAATACAGTTTCATGGCACTTCCAGTGGATGGGGAGGTGTCAGGATCCGTTGCGCGAGCAGGCTTTCGCAAAGGTCATTTGCAGTGCTAGCGTATGACAAAATCTCATGGGTATAGAATTGTCATGGTCGCCAGACTGCCTTCCCTCAATGGCTTGCGAGCCTTTGAGTGCGCCGCTCGGTATATGAGCTTTACCAAGGCCGCCGCAGAACTGCACGTTACGCAAACTGCCATCAGTCATCAGATTCGGCGACTTGAAGACGAGCTGGGCGTGACCTTGTTTTTGCGGCTCAAGGAGGGGCTGGCGCTCACTGAAGAGGGGCAGGCCTATTTGCCCGGCATCCGTGCGGCGTTTCATGAATTGCGCCATGCGACGCAGGCATTGTTGGCGTCGCGTCAAAACACGGTGCTGACCATCAATACCCTGGTCTCCGTGGCCTCCAAATGGCTGCTGCCGCGCCTGCCGTCGTTCCAGCAGGCCAACCCCGATATAGATGTGCGAATCAGCGCCTCCACCGAACTGGTGGATTTTCGCCAGGGCGGCATTGATGCGGCCATTCGTTACGGGCGCGGCGACTGGAAAGGTTTGCGTGCGGACTTTCTTATGTCCGATGAGATTTTCCCGGTGTGCAGCCCGGCGTTGCTCAGCACCTCGAAAGGGCTGAACACGCCCGCAGATTTGCTTGATCACACTTTGCTGCAAGTCAGTGGCATGACCGCCGGAGACTGGAACCGCTGGCTGAGCGCAGCCGGTGAGTCAGCGACATTGGCTGAAGGGCCGCGGCTGACGTTCGACTTGGCGATGATGGCCGTGCAGGCCGCCGTTGACGGGCAGGGAGTGTGCATCGGGCGTTCGACCTATGTTGCCGATGATCTGCGGGCCGGGCGTCTGGTCGCGCCTTTTGCACTGCGCTTGAAGGATGAGTTGGGGTTCTATCTGGTGACGCCCCATGAAACTGCGGACTCGAAGAAAATCGTCGCCTTGAGGGCATGGTTGATGGCGCAGCAGTACCCCGGCGAAATCTTTGTATAAGCCTGTATCAAACCCGATTCGGTATACACGGCGATAACAAACCCCAGGTTTGCGACACATCCGCCCTACAGGCCTGGCTCACAGTAGCGGTCAACCCACCACTACGTTCGAGAGGGCAACATCATGCGCCGTCCACTGTTTCTGGCTACCGCTGCAATACTCGCGTCTTTGATCGGCACCGCACACGCCGCTGACACCCAACCCAAGGCCTGGCAACAAGGCCTGAGTCGCACCGATCTGGTTCGTCAGGACCTTGGTGCAGCCGACCGTGAAGTGATACAGGCGCGGGTCGATTTCGAACCCGGCGTGACCTCACCGCGCCATGCGCATCCGGGCGTGGAAGTGGCGTATGTGATCAGCGGCACTTTTGAATACCAACTGGAGGGCAGGGCGCCCGTGACGCTGAAGGCCGGGGATTCGCTGTACATTCCAGAAGGCGTCGCGCACATCGCGCGCAATGCCGGTCAGGACAAGGGGTCGGAACTGGCGACGTATATCGTCAAGAAGGGCGAGCCGTTGTTGATACTCAAGCCCTGAACGAGGGCCAAGACGCAATACCTGCAGGCGCTGCGGCACATTGCGCCTACAGGACGTCGGTCGGTCAATGAAGCGTCGCCACCCGGCGACTCTCGCCAATGCGGATTCTGTCGAGTGCCCGATTCAATGCGTCCAGTGCGTCGAGCAGGGCTTGGGCTTCGGCTTCCCGCCCCTGGCCCCAGAGGCGTTCGGCCATTGTGTTCAGGGCTTGAATGGAACGTTCGATGTCTGCGGCGCTGGTGGCCTCTTTGCTGGCCGGCGGTGTCTTCGGCATTCAGGCCTCCTCGTGTGACGTTTGACGGGTCAGGCCGTTGAGCTCTTCATCCGTTTCCGCCGCCTATTGCAGCATATCCTCAGGTGCTTTGCTGCAGTCATTGGCGAGGTCGTCGAGTCGGCGTCGCCTCAACTCCTTGCGGGCAACCCCATGAAATAAACAGGGACGAATCTCTTTTCCAGCAAAGTCATCCGTCCCTGGTTGCTCAGTGAATGAAAAAATTAATCCCGCTCAACCAGTTCGGTCGCCGAGCGTTCCTTGCGCCGCCGAAGCCAGCTGAACAACGCGTGTACCGGGTGGAGGAAGGCTGCAAGCACGCCCAGCAGCATGATGATGAAAATGACAATCAACGGGACGCTTTCGTGCGAGAACATGGTGGGGTACTCCTGTAGTCACTATGTCGGAACCCGCAGGGTAGACGCCTGGAATGCGGCTTGCGATGAACGTATGTTCATTTTCGGCGGCTTGAAGTGTGTTATCGCAGGCAGTGGCAAAACGGCCAATCCGCGCAGATGTAACGATCGGTTCGGCGGTCTTTGGTAGCGGGCTTGGCGGTTTTTCGATTCAGGATTGGTTGTGGTCGGCCGATATCAGCCACTCACGGGGATACGATGCCTGCACGCGAGGAGATCGGTCGATCACCTGAGTCGCGGTGATTCAGGCGTGCGTTTACCCATCGCGGTGCAGTGCAGTAATAAGGATGTTACGTGTTTCGCAAGTTGATAATGCTGGTGCTGATCGCCACGTTGAGTGGCTGCATGGCAACCGCCATGCGCATGGATTACGACAAACACCGATGCCCCTACATCGGCCTGCGGTTTGACTGGTGGCTGGTGGGCACCTCCAAAGGCAAGCTGATTCCGTTTTTACTGATCGATGCGCCGTTTTCGCTGGTGGTCGATACGGTGTTTTTTCCCTTCGAATATCAGTACAGCTGCAACCTTTGATTGTCCCGGATCTGCCGGCCTCGGTTCACGACATCCTGCAAGTGACGGCCCAGGCCAACGCCGATTGGCTCAAGGGCAACGCCACCCGCCTGCAGAATATGGATAGCCGACCGGTTCGCGAAACCGCCTGCTGCTGAATCTTCCCTCGGGCGCCCAGGCTCAACAATGTGAAGCACGCGATAGCAAGGCGTTTGATGAACATGTGCATGATGCGTCTCCTTGATTTTTCGACCCTTCGTATGAGGGTGTTGAATGTACGGAGCAGGGGCAGGAATGGATGCAACGCAGAGTAAAAAAATTAGACGAATGTTCACTTCAGCTGAAAGCAGTCAGTCGGATGTCACCAAAGACCCTGCGACATTCATGACTCTCCAGAAGGGTGTGAATGGGAACAAGTGTTAATTGCGAATGGTTTTGTATAGCATGCGCGGGTGTTTTTGGCGGTTTCACTCCCTGCATTGGCCTATTCGTAAAGGTTTTCTTCTCCATGCGTCGAACCCTGCTTTCCATTTGTGTGCTGCAAGCCTTGTCGTCTGCCTCGTGGGCTGAACAAACGGGGGCGTCACCCTCAACGCTCGAGCTGGACGCAACCGATGTGATCGGTACGGCGAATTACGAAAGGGCGGACGGCCCGGTGCAGGGTTATCGGGCGACGCGCTCGGCCAGCGCCACGCGTACCGACACGTCGATTCACGAAACCCCGCAATCGATCAGTGTGGTCTCCAGGGATGCGGTCGAGGATCTGGGCGCCACCCGGTTGCAGGACGCGCTGGACTACGCCGGGGGCGTGGGGCGGGCGAACAATTTTGGTGGCCAGGGCCTGACCACGTTTACCGTGCGTGGCTTCACCAGCGGCGAGTTCTATCGAAACGGTTTCCCGATCAACCGCGGCTACCCGAACATGCCGGATGCCAACACAATCGAACGCCTCGAAGTGCTCCGCGGCCCGGCCACCATGCTCTACGGTCGGGGTGATCCTGGCGGCACCTTCAACGTGGTTTCCAAACAGCCGTTGCCCGAACGCACCGTCACCCTGGGCAGCCAACTCAACGATCAAGGCATGAAGCGCGGCACGCTGGACGCTTCCGGTCCGCTCGACGAAGAAGGGCGCCTGGCCTATCGACTCAACGTCGTGGGCGAGGGCGGCGACACCTTCCGCGATCACGTCGAAACCGAGCGCTACGGCATCACGCCGGTGCTCACCTGGCAGGCAACCGACGCAACCAGGCTGATTTTCGAAGGCGATTTCATGCGAAACAACGCGCCGCTGGATCGCGGCGTTACCCGCTATGCGAAGCAGATCGGTACGGCCTCTCGCGACAGCTTTTTCGGCGAAAAAGACGTCGGCAAACTGCATAACGATAACAACATGGCGCAACTGCGTTTCGAGCACATGCTCAACGATGACTGGACCCTGGGTGGCGGTTTCCAGTGGCTCGATGGTTCGCTCAAGGGCAACGCAATCGAGGCCAACGGTATAGCCGATGACGGCCGCACCCTGGGGCGCAACTTCAACTATCGCAAGCTGGAGTGGACCGACAAGGATACCCAGCTCAACCTGACCGGCCACTTCGATACCGCTGGCTTGCAGCACACGTTGCTCACCGGTATCGAGTATGAGGATTACGACTACAAGTCGATCATTCAACGCTCCAGCGGCGCTGTCGGTGCGTACCCGATCGACATCTTCGATCCGGTGTACGGCCAGCCGCGTCCGGCACTCACCCGTACGCCGACTCACGACAAGGAAAACCTCAAGACGTATGCCGCGTTCGTGCAGGATCAGGTGGCATTGACCGACAAATTGAAAGTGCTGGCCGGCGCGCGTTTCGAGCGCTTTGAACATGATTACGAAACCTATGTGCCCGGCGGCAAGAGTTGGCAGGCGAGTGACAATGCGGTGACCCCGCGCATCGGCGTGACCTACGACTTGACCGAGACGTTGGCGGTCTATGCCGACACCGCGCGCTCCTTCAAACCGAACACCGGCGCCAGTCGCCAGGGCGGCGGGTTCGCGCCGGAGAAGGGCAAGTCCTACGAAATGGGGATCAAGTGGGAAGCACTGGATCAGCAGTTGAGTGTCGACGCGGCGGTCTATCAGATCGACAAACGTAACGTGTTGACCACCGACCCGGTGGACTCGACCTTCAGCGTTGCAGCCGGTGAGGTGCGCAGCCGTGGTTTCGACCTCAACGTCGCTGGCAACCTGACCCCCGAATGGCGGGTGATTGGCGGCTACGCCTATGTCGATGCGCAAGTGACCAAGGACAACGTGTTGCGCTCTGGCACGCGCTTGCTGAACATCCCGAAAAACAGCTTCAGCCTGCTGAATATGTATGAGTTCCAGGACGGCGCGCTCAAGGGCTTGGGCCTGGGCACCGGCCTCAAGTACGTCGACGAACGCGCCGGCCAAACCGCTAACACCGCGTTTTCGATGGGCAGTTACACCGTTGTCGACCTGCTCGGCTTCTACAAGGTCAATGATAAGGTGCGACTCAATCTTGACCTGAAAAACCTGTTTGATCGCGATTATGAAGAAGGCGCATTCGGCAACGTCTACGCTTATCCAGGCGCGCCGCGAACCGTGCAGGTCGGTATTTCCTACACCTTGTAGAAGGGGCGGGCACGAATCTCACATGCCAGAAAAGACACAGCCCTGAATCCTCAGGGCTGTGTCGTTGTTATTCCGTGGCAACTGAACCGTTCTTGCTGTAGCCGCTGCCGGCCTCGGTCAAGTTCGAGTAAAAGATGCAGCCGATCAGCCTCGCGAACAGGCCTAGCGTGTCCGCCAGGTCCGGGTCGTCGAATATCACTGCCCTGGAATCCAATGCACACAGCGCGCCCCAAAGTTGTCCATCGGGCAGGAAAACAGGCGCACCTGCGTAGCTTTCAATCAGGTATTGCTTTACCACAGGACGTGTCGAAAACCTGCCGTCTCGACTTATCTCCGGCACGAAAAGCACTTGGGGATCTCTTCGAAACTCACTGCAAAGGGTGGTCTCGAGTTCCAGTGTGTCGCCGGTGTTGATCCCAAGCTCGATCGGATCGTACGCGGAACAGACAATCCATTCCGTCTCCGTGAATTTTGCGATCGCTGCGAAGCGCGTTCCGGTCATCCGTGTGACGAGCTGCAGAATATTGGTGGTGGCTTCAATTTCAGCGATAGAGGCGCGTTCCTCCGCGCTTAGCAACGCTCTGTGAATAGTGTCACTGAGAGGCATGCATTTTTCTCCGGTAATGAATGATCGAACTGGCAGCTGCTAAACGCCTTTGAAACTGCCCGTTTGATTCCAGACAAAACGGATTCGTTCACTTGAATGGTTTCTGATTGCCAGCATCGTCGTTAACGAGAACTAAAGTCCTCGTTAAGGACGGGGCTTGGTCCATCCTGCTCTTCGCATTCAGATGTCTGCGAGGTTTTCTCGCGCCCACTGCTCGGCAGTGGTGACTTGAATGGATTGCTGCTCGTTGAACGTGCCTGCCTTGGGCCAGGCCATGCCTCTGCCTTGTGCGAGCAACGTCTGCAATAATGACGACCACAGCGGTGCGATGGCATATCAAGTGCTCGTGCCGGTATTCGGCATTTGGTTCTGGAGGACTCCATGCGTGACATTATTGACGGCTTTCTGCGCTTTCAGCGCGAGGTTTATCCGCAACGCGTCGAGCTTTTCAAGCAGCTCGCGACGGCACAAAATCCGAAGGTGTTGTTCGTCACCTGCTCGGACAGTCGTGTTGTGCCCGAACTCCTTACGCAGCGCGAACCGGGCGAATTGTTCGTCATTCGCAACGCCGGCAACATCGTGCCTTCGTATGGTCCCGAACCTGGCGGTGTCTCGGCCACCGTTGAATATGCGGTCGCTGTGCTCGGGGTACAAGACATCGTAATCTGTGGCCACTCCGACTGTGGAGCGATGGGCGCGATTTCACGCTGCACGTGTCTGGATCATCTTCCGGCGGTCGCTAACTGGTTACGCCACTCGGACGCCGCGAAAGCGATTAACGCGGCGCATGAGTTCGACACACCCCGCGCGAAGCTTGATGGGCTCGTTCGCGAAAACGTGATCGCGCAACTGGCGAACCTGCGTACGCATCCATCGGTGGCTCTCGCGCTGGAGCAGGGGCGCATGAATCTGCACGGTTGGGTCTACGACATTGAGGCGGGGTGCATCGACGCGCTCGATGGCGCAACGCGACGCTTCGTGTCACTTGCTGATTCGCCAACCACCGTTGCGATCACTGCGCGAAACGGCGGACCGATGTAATAGCCTGCAAGAAAGGCCGATAACAGCCTGTCGAGCGAGATCCAGAACAGCGTGTTGCACGGCTTCGCCATGCGCCAGTCTGGTCTCGCCTGAGCGCTGCCACCCTGGCTGGCCCATACCTGCCGGTCATAAATCCCTTGCTCTAACGCCTGATTCATAAAGATAACGACCAGCGTGCCGATACTCCAAAAGTACTCCAGGTCACTGCACACTGTTTTTGGCGATGAGCAAGGAACACCCGATCATGTCTACTCGTCAGAACGCACTCAAAGCATCCGACGTGGCCCTTTGCGCTTTGGTGTGCCTGGCTGGGGTGGCCGTCACGTTCCTGGTACTCGTTCTGTTCGTAGGGTCAGAGCAGCGTACCGTCAGCGTGGCTTTTCAACTGGAGGTCGACGAAAGATTCAGTCGCCTGCAAAGACGCTTTAATACTCAGGTCTTGAAACTGGACGTTGTGAGGCGTTTCTTTATCAACGCCGACGATGTCACTGAAAAGGAGTTTATGGGCTTCGTCACGCCTCTGGTGGAACAGGATGAAGCCTGTAGCTGGGTACCCAGGGTTCTCGAGAAAGATCTCCCGGCATTTCGCGCCAAGGCACTTCTCAACGGCACCAGTGATTTTTCATATCATGAAATCAACCCCGTGACCGGCGAACGAGTTCCCCTCACCAGCCGGCCGGAACACTGGATATTGCTCTACCTATTGAAGCGCGATGACGTAAAGATCATCCCCGGCATGGATGTTCTCTCGCGCCCGGGTCGCCAGGCCTTGATGAACAAGGCACGCGAAACACGTCAAATAGTGGTGTCGGAACCGTTGAAAATGACCAACGGCCAGTCGGGGATTTTCTTTGTCGCACCTGTCTTCCGGGAGTCCTCTGAGGCGCCATCGAACGATGATGATTTGCAGGGGTTCGTTGTCTCCACCGTACGCCTGGCTTCTTTGATGGAACAAGGCATTCCATTACCAAGTCTGCAACGACTGAACGTGACGCTTTCATTGATCGACACGCAGCATCAAGGGGAAACCATTTATCAGAGCTCGGCTCCTGCTGCTCCTTCAGCGCTGTACGAGCAACGGCTGCTGAAAGTAGCCGACCAGAATTACTTGATCCAGTTCAGGCCGAGCTCAACCTTTCTGGTCGCCAATAGTTACGCACTGTCCATCAGCCTGATTATCGTGTTCGGAGCAGGGTTGACGCTGCTGCTGACCTTGATGGTGTACTTGCTGATTACGCAGCGCGCCCGCGCGCTCTCGCTGGTAGATGAACGCACGCAAGACTTGCGTCTGTTGAACATTACCGATCACCTGACCGGAGTCTATAACCGCCGATACTTCGAAGAGTTGATGGAGCGCCTGCTCATCGAGGCTAGCGCGCAATACCGCCCTCTGTCGCTGATCATGTTTGACGTCGACCACTTCAAACACATCAACGACCGCTGGGGCCATCAGTGTGGGGATGACGTTCTGAAGACGTTGTGCACACGAATACGTTCGGCAACACGCAAAACCGATCTGCTGTGCAGAACCGGCGGAGAAGAGTTCGCATTGATCTGCCCGGATACCGAACTGAACGATACAAGGCTGCTGGCAGAAAAGCTTCGAGCGCTGATCAGCACCCAACCCTTTGATGAAATTGGACAGGCAACGTGTAGCTTCGGCGTTGCGACGTGGATTCCATCAGAATCGTTTGACGCCTTCATTCGGCGTGCCGATACCGCGATGTACCGTGCAAAATCGAATGGTAGAGACCAAGTCCAGGTTGCCGATACGTAGCACTAGTCGGTCGTTCAAAACCTTTGAACACCACTGATTGCTGAAGTCATCAGGATCCGAAAATAACTCACCCGGTCGAAGGGGCGGACGCGTTGCTGCCCAAGCGGATCAGTTCATTGGCGAAGCACAGGCCGACGATGATCTGTGCTGCTCCCGCGTACGGGCTTTCGCCCGGTAGCTCGGAGCTTTTCTGCCTGCCGCCGAAGGCATGGGGCTGGCTTGGCTTCCCAACTGGTTGATTCGTGATCGAATGCAGCAGGGCACACTCATAGAGATATGGGTGGATCGGCCTAGAGCAGCCATGGAGTGCTACGTCGTCTGGCCCGCAGCTCAATATCAACCGCTTCGATCTCGCCTTGCGATAGACGTGCTTGTCTGCGAATTTGAGAAAATCCCGCAAGACGGATGCGCTAGCGATAGTTGAAAGACGACTGTTGCACAGACCATTGACCCAAGGAGATATCACATGACGAAAAACACAAATCGGCTTCTGGCGGCAGTAGTTGCCGTTGGCATGGGATCTGGCTTCGGAGCTGTTACGACGCAGGCCCAAGAGGCAACCACGACCGTCGTACGCATTGCAGAGTTGGAGATCGATCCGGCACACCTTGAAGCCTACAAGGTGGCGGTCAGGGAAGAGATGGATGAATCCATCCGCGTTGAACCCGGGGTGCTTGCCATCTACTCGGTTGCGGAGAAGGACAAGCCCAACAGTCTTCGTTTTCTCGAAATTTATGCGAGTGAGGAGGCCTATCGAGCACACATCGAATCACCGCACTTCAAGAAATATGTTGCGATAACGCAGCGCATGATCCTGGCGCGCAAGCTGATCGAGACCCAGCCTGTGCAACTCAGTGCTAAAGCGCGACAGCCTGATTGAAGACGAATGTCACCTCTATCTTGCGAAGGACCTTTACCCATGCAGTTGAATCACTGCGCATCACGCCGAGAAGAGCCGCTACATCAGCGACAGGCAGCTTCTTTTCGGTCACTTGATTGACTGCTTGGATTTTGAATTCTGCGGGGTAATGCGGGTTGCTTATGGCATCTCCTGATTGACCTCGGTTTGAGGCATGGAGGTGTCTACGAAACCTGGGGCGGTTCAAAAGGCATGCGTAAGTCGGTCGCCCACGTGGTCTGAGATGCACGCCTTCCAATATGTTGAGAAATTCCAGGTCAACATGGACGTCCGCTTCGAGTGGACTGCGGCCCTTGACGACAGGCAGAAATCGGCCAGAAGCGTACGGTCGTGATCTGTTGCCTCTAACGATTGGCAGAGCTCGACCAATATCTACCGATGATCAGCGCTTGCGTTCAAACTCATATTGGGGCCATTGCCGAAGTGCAAACGCAGTATCTGCCGAGCAGAATTCCGAGAGAACCCAACGGTCTATCCTTCAAGACTTGACTCCACTTGATCAGGGCGCTGATGTATGAACTCTTTCTGGATCGCACTGGCCATTTTTGGGTGCCTCGTTTCTGCCTCGCTTCTCATGATGCAGTGGTATCCCAAGCTGGCATCCCACCACAGGGATGACGACACTAACTCCGTAATTCGTCTGGTAGCCAACATTTTTGTGGTTATGACATCGCTGGTCTTTGGCTTGATGATTAATTCTGCCAAAAACACTTTCGAGTCCATTGACGCAAACTTCCATGGGTATGCAACCAGCATGATCATTTTTGATCGGACACTGCGGGGCTATGGCGATGCGGCAAAAGACACGCGAACTCGCCTGATCACCTATCTTGAGCGCGCTATCGAGACTCCGTATCGGGGAGACGAGGCGCTGCAGCATCGTAACAGCGAGGCGGCTAAATACCTGGATGATATAGGCAAGTCTTTGGCTCTTATAAAGCCCCCGGACCGCTACCATGAAACGATGCTGCAGGATATTCGTCAGCAATATCATTCGCTCATCGAGCAACGCTGGAGGATCGTCGAGCAGTCAGAGGGAGCGATTCCTGGCCCACTCATTGGGATGCTTGTTGCTTGGTTGACGCTCATTTTCGCCAGTTTTGGATACCGCGCTCCCCGTAATTCGATGGTGACAGGAATGTTCATCATCTCGTCATTGCTCATTGCGGCTTCCGTTTACCTTGTTTTGGACATGGATGTGCCATTTCATGGTCCTATCCAGATATCCGACGAGCCCCTGCGCAGGGCGCTCGCAGTAATGCAACTCTAGGGGCGCGAAACGCGCTGGCGTCCTGAGTCGTGGCCTCGAGGCGGACCACTTATTTGCGGAAACGAAGTTGGCCGGTATTTGGCGTTCTGGGTAGGCTCATGATCGCCCTAGACTTCAAGCTGCAATCGAGAGACTGCGCTTGATGGAAAGTGACTTTCATCTGAAGTGAGATTTGCAGCCAACCTGATCAGCCGTAACAGGCAGGACACGATCCAGAGTGTGTAAAAACGCTCAAGGCCTCATCGTCTTGGATCATTGACGTTCGTGGCTGAACGATCGCATGGCAAATGCTGCGTATTGCATCAGTCGCGACCTTGAACACGTCAACGCTGTTTTTACAGTCTCTGGGATGGGCCAAAATCAGCTTTTTTATGCCGACAGCGCCTTCATTAAATCGTGAGCACCGATGATTTT